>Ga0315273_10000395_pt1 | contig 45332 bp, 42 predicted proteins | sample YL17G02_0_MG_FD_205753 | JGI IMG/M metagenome (GOLD analysis project Ga0315273, IMG submission 205753) | Sediment microbial communities from Yellowstone Lake, YNP, Wyoming, USA - YL17G02_0 | ecosystem: Environmental > Aquatic > Freshwater > Lake > Sediment | place: USA: Wyoming | collected...
CGAGGGCTTCGAGGTGCGCCCGGACCGTGCCCAGATCGCCCCGCCGGACCGGTCCCGTCAATGCTTCTGCCGGAGACTGGTGGGCCAGATTTTCCGCCGCACCGAGGAGCAGCGGCAGGTACATCCGCTCCGCAAGCTTGGTCGGAATCCCGGCGGCCGCGGCGATACGGCTCGCCATCGCCGCGAGCGCCACGATGTAGTTCGATGCGATGACCGCACCCGCATGATAGGCCGCCTTGGCTCCGGCGGCGATGCCGATCGGCTCGAGTCCGAGCAATCGCGACAGCCGGCAGGCCTCTGTGACCGCACGGGAGTCCCCTTCGACCGCCGCAACGGCTCCGCGCCACCGCTCCGCGGCGGTCGCGGGCTCGGAGATGCTCTGCAGGGGATGCCAGGACCCGAGTGCCGCCCCCGTTCTCCTGAGCGGGTGGAGGGCCCGCGCATCGAGGAGCCCGGAGAGGTGCAAGACGACCTGGCCCGCTTCGATGGCACCCTCCGAGGCAAGTTCGGCCGCGACATCGGTGATGGCTTCGTCCGGCACGGCCAGCAGGACCGTGGCGGCGCCGCTCACCGCGGCGGATACCGCCCCCCTGGCCTCGCGCCGCGACCAGAGCACGACCCGCTCGCCGGCATCCGAGAGCACACTCGCGAGCCCGCGACCCATTCTCCCGCCACCCACAATGGCAATCATGACTCAGCTCCCGACGAACGGCCACAGGATCCACAGGCCGATCGCGCTGAATACCGCGGCGAAGATCCGATAGAGCGTGGGAGCCTGAGCCCGGCGATTCATCCGGACGCCGAGAGGTACCGTGCAGGCCGCGCCCAGGGAGAGCGCCAATGCCATGCGAAGGTCGATGAATCCGACCATCCACGTTGAGACAGCCGGTCCGTTTCCGGCCGTCAGGTAGCCGAGGCCACCGGAGAGGGTGGTGAGGCATACGCCCGCCAGCGCGGTCGGCGCCACGGCGTGGACCGGGAGGCGCCCGACGTACAGGAGAACCGGGACGGCGATGAGACCGCCGCCGATGCCGAGGAGCGCCGACATCACGCCACCCACGGCGCCAATGGCCATGAGCCACAGCCAGGAATGCGGCCCCCGTTCCTCAGGGGCAGACCCGGTGCGATGCTCCCGGGCACGCCGGGCCATGTCGGCTCCCGAGATCAGGAGGAAGATCGCGAAGGCCGCACGAATCCAGTGCGCCCCCTCGACGCGCGTGAGGAGCCTGGCGGTCAGGAACGCAGAAAAGATCCCGGGGACTGCATAGCAGGCCGCCGGGCGCCAGGCAATCGCCCGGGCCCGGGCGTACCGCCAGGTGCCGATCGTGGAGGTGACAAAGGCAACGCCCAGACTGGTCGCGTGAGCGACCACCGTCTGGGCGGAGAGAGTCACGCCCGTTGGGGCGTAAACCAGATAGAGGAACGGGACCATCAGGACCCCGCCGCCAATCCCTGCGAGTGCCGAGAGGACCCCGACCGCGAGACCGGCGGCAAAGGCGGCGGGAACCTCCAGAGCCGGTGAGATCGCTACTTCCTCCGAACCGGCGCGGACGACGCCTGCGCCATCGCGAAGGTGAGTAGATCCCGGGGCGACTGGGCATGCTGCAGGAGATCAATGGCCTTCTGCATCTGCTTGTCATCCTGTGCGCGCCGGCGAAATTCCACCGGCCGCCCGAAGACGTACCGGGCTACTTCGTATCCCAGCTGTTCGTCGACCAGGGTGGCGGCCTTGGCGTAGACCTCGTCGCTCACCGTCACGCCCTTGGCGCGCAGGCGGCGCAACACCTCCGCGCGCATGGCTGCCGTGACCGTGAAGTCCTCACTGGCAATAGCCTTGTCGTTCTTGATCTGCAGCGCAGTCGAGGTCAGGGCATCACGGTACTCCCCGAACTTCGAAGCCAACCCGGTGGCGAAGGCTCGCTCGGCCTCCGTCAGACTGTCCTGTCGCACGATCAGATCGGGCACGATGCCGCCTCCCCCCCGCACCAGTCGGCCGCTGTCCGTCTTGTAGACCGGCCGGGCCATAGTGTCGGCCCGGGTCGAGTCCTTGGCGCCATCCGCCTCGATCGCCGCCTGGTGCACCTGGTCTTCCTCGTTCCGGGCAGCGCGCTGGATGGTCCGCCCGCTGGGCGTGTACCAGCGCCCGGTGGTGAGCTTCAGCGCGGTATTGTCCGAAAAGGGAAACAGCGTCTGCACCAAGCCCTTGCCGAAGGTCGGTACCCCGACCACCACCGCACGGTCGTGATCCTGGAGAGCGCCCGAGATGATTTCCGCGGCGCTCGCCGTACCATCGTTCACCAGCACCACGATCGGGAGGGAGGGCCATTCCTGCTTCGCGTTGTCCACGAAGGTCTTGGTGGCACCCCGGGCGCGACCCCGGGTCGCGACGATTTCCTGCTCCTTGTCCAGGAACAGATCGGTGACCTTCACCCCCTGATCGAGCAGCCCACCGGGGTTTCCCCGCAGGTCGAGGATCAGGCTCTTCATCCCTTTGGTGAGCATCACGGTGATTTCGCCCCGCAGCTCCTGTGTGGAGCTCTCCGCCACCGGGCTGAGCGAGATATAGCCGATTCCGCCCGGGAAGAGCGTGCCTGGGGGCACTGACCGGACGTGGATCAGCGCGCGCTTCAACGTGTAGGTCACGGGCTGGGCGAATCCCACCCGATGGATCCGCAACTCGACGTCGCTGCCCGCCGGACCCCGGAGCGCCTTGACCGCCTGCTCGCTGCTCCATCCTTCGGTCGACTTGCCGTCGACGGAGATGATCTGGTCGCCAGTTTCGATGCCGGCCCTCTCCGCCGGCGTCTCCGGGAGTGGCGCGACCACGGTGATCCAACCTTCGCGCACATCGATCTGGATGCCGAGACCGCCGTAGTTGCCGGTAGTGGTCTCGGTCAGCTGCTTGTAGTCGTCGTCCTGGAGCAGGACCGAGTAGGGGTCCTTGAGCTGCTCCAGAAGGCCGGTGGTGGCCTTCTGGTAGAGCTGGCCTTGGGGAATCGAGTCAACGTAGTAGGCGCTGACGTGCGACAGGACGTCGTCAAACAGCCGGGCCTGCTGGTAGACGTCACCGTCCCGCGACGCCCCCCGCTGCAGCAACCACCCGCCCGTGAAGAACGACAGGACCGCGACCAGCGCGATCAGACCCCAGCGTTGACGCATGATCTCCTCCGATTAGCGGCCCCCCGCCAGAAACGCCGGGGCGGCCCTATTCCAGTAAACTAACCTCGGCCAGGAGGACGCGCTCCGGGCCAGCGGGCCCCCATCTCGGCCCATGCGGTCCGCAAAACCTGTTCCGATGGAAGGCTGGCGTCGAGGTGGACCAGACCTGGACCGGTCGCATTCCGGAAGACCGCCGCGACCCGAGCATGGAAGTCGGCGCCTGCCTGTTCGATGCGGTCCAATTGCTGCCCGCTCTTACGGATCCGCTCGAAACCGAGTTCCGTGGGGAGGTCCAGGACGAAGGTAAGCTCGGGCACCAGCCCGCCGGTGGACGCCCGGTTGGCTTTTTGGAACAGCGCCACATCGAGTCCACGCCCGCCACACTGATAGGCTTCGGTAGAGAGCTCGAACCGGTCCGCCAAGACCGTGCGGCCAGCCGCGAGGGCTGGCCGGATTACCCGGGCGACCAGCTCGGCGCGAGCCGCCAGGAAGAGGAACAGCTCGCTCGCTGGCTCGATTGAGTGGGCCGGATCGAGAAGGATTCCGCGAATACGTTCAGCGACCTCGGTGCCGCCGGGCTCCCGCACCAGCACCGGCTCGGCACCGGCGGTCCGGAGGCGCGCCGCGAGCGCGGCCGCCAGCGTGGTCTTCCCCGCCCCCTCCGTCCCCTCGATGACGAGGAAGAACCCGCGAGTCATCCCAGGGTGATGATGTTGCTCGACGCGCCCTTATCCATGCCCTGGGCGATCAGTTGGTTCACCTTGATCATCACTTTTTCGAAATTCGCCCGGGAGACGGCATAGGCCTGTCCGCTCGGGCTCACTTCCAGCTCGCGCACCGCCGTCTCGTAGATTTCCGCCGTCGCCTGGTCTGGCATCTGGCCCTGGGCGACGAGCTCGTCCATCTGCCGGGCCAGCTTCTGGATCAGCTCTACTCTGCCTTGGGCAGCCTGATCGTCCCGGAGCGCCGACTCCGCCCGCCGGAGCGCCTTGTACTCCGGGGTCTGGCCGATGAGTCGGCCCAGTTCCTCCGCCTTGTCCCAGATCACAGCGTCTCGCTCCTCCGCGCCACGAGGTATCGCGCGCGGCCAAAAAGGTCATCGTGGACCGCCACTTCACTCCAACCCGCCGCCTCGGCGAGGCGGGCCGTCGCCTGGGCCCGCGTCGCATCGAGTTCCAGCACCAGCCAGCCCTCGGGGCGGAGCACCCGAAGGCCTTCGACCAGCAGGGCCCGCATTACCTCGAGGCCGTCCGGCCCACCCACCAGCGCTTCGCGCGGCTCCCAAGCCCGCACCGAGGTATCGAGACCGGCGTACTCGGCATCGGTAAGATACGGGGGATTGGCCACGACGGCGTCGAGCGCTTCGGCGCCGAACGGGTCCATCAGGTCACCCGCCACCAGGTTGATGCCGAGTCCGGTGAGCGCGCGATTCTCCTCGGCGAGCGTCAAGGCGTCCTGGGAGCGGTCAACCCCGACGACCAAATCGTAGTCCCCTTCCTCGGCCAGCGCGAGCGCGATGCAACCGGTGCCTGTCCCGACGTCCGCCACCCGCCCGCGGGGCTGATGCCGCAGCGCCAGCTCCACGAGTCCCTCGGTCTCGGGCCGGGGGATCAGCGCCCGACGATCGCTCCTGAGGGTAAGCCGGCGGAAGCCGGTCACACCGGTAACGTAGGGAAGCGGCTCACCCTTCGCGCGCCGGTCCACCGCGCGGCGGAACTTCTCCGCCTGCACGGCGGGTACCGCCTGGTCTGAGAAGATGGCACCGGTAGACCAGGGCGCCCCGAGCAGATCCGACCAGATCCGCCAGGCCTCGCGCCTGGGCTCCGGCACTCCCGCCGCCTGGAGACGGGCGCCGGCGTGGACCACCAGTCGGTCGAGGGTGACGGTCCGCTCAGTCACGGAGCTGCTCCTGCCGGCTGGCCATCCGGAGCGCGTCGACGAACTCGTCGAGCTTCCCGCCGAGCACATCCTGGAGGCTGTGCACCGAGAGATTGATCCGATGGTCGGTGACGCGACTCTGCGGGAAGTTGTAGGTGCGGATCTTGGCCGAGCGATCGCCGGTGCCGACCATGGCGCGCCGGTCCCGGCTGCGGGTCGCCTCCTGCTCTGCGATCATCCGGTCGAGCAGACGAGCCCGGAGTACCTCCATGGCCTTCAGCTTGTTCTGCAACTGTGACTTCTGGTCCTGTTGCGAGACGACCAGCCCGGTCGGGAGATGGGTGATACGAACCGCGCTGTCGGTCGTGTTTACGCTCTGGCCCCCCGGCCCCGAGGAGCGGAAGACATCGATCTTGAGATCGTTGGGATGGATGGTCACGTCCACCTCCTCCGCCTCCGGCAGCACTGCCACGGTGGCGGCCGAGGTGTGGATGCGTCCCTGGGTCTCGGTGGCCGGCACCCGCTGTACCCGGTGCACTCCCGCCTCGCGCCGCAGCAGCCCGAAGGCCTCGGGCCCCCGGACGGCGAAGACCGCCTCCTTGATGCCACCGGCGGTCCCATCGCTCAGAGAGATCGTCTCCACCGCGAGGCCCCGTCGCTGCACGAAGCGCTGGTACATCCGGAACAGGTCGGCAGCGAACAGCGCCGCCTCGTCACCGCCGGTCCCGGCCCGGATCTCCACGATGGCATCGCGGTCCTCCAGTGGATCCCGCGGCAGCAGCAGCTCGTGCAGCTCGGCTTCCAGGGGCTGGATCTCGCCAGGCAACCGGGCCAGGTCCACGCGTGCCAGCGCGGCCAGCTCGGGATCGGCCTCTTCGGCCATCTCCCGAGCCTGCTCAAGTTCGCTCTTCAGCTTCTGAAGGCGATCAGCGATCTGGACGATGGGGGCCAGCCGGGTGTGTTCCCGCCCGAGCGATCGGAGCTTGCCCGGATCGCTCGCGGTCGAGGGGTCCGCCAGCGCCGCGGCGACCTCCTCCGCCCGGGCGAGCGCCTGGCGGAGTCGGGCCTCCACGGCTCAGCCCTGCGGAGCGCCGGAGGGGGTCTTCTCCGCGGCGTACTTCTTCCGGAACCGGTCGACGCGGCCCTGAGTATCCACCAGCCGCTGCTTGCCGGTGAAGTACGGATGACACTTTGCGCAGATCTCCACGTGCACATTGGTGCTGGTGGAGCGGGTCTCGAACTGATTCCCGCAGGCGCACTGCACCATCACCTTGCGGTACATCGGGTGGATGTTGGCCTTCACGGTCGTCTCCTTGCACCCCGCCGGGCGGGGCCGGTATTAGCACAGGCTAGAGAAGCCAGACAATATACCCGGCGACCGGCCCACATATCAACCGCGGGGAAGCGCTTCCCGCCGGGGCAGGGCGGTCGCCAGGGGTAGCGATTTGACACAGGGGCGGTGGCATAACTATCGTAATTACTGTCACTTCCACAACATCGAGGGGCCTGTGCCGTTGAGCCCGCTGGAGGTCCTGAAGAAGGTGCCCCTTTTCGCGACGATGCGGGAAGGGGATATCACCGCTTTCGCGGAACTGGTCCGTGAGCGGACCTATCCGAAGGGGAGCGTGATCGTCTTCGAAGACGATCCCGGAGACGCGCTCTACCTGGTGGCCGCCGGACAGGTGAAGGTGGTGCTGATCGGCGAGGACGGTCGCGAGGTCATCCTCTCCGTACTCGGCGAGGGCAGCTTCTTCGGGGAAATGTCCCTGATCGACGACCAGCCGCGTTCCGCCACGGTCATGGCGATGACCGACGCCGCGGTGCTGGTGCTCCGCCGGGAGGACTTCCAGGCCCGGCTGCGCTCCTCGCCCGAGGTCGCGATCGCCCTGCTCCGGGAGCTGTCCCGCCGGCTGCGCCGTGCCGATGAGAAGATCGGCAGTCTCGTGCTGCTGGACGTCAACGGCCGCGTGGCCGACCTGCTGCTTCGTCTCGCGGAGGAGGAGGGCGGTGACCAGATCACCAAGAAGATCACCCACCACGTCATCGGCCAGATGATCGGCTCCAGCCGGGAGACCGTCTCCCGCACGATGCGCGACTTTGTCGAACGAAGTCTGATCCAGGTCACCCGGAAGGACATCTTGATCGTCAACCGCACCCTGCTGGAGCGCGCCGCTGGCCGTTCGTGATGCGGCTCACCCGCGTGCCGTGACCGCCGCCGCCGGCCTCGATGGCAGGCTCCTTGCACCGCTGAGCGCCAGCCAGTGAGAGGAGATGTGACGTACACGGTCACGTTCTGGGGGACGCGGGGCTCGATCCCCACGCCAGGAGCGCATACTGCACGCTACGGAGGTAACACCTCCTGCGTCGCCGTCTCCGGCGCCAGGGATCAGCTGGTCATTCTGGACGCGGGCAGCGGCATTCGGCCGCTCGGGCGCGAACTCTCGCGCCTGTCCAGCGGGCCGATGAACCTCGACATTCTCCTCACCCACACTCACTGGGATCATATTCAGGGGTTGCCGTTCTTCCAGCCGCTGAGCATGAAGGGCAACACGGTGCACATCTTCGGCGCGGCCCAGGCCGGCGTGCCGCTGGAGGAGATCCTGGACCGACAGATGGACCCGGTGGTGTTCCCGGTTCCCCTCAAGGCCCTGGCCGCCGACCTCACCATCACCGAGGTGGTTCACGGGTCGTTCGAGATCGACGGCTTCCTGGTGGAGGCGTTCCGGCTGCGCCACCCCGGGACGACGCTGGGGTACAAGCTGGTGCCGGCGAAGGGGGGGCGGACCATCGCCTACCTGACCGACAACGAGTTGGGCAGCGGCGGCAGCTACGACGTGGGACCGGACTGGCGGCGGAAGCTGGTGAGATTCCTCGGGGGGGTGGATACGTTGATCCACGATGGGATGTACTCCGAGGCAATGATCGAAGCCCGCGCCGGCTGGGGGCACTCGACCCCGGAACAGGCGGTCCGCCTGACCCGCGAGGCGGGATGCCGGCGGCTGGTGCTGTTTCATCACGAGCCGGAGCACGATGACGGCGACATCGACGCCCTGCTGATTGGAGCGCGGAGCTTCGCGGCGGTGCACGCGCCCGGGCTGCTGGTGGACGCCGCGATGGAAGGGATGTCCCTGACTCTCTAACGAGGTCTGAACCTATGCGACGCCGTTCTTTTGTCACTCTGGCCCTGGTTGCTCTCGCCCTGACGCCGGCGCTTCGCGCGCAAGACACGCGCCCGGGCATCGCCGTGCTTCCGTTCGAGAACGGCGGCTCCTACGGGCAGGACAAGGAGAATTTCGAGGCCCTCCAGCAGGGCATCCCCGGGATGCTGATCAGCGAGCTCGGCCAAAACCCCGCCGCCCGGGTGGTCGATCGCGACAAGATTCAGTCGCTCATCAGCGAGCAGGATCTGGGCAAGGACGGGCGGGTCGACGCCACCACCGCCGCGAAGATCGGCAAGCTCGTGGGCGCCCGCTACATGATCACCGGGACCTTTGTCGATCTCTATGGCCGCTTCCGGACCGACGCCCGGATCATCGACGTCGAGACCAGCGAGATCATCAAGACTGTCAAGAGCGAGGGTAAGCGGGAGGAGCTCTTCAAGCTGATCCAGGGGCTTTCCGAGAAGCTCATGGCGGAGACCAAACTGCCGCCACTGCCCAGTCAGGTCAGCCAAGCGGTCAAGGGGCGCAACGTGCCGACCGAGGCGCTGACGTACTACAGCCGGGCGCTCCTCTACCAGGACCGCGGCGACAAGGGCAAGGCGGCCGAGTTCTTCCGGAAGGCGACCGAGATCTTCCCGAATTACGCCGAGGCCCAGGAGGGGCTGAAGAAGCTCGCCGGCGGCTGAGTCGTGGTCGGACTCCTTGCCGCGGTCGGACGCGGAACGGCGCGCTGGCTCGCCCGGGTAGGCGCGCTGGCGCGCTTCGCGTTTGAGGCCGTGGCGTCACTGCCAAGCCTTCCCGGCGCCGGCCGCCGGGTCGCGGGACGGGTTCTCCTGAATCAGCTCCGGTTTACTGCGCTGGAGGCGGTGGGTCTCATCGTCCTGTTGTCGGGCGTCCTGAGCTACCTGACCATCGCCACCACGATCGCCCAGCTGGATCGGGTCGGGGCCTCCGAGCTGATCGGGAAGCTGATGGTCGTCGCGATCGTGCGGGAACTGGGACCGCTGCTCACCGCTATCGCGGTCGTGGGACGAAGCGGGACGGCCATCACTGCCGAGCTCGCCACCAACACGGTCCTCGGCGAGGTGCGGGCCCTGGAGGGAATGGGGATCGACCCCTATCACTACCTGGTGTTGCCCCGTCTCTTCGGGTGCGTTGTCTCGGTCTGCTGCCTCATGGTCCTGTTCGATGTGGTGTCGGTCTTTGGAGGCTACCTCGCGGCGGGGTTGATCGCCGGCATGAGCGGTACCCGCTACCTGGGAATCGTCCTCGCAAACCTGACCACCCAGGACGTGATCCTGACCTCGCTGAAGGGGCTCCTGTTCGGGCTGGTGATCGGTATCATCCCCAGCTACCAGGGCCTCTCGGTCCGGCGCGGGCCGACGGAAATCCCCCAGGCCGTCATCCGTGGGACCGTGCACTCGCTGGCCCTCATCTTCGTGCTGGCGGCCATTATCGTGGGAGCGCTGTCGGGGTGACGGCCCTGTTGGTCTTCGCCGCCGTGCCGCTGGGCCGGGTCCAGCGTACCACCTTCGGTGGCCTCCCCGCGAGCGGGGCGGAAGTCGAGGGCCCGTTCAACCTGGAGGTCCCGCCCCATACGACGGTGGCCGTAATCGGCGACGAATCGAGCGGCGTGGATACGCTGGGCGGGCTCGCCATGGGCATGGCACATCCTCCCGAGGGCCGGGTGGTGACGCTGGGGGCCGAGATCACCCGGCTGGACCGGGTCGGCCAACTCGCCTTCCGCCGCAAGCTCGGGTACCTTCCCGCGGGTGACGGGCTGATGCAGAACCTCACCCTGCGTGAGAACGTTCGCCTGCCGCTCCGCTTTGGGAGTAACTTCCGCCCGAGGGATATTGAGGGGCGTGTGGACGTCATCATTGCCCAGCTCCGGTTGACGCGAGTCGCGGATCTCCGCCCCGCCCAAGCGAACGCGGAGGAGCGGCGCCGAGCCGCGCTGGCGCGGGCCTTGGCCTTCGATCCCGAGCTGGTGGTGATGGAGGAGCCGTTCGACGGGCTCACCGACAGCGCGGCCGGCGAGCTCCTCGAGGCGGCGCGGGGCGGTGAGACCGCGGCGGGAGGCCGACGCGCCGTCTTCATTACGGCCGCGAGCCTCCCCGCGCTGCTCAGGAGCCGGGTGGACCGTCGCTACCGCTTGGTCCGCGGCCATCTTGAGGAGACACACTAGGCATGCGTACCCGGACGGCCGATGCATTGATCGGGCTCCTCGTCATCGGAGCCGCGGTCATCACCTTGGCGGGGATCGTGGTGACCCGCGGATGGACCGAACGCCGGGTGACGATCTACATGCTGAGCCCCAGTGTCCAGGACCTCAAGCAGGACACCCCCGTCTTCCTCCGCGGCCTGGCGATCGGAGAGGTGGCCTCGATCTCACCCCAGGTCGATAGCGGCCTGATGGGTGCCCCTCGCTTCCTCCTGGCCCTCCGCCTGCGCGAGCGGTTCGCGAATGGTGTCCCGATCCAAATCTCGAGGGGGACCACCGGCAAGATCACCACCGGGAGCCTGATCGGCTCAGCGTCCATTTCTCTCGAGATCCCCAACCCGCCGAGTGGCATCGCGCTCGCCCCTGGGGACACGATACCCGGCGATGTGGTCCAAGGTTGGTCCGAGGGGTTGAAGGAAGTCGTCGACTCGCTCAAGACCCAGGTATCCGACGTTCTCCGGGAGACCCGGACCCTGCTCCGGACCGTGGACCGCACCGCGGCATCGGCCGAAGCCGAGGTCGCCGCGACCGGTCCCGAGCTGCGCGCGACACTTTCCAGCGCGCGCCAAGTCCTCGATCGCCTCGAGCCGACGATCGCGCAGGCCAGGACCACCATGGCCTCCACCGACCGTCGCATGGCTGTCTTACAAGATTCTCTGACCCTGCTGCTGGCGGATACTCGCCGCCTGCTCAACCACGCCGATACGCTGACAACCACGGCAAACGGGCTGGCCACCGACCTCGCCCCCGACCTGCGCCGCACGGTCAACAACATGTTCGTGGTGAGCGCCAAGCTGGAATACTTCATCGACCAGGTAAGCCGCCGCCCCCATCGGCTGGTGGGCGGCGTCCGGCCGCTACCCCGCGACTCCATCCTTCAGAACGCCCCATGAAGTACCTGCTCTTCCACTCGCCCACCTGGAGCCCGACCCAGGTGGCCCAGGCGCTGGCCGCCGAACCGGTGGAGCTGCGCGCGGTGCAGGGCCCGGGCGAGGTTCGTGGGGATGAGCGGCCGGCCGCCTATCTGCTCGACGGGCCGGCCCGGCGACAAGTGACGCCGGAGCTGCTGACCGCCCTGCGCGATTCGGGGATCGCGATTCTGGCGCTCGGGGAGCCCGGGGAGGAGGACGTGCCGGCCGAGTTACCCGTCGAGGTGCTGGCGGGGTTCGTGCGGGCGCCAATCGGGCCCCGGCAGCTGCTGGTGGCCCTGCGCGCGGCCTTCCGGGTGTCAGCCGCGCACCTGGAGCAGGCGCGAGCCCGCGCCGAGAGCGCGGCCCGCCTGAGCGAACTCACGGAACTCGCCGAGATCGGGGTGCTGCTCACAACCGAGAAGAACCTCGACACCCTGCTGGAGCTGATCCTGTCCCAGGCCCGGCGGGTCACCCACTCGGACGCGGGGAGCCTCTATATCGTCGAGACCGACGAACTCGGCGTCCGGCGCCTCTGCTTCAAGCTGAGCCAGAACGACAGCCGGCCGGACATCCCCTTCGTGGAGTTCACGATCCCGATTGACCCCGCCTCCCTCGCGGGCTACGCCGCGACCGAAGGCGAGCCCCTGGTCATCGAGGACGTCTACATGCTGCCCCCGGACGTCGAGTACTCGTTCAATCGCTCGTTCGATGAGCGCTACGGCTATCGAACCAAGAGCATGCTGGTGATTCCGATGCAGAATCACGACGGCGACGTGATCGGGGTCCTGCAGCTGATCAACCGCAAGCGCGAGGCCGCTAGCCGTCTGCTCACTCCAGAGGAGGCCTCCCGGCAGATCATCGCCTATAGCCCCCACACGGTGAAGATCGTCCGCGCCCTGGCGGGCCAGGCCGCGGTGTCGATCGAGAACAGCCAGCTGTACGAAGCGATCGAGCGGCTGTTCGAGGGATTCGTGAAGGCGGCGGTCCACGCGATCGAACAGCGCGACCCCACCACCTCAGGCCACTCGGAACGAGTGGCCCTTCGCACTGTGGCACTGGCCGAGGCGGTGGACCGACTGCAAGACGGGCCGTTCCGAAACGTCAACTTCACCCACGAGCAGGTTCGGGAGATCCGCTACGCCGGCCTGCTGCATGACTTCGGCAAGGTCGGGGTACGCGAGCAGGTGCTGGTGAAGGCCAAGAAGCTCTATGACAGCGAGCTGGCGCTGATCCGCCAGCGCCACGCGTTCATCCGCCGCAGCACGGAATGGTCCTTCGAACGGGAACGGGCGGAGTACCTGCTCGAGCATGGCCGGGAAGGCTACGACGACTTCCTCCGCCGACTGGTGGAGCAGCAGCGTCAGGCGCTCGACACTGCCGACCGCTTCCTGAAGCTGGTCCTGGGCTCCAACGAGCCGACCGTGCTGGCCGAGGGTGACTTCGCCCAGCTGGGCGAGTTCGCGACGATGCAGTTCCAGGACATCGATGGCACTCCGCAGCCTTATCTGACCCAGCCCGAGCAGAAACACCTCTCGATCCGGAAGGGCAGCCTCGACGACCGGGAGCGGCTGGAAATCGAGAGTCACGTGAATCACACCTTCGCCTTCCTGCGCAAGATCCCCTGGACCCGTGGGCTCGCCCGGGTCCCGGACATTGCCCTGGGCCATCACGAGAAGCTTGACGGCTCGGGCTATCCCAGAAAGGTCCAGGGCGACGCCATCCCGCTGCAGACGCGCATGATGACCATCGCCGACATCTTCGACGCGCTCACCGCGCAGGACCGGCCCTACAAGCGGGCCCTGCCCACGGAGCGCGCGCTCGATATCATGACAGATGAGGTGGAGCGGGGTCAGCTGGACGAGAGCCTGTTCCGGATCTTCCTGGAGGCCCGGGTCTGGGAGGAGCGCAGCGAGCGGCGCCGGCCGAGCATCGCGGTGAACCGGCCGTGAATCCACTCAGCGGGGAGTGGTTGGCGGTGTGGTGTCCGCAGGTCAGAAACAGACTCAGGCGGGTTCGCGGGTCCACGACAACACGCCGAGCATCAACCCCACGTTTGCCGGTACGAACAGCGCCAGCACCGGTCCGTTGACCTGGTCGAAGCCCGGCAGGGCCTTGAGCAGCAGCCCCAGCACTGCCAGCCCACCCACCGCCACCGCCAGATACCGAGCCAGCCTCAGCGCCATCGGCCGGCCCTGCACCGCCAGCGGCAGGGCGATCGCCAGTGCCAGCGCGAAGAGCGATGCCTGAAGCACATTCTCGTTGTGCGACGCTACCACGTGATCGGTGAATGCCCAGAGCCCGGCGAGGATGACGCCGGCGATTCCCGTGGCCAGCGCCCACATCGTCCCCCCAACAGCAAGCCCCCAGCGGGCCCCCCGTGAGCGCCGTCCCCTGGCGCCACCCCATGTGAAGGCTCCGCCCAGGAAGAAACCCGCGAGCAGAAACCCTGGGCCCCACCGCGGCGGCGCCTCCGGCACCGGGAAGGCCTCGCTTTCGAACAGGGTGCGCTCCGACCGGACCAGGGGCACCTGCGTACCGGCACCGTCAGGCACGCGGACCTCCCGGAGATACCCCCTGAGCTTCAGCGGCAGGAACATCTCGTCCCACCGGGTCACCGGTGCATCGGCCCCATGGCCGAGAACGACCAGGAGGCCGGTATACAGTGGGACATTGTGGGCATTGAGGCGCAGGGTATGGAACCGGTAGCTCCCGGAAGCAGGCGCCGACATCTGGGCGTGGAACGCGCCCCCCAGCACGTGGTCGATCGCGTCCCGAACTCGAGTCGAGCAGTTGTCCCGGTAGTAGTCGTAACGGTAGAAGCGGTTCTCGGGCCGCGCATTGGTCTCGAGGTAATTGCGGAGCGCGAGCCGCTGCGCCGGGGTGAGATTCAGTTCCTGCTGCCAGACGGAGCGTCGCAGGGCGACGTAGCGGGGAACCTCTTCCTCCGTAGGGTAGCCGGCCATCCAGTACATCATCCGGCCCTGCAGGAACCGGAGCAGGAAGTTCTCCTGCCGGAAGCTAAACATGCCGTAATTGTAGGCCTGGCTGCTCCCGCGCCGCCGATCTTCCACCACGATGGCGTTGTGCCCGAAGCGCTCCCACACCTCGGCACCGACACCCATGGTCATGATGGAGATGGTGAGCTCGGAACCGGCCGGCTCGGCGGCTCGGCGGCTCGACGGCCCGGCGACCTGAGCAGAGCCGGAAAGCGCTCCGCTCAACTCCACTGCGATACTCGCCGCGACCACTAGGAGCCGCCGAGCCGCCGGGCCGCCGAGCCTGCTCACAGACTCACATCCTTGCCCTCATCCGCAGACTTGTAGATCGCGTCCAGGACCCGGTGCATCGTGAGCTGTTCCCGGTTGTCGAACGGCTTGGCCTCGCCCCGCAGGACCGCGAGGAAGTGTGCCCATTCAGCTCGGTAGGAGGCACTGAAGGCGTTCTCCCGGCCCGTGGCGCCGGTCGGCACCACGTTGGTCGGGACACCGTGCAGCTCCTTCCACACATGCAGGGGGTTGATGCCGGCGGTCCCCTTGCCGGCCCGGAGCCCGAGGCCGAACCGCTCCCCTTCCCCGACGTGGTGCCAGGTCACATCGAGAAAGATCGATGCCCCGTCCTCGCAAACGACCAGGGCGCTCCCCGAGTGTTCCACGCCACGATTGCCGTCGCGGCCGTAGAGACAGGCGCTGACGCGGATCGGCGTCGGATTGCCTGCGAGCCACAAGCCCAGGTCCAGCACCGCCAGGCCGAGATCGAGCATGGCGCCACCGCCGGCCTCGTCCCGGCGTTGCCGCCAGCCCAATTGCGCCCGGCTGGGCCGGAAGACGTGCCAACTGCCGCGGATGCTCTCGATCTTGCCGAGCTCGCCGCTCTGCACGAAGCTCCGCACGAGCTGCACATCGCTGCGGTAGCGATGGTTCAGGCCGACCATCAGCACACGGTCCCGCTTGTCCACCTGCTTGAGGATGCGCTGCGCCCCGGCCGCCGTGAGCGCAATCGGCCGCTCCACCAGCACATGCACGCCCTTGGCCATGCTGGCGAGCACGTGGGGTTCGTGCAGATGGTTCGGGGTGCAGATGGCGACCGCGTCGAGCTTTTCGTACTCGAGCAGCTCCTCGATGTCGCTGTACGCATCGCGGACATCAAAGCGGTTCGCCAGGGCGCGCGCCTTGGGGAGGTCGGTGTCGCAGATGGCCACGACCTCGACCCCCTTGAGCTTCCGCAGGACGGGCAGGTGCGCCACCTGTGTGATGGCGCCAGCCCCAATGATGCCCACCTTCAGCGAATCGGCCATGCTGTCTCCTGGCGAACGAACTCAATAGGCGCGGCTCAGGGAGGTGCCCGGAAAGTAGGCGCCCAGGATCGTGGACGCATCCTGTCCGGCGCGAGCCCTCCCCACCGCCCCCCATTGGCAGAACCCGACCCCATGGCCGGCACCGGCCCCGTCGGCCGTCAGCCGGGTCAGGTGGTCGCCCTCGCGTGACTCCACCAACTGGAAGATGGCGCTCCGCAGCGCGGTCTCGCCCACGGGATGCAGCACCTGGCGAACCGCGGGCCCCTCCACATCCACGCTGGAGCGGCGCAGTGTGATCGTCACCCTGGTGACCCGGTCCGAGCTGGAGCGGCGGACCACCTGGACACCCCGCACTGGTGCGATCTGATCGGCCGGCGCTCCCGTTGCCGACGGCAGCGACTGCTGGAGCACGCCATCGAGTTGCCCTCCGGTCCACTCCTCCCGCCAGCGATAGCGCGGCGAGATCCGGCAATAGGGCTGGCCCTCGCCGTCAACGTCGCGGACCGAGATGAGGTAGGGCCGGTCGGCGGCCGTGAAGACCTCGGTGCCCGCGGCGGTGCGTCCGGCGCAGGTGGAGAAGAAGAAGGCGTCGATCGGCACCCCCCGCCAGGTGACTACCTGGCCGGCAGTGCGGGCGACCGCGGACCGCGCCAGGGGATACTCCGCCGCGACCCCGCCATAGGCCTGATCGACGACGGTGGAAAGCAGATCGAAGCCCTCCGCGGCGCGCTTTCCGAGGTTTCGGATGGCAAAGGTGCGGGAAACAATCGCCTGCGCGGCGAGCGCCTCGGCGTCCGAGGAATCCCGGCGTCCCATTTCAGACGCCACGACGCCCGCGAGATACTCCTCGATGGGAACCAAGTTGACCGCCGTGAGCCCGCTGCGGTCACGGGTCACCATGAGCCTTCCACGATACCACCTGCCGTTGAGGGACAGCAGGCCGGCGGCTACCCTGGGTACGAGTGTGACCGAGACCTGTCCGGCCACCTGCCAGCCACCGCCGCCCTCGGCGGTCACGCCGGAACCGGCGACTCGAACCCGCCAGGCTGCGCCCGGCTCCGCCACGGCGGCGCTAGCCCCGTCGGCGTCGAGAATGGTGAAGCCGCTGTCGGCAGCCACCTCGATCCGGGGCATGCCGACGAGGAGGCCGATGCGGATCTCCGGGGACGCCGTCAGCGGTGTTGGGGCCAGCTCCGGCGCTTCTTGCGGGGTGCAGGTGGCCAGCGCCGCTATGAGCACCGCGACGAGCGCCGACCCACCCGGCTGTCGACGGCTCTTCAACTCCGATAGTTCCCGAACTTGAGCTCGATGCCGAAATCCTGCCCGCGCAGGAACGCGATCACCGCTTGCAGCTCGTCCCGCGAGGGAGCGGTCACCCGAATCTCCTCTCCCTGGATCTGGACCTGGACCTTCTTGAACTCCTGGTCCTTGATCGCCTTGACGATCTTCTTCGCCACGTCCTGAGCAATCCCCTGGGTAAGCCCTACCAGCCGGCGAACTGAGGTGCCTGTCGCCGGAATGTTCTCCCCGATGGCGAGATTCTTCACGGGCACACCGCGCTTGACCATCTTGGTCCTCAGCACGTCGAGCAGCTGGTCCATGCGGAACTCGTCATCGGCGGCGAGCCGGATCTCCGCTTTCTCCCGGTCGAACTCGATGGTGCAGTTCGTGCCTTTGAAGTCGTAGCGCTGAGCGATCTCCTTGATGGCCTGGTTAGCCGCGTTGTCGACCTCCTGGAGGTCGGCGCCGGTGGAGATATCGAAGGATGGGTTGCTGGCCATGGTCCCTGTCAGGTTGAGCCGGCTAAGCGCTGATGCCGCTTGCACTTTCAATCTAAGCCAGCGCCCTAAAGTTTTCACCGGCTCCACCCGATGACTGGGAGAGAACCTCAACGATTCGGCCATGAAGAACCGCATCACCCACATCCTGAAGGACTGGAAGCCAGAAGTCCCGGCCGCCGAGTCCACACCGGAGCCTCGCGGCGAGGTGGCCCGCGGCGCCTACCCGCTCCCCCGCGGCATCAACATGCTGATGCCGGTCGAGCTGTGCATCAATCGCGATCTCCTCAGCCGCCACAAGCAGGCGCATCCCTCGCCCATGTCCGACCAAGCCATGGCGGAGCTGGAGGCCGCGCTGCAGCAGCAGCTCGCGTTCCGCGCCTGGGCCCGTGAGCACCCAGCGAGCTACATCTGCATCGCCATGTACCCCACGACGAAGCCGACACGGTGGAGGACCTGGGGATTTCTAGTGGCGTGCCAACAGGCCCACCCTTGACGGCGCCAGCACCGCTCCTTAGCTTGTCATCCGGCGGATGGATTTAGGGCCACTTGCTACCGCCTGGGGCGCTTGCCTCGAACCAAAGAGCTAAAGAGCCGTGGGATTACCCCCGCGCTCGTGGCCGCGGGGGTTTTTGTTTGCACACCGCCGCGCGACCCGAGGGAATCGTTTCGAATCATGAAGCGTTGCCCGGACATGTGTCGCTGCAAGTGCATGTGCACCCCCCGCGGGGTGGACTGCGCCAGCGCACGTTCCGGTCCGGCGATTTCCTGATGTAGCGCCACTGACCGCGACACCGACGCCTGGCCCGGTTCACCCAACGTGAATCGGGCCCTTTCGCATTCGGCGACTACGTGCCCAACCACTGTTGACCAGGAGGAGCCATACCATGTCGTTCCACCCCGACACGCTCGCGATTCACGCCGGACAGGTGCCAGACCCCGCGACCAATGCCCGCGCGGTCCCGATCTACGCCACGACCAGCTACGTCTTCAACGGCACCGAGCACGCCGCGAATCTGTTCGGGCTGCGCGAGTTCGGGAACATCTACACGCGCATCATGAATCCGACGACCGACGTCTTCGAGAAGCGGGTCGCCGAGCTCGAGGGCGGCGTGGCCGCGCTGGCCGTCGCCAGCGGCCAGGCCGCCGAGACGCTGACGATCCTCAACCTGGCGCGGGCCGGAGACAACATCGTTTCCTCCCAGACACTGTACGGGGGGACCTACAACCTGTTCGCATACACCCTGCCCAAATGGGGGATCACGACGAAGTTCGTGGACATCCACAACCTCGAGGCTGTGAAGAATGCGATCGACGCGGGCACCCGCGCCCTGTATGTGGAGACGATCGGCAATCCGCGCCTCGATGTGCCGGACTTCACCGCGCTGGCCGAAATCGCGCATACTGCTGGCATCCCGCTGGTGGTCGACAATACCTTCGGCGCGGCGACCCTCTCGCGCCCGATCAAGTACGGGGCCGATATCATCGTCCATTCGGCCACCAAATGGATCGGTGGCCATGGTACCGCCATCGGCGGCGTGGTGGTGGACGCGGGGACCTTCGACTGGACCAGCGACAAGGCACGGGCCCGGTTCCCGGAGTTCTCTTCACCGGACCCGTCCTACCACGGCCTGGTCTACACCCAGGCATTCGGCAACCTGGCGTTCATCATCAAGCTTCGGGTCCAGCTGCTCCGCGACCTGGGACCGGCTCTTTCGCCATTCAATGCCTTCCTGTTCCTGCAGGGCCTGGAGACTCTCCCGCTCCGGATCCGCCGGCATTCCGAGAACGCCCTGGCCCTCGCCAAATGGCTCAAGCAGGATACCCGCGTGGAATGGGTCTCCTACCCCGGGCTGGACTCCCACCCTGAGCACAAGAACGCTACCCGCTATCTCGAGGGGGGCTTCGGCGGAGTGCTCACCTTCGGCGTGAAGGGCGGTCACACCGCGGCCAAGGCGGCCATCGACAAGGTCAAGCTCTTTTCCCTGCTGGCCAACGTGGGCGATGCGAAGTCACTGATCATTCACCCGGCCTCGACCACGCATGAGCAGCTCACCCCTGAGCAGCAGCGCGCGACCGGGGTGGTGCCGGAACTGGTCCGCATCTCCGCCGGACTCGAAGACGTGCGCGACTTGATCGCGGACCTCGATCAGGCGCTGGGACAAACCGTCCCGGGCGCGAGCAAGACCACGGCCAAGGCCGGTACAACCTGATGAGTTCCTCAGGCCCGGTGGTCGTGAAGCTCGGGGGAGATGCAGTCGCCTCCCCCGAGCGAATTGCGGCAGAGGCCCGCCGCCTCGCCCGACTCGCCGAGCATCACCACGTCGTGGCGGTGACCAGCGCCCGACGTGGCGTGACCGATCATCTCCTCGGCCTGGTGGACAGCGTGCGGTCAGCCGTCGGTGGGGCGGCCGAGGCCCACGCGGAGGCCGATCGGGCGGTGGCCACCGGCGAGGTGGTGACCGCCTCACTCCTCGCCTTGGCGCTCAGCGATCTTGGGGTCGCGGCGGTGTCCCTGGATGCACGGGAGGCCGGCGTGCGGGCCGCCGGCGGATTCGGCAGCGCCCGGATCCGGGCGATTTCCACCCGCCGGGTGAGGGAGCTGCTCGCCCGCGGTGTGATCCCGGTGATCACCGGGTTCCAAGGCTGGCAGCGAGGCCGGGTCGCCACACTCGGGCGTGGCGGCACCGACACCTCGGCGGTGGCGCTCGCCATCGCCCTCGGCGGGACGCGGGCCGTTTTCGTGAAGGACACCGAAGGATTGCGCACGGCCGATCCCAAACTGGTACCCGATTCCCGGCGGCTTGCGGAGGTACCACACGGATTTCTCACCGCGCTCACCGTGGCCGGCGCCCGGGTGGTGCACCCCGATGCGGCCCGCCTCGCAGAGGAGCACCGGCTGGCCCTCGAGTTCTACTCGCTCACCAACGCCGCTCCCGCGACGATCGTCCACCGGGAGGCTTGTGCCGATGGACTCCGCGCCGTGGCGACCCTGGTGCTGAACGCGAGCGACGCCCAGGTGACCGCCGTCGCTGCGAGGCCCGCGGAAGCCGCGGGGGCTAGCGACAGCCTGCGCGATGCCCTCCGTTCGGCCGGGATCGACATCCGGGAGATCCGGCCGGCCGCGAACGGACCGCGGTTCATCGTGGGCCGGGACCAGGCGACGGCCGCCACGGGCACGCTGCACCGGGCCTTCGTCCACCAGACCGGGGCCGCGACCCACGCCCGCCGCGCCTCATGACACGACGATGTCCGTGACCCTCCAGCCGGTCGCTCTAACCCCCTCATCGGATCTGCCGATCGGGGACTTTCGCACTTCCACCGGCGGGGTGATCGCGGACGCCCGGCTTCGCTATCGAGTGTTCGGTGATGTCGCGCTGGCGCGGGCGAAGGGGGCCAGCCTCGTTTTCCATGCCCTCACTGGCAGCGCGGACGTCGAAAACTGGTGGGAGCCGGTAATCGGCCCGGGCCGAGCGTTGGATACCAGTCGCCACCCGGTGATCGCCGCCAACCTGCTTGGGAGCTGCTACGGCTCTTCCGGACCCAGCACCGTCGTCGATGGCAGCTTCCCGGAGCTGACCGCCCTGGATCTGGCGCGGGCACACCTGCCCCTGCTCCAGCATCTGGGCATCGAGCGCCTGGCGATCGTGACCGGTGGCTCACTGGGTGGGATGGTGGCGCTCCAGTGGGGGCTGATCACACCGGTGCCGGTAGATCGGCTGGTGGTGTTCGCCGCGCCAGCCCGAGCCAGCGCGCAGGCGATCGCCTGGAACGCCGCTCAGCGACTCGCCATTGAGGCCGATCCAGCGTGGCAGGGCGGACGCTATCCGGTCCTTCAAGGGCCCTCCGCCGGCCTCGCCGCCGCTCGCGCGATCGCCATGATCACCTACCGCTCCCTGGTGGAATTCGATGAACGGTTCGGGCGGCGACAGACCCGTCGGGCCGGCCAGTTCGACGTCGAGTATTACCTCCGCCGTCACGGGGAGAAACTCGTGGAGCGGTTCGATGCCAGGAGTTACGTGGCGCTCATGGGGGCGATGGACTCGCAGGACGTCGGAGACCTCGAGGCGGCGGGGCGCCGGACCGCGCAACGGGTGAAGGAGGTTGTCGGGGTCGGCATCGACACGGATATCCTCTACTACCCGCACGAAGTCCGAGGCTGGGTGGAAGGGTACGCCCGAGGCGGTGCCAACGCCCGCTATGAGGAGATCCGCACTCCGTACGGGCACGATGCATTCCTGATCGAGTTCGGGGAGGTCGAGAGCATACTGAGGGGCGAACGGTGAGCGGTATGTGGTAAGCAGTGGTCCCGCCATGACACGACCCTCCGGAACGCGTTCCGGAGGGTCGTGTCGTTCTGGAGCCGCTCAGCGCCTGCCGTCAGGAGAGGAACGACTCCAGGGCCCGGGCCCGGCTGACGTGACGGAGCCGGGTGAGGGCCTTCTCCTTGATCTGGCGCACCCGCTCACGGGTGATGCCCAGAAGGCTCCCGATCTCTTCGAGCGTCATCGGCTCGGGCCCATCGAGGCCGAAGTAGAGCCGGAGGATCTTGGCTTCACGTTCCTTCAGCGTGGAGAGCACTTCCTCGATCGACTCGGTCAGCGCCTTCTCGAAGGTCTCGCTATCCGGTCCGGCGTTCTGGGTATCCGGCAGGTAGTCCAGCAGCTTGTTGTCTTCGCCCGGGGTGAGCGGCGCATCGAGGGAGAGATGGTTCTGAGAGATGGAGAGGGTCTTCTGCACCTCTTCCATCGAGATGTCCATGCCCTCGGCGATCTCCGCCGGGGTCGGCTCGCGGCCGAGTTCCTGCAACAGCGCCGAGGAGCGCTTGCCGATGCGGTGCAGAGTCCCCGCCCGGTTGAGCGGTACCCGTACGATTCGGCTCTGCTCGGCGAGGGCCTGGAGAATCGCCTGGCGAATCCACCAGACGGCGTACGAGATGAACTTGATTCCCTTGGTCTCGTCGAACTTGTGCGCTGCCCGGATCAGGCCGAGGTTGCCCTCGTTGATCAGGTCGGAGAGGGAGACCCCCTGGTTCTGGTACTTCTTGGCGACGGAGACCACGAAGCGGAGATTGCTGCGGACCAGCTTGTCCAGCGCCTCTGCCTCGCCGGTGCGGATGCGCTTGGCAAGCGAGACCTCTTCCTCCTGGTTGATCAGCGGATATCTGCTGATCTCGCGGAGGTACTGGTCGAGCGAGCCTTCGTCGAACGACGACGAACTGCGCTTGCCGTTGCCGACTCGCATTGGACGCATGGACTTTGCCTCACCACAGGCAGGAAGGAGACTCTGAGAGAACCTTAGCCGGGCTCAAAAATGGGCGCAAGGCGGGGGTCAGCCGTAGTTGTCGATCTGCGCCCGCTGCAGGGTGCCGGAGTAATCCACGTAGCCCACCTTGGTCTCGGAATAGAACTGGTAGACTTCCCACCCGCCCTCGCGGTGCCCATTTCCGGTCTGCTTCACACCCCCGAACGGCAGGTGCGCCTCAGCGCCGATCGTCGGGGCGTTGATGTAGGTGATCCCGGTGTCCAGCTCGGAAAGCGCCCGGAAGGCCGCATGGGTGTTCCGGGTATACAACGAACTCGACAGCCCGTACCGCACCCCGTTATTGACCCGGATCGCTTCGTCGAGGGAGCCGATCCGCAGCACGCTCAGCACCGGCCCGAAGATCTCCTCCTGCTCCACCCGCGCCCCGGGGCGCACCGCCGCCAAGATCGTGGGGAGGTAGAACCAGCCGTTGGCGAACGTCGCTCCGCTGGGCCGCCCTCCGCCGACGACGACCTCGGCGCCCTCGCGACGACCGAGCTCGACGTACCGCTCAACCTTCTGCCGCGCCTCCTGGTGGATCAGCGGCCCCATCTCCGTGGCAGGCCTGGTGCCATCACCGAGCCGGAGCCGGGCCGCTCGGTCCGCCAGCCGCGCGACAAAGCGGTCGTGGATCTTCCGGTGCAGCAGCAGACGACTGGTCGCGGTACACCGCTGGCCGGTGGTGCCGAATGCTCCCCAGAGTGCGCCATCGAGCGCCAGCTCGAGATCAGCGTCCTCCAACACGATCATGGCGTTCTTCCCACCCATCTCCAGCGACAGCCGCTTGTGCAACCGACCGCAGATCTCGCCGATCGCGGCGCCCGTGTCGGTCGATCCCGTGAAGGAGATCACCGGCACGTCCGGGTGCTCTGTCAACGCCTTGCCGGCCACTTCCCCGCGCCCGTGGATCAGGTTGACCACGCCCGGCGGAAAGCCCGCCTGCAGGGCCAGTTCGATGAGCCGGTGCGCGGTGCGGGGAGCATCCTCCGACGGCTTCAGCACCACCGTGTTTCCGCATACCAGGGCCGGGAACATCTTCCAGGTTGGGATCGCCAGGGGGAAGTTGAAGGGGGTCACCAGCCCGCAGACACCGATCGGCCTTCGCCAGCTCATCGCCCATTTGGCTCGGAGCTCGGACGGCACCGTGTGGCCGAACAGGCGCCGGCCCTCGGTGGCTGCGTAGTAGGCGGTGTCGATCCCCTCCTGGACGTCGCCCCGCGTTTCGGCCAGCACTTTGCCCATCTCGCGGGTCATGCCCAGCGCAAGCTCTTCTTTGTGGGCCGTGAGCAAGTCGCCCAGCCGGCGAAGCAGGTCCCCGCGCGCGGGGGCCGGGACCAGGCGCCAGCGCTCGAAGGCCTTCATGGCGGCACGCACCGCACGGTGCACATCCGCCGGCCCCGAGTCCGGGAAGCGACCGATCAGCTCCCGCTGGTCTGCGGGGTTGCGATTCTCGAGATAGCGGCGCGTGCTGGGCGCGAACCACTCTCCCCCGATCAGGTTCTTGAGCGTCTCGCTCATTCGCGCCTCACCGCTCCGGACCGGAGACCGGACAGGTCCAGGTGCGCACCTGCCGAGCGTAGCTGACCCGTGGCAAGACTTCCCGGGCGACCAGAATCACTCCCCACAGAAGCACCAGAAGGGAGAGCGTGTGGGCCAGTCCCAGTCGCCGCTGCCAGGAGGTGATCGAGCTCCACAAGCCCGCGACGACCACCGTCGAGATCGCTCCGAGATAGACGGCGAGGTTGAGGCCGCAGGCGTTAGCGTACGGCCACTGGGTCATCCCGACGGCCAACGCCAGCCCGAGCAAGGTGCGGAACCAGGTCGTCAGCGTCGCCAGCCGGCCCCCTGTCGCCGTGGCGCCACCGCCTCGGACCGGCGCTGTCGCAGCCCCCCCGGACTGCGCGGGCGGCTGCGCCGGCGCGCGGGCGATGGCCTTGTCGATTTCCGCCAGTTCCTTGTCCCAGTCGCGCGGCTTGTCGTTCATGACTGCTCCCGGCTGATTCCGTAGCGTTCGATCTTCTTATAGAGATTCGAGCGGGGCATCTTGAGCGCGCGCGCCGTTTCCGCCACGTTCCAGTCGTGTTCCTTGAGCTTTGCGGCGAGGAAGCTCCGCTCCGCGTCCTGCTTGAAGGACTCGAACGTGCCCTCCTGGACGGAGACCGACTCGACCACCTCGCTGGTGGCACCCTCGCCCAGCAAGCGGCTGACGTCTCGAGCGCTCACGACCTTTCCGGGCGAGAGAATCAGGATCCGCTCGACCGCGTTACGGAGTTCGCGGACGTTCCCAGGCCATAGCCGCTGCTGCAATCGCTCGATGGCACTGGGGTCGAATGATTTCCCCACGGTTCCGGCGCCTCCCGCCAGCTGCCGCAAGAAGAACTTCACCAGGGCCGGGATGTCTTCTCGCCGCTCGCGGAGCGGCGGCACATGGATCGGAACCACATTGAGCCGGTAGAACAGGTCTTCACGGAAGCGCCCGCTGGCGATCTCCTCTTCGACATCCTTATTCGTTGCGGCGATGATCCGCACGTCGACCTGGATTGACTTGGCTCCTCCGATCCGGCTGATCACCCCCTCCTGGAGGGCTCGGAGGACCTTCGCCTGGGCCGAGGGAGACATGTCACCGATCTCATCAAGGAACAACGTCCCACCGTCGGCCTGCTCGAACTTGCCGGCCCGGTCGGTCACCGCACCGGTAAACGATCCCTTCATGTGTCCGAACAGCTCGCTCTCAATCAGCTCGGAGGGGATCGCCGCGCAGTTGACTTCGACAAACCCTCGAGCCCGTCGGGGGGAGGCATCGTGGATGGCCCGGGCCACCAGCTCCTTCCCGGTGCCGTTCTCGCCGGTGATGAGGACCCGGGCGTGGGTGGGACCCACCCGGGCGATGATCTCCCGCACCTGCTTGAGGAGCGGGCTGTCGCCGATCATCTGGTACCGGGCTTCGGATTCCCCGCGGAGCCGCAGATTCTCGCCGGCGAGCTGGCCATGCTCCAGGGCATTACGCATCGTCACCAGCAGCCGGTCGGCATCGAGCGGCTTTTCCAGAAAGTCGAACGCGCCGCGGCGCGTCGCTTCCACCGCCGTGGTGATGGTGCCGTGCCCCGAGATCATTACCACCACGGCGGCCGGATCGAGGTCCCGCAGGCGGGTGAGGGTTTCGAGGCCATCGAGGCCGGCCATCTTCACATCGAGAAAGACGACCTGAGGACGGAAGTCCGAATAGACCGAGAGCGCCTCCCCGCCCGAACTCGCAACCCGCACCTCCATTCCCTCGAAGGCGAGGACCTGCTTGAGCGCTTCGCGTATCCCGGGCTCGTCGTCCACGACTAGCAGGCGAGGGCTCATCGCGGCTCCTTCCGATACAACGCCACCCCCGTGGGTCGAATCCGGAGATTGCTGATCCCCCGGGGAAGGACCAGCGGCACCACCCCATCCTTGGCGCCGGGTAGCGCCCGCTCGATCAGCCGCCGGCTGGTCTCCGCCGGCAAGGTGAAGTCGCGGACGGACAGGGCGTCCACCCGCCACTCGGCCTGCCCCGGAGCGGTCGCGACGACAGGCCCTTCCGCCGCGACCCGCTCCCAGGCCCCCAGCGCCCCGGCGAGGGCACCCAGGGCAGTCCGGAGAATCTGCGCCGTCTCGAGCCGTGCGGAGATCCTGATCCGGTCGATTCCCAGCTCCACGGAGAGAGAATCCAGGTGTGCGGCGAGCTGCGGGGGCAGCCCGTTGGCGAGCAGCGAGGCCATCTCCCCCGCGGTGAGCACCACCGAATCGACGGCCCAGCCATGCAGGCTGTCGACCTTCTCGCGGGCGCGCTCCAACCCGCGCGGCCCGGGCTGGCCCGCGCCCGCTCCCAAGGCCTCACTCATCGGGGTCATCCGGGGGCGCACCGCGCGCACCAAGTCCTGGCGAAACAGCCAGGCGCCGCTCACCAGCGCGGCGAGCACGAGGATGAGGAGCAGTCGCAGCGGGAGTGCCCAGAGCCGCATCAGGAATCCAGGGGGAAGGAATCGAGTTCGTCGTACGTCGTACCGGCGGGACCCGGCCGGCTCTGGTACAGCACCAATCGGTCGGCGGTGAATCCGGCCGTCAGGACCTCTCGCTCCAGCGCGCCCAGGCCCTCGCGCGGCAACCGAGCCCCTTGCCGCGCTCGTCCCAGAGTCACGTGAGCGCGGAAGGGGCGACCTTCGACCGGAAAGCCCAGCGGCTCGGTCGCCTGCTCCACCCGATGCACCAGCAACTCGAGCGCGGGGCCGCTGTGGTAGCCGGCCCAGAGGACCCGAGCCCGTGACAGGGTCGGAAACGCACCCAGTTCGGTCGGGGTGAAGGAGAGCACCGGCGTGCCGCGCGCGGCTGTACTCAGTGCGGCACGGATCGCGGCCAGTCGCTCCGGCTCGACCTCACCGAGAAACTTGAGCGTCACGTGCAGTCCCCCTTCCCTGACCCATCTAATCGGCCAGTCCGTTCGACGGAACGCCGCGAGCTTCCGTTCCAGCTCCGCCTTCGCGTCGCCCGCGACCGGGAGCGCGGCGAACAGGCGCATCAGTCACCCCGCACCGGAAGATCGGTCAGCAGCCCGCCCCGACGGTACCCGCGGGAGTCGAGGACGACACTTCGAAACCCGGCCGCCTCCAGTGCGCCGGTGATCCGCTCCCAGCGCTCACGCACCCCCGGGAGCAGCGCAGGACTCACTTCGACGGAGGCGTGATCACCGTGGTGGCGTACCCGCAGGTCACCCACGATGCCCAAGGCGCGGAGAATCTCTTCCGCAACTTCAACCTGGCGCAACCGCTCCGGCGTGACCTCGAGCCCGTACTGAATCCGGCTCGAAAGGCAGGGCGCAGCGGGAGCCTCCCAACTGGGGAGCTGGAGCTCCGCGGCCGCCTGCCGAACCATCGCCTTGGTCCATCCCAGATGGGCGAGCGGCGAGTGAATCCGGTACTCGGCCGCTGCCCGGAGCCCCGGACGATGTTCAGCGAGATCGTCCGCGTTGGTGCCGTCGATGATGGCTTGAAGCCCGCGCGCGGTCGCCACCTCCGTCAGGCGGGCCCACAGCGCCTGCTTGCAGAAGTAACAACGGTCCGGGCTGTTGGCGCGGTACGCCGGGTCGTCGAGCTCGAGGGTGTCGAGCTCCAGCAGGGGAATGTCGAAGCGCGTCGCAATCGCGACGGCGCTCCGATACTGCACCACCGGATAGGAATCGCTGCGCCCGATGACCGCGAGAAAATCCGCGGTGCCCAAAGCTCGACGAGCAACCACGGCCAGCAGCGCCGAATCCACCCCGCCAGAGTATCCGAGGAGCACCCGGCCGAGCCGGGCCAGATGCGCTTCGAGATCGGTGACCGGGGTCATGGCGGTAACGTAAGCCGATCGATCCAGCGGCGACAGCCTCGCACGGCCGTCGGGCCCGCCTTCCACCGGGAGGGTTTCGGAGCGAGAATTCCGTGCATGCTCGACGACAGCACGCTGCGAATCACCCCGACGATCGCCATTCCGCTCGCGGAACTGACGTTCCGCGCCAGCCGCAGCGGCGGACCCGGCGGCCAGCACGTGAACACCTCGTCCACGCGGGTGGAACTGTGGTGGGACGCGGCCCAGAGTCCGAGCCTCTCCGTGGAAGAGCGGGCGCGCGTCCGGCTCCGGCTGGCCAATCGGCTGACGGAGGATGGCCAGCTTCGGATCGTGTCCGGCGCGACCCGCAGCCAAGCCCGGAACCGAGCGCTGGCGATCAAACGATTCCAGGAGGCCCTCGCCCGCGCGCTGACCGTGCCCAAGCGCCGCAAACCCACCCGCCCCTCTCGCGGCATCAAGGAGCGGCGCCTGGCCGAGAAGCGCAAGCAGAGCGAACGTAAACGGGAACGGCGTCGCCCGGCGCGCGAGGATTGAGGCCATGCCCATCATCCCGGTGAATCCCCACGCTCCGGAGCCGGCAACGATCGCCCGTGCCGCCGCGCTGCTCGGGCAGGGTCGCGTCGTCGCCTTTCCGACGGAGACTGTCTACGGCCTCGGCGCCAACGCCTTGGACCCGGCCGCGGTCAACCGGATCTACGAGGTCAAAGGCCGGCCGGCCTACAACCCGCTCATCGTTCATGTGGCCGATGCGGCTGCGGCGCGGCGCCTGGTGACGGCCTGGCCCGATGCCGCCGAACGGCTGGCCGCGCGCTGGTGGCCCGGTCCACTCACTCTGGTCCTGCCCAAGTCGCGGGATGTGCCGCCGGAGGTGACCGCCGGACTCAGCACCGTGGCGCTCCGGGTGCCGGCACACCCGGTCGCCCTGGCCCTCCTGAAAGCGGCGGGGATACCGGTCGCCGCGCCCAGCGCCAACCGCTCGGGTGAGGTATCGCCAACCACGGCGGAGCACGTCCAGCGGAGCCTCGGCGACCGAGTCCCCATGATTCTCGACGGTGGTCCGACCACCGTCGGGATCGAATCGACGATCCTCGACCTCTCGGACCGGACCCCGACCCTCCTCCGTCCGGGTATGGTGACTCGTGAAGAAATCGAGGCCGTGATCGGGCCGGTGGGGGTCACCCCCCCAGTCGCTGCCGTGGACGCTCCCCGCCCGGCTCCCGGAATGCTGGAACGCCACTACGCTCCGAGGGCGCGAGTCCTGCTCTTCGGCGCGCCGTCCGACGTCCACGCCCAGGCGTCGCAGACCCGGGCCGACGGCGGCAGGGTGGCGGCGCTGGTCCGCACGGCGGCGTTCGGCGGCGCCGATCTTCAGGAACGACTGCCGGACAACCCCGCCGGGTACGCAAGAGAGTTGTATGGGGCCCTCCACCGGCTCGACGGGCAGAGCCCGGCGCTGATTGTGATCGAGCGGCCGCCGGCGGCACCCGAATGGGCGGGGATCCGGGACCGGCTCGCCCGAGCCGCACGCGAGTGAGCGGCACGGAATGGCTAGGACCGGAACCACACTTCGTCCACGAGGCTGGTGCATGACCGATCTCACACCCCGCCCCCCGACGGCGGTCGCCGGGCGCGCGATGAAGCTCATTTCAGCCAGCCGATACATGATCATCGTCGCGGTGCTGGCGACGCTCATCGCGGCCACGACCCTGCTCGCCTACGGCGCAGTCGAGACATTCACAATTCTGCGGAGCTTCGCCAACCCGGACATCGTCGGCCCCAAGGGAGCGAAAGGGCTGATCCTTGCGTTCATCGAACTCACGGACCTCTTCCTGCTGGCCACGGTGCTCTACGTCATCGCGATTGGACTCTTCGAGTTATTCGTGGACGACCGGCTGGACCTGCCGAACTGGCTCGAGATCCACAACCTGGACGACCTCAAGGAGAAGCTCATTGGCGTCCTGGTCGTCGTGATGGCGGTGGTGTTTCTGGGCCAGGTCGTGAGCTGGGACGGGCAGCTGAACCTGCTGCCTTACGGCGCAGCGATCGCGCTGGTAATCGCCGCGCTGACCTATTTCACCAGTCAGAAGTCGAGAAAGCGGGACTGAGGTCGAGTCTCCGGCTGCATCTTACCCCGCCTGACGAATGCCAGGCACCATCCGATCCAGAGACCGGTATTGGATTGCCTCGCCGAGATGGGCCACCCCGACCCGTTCCACTCCAGCAAGATCGGCGACCGTGCGTGCTACCTTGAGGATGCGATGGAAGGCGCGCGCGGACAGCGCGAGCCGGGTCATTGCGGAGCGGAGCAGCTCCTCACCGGCGGTCTCCAGGCGGCAGTGACGCCTCAAGTCACGCGGCCCCATCTGCGCGTTCGCGTGCACCCCCGCCAGTTCGGCGAAGCGCCGGCGCTGCAGTTCGCGGGCCGCTTCGACGCGGGCGCGAATCATCCCACTGGGTTCCTCCGTGGGATCGCCAGACAGGTCAGCTGCCCGGACCGCGGGGACGCGGAGCTGGATGTCGATCCGATCCAGCAGCGGCCCGGACACCCTCGCCAGGTACCGCTCCACCGATGGCCCATCGCACCGGCAGGGGCGGGAGTGATCGCCCTGATAGCCGCAGGGACAGGGATTCATGGCCGCGACAAGGGTGAAGCGTGCCGGATAGGTCAGGCTGACCGCTGCCCGGCTCAACGTGACGACCCCGTCCTCAAGCGGCTGGCGGAGCACCTCGAGGACATTCCGTCGGAACTCCGGCAGTTCATCGAGAAACAGCACCCCACCGTGCGCCAGGCTCACCTCGCCGGGCCTCGGCGTGGACCCCCCACCGATGAGACCGGCATCACTCACGGTATGGTGTGGGGCGCGAAAGGGACGCACGCCCAGGAGCGAATGGCCGGGTGCGAGCAGACCAGCCACGCTGTGAATCCGGGTGGTCTCAAGCGCTTCGTCGACTGTCAGCGACGGCAAAATGCCGGGCAGCCGGCGGGCCAGCATGGTCTTGCCTGCCCCGGGCGGACCGATCAGGAGGACGTTGTGCCCCCCCGCCGCGGCCACCTCGAGGGCCCGCTTCGCGGTGGGCTGCCCGCGCACCTCGGCGAAGTCCACGTCCATCGGGGCCGGGGCCGCGATCAGCGCCGCGGGATCGGACCGCATTCGGGAGAGCCGGCCGTCGCCCGTCAGGTGCCCCGCCACCTCCGCCAACGACGTCGCGCCGAATACCGCGAGACCCTCCACTACCGCGGCCTCGGCCGCGTTCGCCAGCGGCAGCACCAAGCCGTACAGGCCTGCTTTCCGGGCCGCGAGCGCCACGGAGATTGCGCCGCGCACCGGGCGGAGTCCACCCTCCAGACCCAACTCGCCGAGCAGCAACAGCCCCTCGGCCGACTCCGACGGCAGCTGCCCGCTGGCGAGCAGGATGGCGACCGCAATAGGCAAGTCGAAGCCCGAACCATCCTTCTTCACATCCGCCGGGGCGAGGTTGACCGTGATTCGCTTGAGCGGCGCGGCGAATCCCGCGTTCACGATCGCCGCGTTCACCCGCTCGCGGCCTTCCTTCACAGCGCCCTGCGGCAAACCGACGGTGGCGAAGGAGGGCAGCCCGTTGGTGAGATCGGCCTCGACTTCGACGAGGTATGCATCGATGCCGAGGACGGCGGCCGAGCGAACGCGAGCGAGCATCGGGGCTCCGGCGGAGGAACCACCAAGCTCTCAGCCGGCCGTCCACTGGCGAGCACCGTCTTGCGCCGCGGGGGAGCCAGAAAACGCGGGGAAAAGAAAGGCGCCGGGGGGAATCCCCGGCGCTGGGACCTGATCCGATTCAGACGGCCACAAGGCCTGGCCGCCCGCAGGCCCCTCCTTCTAGTGCGGCCAGCCGTCGGGCCGTGCATCGAGCAGCAGAATGATCGGCGAGGTGAGATCGCCCGCGAAGACACTAGTCTCCAGCGGTTGAGTGCGATCGAGGTCGTCCCGGCTGGTGCCGATACAGCAGGTGAAACCCACACGGAGCACCGGCTGATCGAGAAGCGCCAGCGGGATTACGCGGGGTGGCCCGTAGGAGAGGCCCTCCCGAATCGTCGCCGGTACGCGGCCCGAGATATAGACCGGCAGTTCGACCAGCGACTGTAGCATACGATAGGTCAGGACTGTGGACTCGCCGCCACTGGTGGCGATGCCGAAAACCGGGGCACCGAAACGTCCGGTGCGCGGAAAGACCGCCACGCCGTATTGGAGGGAACCACCCCTATCCCTTGCAACGCCAAGGGTTTCCTTCAGGAGGTCGTGCACAGCGATGAGGTCCTGCGGGATGGGCTCTGGATTCATCTCGGGAATCCTCAGGGACGGCGCCCGTGGGATGGCGCGGGAACGCCTCCTCAGGGTGCAGAAGTCGGGCCGAATGCCACCGACCTTTGCTGGATCCGGGGGTGGCGGAGCCTCTGGCCCGGCCCCGGTGGGGCTCATGAAGGACCCGCAGTGCCACGAGGGGCAACAGTCTAGAGCCAGCGCACCGACACCGTCGTCCCGTGACCGAGTTGGCTGGCCACCTCTACATTCGCGCCCCAGCTCTCCACCTGCCGCCGGACAATCGCGAGGCCCAGCCCGGAGCCGCTGGTGGTGGTGGAGAAGCGCGGTTCGAATATCCTCGGCAGCAATTCCGGGACGATCCCTCGCCCATCGTCGGTCACTTCCATGAAGCCGGCGCCAATGCGAACACTCACATGCCTCGCGCCGGCAGCGCGGGCATTTTCCAGCAGGTTGCCCAGAACCTCCTTGACCTCGTCGAGATGGCCGGGCACCATGACCAAGTCGGGCCCCTCGACGGCTACCTCGGTGCCGCCCGCAGCGAGGCGATAGAGCGAGGCAACCTCCCGGGCGGTCGCGGACAGGTCCACGTGCTCGAGCGGCACTGCCACACTGGTCGGGAGGCCGAATCGACTGAAGGCACGGGCGATGGTGTCGAGCCGATCGATCTCAGCCAGGATTCGCTCCGAGGTCTCCTCGAGCACCTGACTTAGCTGGGCCGGGCGGTCGCGCCGTACCCGCAACAGATGCTGGATCCCGAGCCGGATCGGGGTCAGCGGGTTCTTGATTTCGTGCGCGACCTGGCGCGCCATCTCGCCCCATGCCAGCACCCGTGCCGCCTGAGTCACCTCGGTGAGATCGTCCACTGCGAGTACCGTTCCCCCGGGCAGCTGCCCCAGCCGGGCAAGCTGCACTCGGACGGTCCGCGCTGCGACCTCGACGTCCATCGACTGAGCTGGGTCGGTGCCGGCGTGGAACCTGGTCACCACGGCGAGCACGGGTGCCCAGCTTTCGCCGAGTTCGCTCGTGAATTGACTGCCCTCCGCCAGCGCCGCCCCCAGCAGCTGCCGGGCCCGTCCGTTGGCGAGGATAACCTGGCCCTCGGGGTCGAGAGCGACCACCGCGGTCGCCACGTTTGCGAGCACCGCCGCGGTCCGCTGGCGGGCGCTGTCGAGGGCGGCCTGGCTGGCACGGATATCCGCCGCCATTCGCGAGAACGCACCAAAGACCTGTTCGAACTCGGCCGGGGGAGTTCCCACGGGCGGCAGCGGCTGGCCCCGGCCCACCGCGGCGGCGGAGCGGCCCAGGTCGGCCACTGGCCGGGACAGCGCCCACGCCACCAGCTGCGCCCCCAGCATCGCGGCGCCCACACCGCATAGCGTCGCAAAGAGGAGAAGGAAAGCGACCTCACGCTGGTCCTGGCTGCGGCCCCAGTCATAGACCAACTGCGGCATGGCGAGGATGCCAATCCCCCCTGGCGGCCCGGCCTGCACCACGCGGTATCCCACCCGTACCGGCGCGACATAGGTCGTTGCCTGGCGAGTGAGCTCCAGCTCATCCCCGCCGGTCAGCCGCTGGAAGATGCGCGCATCGACCAGCGGTTCAACCAGGGAAAGGTCTTCAAGGATCGGCGCGCTTGCGGCCACCAACCGTCCGCCGCTGTAGAGCACCAGTTCGGCCTCGAGGCGATTGGAGAGATCAACCAGGCCCTCCGACAGATAGTCCGACGGCTCCTGCAGCAGGCCGCCAGCCGTCAGCACCGCGTCGCGGAGCACCGATGTGATCAACAGGTCGCGGGTGCGATTGGCCTCGTCGGTGAGTCGCCCGAGCCCCCAGATAGTGAAGCCGGCTGCCGGCACAATGAAGAAGAGTGCCAGCGTGACCGCCAGTCGAACCTGGAACGACCGGGCCAACCGCCGGATGGCCAGCCGCTGCCGGAGTCCCCGGAGCTGCAGTGTGCCGATCAGCCACAGGAACGCGATCACCACAAAGTCCACCGCCAGAAGCAGCCCTCCCCGCACCAGCAGCAACGGTAGTGGCCGGAACTGGATGACCGCGTGTACGTGACGACTGCCGCCGGGGAATCCCATCAGACGGTCGTTGCGGACCTCGTCGCCACTACGCCACCAGCGCGAGTCCGCCCGGACGGGCGCCTCTCCGGTGTACGGAGGCGAGAGCGACAGCTCGACCAGCGGCGGCCCCTCCGACGGAGCGCGCAGCAGTCGGGCGAGGCGCGCGGGCTGGAGCAGGCGAGTCCGGGGCCCGACCGCACAGGTCAGCACCCTGCCACTCGGCAGGCGCTGCAGCAGGAGGTAGTGGCGTCCCGGCACCCGGCTCAGCGGCACGATTGCGCGGCTCCTGATCGGGCCGAGTCCTTTCACCAAAGCGGCTACCAGTGGAGTCGGCAGATCGAGCGCATCGAGGGACAGTTCCGCGCGTCGCGTGCCATCCGGCTCCCATAGCCCCATGCGGACGGGATACTCCTGCCCCGCCAGCAGTGATGACCGCCAGAGGACGTACATCGCGGAAGCCGCCGTGGGCTCCGGGCCAGCCAGCACCTGCTCCGCGAACCGCTCGAGGTACGGGGTCGCCAGATCGTCTCTGACGTCACCCAGACGCGCGAGTTCCCGCTGCGCCGAGGTGACCCGGGCATTGAGTTCGGCGCCCCAAGTGACCAGGGCGGCAGCCAGGCCGGCGACGATTGCCGTGCCGGCGACCGCCGCCCACCGAGGCGCGGGCAACGCGACAAGGAAGAGCGCCGGCAGCCAGAGGAAGGTGTACCACTCCGGCCACCCGATTCTGGGCTGCCAGACGACGAGACCCACGATCGCCGCTGCGAGCGCGAGCACCACTCCGGTCGCAACCCCAACGAGTCGACTGCCCCCCTCCGGCCTGCCCCCGCCGAACGACGCCGCGGCAAGCACGATCACCGCTGACGTTGCGACCGTCAATGTGACTTGCCACGTCACCCAGAGACCGGTGCTCACGCCATTCTGGGGCGGGAGGATGCCGCGGCCCAGAGCGCTGACGAGATAGGGAGCCACTAGCAACAGGACCGCCCCGAGAGCCACCGACCACCAGCGCCGGGCTGGCCGCCGTCCTCGGAACCAGATCCCGACCAGCAGCAGCGCACTCGTGGTGACGAGGAGATTGCCAGGCGAGTTGGCGAATGGACCGAGCCCACCCTGGTGAAAGGTGGCGGGAGAAAAGAGATCGTCGAGACCGACGGCCGCGCCAAGGGGTGCCCGCAGCACCGCCCATACCAGCCCAGCCAGCAGCGACAGCCGCTGTGACGGCGCATGGGCCGCAAGAAGGCTCACCGCAAGGAGCACCAGGAGTGCCCACCCTGCATGGCGGTTGGCCCGATCGACCACCTCATCCTGGACCACCGACTGGTCTGGCGGCGTCGGTTGGACGCTGAAGAGCAGCCGGTCCCCGCCCCGCGTGGGTTCGGTATAGTCGAAGATCTCGCCACTTGGCGGTGCGAGCCCCGGGGGAAAGACCCGGAGCTGGACGCCGGCCGAGGCACCAAAGCGCCAGGCGAGGCTGCCATCCGGACGGGGAACAGCCGAATCGGCCCAGATCAGTACGGTGGCGATGACCACTCGCCCGGAGGGACTGTGGCGGCGGCTTTCCAGGGTAGCGAAGAAGCGGCTGAAGCGGGCGGTGAGCGAGTCGCCATCGACGTCGGGTACCAGCCGGTGCCGGCCAGCCCAGGCCCAGGGGACGCCGCTGGGCTCGAGGATGGCGACCGCCGTCTCGGCGCCGGTGCGGGGAAGGTCCCGGTCAAGCGCTTTGAAGGCGGCGGACCGGTCACCTTGCGCGAGCCGGAGGCCCTGATCCGCCAGCCGCTCGGTGGACCGGAGCGTAGCTCGAAGCTCCCCGCTCAACCGCTGAAAGGCTCGGGAGACTCGCTGTTCACGTTCCCCGGGCCAGTCCCGCTGGATCCGTGAAATGCCGATCTGACCCACCACCAACGCCGCAACGAGCAGCAGTACGGCGCCGGCCACTGCCCGAGCGCCGGCGTTGGCCCGGCCCATCCGTGCCACACCGAACAGGCTGACCACGCCCGCCACCGCTACCCAGCCGCCAGCGGGTTCCCGTAGCCATTCAACGGCCGGAAGCGCGGCGAGGAGCGCGACCCAGCAGGCGTACCGGTCGAGCCAAGTCGGCGAGTTGGGCATCGCTCCCAAATTAGCCACTATATTCTTTCCTGCCATGAACCTGCGCCTGCTCCTTACGCTCTTCCCTGCTCTCGTTGCAGGCCCCCTCGGCGCACAGGTGGCGGACGAGGGAATCCTCGTCGTCCGGGCCGGCGGTCGCGAAATCGGTTCGGAGTCATTCCGGATTACCTCGGGCGAGGCCGGGCTGCGGATTACGGCGAAGGCGGTGTACGGGGGAACCCGGCCACCACTCGAGTTGGCTGCGAGTCTGGAGCGGACGGCGCCCGGAGACGAAATGGCCTTCCAGCTGGAGCATCGGGGGGGCCCCGCGGGCAGCGAGGTCTACGCGGTGCAGAAGCGGAACCGGCTCACCATCCGACGCGTGCAGCGGGGAGGTGAACAGGCCAGCGAGGCCCCCGGTGGGAGTGGATTGGTGCTGCTGGCCGACAGCGTCTTCGCCCTGTACCTCCAGGTTCTGCCCGTGGCACCGGATGCCGGGAGGACACTCACGGCGGTCATACCGCAAAGCGGGCGGCGCGTTTCCTTTGGCGTCCGGCGCCTCCCATCGGCCGACGCCGGAGGAACGCTGATCCGCCTGAGCGGCGGCCTGGAGGGAGAAATCGCGCTTGGCAACCGCGGGGAACTGCTGCGCATCACCCTGCCAGCCCTGGGGTTGGAAGCAATCCGCAAGCGCGACTAGCCGCCGTCACAACCTGAAACTCCGCCACCTGCCCCTGCGTAATCGGGGGCAGCCGATTCTCCACACATGCCATAGGACCGATCAATGCGAGTGAGCTGGCTGATCGTAGCTGCTCTGGCTCTGCCCATGGAGCTCGCCGCCCAAACACCTGCGGCCCCGACCACGGCCGCGCTGAGCCTGGGCGAGGCCCTGCAGCAGGCACGGAACAACAACCCCCTGTATCTCCAACGGCTCAACGACGCTGGGACCGCCAGCTGGACGGTGCGGAACGCCTATGGCCAGTTGCTCCCGACTGCATCGCTCTCGGCAGGGATGAACTACGCCGGGTCAGGTCCGGTCAATTTCGGACAAGGCCTCATCCTGGGAACCCCCGCCATCATCGGCTCGACCTGGAATGCCAGCCTGGCCTGGCAGCTGGACGGGGCCCGGATCGTGGCGCCCAAGCAGAGCAAGGCAAACCAGCGTGCAACCGAATCCGAGATCAGCAACGAGGAGAGCAACCTCAAGTTCTCGGTCACCGAGCAGTACCTCACGGGGCTCCAGGCGACCGCGCTGGTCGCCGTAGCCCGACGGCAGGTGGAGCGGAATCAGACTTTCCTGGATCTGGCCAGCGCAAAGTTTCGCGTCGGCCAGGGCACACTGATCGAGGTGCGCCAGGCCGAGGTCCAGAAGGCCCAGTCCGATGTGGCGTTGTTGCGGAACCTCCAGGCCGAGAGCGAGGCGAAGCTGGAGCTGTTCCGTCGCATCGGCGTGGCACCGCCGCTGCCGCTCGACCAGATCGCGCTGGGCGACACCTTCCCCGTACAGCAGCCAACCTTCAACCTGGACCAACTGCTTCAGCAGGCGGCAGAGCAGAACCCCTCGCTTCGCGCGCTGGACGCCCGGCGGCAGGCCGCAGCAGTGGGTGTGACCTCGGCCAGGACGGCGTTCCTCCCGAGCCTGTCCCTGCGCGCGGGATGGGGTGGATTCACCCAGGAGCAGACCGACGAGGGCGCCCTGCTGAGCCAGTCGCAGGGGGAAGCGATCAGCTCAGCCCAGGACTGCATCTTGACGGACTCGGTCCAGGCGTTGCTCCCCGGGCGCAGCGTGCAAGGGGCAGCCGCGTGCTACCAGGCTTACGGGCTCGACCCGACCGGCGCCCAGTTCACCCCCCAGACGCAGAGCGCCATCCTCGCCGCCAACAGCAACTTTCCGTTCGGCTTCAGGCGGCAGCCGTTCGGCGCGAGTCTCACACTCTCGCTGCCGATCTTCACAGGCTTCGGACGCTCGCTCCGCCTACGGCAGGCCGAGGAGCAGGAGCTGGACGCCGAGGAAAGCGTGCGGGCTCAGGGGCTCCAGGTGCGCACCGCCGTCCACAGCCGATTCCTGGCGCTGGAGACCGCGTTCAAGGCCATCGCGGTTCAGGCCCAGAGCCGAGACGCCGCGCGGGATCAGCTCCGGCTGGCCCAGGACCGCTACCGGCTGGGTAGCGGAACCGCGCTCGAGGTTTCGGACGCGCAGAACTCGGTGCAGCGTGCCGAGGGCGACTACGTGACTGCCATCTACGACTACCACAAGGCTCTTGCGGGGCTGGAATCCGCGGTGGGCCGCCCGCTCCGCCAATAGGGAAGAGGAACGCACATGTCGCGTCGCATGAAGCTGGGACTGTTCGCTGGCCTGCTGGTTGTCGCCGTGGGAGCGGTGATGGCGATGGGAGCCGCCCGGAATAGGAAGAAGGCCGTCGAGGTCCGCATGGAGCAGGTGGGTACCCGCGACCTGGTTTCGGTGGTCACCGCGAGCGGCAAGATCGAGGCCGACACCAAAGTCGACGTCCTCTCGGACATCCAGGGCCGGATCACCCGGATCGCGGTGAAGGAGGGCGACCTGGTCCACAAGGGCGACTTCCTGCTGCAGATCGACGCGGTGATCTACCAGGCGGCGGTGAGCCGGGCCCAGGGTCTGATCGCGTCGGCACAGAGTGACTTCCTGCGCTCCAGGGCCAACCAGGACCAGGCCCGGCGCGCTCTGTATCGGGCCCTCGAGTTGCAGAAGGCCGATGCCAGCCTGATCACCCCCGAGGCCGTGGAGCAGGTACAGACGGTGTACGAGGTCGCGGTGGCCAACTCCAAGGCCAGCCAAGCGGGTCTCGACCAGGCCCGCGCAGGGCTGCAGGAGGCAAACGACAACCTTCGCAAGACCCGGATTGTGGCCCCGATTAGCGGACGGATCACCCGGCTGGCCGTTGAAGAGGGCGAAGTCGCGGTCCCGGGTACCTTCTCCCGCGACGTGGGCCTGCTCATGACTGTTTCCGATCTCTCGGTGATCCTGGCGAAGGTCCAGGTCGATGAGACCGACGTGGTGCGGCTGGCCGATGGCGACTCCGTTGAGGTGGCCATCGATGCCTTCCCGGACACGACCTTTATCGGGCGAATCACCAAGATCAGCAACAGCGCCCTGCTCACCGCCACGTCGACCGCGTCGGGCTCTAACGACCGGGCGGTGGATTTCGATGTCGAGGTGACGCTGCAGAACCCGCCCGGAGACATCCGGCCCGACCTCTCCTGCACCGCCCGGATCGTCACCGACACCAGGAAGGGCGCGTTGAGCGTGCCGATCATCTCGCTCACGGTGCGCGAGCACCAGAAACTCCCCAACGAAACGACCCCGGCCGCCGCCGACACCTCGGGCGCCAAGAAGAAGAAGGAAGTCGAGGGGGTGTTCGTGGTGAAGGATGGGATGGCCAGCTTCCGGCCGGTGAAGGTTGGCATCGCGGGGGACGAGTATTTCGAGGTGCTCGAGGGCGTGAAGCAGGGAGAAACGATTGTGGCCGGCACCTACCAGGCCATCCGCGACCTGAAGGACAGCACCAGGGTGAAGTCCTCGACCCCGGACACCTCCAAGGGCAAGAAGTCATGAGCGACCGTGTTATCCATGTCGAGGACCTGACGCGTCTGTATCAGATGGGCACCGAGCGAGTGCTCGCGCTCCGGAGCCTCACACTGACCATTCGCCGCAACGAGTACGTGGCGATCATGGGCCCATCGGGCTCCGGCAAGTCGACCCTGATGAACCTCATTGGATGCCTCGACACGCCCACGGGCGGCAGCTACTGGCTGAACGGCCAGGAGGTCTCCCGGCTGTCGGACGATGCGCTGGCTCGGGTGCGGAACCAGGAAATCGGGTTCGTCTTCCAGACCTTCAACCTGCTGCCGCGGGCCACAGCCCTCCACAATGTCGAGCTGCCCCTGGTCTACGCGGGCGCCGGTTCCAAGGAGCGCCGCCAGCGCGCCGAAGAGGCCCTCGCCCGGGTCGGGCTGGAGCACCGGATGCAGCACCGGCCCAACGAACTCTCCGGGGGCCAGCGGCAGCGGGTGGCCATCGCCCGCGCGCTGGTGAACCGCCCCTCCCTGCTCCTGGCCGATGAACCGACCGGCAACCTGGACAGCACCACCAGCGAAGAGATCATGCGGGTCTTCGGGGAGTTGCATGCGCAGGGCCAGACGATCGTGGTGGTCACCCACGAAGCCTCGATCGCCAAGCATGCGGAACGCGTGGTGGTGCTGCGGGACGGGCGGCTGGACAGCGACACCCGGACCGAGAAGGTCGCGGCGTAGCATGCCGATTCTCGAGGCGGTGCGGATGGCGCTCCGCACGATCGTCACTCAGAAGCTCAAGAGCTTCTTCTCCCTGATTGGAGTCCTCATCGGAGTGACTTTTCTGATCGCCGTGGTATCGATCGTCCAGGGGATGAACGTGTACATGGAAGATCAGTTCGCCAACCGGCTGATCGGCTTGAACACCTTCGCCCTGCGCACCTTTCCCAATTTTAACAGCGGCAACGTGACCGACGATATGTGGCGCGCGTGGATGCGCCGCCCGCGGATCAGCTACGCGGACGCCGACTATGTGGTGGAACGGCTCAAGACCCCCGCCGTCACCGCGCGCTTCTGCTCCGACCGCATGGTCCTGAGCTACGGCGGCAAGCAGGCGAAGGACATCGAGCTGATGGGGACGGAGCCCTCCTACTTCGACATCAAGAACGTCGAGGTCGCCACCGGCCGAATCTTCACGCCCCAGGAGGTCCGGGTCGGCGCACCGGTCCTGGTGGTCGGGAGTGAGTTGGGGGAGAAGCTGTTCCAGGGGCTCGACCCCCTCGGCCGAGAGGTGACGATTCGAGGCCTCCCGTACCGGGTCATCGGGGTCGCCGCCCGCCGCGGCAGCCTGTTCGGCATCTCCCTGGACAAGTTTGCGGTGATGCCCTTCCGGGCTCCAGCCCGCCGCTATATCTGCCCGCTCAACATCCTGGATGAACTGCAGATCAAGGCGGCGAATCCCGACCTTATGCTCACCGCCATGGGGGAGACCGAGGCGTTGATGCGAACCCGGCGGGGACTCAAGCCGGGCGTGGAAGACAACTTCTTCCTGCAGAATGCATCGGGAGCGCTGGACGGCTGGAAGAAGATCTCCAAAATCCTGTTCACCGCCCTCCCGGGACTGGTCGCGATTTCCCTGGTGGTCGGCGGGATCGTGATCATGAACATCATGCTGATGGCGGTCGCCGAGCGGACCCGGGAGATCGGCATTCGCAAGGCGCTGGGGGCCAAGCGCCGCGACATCCTGGCCCAGTTCGTCATCGAGAGCGCGACCCTATCGACCGTCGGCGCGGCCCTGGGCATCGCGACCGGCATCGGCCTCGCGTTTGCGGTCCGGGCGCTGACCCCCCTCCCCGCCGCTGTCGCGCCATGGTCGATTGCCGTGGGCGTGACCCTTGGGATGAGCGTGGGCATCATCGCCGGAGTCTACCCCGCTACCCGTGCCTCCAAGCTCGATCCGATTACGGCCCTGAGGGCCGAATGATGACTTCGGAGCTCCTATGTCGCTGAGCCGCCTGTTCGAAGGGATCGGAATTGCGCTGGACTCCCTGCGCGCCAACAAGGTGCGCGCCGCCTTGACCATACTCGGGGTGGCGATCGGCGTGATGGTGGTGATCGCGATGGCGGCCGCCATCACCGGCGTCAACCGCAGCGTGGCCCAGCAGATCGAGACCCTGGGCCCCAAGACCTTCTTCGTGTTCCGCTATTTCCAGGCGGGTATCAACATCAGCGATGGGTCCGACGAGATGTCGCCCTGGCGCCGGAACCCCTGGCTGAAGGCGACGGAAGCAGAAATGCTGCAGCGGGTCCTGGGAATCCGCAGCGTCACCTGGCAGGAAGGGTCGAACGGTCCGGTGGGGGCGGGCAGCGTCAACCTGAAGAGCGTGAATGTCCTTGGACTCAGTCCCGACTGGATCCTCACCCAGGGCGGAACCATCATCTCCGGACGCAATTTTTCTCCACTCGAATACGCGGCCGATGCCCGCGTGGTGGTGATCAACGACCGGGTGGCGGAGCAGCTGTTCGCGGGCCTCGATCCGATTGGCAAGCGGATCAAGATCTTCGGGGAGCCCTTCAACGTCGTCGGACTCTACTCCGAGCCCAAGAGTCTCTTCGGCGACTCGGAATCCCCGTACGTGGCCATTCCCCACTCAACTTTTGCCAAGGTCGCCGACTACTGGAAGGGCTGGATGCATTACTCGGTGATCCCCGACGAAGCCCTCACGGTCGGCGAGGCCCAGGACCGGGTGACCACCGCCCTGCGGGCCTATCGCGGCTTGAAGCCCTCCCAGGAGAACAACTTCTCGCTGGTGAGCCAGGACAAGCTGCTCGACAGCTTCAACAGCATCACCAGCGGCTTCTTCGTGGTGATGCTGGCGCTGTCGAGCGTCGGCCTCATGGTGGGCGGCGTCGGCGTGGTCGCCATCATGATGATCTCGGTGACCGAACGCACCCGCGAGATCGGTGTCCGTAAGGCGCTCGGCGCCACCCGCCGCGAGATCATGTTCCAGTTCCTCGTTGAGGCGGCCACCCTGACCCTGGTCGGTGGTATCGCGGGGATGGTACTCGGTGGTCTCATTTCGCTGGCCGTGAACAAGTTCACCCCGATCCCCGCACTCGTGCCGTTGTGGTCGATTGTCACGGCGGTGCTGGCCTCCACGATCACGGGGATCTTCTTCGGACTCTATCCCGCCAGCAAGGCGAGCCGACTGGATCCGGTGGAGGCGTTGCGGTACGAGTAGTTCGCTTGAGGGCAGGGTGAGACGCACGCGGTGACAGGTGAGCAGTGAGGAGAAGGCGGCGCCCTTCTCACTTCTCACTGCTCACTTCTCACTTAGATTGCTCCTCATGCCCCTCGCCGAAGCGCTCCGTCTGGCCCTCCAATCCATCCTCGGTAGCAAGCTCCGGTCCTTCTTCACCCTCCTCGGCATCATCGTCTCCGTAGGGTTCCTGGTAACCGTGGTTGCAGTGATCCAGGGCATGAACGCCTATGTGAAGGACAACATCACCGGCGCGGTCATCGGCACCAACGCCTTCCAAGTGCGCCGCACTCCCATTGCCGTGGGCCTCCTGTCCGATGAGGAAGTCCGGCAGATCGCCAAGCGACCCCTGATCAGCCGGGAGGACGCCGAGGCGGTTCGAGCAGCGATCCCGGAAGCCATGGCCGTCTCGCTGCAGTCCGGCTGGCCCACGCCGACCAGCGACATCAGCTATGGCAATCGCACCGTCGGCGATGTCCTGGTCTTCGGCGTGACCCCACCCTATCAGATCGTCCAGGACTATCGCTTCGCCGCGGGCGAGCCGCTCGCCGATCCGGACATCCACGAGCGTCGGCTGGTCGCCGTGCTTGGGTTCGATGTGGCGGACAAGCTGTTCGGCAGCCCGGAACGGGCGGTTGGCAGCAGCATTCGGGTCGGCGGGCGGGAGATGCGGGTGAAGGCCGTCGCCGCCAAGAAGGGGCGGGTCCTCGGCCAGTCCTTCGACGGCTTCGCCATGATTCCGATCACGACCTTCGAGAGCATGTACGGCCGCCGCCGGACGACGACGGTCTCGGTCAAGATGCCGGACGCCGGCGACCTCCCCTCCGCCATGGCCCGCGCCGAGGAGGCGATGCGATTGGCTCACCGCCTGCGACCGGCAGAGCCCAACGATTTCACCGTGGACAAGGCCGACGCGTTGGTCGCGTTCTGGCGCGACCTCACCAAGGTCCTCTTCACGGTGGTCCCGGCGGTGGTCTGCATCGGTATCCTGGTCGGAGGCATCGTGATCATGAACATCATGCTGATGACCGTGAAAGAGCGTACGCGCGAGATCGGCATTCGCAAGTCGCTGGGTGCCACCCGGCGGGACATCAGCCGGCAGTTCCTGGTCGAGGCGGTCGTACTGGCCACGCTGGGGGGCGTCGCCGGGGTCGGCGGCGGGTGGCTTCTGAGCCTCACCGTTTCCCAATTCACCCCGCTCCCGGCGCGAATCACCAGCTGGTCCATCGGCGTGGCCCTGGCCCTTGGAGCCGGGACTGGCATTCTCTTCGGCGTCTATCCCGCGAGCCGGGCGGCGCGACTGGACCCGATCACCGCGTTGCGGGTGGAGTAGTCACCGCATGCTTGCCGCCCCTGCCCCAGTCCGGGATGTTCGGTCCGCCCCATGATCCTCCGCAACGTCGATGAGGGCGTCCGGATCGCGCTGGACGCGCTGCGAACCAACAAGCTGCGTTCGGCCCTCACCATCCTCGGGGTCGTGATCGGCGTTTCCACCGTCATGGCCATGGCATCAATTGTGGAAGGCATTCGGGCGCAGATCTTCAGCGCAATGAACACTGCCGGCCCGACCGCATTCTATGTCATGCGGTTCTTCTCCCAGACGCCCCTGAGCCCCCACAACCTCCCCTACGAGGTCCGGATCCGGCCCATCGTGGAGGAGAGCGATGCGGAAGCCATTCGCGCGGTCCCCGGCATCCAGTATGCGGGGATCTGGGTGCAGCTGTTCCAGCGCCTGGAGTATCAGGGAGTCAGCACCCAGACCCTTACCGTCTACGGCGCTGACCAGCATTACATGGACATCCTCGGCGGCACCCTGCTGCGCGGACGATTCTTCTCCCCGGCCGAGCTCGGTGGCGAGCCGGTGGTGGTGCTGGAGGAGGAATCGGCCCAGCGACTCTTCGGCCGGATCGCCCCGCTCGGCAAGCGCGTCCGCATCGGTGGGGTCGCGCTCACCGTCATCGGACTGTACCAGCGCCCCTCGAACATCTTCGAGCCGCC
>Ga0315273_10000396_pt1 | contig 45055 bp, 40 predicted proteins | sample YL17G02_0_MG_FD_205753 | JGI IMG/M metagenome (GOLD analysis project Ga0315273, IMG submission 205753) | Sediment microbial communities from Yellowstone Lake, YNP, Wyoming, USA - YL17G02_0 | ecosystem: Environmental > Aquatic > Freshwater > Lake > Sediment | place: USA: Wyoming | collected...
GCCGTATTATTTAACTGGAGGGTTATACGAATTAGATTATTATACGTATCTTGGCATACCGTTTGATTTGCAAACGAATGATATGCATATTGGCAGTGATTTTGAAAAGAATTGCCAACTCTATGGCAGTATAGATGAATTGCAAATATTTAATACCAAACTAACTGATACTCGTATAGGCGAAACTGCAGCAAATACTCAACGCACAATAACCAAAGAATTTAATTCCATCAAAGCTCCTAAAGCCGATACTACTTCATTAGTATTAACGCATTTCGATACGTTGCCTCCAGTTAATGAGGCGGATATTTATTTATTTGCAGATAAAAATATCTTTCAAGCCGGCGAAGTAATTAATGATAATTTTACTCAAAGCATCTGTTTGACCGATCATCCTCTTATCATAGATAATGATGGAATTCTTAATACTAAAAAAGAGGCAACTATTGAATTTTGGGTTAATCCGATATTTGATACAAGCAATGATCCTAATTATCGTTTTTATTTTGATGCATATGGCGCGGTGTCAGAAGATGCGGTTAGTATTAATAGCACCACTATACAATTAAAGGGAACTGCATCTGAAGTCCTTCAGGTTAAATTACAAGGCGATGAGTCGAATGTTAATTATTTTGCCGGAGGCGAGATAATTGATAATGGACAAACATTAAGCTTACATAATGAATTACCAAACCAAAATACCAATGTTATTATCACTTATTTGCCCAAAGGCTTAAAGGGTGATAGGATTTCCTTATACAAAGATCCTTCCGGGTATATGACATTTAATATTACAGCTAATGAGCTTGATTATCAGGTGCGGGCACCTATATATTGGGCGCGAAATACTTGGCATCGCGTTAAAGCAACTTATACCATTAATAGCGGCACATTACTTGATGAAATTCATTTGTTTCTTGACGGTTATGAGCGCGGTAACGTGTTATTTGGTAGTGGATTAATATTCGGTCAAGGCGCAGTATACGGATCGTCTTTCTCTGGACCTAACGCCACTAAACACAATATCAAATTTGTTGACCCAATTAATAGATTTAGTATAGGCTCTGATTTTAATGCCGGACATTTGGCATATTGTTTAATGGATAATATTAGAATTAGCAATATTGCTAGATCCCTATACCAACCCTTTGGCGAACCTTTAGACCCCAATTATTCGAGTAATTTACAAATGGTATTCCCTATTACAGAAGATTTAAATACCACCTTATTAATTAATTTTGACACATTAGTAAGTAAAAATACAGATTTTATCACATTAAATAGTAGAACTTCAGGTTTAGCTGATTTTTCTGTTAATATTTTAGATTCATTTGGTATAATAAATAATAATAGTAGGGTTAAAGAAGTTCTCGAAGCGCTCCTCAAATCTTTCAAGCCAGCTAACTCAAGAGCTTTTATTAATTACCTTTAAGGTTATATAATGCGAAAACCGATCAGTAGTAAACAGAATATATTCTTTAACGGTGAGGCTGTTGATGACAGCGATTTAACACTTGAGCAAGATTATAATAATGCAGTTCAAACAGGGTTGATTAATAACCACATTGGTACGGGCATATTGCCTGAAAATTTAATCCAAGTTACCTTATTTGATTCTGATTTAGCCTCTGGATTATTAGATGGTAAAGCTATCAATACTCAAGCGCAACCCACAGATGTTAATTATGGCAATCAGCTTGAAATCGAAGTGCAAGGTTCTTTGGTAGCCGGTAAGCGTGCTATTAAATTATTAGTAATTGGTTTAGATTTTCAAAATAATCTGCAATATGAACGCTTTACTTTTAATAAGAATGAAAAACAATTAAGTAGCAAACATTATATTGCAACTTTAACAATTCTTTTTAATGATTTTATAGGCGATCCCATTCAGTCTTTAAATCTTGGCGGCAGAATTCTTATTAAAGAAGCTAAGTCGTTATCCCTTATGAGGGATTGCGTTATGGTAGCGCAAGATTTGCAGCCTAATATTTTCTTTAGAGATTTTTTTGTTAGCGGTAGCGGAACGCTTAATAGCGTATTAGTAACGGCATTGCCAAACTATAATATCGATACATTAAATATTACAGCAGATTACAAGCAATTGCGAGACTTGGTAGAAAATGATGTTAGCTCTCAAATAGGGCAGAAATTTTTAGCTACTACTAATAATATTCAAAAAATTAGCCTATTACTTGCAGTTACTAACTCTGTTACGCCATCCAATTTAGTATGGACCGGCGATCTAATAATTAGTATTTTTCAATTACAATCTGCATTAGATTGTCCGCTTGATATTGCTCCTGGCACTGCAATTGACTTTGATCCATCTAATATACCGTTAGCTCAATTAAGTTTAAATTATACAACTCTCTTGGCTCGGGGCGTAGAGTTAGGAGAAACCCCACAGCCAATTGATTTTATTTTTAGCAATACTCCTGTTGGAGCCGGATCAGTTATTAAGACCGGAAGTTATTATGTTGTAACCATTAAGCGCGCAGGTGATGCAAGCGTTTGCGCTTTGCAAGCTGCTACTGGCACCGATCGTTTGGCTGATTCTAAAATTACATTTTTTAATGGAGCCGTTTGGGTTGACGTGCCCGATGAAGATTTATGGTTTCAAGTATGGACAGATTCTGCGCAAGTATCTGATGGTCAAGCCTATGATGCGGGACACGGTATTATTGTTCCTAAAACAGAAACAAATGAGACGACCGGGTTAACCGAAGATGTTCGCATTTCTAATATTTCATTCGTTCGTAATGACATCTATTATGGTATCGTAGAGGCTATTACAGAAAAAAGTGCATTAGCACAAGATCAGCGTACTGGCGGCAGCGTACTTTCCCAGCAGCAATTCGTGCCACAAATTTCATTAATTACTGTCGCCGCTTTGAGCACCCGGGAAGCCGCCTCTGATCCGCTAATTATTGGTAACATAGCGGATAAAAATGCGAAAGCCGTTAATGCAGCTGTAACGCCCACTGATGGTTATCATTTCGGAATGATTAAAAATCAATGGGTTATTAAAGTTATTGATGATCCATTAGATAGCAGATATAACCTTGATGTTATTAATTTAATTACAGAACTCACCGGCAGCGGCGGGGTATCAAATATTAATGGGCTCTTGAATGGAAAGTTCGTACCAAATACCCTTGATGCTAACACTTTTTATCGCATTGCAGATACTGAAATTCTCTCAATGTTATATGGCGATCTTAATGGCGATGGCGTTGTAGACGCTGATGACCTATTAGAAATACAAGCACTTTTAAATAGTGATTTAAATACCATTCCATCACACGATGATTATGTTACTTTAACAACTCCATTTAAAGATGATACTGGTCTTACTTGGGATTATTTAGATGAATTTATGGCAATCATTGCGTCTGGCACTGACGGCATACTTACAGTTAATCCACAAGATAGCACCCAGTCTTTATTTTCAAGCGCATCTGCCGCATTCACTTCGTCATTAATTAGAAGCTTACGTATAACTGGAAATATTAGTAATCCAGGTAATAATGGAACCTTTGCTATTACTGAATTTATTGATGTCAATAATATTGATATTCAGAAAACATATTATACATCAGATACTATCTTAAAAATATTACGAGCCGATATTAATGGAGATATGATTGTTGATGTTAGCGATTATACTTTAATTTCTAATTACATAGATAAGGTAGCTCCTTTCCCCGAGCCAAGTTCGCCAGGCAATAAAATAGGAACCGAATTTATAGCAATTCGGCTAACTGTTGAGCAATATGTTGATAGGGCAGACGAATATACGGCTTCGATAACGCGCGCAGCGGACGTGCATCCACTACCAGATATTTTAATTGATGGATATCTTGCAGGATTTTCATTATTTGGAACTACTTTAACATCTAGTCCGGTCTCATCGGCATTCACCAAACAATTAGGCTGGTATAATTATCTTGTTAATGCCACCTCTAATCCAAAGTTGGTGCCAACCTCTTTTAATTATCAATCTGATTTCGTTCTTAATAGTTGCGCATTAGTAGGAATTGCAGATGAGAGATATCCATTATCGCCAACTTTTGATCCTGGCAGAAATGATATTTTTGTTCCAAATAATTTAGTCGTAAATGATGGAGGGCAGGTCTTACGCCCCGACGGCTCTTTTATGAAGGTGGATTTTGAAATTAGCACGGTAGTATTAGAAATTCCTACCAATATATTTACTGCAGAAAAAACTATCAATATATTTACTGATTTTATAGCCGATTATACTACAGATGGTAGAACAAGGCTTGGATATGAAGCGATGCGATTTGCTGATTGTTCAACGGTTACGTTAGATGCATTAAATAATGAACAGATAAGATTCGCCATATCACTACGATCATTTAGTCCCGGAGTTGATGGAAGTGATATTAGTGGATATGAAGGTATCATCGTAGATGGTAAAATTGGTGTTGCGATTGATGCAACATCTGGTATTTTAACTCTTAATTTTAATAATTTGTATGAAGATCCTATTCTACAAACACTTAAAACAAGAGTGCAAATTACTGCATATTTGAAAAAAGCAGGATTTAATAATGAGCCTTTGACCGTTGATTCAACACAGGTTCAAAATCTATTAGAATTAACTGGACTTACACCAATTGGCAGTCCGGTTGTTATTCCAAATTTCTGCGGATCATCGAATCTTACAGAAAAAAGTATTAATGGCGCCCCTGTAACATTACTTGATTTTAATAGCCTCCCATTTAATCTTCAAAATGGCAAAGCGTATGCTCTTAATATTGTAACTGTGGCTAACGCAGTTGATGGATATGATGGTCGTGCAATGTGGACTCATGATTTACTTATGCATTGTACGTCAGGCACAGCGGTTATTGATAATACTAACACAACACTTGTTGTATTAAATGGAACAGCTTGGGATATTACATTTACCGTTATTGGTAATACGCTTGTAGCAACATTCACGGGAACTGTAGGCGAAAATGTCGAAGCTGTTTGCTGCTTGGATTGGGTCACATTAGGTGGAGGAATATAATGTCTATAACAAAAACTGTCACCGTAGATGAATCAACCCTTGTAGATGGAGACATTCCTGTTTGGAACGGCACTACAAAAAGCTTTGATAGTATACTCGGCGGCGGTGGGGGCGGTGGACCGCTCTCCCTAACTGGAGACGCTACGGGGACTACGTCGTCGGTAGTTAACACTCAAGCACGCGGGCTCAAAAGCGCGACGACGACAGTATCGGTCAGCGCAGCAGCAGCCCCTACATCGGGACAGGTGCTCACAGCTACAGCCGGCACCACCGCTACTTGGCAAGCCGCGGCCTCTGCTGCGAGGCAGTCGGTGGTCTTCAAGCCGGGTGTGGCTAGCTCGGGAGGCGTGGTCGCGACCTGGGCGGAGGTTGCAGCGCTCATCGTCTCAACAGAGGGGAGGCTAGACGTTTACGTCGATAGCACCCTCGCAACCCCAACGGTCAGTAGCAACATCGACTGTAAGGGCAAAACGAACTTCATCGGCGTCATCCAGTACAACTACGCCTCAGGTCAGCAGACAATTCTTGCAATAACGCCGGGGGTTGTCATCACCGACCCCACTCTTTTCAAGAACTTGAACTTGCAGGGAAGCGGTAACGACCTGATGGTCCACGTGACTGTCTACGCGCTGGTCCTCAACTTCGTGAACTCAATCATACAGGTCCCCACGAACAACGTTCCAGCCGTCCTCATCTCAAGCGACAACGCCATCGTCACCCTGGATGGTTCTGCCATCTACGGAGGCTTCCCCGCTACGGACTCATACTTCGAGGCTGAGTCCGGCATCGTTATCTACTTCACTCTGCAACTTCTTCGTGCGTACGGACTGTTCAGCGCACCAGACAATGCCCTAATGGTGAAGGGTACGAGCATCGTCTGCAACATGAACACAGACGGGTCGGCCTACCTCCCTCCCCAGACCAACCTCGTCACGAGTACGGAGCCGCTGCTGCTCACCGGGTACACGACGCAATCGGGTACCTCAGCCAACCGTCCCACCAGTCCTCTGTTCGTGGGGCAACAATACTTCGACATCACCATCAGTAGCCCCATCTGGTGGGATGGGGCGGCGTGGATAGACGGACCGCCCGCGACTGGTTCTGCCGGTGGCGATTTAGCCGGAACATACCCAAATCCTACGCTTGCCAAATTACAAGGTAAAACATTAGCATCATCTTTGTCTTCTGTTGGAGCAACACAAGATGGTTATGCATTAACTTGGGTTAATGGATCAAATGATTGGGAGGCAAGACCCGTAAGTGGCGCTGGCGGCGGGGGCACACCAGGCGGCAGCAACACGCAAGTGCAGTTCAACGACTCTTCCGCATTCGGTGGAGACGCTGGGCTTACCTACAACAAGACTTCCAACGTGCTGACTCTCACAAGCGGCGCTCTGGTCCTCAGTTCCACTGGCGGCGCCGTCTCCGCGACCGGAGACATACGCGGCGAGTCGGCGATTTCGATTAAGCACGTCGTGGGCGGCGTCGATCGCCAACTCATTGCAGGAGACTCATCCGCCGACACGTTCGTAGGCGATCCGACCAATGGCGGATCAGTCTACCTGCGGGCGTCGTCGCAGCCCGTCGTCGTCCAGATCGGCGGCGTCGACCAACTTCGGATCACCTCGACGAACACGACAACCTCCACCGCCACGACCACATGGGGCATTGCGTCGAGCGGACTCGTGTCGATGGCGCCGATGACGCCCCTAGCGACGACGGACGCGACGGTCACAACGATTCTAACGTACGCGATCCCCGCCTCCACGATGGTCGACTTTCAGATCACCGTCTGCGGCATCCGCACGGGTGGCACATCGGGCACGGCGGGCGACTGCTACCGCGCGGAGCTCCCCGTCACCTACCAGCGGATCGGAGCGGCGGCGCCCACGCTCGTCGGGGCTGCGTATGCGCTGCTCGGCGCAAAGAGCGTCGGCGGCGGCTCGGCGTACCTGCCCTCGCTCGTTATCTCAGGAAACAACCTGCTCGTGCAGGTCAAGGGCGTCGCGAACAACAACATCGACTGGACGGCCGTGTGTCAAGGGCAACAGGTCGCCTGATGGGACATCACTACTTCAATACGTGCAAGATTCCTCGACTGATCTCGGGCACTCCGACCAGCGGCAACACGGGAAGCAGCATCACGATCGACTTCACCGGCTATCACCTCACCGGATGCACCGCTGTTTGGCTGGCCACGCATCAGGGGACATCGCTATCCGTAACCAACGACGGGGCCGTCACGTGCGCAATGGCGGTGCCGAACCTCGCACCGTCCGATTACAGCGTGCAAGCGTACTTCCCTCGCCGGGATGACGGATCCTTCTTCTGGACCTTCACGATCACCGCATGACGCCCCCCGTCCTCATGCTCGGCATGCCGGTCCACGGCCAGGTCGACGCGCGCGTCATGATCTCGCTCGCGCAGACGTCGGCGTACCTCACCGCGCACGGCATCCGCTGGGCGATGCACTGCACGATGCAAGAGGCGTCGGTCAGTCGCGCTCGCAATCACACCGTCGCGGCATTCCTCCGCAGCGGCGCTGAGCGGCTCCTATTCATCGACAGCGACATGGTGTGGACGCCCGAGGACGTGGCGGCCATCCTCGCGACTGACGAGGACATCGTCGCGAGCGCGTACGCGAAGAAGCTCCCCGGCACGCCGGATCTCGTCGGCCGCCGTCTACCCGGTGGCGAGGAGCGCGGGCCACTCGTCGAGTGTGACCGCCTAGGCACGGGCTTCATGCTCATGAGCCGCGCCGGTATCGACCGCATGATCTCCGCGTACCCGGAGACCGCTTACGTGCCAGAGGCGGGCACCGACGCGGGAACCACCGTCTACGCGCTGTTCCACGAAGCCACGCACGCCGGCCAGTTCTACGGCGAGGACTGGAACTATTCGCGGCTCTGGCGCGACATCGGCGGGAGGCTTTGGATGCACACGGGAATCAAGCCGGGCCACGTCGGCACGCACGTCTACACGATGAATCCGGCGTAGCCACACCCTTATTACTGAGTAACTATAGTGGATCCGTCCATGCGAAACGTGGTAATCCAAAATTAAGGACAAATAAAATATATTGATGATATAAGTAAGGTTAAGGTATAAATGAAAGTTTTATTACAACAATTCCTAGGTAATAATCATTCGTGGAGTATTGTAGGACAAAATATTGCCCGCTCTTTAATCAAACAAAATCATGATGTTCATTTGTTTTCTACCAATGGTATTAGACATTTTCCCGATGATTTGCGTTCCAATTTAATTGGATATTTGGATGATACGCGTCAAGTATTTGGACAAATGCCTAATGACAATTATGATTCGCAAATAAGCTATACGGCATTTAAAAATTTCCCTTTATACTTATCTCATGGAGCCAAAAATCGCTTTGGATTATGGACATTTGAATATGCCGGCAAAAATGCATTACCGGATGGTTTTGCCAAGCATTATCGTTCTACTGATAAAATTTTACCACCATCTACTTTTGCTAAACAGGTATTTATGGATTCTGGTGTGCCAGAAAGTCATATGACTGTTATACCTCACGGCATTGATTTTAGCCAAGCAGAAAGCGCTGAACCCTATAAGTTTAAAACACATAAGAGCACTATTATCTTATCTGTAATTGCCCAATTACATCGACGAAAAAACCTTGAAGGTATGTTAGAAATGTATGGTAAAGCATTCTCTAAACAAGACGACGTATGCCTTGTGCTTAAGGTGCAGGAGCGCGCGCCCACCCAAGGGTTTGAACTATCCTTTAAAGATTTATTTAATCAATTTATAAGTGATTTCCCCAATCATGCCGAAGTTGAAATAATTAGAGATTTTATACCGAACATATATTCGTTATACAAATCTTGTGATATTGTATTTTCCGCCTCCCACTGCGAAGGTTTCGGTATGACAGCATTAGATGCTCATGCGTTTGGTAAAATTAATGTCGTATCAAATTACGGTGGATTTTTAGATTTTACTAATGCTGACAATGCTCTTATGATCGGTGGTAAGGAATTTATAGTTCCCCCTAACTTCTTATATTGGACAAATAAACACGGCACCAAAGCATTTATGCCAGATATAGATTCGGGAGTATCGCAGCTGCGCATGGCTGCAACTAACAAGGAACAGTTATTGCAAAAATATCAAAGTAATATTGTTATGGCTAACACTAAATATAATTGGAATGTAATCACTAATCAGATAATGGGGCTTACAAATGTCTAATTATGATTTCAGTTTAGATATGAAAACAGATAACTCTAATTCGCTTATCTTGCGCAATATTAAGCCCAACAGCACTGTATTAGAAATGGGTCCAGCGCATGGGCGTATGACTAAATATCTTAAAGAACAATTAAATTGTATAGTTACTATTGTTGAGAAAGATGAAGTAGCTGGTGCGTGTGCAGCTCAATACGCCTTTGACGCATTAATTGGCGAAGAGCAGGGAGATTTAGAAAAGCCCTGGTGGATTACCGAGTTAGCAGGTAAAAAATTCGACTATATTATTTTTGCTGACGTATTAGAACACTTATATATACCAGAAAGAGTTTTAGCGGAAGCCAAGCACCTGTTAAATGATATGGGTTCGGTATTTATGTCAATACCAAATATCGCGCATAATGCGGTGCTAATTGATTTGTTACAAAATAAATTTGAGTATAGAGATAGTGGGCTTTTAGATAAAACACATATAAAATTTTTTACCCACGCTTCGCTGAAAAATTTCGTAGCTACTGCGGGACTTACAACAGTTCAAGAAATGAATGCTATAAATACAGTTAGTAATTCTGAATTTAATAACTCTTATTATCAGTTACCAAAAGCAATAGGAGATTATTTGATGGAAAGACCGTACGGCGAAGTATATCAATTTATATGGGAATTAAAACGATCTACTATACAAACAAGTATTATTATACCGGTAATGAATAAAATAAATTTTACGATCTCGGCGTTAAAAGATTTGTCTTATTTAGACAGGGCAACGGTAGAAATAATTGTAATTGACAATGGTAGTAGTGATGAAACGCAATTAAAGCTTCTTGAAATACAAAAAAGTATGCATAATCTTATATATATAAGAAATGAAATAAATATGGGATTTGGTGGCGCTGTAAATAAAGCTTTTAACGTCAGTAAAGGTAATAAAATAATCATATTAAATAATGATATAAGGGTAAAATCTAATCACTCTAACTGGACCGAGCAGTTATTACAACAAGCTGATGAAAATATTTTAGTTGGTCCGACGGGCGGCTTTGTAGACCCAAAGCTCAATTACGAATTTCAATATGAAACGTCAGATGTAAATAAATACATTAATTATTTAAGTGGGTGGTGTATTGCAGCCACACGTAAAACGTTTGAAAATCTTATTTTAGATGGAGAGATAGGTCCATTTGATTCTAAAACATTTTTTGTATTTTATGAAGATACAGATCTCTCTTTTAGAGCCCAAATAGTTAATATAGCGTTAAAAATAGTTCCAGTTGATGTGGTCCATTTTGGACATATTACAGCTAAAACACTTAATATAAATAAATTATATAATGAATCTAAACATAGGTTTTTACAAAAATGGAAAATAAAAAACAATTAGTATTAGATCAAATACAGCAGGTTTTATTAGATAATAATGGACAGTTATTATCTGATTATAAAAATGCAGCCCAAAAATTAACTTGGAAATGTAAAGAGGGTCATATTTTTTATAAGAGCTGGGTAAATGTTAGAAGGGGGCAGTGGTGTTATGAGTGTGGCTGGTATAATCCTACAATACACAAAATACAAGAATTTGCAAAGTCAAGGAACGGGGAGTGTTTATCTACTATTTATGTTAGAAGTATTGATAAATTAATTTGGAAATGTCAAAATAACCATATATGGGACGCTTCACTTAATAGTGTAAAAAATAGTAAATCGTGGTGCCCATATTGTTATATGAGTGTTGGAGAAAATATTACAAGAAAATATTTTGAATTTATTTTTCAAAAACCTTTTATTAAAATAAGACCATTTTGGTTGCTTAATAATAGTGGGCATAGGTTGGAGCTTGATGGATATTGTGCGCAGCTAAATTTGGCATTTGAATATAATGGTCAACAACATTATGGTAAAAAGATCTATGCAGAAAATAATGCAATATTATTAGATAATGATTTACATAAAATACAAATATGTAAAAAGAAAAATATTAAACTTTTTATTATTCCTGAATGTAAAAATTATGTTGATAAAAAAATATATATTAAAGAGTATATTATAAAATATTTACCTAAATTTGGATTTAAAATTCCAAATACTTTTATTGATTTCGAATTAACTGATAAATTAATATATGATAATGATATCATTAATGAATTACGTCATATCGCGACAGATCGGGATGGATATTTGATTTCAGATCATTATTTAGGAGATAGTAATAAATTAATTTGGAAATGTAAATATAAACATATTTGGGAAGCAATGCCAGGATCTATTAAACGTGGCTCGTGGTGCCCACATTGCGCAAATAAGTCTTTTTCATTATTTTCTCTATTAGAAATACTTAACGAAATGAAAGAGATGGAAAAAAATTTAATATATAGAAAAGCTATTATAGAAGCAATAAAATTACTAAATAATATCTCAACCTACACTAAACCACAATTAGGCGCTATAATAAGGGAAATTGACAATGATAGGAATAAATAAAATGTCTCTTTCAAATAAAATACTACTGGCTATAATAGCCGCCATCCTCATCTGTACTGGAGGGTTTATTGTTTTCAAACAACTTGAAAATGCTCAAACTTTGAGCGATATCCAACACTCTCTAGTAGAACAAAAACAATTGCTGGATAACGTATCCCGAGCACAAACACAATATGCTTCCAAAGAAGATATAGCGGCTTTTGCTAAACAGCAAAATATCGATCTATCTGTAATTAAAAAGGATCTTGACACTTTAAATGCCCAGGTGCAAGCAATCAGCGGTATTACCGTGGCAAGTCAAGGACAAGTGGGGCGCGATATCCCTTCTACCGGCACGACACCTCGCCCTGGCGCACCATCAGTTGCAAATGATCCTTTTGGATATATGACACATACGCAACGTTTAGGGTTAAGTGAGACATTTTCAAACATAGCAGTGCCATTTGGTGAAGTTGGGTTTAGTGCTTGGCAAGCAAATCCTTGGGATATTACAATTGAGCCGCGTAAATATACCGTCACCTCCGTATTGGGTCAAGATGATAATGGAAGACATTACAGTTATTCTAAATTTGCTATACAGACAAATGGTAAAACATATGATGTAAAAATTGATGATAATAAATTTTTAGAAGAAGCTCCCACCGCCAAATTTAGTTTTTGGAATCCACGATTGTTCCTTACAGCCGGCGGAGGAGTAGATATGACTCAACTTCCGGTTAAAGGATCTGCCAATGCGGGTGTCACGCTAGGAGTTATGTCATATGGACAAACAAAACCAAACCCATCTATTAGCGTATTGCAAGTAGGCGTTGGTTATGAAACGGGAAGTCAAAAACCAGCACTTATAATTAATCCCATTAATTTTAATGTAGGCGGTTTACTTCCTGCTGGATTGGCGAATAATACTTTTGTAGGACCATCAATGCAAATTGATCTCACAGGAAATGTAATAGCTGGCGGTAACGTTAGTATAGGATTTTAAGGAATATAATGTTAAAAATACTCACACTTAATTGGAATGGCAAAGAGAAGATTAAGATTTTACAAAAATCTTTATTACCAGCTTTACAAGATATTGAGTTTGAGTGGCTTATTAAAGATAATGGATCGAAAGACGGCTCGTTAGAAGAAATAAAGAGTTGGGATCATTCAAAGATTAATTTAATAGCTTATCCCAACAATCAACAAAATTACGCACAAGGTATGAATTTCCTATTTAAGGAAGCTGCACCCAAAGATGACGATATAATATTAACATTAAATAATGATGTTATCTTGCAAGATACAACATCATTAAAAAATATGATAAAGATTTTACAAACTGATAAAAACGTTGGTATAGTGGGGGCAAAATTAAATTATACAAATACCACTAATATTCAACATTGTGGAGTATTATTCCATTCAAGGAATGGTCTACCTTATCATCACAGATCTGGAATAATAGAACAAGCAAGAGATCGTATAAATCGATATTATCCAGTAGTAACCGGCGCTGTTGCTATGCTACCTGCAAGCGTATTTAATAATTGTTTTGAAAATGCTTCGGGTGCCAGAGGATTTAATGAGCGATTTGTATTTGCCTTTGAGGACGTTGATATGTGTATGAGAATTTCTCATACTTTAAATAAAAAAGTAGTATATTGCGGATCGACAAATATTTTTCACGAAGAAAGCGCTTCGTTGAAAAAAAATCCAATACATAAAATGTTTTTAAATCATAATTGTCGATTATTTTTAGATACTTGGCATAAGCAGATTGATATATCTCTTTCACGCGCATATGAAAATGCCGAACACAATGTATATGGGAGAGTATCTAATGAATAGGCAAAAAATTCTTCTTACAGGAAGCGCCGGATTTATCGGTTCTAATTTTATACGAACTGCAATTTATGAAAAACACCCTTATGAATTTTGCAGCGTAGATAAAATTGCCAACTCATCTATGTTAAATAATATTTATCAACATAAAATACACGATTTCTATATCGCAGATATATGCGATCAACATATTATGGATAAAATATTTGAATATATTAAACCAGATATTATAATACATATGGCGGCAGAATCAGCCGTTGATAAATCAATTCATAATCCTAATATATTCGTTAATTCTAATATATTAGGAACGCAAGTATTAATTAATTTAGCTATAAAATATGAAGTTAAACAATTTTTATACCAAAGCTGCTATGACGAGCAAACAAGAGCAGTTACTAAAAATGGTTTTAAAAAATGGAATGAATTAAAAAATGGTGACAAAGTATTAAGCATTAATCCCATTTCAAAAGAAATAGAAGAAAAAGAAATTATAAAAATTATCTCACAAGATTATTGTGGGGATATGATTTCTTTTAAAAATAAAAGAATTGATTTACTGACTACACCAAATCATAGATTTATTGTAAGCAAGAATTGTGTGAATAATTCTCGCCCATTAGAATGGACTACTGCAGAAGATTTAGAAAATAATATAAAAAATAACTCCTACTATCTTCCAAGAGGAAAAGCGAATGTAAGTTCTCCCAACACAATTGTTTTGCCAGAAATAGGAACGGTCGATGCCGAGGCGTTATTTTATGTATGTGGAGTATTTATAGGTGACGGTTTTACCGCAAAACAAACCAAATTATCTGCAAATAAAAGTGGTTTTTCAAAACAAGAATATCTAAATAAATGTAGAGATAAATTTGGCAGATTTTCTCAAATTCCTATAAGGGGGAATTGTGATACAACTATTTCTAATAGTTATAGAATATTTTTTGATGTTCCAGAAAATGATAAAGCTAGACTACAATTAGAAACGTCTTTAATTAAACTTAATATTAAATATACCGCTCAAAAAAACAAATCAGGCGAACATATATATTTTAGTTCAGAACAATGGTTAAAGTTTTTTGAAACTTTTGGAAAATACGCCAAAAATAAGCATATTCCAGAATGGATGTTTTCTTGTGGAACGAATTTATTAGAAAATTTATGGAAAGGAATACATGATTCAGATGGTCACGGGCTTAATATTGTTAGTAACAATATTAAAAGAACCATTTCTATAACAACCGTATCTGAACAGTTAACTGCCCAATTATGTTATATTGGTTCTATTATAGGTTATAATACTTCTGTTAGAAGCCGACATTCTGTATCCTATATTGATAATAGAAAAATTGAAGGAAATGCAAATATTATTCAGTTTACTAATTCTATTTTACCAAAAATAAGTAAATCTATAAGACAAAAATATGATGGTAAAATATGGTGTTTAACTGTAAAAGATAATAAAAACTTTTTAGTTGAAAGAAATGGTAAAATTGCCTTTTCCGGCAACACCGATGAAGTATATGGTTCATTGGAATCGTCGGATGCTCCTTCTTGGACGGAAGATGCTCCCCTAAATCCTAAAAACCCATATTCTGCCAGTAAGGCAAGCGGAGAGTTACTTATTAGGGCAGCAGGCAATACACATAAATTGCCTTTTATTATTGTGCGTTCTTGTAATAATTACGGACCACGGCAAACTCCAGACAAATTAATTCCAAGAGTAATTAAATCTCTTTTAGAAGAGCAACAGATACCGGTGTATGGTAAAGGTTTGCAAGTTAGAGAATGGTTACACGTACACGATAATTGTGCGGCAATATTTAAAATATTAACACACGGCACAATAGGAGAAACATATAATATTTCTTCAAGACAAGAACATACTAATGTTGATGTTGTGAAAGAAATATGTAATCTGATGGACAAAGATCATAAATATATTTCATTTATCAATGATCCAAGACCAGGGCACGATTTTAGATATAGTGTTAATTCACAAAAATTAAGAAATTTGGGCTGGGCCCCGATATATAAATTTAAAGATGGTTTACAGAAAACAGTTGAATCGTTTATGATGAATCCATTTCTACTTAAATAAGACTTACCTAAAACAATTTGAATATTATTATGACAGTTAAGAACACTACTAGCACTTTATCTAAAGAGGATATTATGGATGATTTAACAAATAAAAATGAAGCCGCAGATACAGCTGCAAATGTTGATTTAGATAAATTAGCAGAACTTAAAGCAAAATTAGAAGCTAAAAAAGTGACAGCGCCAAAGCATAAGGTAATAGAAAAGGTGCGTTCAATTAATTTTGGTATAGTCGGTAGCGGGCAATGCGGTAGCCGTATAGCCGAATCATTCTATAAATTAGGATATGACGCGATAGCTATTAATACCGCTCAACAAGATTTAAAATTTATTGAATTACCAGAAAGCAATAAATTACTTTTAAATTATGGATTAGGAGGCGCCGCCAAATCCTTAGAGATTGGTAGAAATGCTGCTGAAACGCATAAAGAGCAAATTACCGAATTGATTAATAATCAATTGGCTGACACACAAATTTTTATATTCTGTACGAGCTTAGGTGGCGGATCTGGCGCCGGCTCAACTGAAACGATGATAGATATTCTTGCCGCTATAGGAAAGCCAATTCTGGTAATTACCGTATTGCCAATGGATGCCGAAGATGTGCAAGCTAAATCTAATGCGCTTCAAACATTAGACAAGCTTCTCAAAGAAGTTAAGGCAAAGCGTATACATAATTTAATTTGTGTAGATAATGCAAAGATAGAAACTATCTATCGAGAAGTTGGGCAAATGGATTTTTTCCATATAGCTAATCGCGCTATCGTTGAACCTCTTGATGTTTTTAATTGTCAAAGTGCCAGACCCTCTCCATCTAAAAGTTTAGATCCAATGGAGTTGAGTAAGCTTTTAATTGACGGCGAGGGCATGTCCGTATATGGAACCTTTAATGTTGAAAATTATGAAGAGGATACGGCTCTTGCCGAAGCTGTCATTAGTAATTTAAACTCTAATTTATTGGCCGGAGGATTTGACATTAAACAATCTAAATATGTTGGCTTTATGTTATGTGCTTCAAAAGCGGTGTGGAGTAAAATACCAGCTTCAAGCATTAATTATGCTAATGCAATGATTGCCGACCAATGCGGAAGTCCTTTAGGTATTTTTCGAGGTATCTACGAAATAGATACTGAAGACGATCACGTTAAGGTATATTCTATGTTTAGTGGGTTGGGGCTGCCGGCAAATCGCGTTGAGCAGTTGACTAAAGAAACAAAAGAACATATGGAAGTTGTAAAGAATAAAGACGCTCAACGCAATCTTTCTTTAAATTTAGATTTAGGCAAAGATCAAGTCGTATCGGATGCTCAAAAAGTAAAAGAAAAAATCGCCTCTAAATCTTCAGCATTTGGTAAATTTTTGCAACAAAATGTTGTTGATCGGCGTAAATCATAAGGACCAATATGCTTGTAAGAGTTGCTACAGTAAGAACATCTTTTAAAATAGAAGCCTTTATCAGTTCATTGATAAAGGCTTGGTATGATCAATATGGTAGTGCTCCGATTAAATCCCAAATTGCTGTTATCTATGCCCAATGGGGATTGGAAACCGGGCTTGGGGCATTTTGTTGGAATAATAATATTGGAAATATTAAGGCATTCGATGTGCCAGGCACAACTGTGGAATATTGTGCTTTAAATGGTGTGTGGGAAATTATTAATGGTAAGCGAATAGTTTTATCTTCAGAAGATCCTGGAGCTTGGTTCCGCTCCTTTCGAACATTAGATTTGGGAGTAGCGCATCATATTGATTTATTACGTAATAGGCGATATAAAACTGCTTGGCTAGCTGTAGAGCAAGGTAATCCTGCACAATTTGCACATTTATTAAAACAGCAAGGTTATTATACTGCGCCGGAGGCAGATTATATAAAAGCAATGCAATATTATTTTAATAAATTTATGAATGATACTATATTTGAACGAGTAATAAATGCTCTTAATATAAATTTTCCATCAGATTATAAGCCGGTAAATATTTCCATATTTGATACTATAACTGATACAGTTGTAAAGCCAGATCATCCAACATTTACTACAAATATTTTTAATAAAATTAGAAATATCCTTCATAAGGTTACATAAGTATGTTATTTAAAGTATTGGATAGGGATGATAAATTTATACAATATATTTCTTTATGTATGAAGTCGAGCCCACCAGTCGCGCCCCAGGCGTTTGATATATCGGAGATGGTGCGCGTAGCGCTTGCCAATAGTGGGGTATTAAGAAAGTCTCAATTTATGCATTGCACATATAATTATAATTTCTGTTATAAGGAAGCTATAGATATTAAAGTATATGCTGGAAATTATGCGCCGCCCGACGGTCGGGTTATCTTTTCATTAATTGAGATGTTATCCGATAAAAGAAAGAAAGAGATATTGGCAAATTTAAATTCACTTTTATATATAAATACAAATACCAATACAAATTTCTTGGTATATGACAGAACAACTGCTTATATAACGCCTGCTTATATAACGCCTACACAGTATACTTATTATATTGCATGATATATAAAATATACTACAATACGGCGTTATTTAATTTTGGTAAAGAAAATACCTATATATCATTTTGTGATAAAAAATTATGTGGAAATTATTACATTCACTGTATCTTATATAAGACATTATTTGATGCCAAGATAATTACTTTTACTAATGCTAGATTTTCATATGAAATTAGAAATGACTTATCTGGCAGATTTATTAAATGTTTTTTTATAAATGATAAGCCAAAATTATTTTGCACATTAAGACAATTAACAAAACCCAAGTTTATTGGACAAACCATAAAAGAGTTAAAAAATTATTATGAACAGCCTCTTGGGCTTGAGGAGCTTCGCTTCGATCTTCACGTCGAGCCAATATAATGAATAAAATTACTATTCAAAATAATAAAACTTGCAATATAGTTTTACCAGATAATCCTGAAATAATTAGCAAATTAAGACAATTATTAAGTTATCAACAAGAAGGATATGAATATACTGTGGCTCATAAGCACGGGGGATGGAATGGTCGCGTTTGTCTGATGACAGCCAAGGGATCATTTCCTTCGGGATTAAAAGATAGAGTAATAAAATTATTAGATGAACACCATATCACATATGAGATTATAAATAAAAGAAAAGAACTTGAAATAAATCAAGCATTAGATATATTGCCTAATCTACATAAAATGGGTATGATACCAAGAGATTACCAGCATGCAATGGTAGAAGCAACAAAAGGTCAGACTAAAGGTATTATTAGAGCTTGTACCGGTAGTGGTAAATCGATTGCTATTGCAATGGTAGCAGCGCAGTATAATACTCCAACGATTATTTTTGTAACAGGACTTTCTTTATTAGGACAAATTCATAAAATGCTCGAACAAGTGTTCGATGAAAAAATTGGGTATATTGGTAATTCTATAGTTGATATTAGAAATATTAATGTATGTTCAATATGGTCAATAGGTCGAGCTTTAAATATTAAAGATGTTGTTATAGATGATGAAGATAATGATAGCGAAGATTTTAGTGATAATAATACATTGGCAATTATTAATTTACTAAAAACAACTAAATTATTTTTGTTTGATGAGTGTCATTCAGTTACTACGGATACTATAAAAGAGATATTTAAAAATATTGACCCGCATAGATGTTTTGGATTTAGCGCAACACCATTTCGCGGAGATGGTTCGGATATAGTGGTCAATGGTTATTTGGGAGAACAAATAATAAATATCACAGCTTCAGAGCTTATAGGGAGAAAGGTTCTCGCTCAACCAATAATAAAATTTATTAATATTCCATCTATTCCAATATATTCTAAATCTTATGCAGAGGTCTATAATGAATTTATTGTAGAGAATGATATACGTAATAATATCATTATGCTCGAAACTAAAAAATTAATATCCAAAGGTTATAGACCACTAATTTTATTCAAGATTATAGCTCACGGTAAAGCATTAGCCAAATTATTTGAGAAAAATAATATTAGTTTTGGATTATTGAATGGTAAAAATTCACTAGAAGAGCGCGAAGCTATGCAAGAAAAATTCATAAATAATGAGATAGATGTAATTTTAGGATCGACCGTGTATGATCTTGGCATAGATATAAAACAAATTTCGGCACTAATACTGGCTGGTGGCGGGAAAAGTTCTATAAAAACATTACAAAGAATAGGAAGAGCTATACGTGGCGATAAAAATAAATCTTATGCCGCCATAATTGATTTTATTGATAATATTAGGTATCTAAAAAAGCATTCTAAAATTCGCTACGATATATATAAATCAGAACCTGGATTTATTGTAAGAGGATATAATGGCGAATAAAACTACTAGGCAAATTGCATTCGTATAAAAATGAAAAATAAAATACAAAACATAGAGCCGCTTTTAACAGATCAAGTATCAGAGCATTATAAAAAATTCTTTAATAAATTTAGTGAAGTAGATGCGGCGCCCATTAAAGAGTGGAGGGTTGTTCATCTACTTGCTTATTTGTGTAAAAAATACGAAGCTCACTATGGATTGAAATATTCATTTACATTTAATAATCCCGCACCATCCAAATCATTTGAAGTATATCAAATCAAAAAATTATCAAATATGTTAAGCTCTAATCCTCAAATCCTCAAAGACTACATAGATTGGGTATTTGATAAAAAAATTATAGAGAAGAAAAAGCGTATAACTTCTCTCGGATATTTTACTCATATTGATGTTGTAAATGAATTTAAATTCAAGTTTTTATTTAATAAAAAACAAATAACACGAACCGATCAATTACCAAGTAATATTGCCTCTATATGTGCACAGCATAGTTTTACCATTAATACGTATGGAGAATTAGCATTCATTAAAAAAATGCCCAATCAAGATGCATTATTTGATGCATTAAAGATTATTGGATTTAATATAGATTTAGATAAGATAGTTTAATTATTATGAAACCAGAACCCGGGCAGTTTATACAGGTTAGATTTAATAATGGTGTATTCTTTGACGCTATGGTAGAAGAGTGGTCAGATCAAAAATCTGTCCTTAAGCTTACAGATAATTCTAATGATACTATAATTATTCAAAAAACATTACAAGATGTATTGTTGGTAAAAATATTTGCTAATAAAAATACACCAGTTGTTAAACAACAATATAAATCGGAAGTATATGAAGAGTTTGAAGGGTTAAAGACGCAGCCAAAAGATAATGAGAAATTATCCAGAATGGCAGAACTAAAAGATGAACTCAATAAAATTGAGCGAGAAGAGATTGTTGCAAAAACAAAATCCCATATACCAAGCGGATTAAGAGAAGTAAATTATGGAATACCCAAATATATACCGGCTAACAGGATTACACAATACGCCGATGAAAAAATTTCATCATCAAATTCTACATTTAATTCAGAATTGTCAAAATTGTTCGGTAAAAAATATTAAAGATATAAATGATATTCCAAATATGGGGTTATGTTCTAAATGTTCTGTTAAGGTAATAGCTTATAATAGATACTATGATAGTAATATTCCAATAGAATATTGGAATTTATCTATGGAAAATATTATCACTAATGCACATAAATCGCAGGCATTCTCTGAATTATCAAAAATTTATTTAAATATAATTAACGATTTAAATAAATCTTATATTGACGGTATAGCAATTTGTTTGACTGGAAATCATGGTTGTGGAAAAACCACAAGTGCAACGAACGTTTTGAAAAAAGCCTGTCAAAAGAATTTCACCACATTATATACTACATTGACAGATATAGTATCCGTCCTTACATTATCTCCATCAGAAGATAAATTCTTTTCTCGAAAAGAATTAATAGAAGTAGATTTTTTAGTAATTGATGAATTAGATGTTAGATTTTTTGGAGCATCAGATAATGCTGCCGATCTATTTGGGCGCTCATTCGAAAATGTTGTAAGAACAAGGTTACAAAATAAATTACCTATGATTATTATCAGCAATAGTCCTAACCCCAATAATATTTTTATTGGTTCTCTTAAAGAAAGTTTGAATAGTTTATTGAGTAAATTTAACATAATACCTATTTTGGGGGAAGATTATAGAAAATTAAAATGACCACTAAAATATGCAATACGTGTAAAGTAGAAAAAAATATCACTGAATTTTACAAATCTGGCACCCATAAAAATGGGACTATTAAATATAGGGGTGATTGTAAAATGCATCATACAAAGTTTCACATTGATAAAGAGTATCAAAAAAAATACCAAAAACTTTATCGAGCCAAAAATAAAGATAAAAGATTAGATTATAATAAACAATATCGCAAAGATAATAAAGAATTTTTAATACAAAATGCAAAACTTTATCGTCAGAATAATAAAGAAATCTTAAATCAAGATAAGAAGAGATATAATAAAGAAAAAAGACGAATCAATTCATCTTTTAAATTACGCGCTAATATTTCAACGAGCGTTGGGACAATGTTAAGATTGGTTTCTTCTACTAAAAAAAGTAATTCTATATTACAATTTTTACCTTATACAATAGAGCTATTAAAATTATATATAGAAAGTCTTTTTGAATATTGGATGACTTGGAAAAATTGGGGAGTATATAATAAAAAAACTTGGAACGATAATGATCCAACTACTTGGAAATGGAATTTAGATCATATAATTCCTCATTCGACCTTTAAATATACATCGATGGATTGTCAAGAATTTAAAGATTGTTGGGCGTTATCAAATTTACGACCTTATAGTGCTAAATTAAATTTATCAGACGGCGCTTTAAGAAAGAGACATTTATAAATGGCAATTCAAGAATTAGATTTAGTTATTCTCAAACACATTCTTTCTTCCAAAAAGAATGCTTTGGAGTTTGCACACGATTGTAGTGAAAAATTATTTGTAATTGATGCGTGGCGTTTTGCAAAATTAATTCTTGATTATATTAAAACATATAAAGAAATACCAACAAGAAAAGTTATTAATGAGCGTATTCAGAATCAAAAAAGCGAATCACTTAATAAATACATAAATCAATTATGGGATGATATCGATAATACTAAAATCGATGAACGAGAATATAAACATAATTTAGAAAAATTAAAAAATAGATTTGCTGAAAAATTAATTTATGAACTTAAAGATCGTTTGGTTGGCGCCGATGGTCGAATCGATATAGCCAAAAGCGTTGGAGAATTAAATAATACTAATAATAGTATTAAAACCCTATCTACTACGCGCGTATATGACCAGAAATCTCTTAAAGAAGGTATTAAAGAATTTAGAGATAATTATCAAGCCAAATTAAATGATCCGAATTTTGGAGTTGGTATAAAATCAGGATATACTTTTTTTGATTCCGTAACAAATGGGATGTTTGGCGGCGAAGTGCTTATTATTGGCGCAGAAACTAATGGTGGCAAGAGTATGTTGCTTTCAAATATGGCGCACGGAATGTGGATTGGTGATAATACTATTGAAATGACAGACCCTCCAAAAGAAGGTAATGATATTCTATATTTCAGTTTGGAAATGCCTTGGGCAGACTGCCAATCACGTATAATGGCAAGATTGGCAATGGTGCCGCAAACCAGTATTCGTGATGCCACTTTAACGCCAGATGAATTGAAACGCGTTGGGCAAGCCGTTAAATTTATAGAAAATTATACCAATGAGTTTCATATTGTTGATATGCCTCGTGGTGCTACGATGGAAGCTATTGAGTTGGTTTTTAATGATATTGTTGCCACCAAACAAAGAAAGCCAAAAGTTGTAGTTATCGATTATTTAACATTAATGGATTGTCCCGAAGAAGAAGCTGATTGGTTAAAGACTGGTAAATTGGCAGAAAAATTCCACGAATTTTGTCGAGTAGCCGATGTAATTGGATTAACCGCAACACAGCTTAATCGAGCAAAGCCGGGCGCCGGTGGAGGAGCAATGAGCGTTGATAGAATTGCTCGAAGCAGTTTACAGGCAGCTAATGCTAATTTCGTTATGTTAATAGAAAAGAAGCCAAATGAGCAAGATATGCCAACAATGAATGTTAGTTTAGTAAAAAATAGACGAGGGCAATTAGTTAATGGAGTGCTTCATAAACAATTAAATTGTTGTGCCTTGTTAAATCAAACAATACAAGGTGACTTTACAACAGCAGCTGATATATCATCAGAGATAGAAGACATATAAAGTTACTTCTACAAAAGTATTTGTAGATGATAAAGAAATTATTAATTTAATTATGGAGAAAAGATAATGCCAACTTACGAATATATTTGCCATCATAAAGAGTGTATTGCTGAATTTGAAGAATTCCATTCAATTGTTACCAAATTGACGGAATGCCCTCATTGTCTTGCAGCGGGCAGAGGTTCACAGCCAATCGATAGATTGATTTCGGGCGGTTCTGGGCGTGGCATTATGGATCAAACAATAGCTGAGATAAAGTCAGGTATGGCGGATTCGGTCCGCAAAATTAATCAACGAGCCGCAAGAGATGAAAACTATGCCGCCAATTTAATTGGCGAGAGCAAATATAGGGGTTAAGTATGAAAATAGCATTTAATGAGAATGATTCTGAACTTACAAATGAACAGATCTTGCAGAAGCTAACTGATTTGTCAGAAAAATATGCATCTATTACAATTAGTATTGTAACATTTACCGATATTTTGCGAGCCGTTAATTATGAAGACGGAACATTTCTTCCCGTTACAGAGAGGGAAATTTTAAAGTCAGGGCTCTATGGTTCATTTAATGGAATGAAGCTTATGGTTAGTAAAGCAATTGAACCAAACTATATAGAAATAGGAAAAGAATAATGGGAAATAATAACTCACAAGATCAACTTATTAATTTAGCTATAAAAGAATTATCCAAAGTCTTGCAGGATATGCAACAGGGCAAAACTCCCGAAATGTCTTCGACTATGGAAAAGCTTGCAGCTGAACTTGAATCAGTAAATGATAAGAAAAAAAATATGTCAGAAGAAGAAGTTAAAAGTTTTGCCGAAAAACTTGTTAAACAAATTTCAAAATTAGAAGAATAATATGATAAATTATAAATTATAAAAAAACAATTAACATCACAAGATAAAAAAATATATAAACAAATTTTGAGAGATCGTAAATTAAATACATATTCAATTCTAAATAAAATAAAATTAATTAGACTAACTGATGAGCAAATAAATAAATTGAATAATGTTTTGATTATAAATCTTATAAAAGGTGTAAAATGATTTACGAATATGAATGCTTAATACATAATATATTTGAAGTGCATCAAAAATTAAACGATGAGCCGTTAACCCATTGTCCACATTGTAAAGAAGAGGGAGTAGAAGCTCCAGTAAAGAAATTAATTTCTACCACCTCTTTTTCGTTGAAAGGCGGCGGGTGGGCATCTTCCGGATACAGTAATAAATAAAATGGATAATCAATCAGTTAAAGTGCAAAAAATACAGCAAATTATTAAGCTGTTAAAATTTATTTTAACGATTGATGATCTGGAAATTATGAAGTCAACTATTGAAAGCATAATTGAAATGTTAAGTGAAATTTCTGATGAAAAAAATAATTAAATATTATAGTAATAGTGAAGCATATCCTTGTCGATTGATAAGTATCGAGGCATAATGACAATAGAAGAAGCTCAAACATTAATGAAGACTTTTATTAAATATAGAGAAAAAGCGGCAAAAACTAATCATCAAAAAGATATCCTCCTTTTTAAGGAGCACGAAAGGTTTTGTATTGAAAAATTTAAATATTTAGTTTTAATGAAAACAAGTAGATACAAAAATTTTTCAAATTATGATGATTTGGTTCAAGATGGCTTGGAGGGTCTCATTAAATCAATGAAAACCTATAATCCCAAAAAGGGCATTTTCTTTTGGTGGGCCCACAAATATGTCGATACGAGAATTGCGCGTTGTGCAAATCTACATACAACTATTAGATTTCCATTAAAATATGCTAAAGCCGTTACACCTCATCGCGAATCTATATTACCAATCCTGGTTGATCAGTTGGCTGGACCGTATGATATTTTAGAACATCGAGAAGCTTTAATGGCTGTAAATAAAAATTTCTCTAATTTATCATCGAATCAACAAAAAGTTGTAAAATTATTATTTGGTATAGATGGGGAAAATCCACAATCTATTTCCAAAGTCTGCCAACAACTACGTATGTCAAGACCCACGTGTGTAAAATTATTAGATCAAGTATTGAATATTTTAAGAAGAAATATACAATTATAAAATATTGATCATATATGAGTGAATTTAGCCTCGCCGTGAGGTAATGTAGTTTTGTATTTAAAGAGGAATTATGGTTGAATATACATATGAACAAGTTTTTAATGAATCAATAAAATATTTTAGTGGTGATGAATTAGCCGCGAAAGTATTTGTTGATAAATACGCCTTACAAAAGCAAGAGGGCGTTTATCTTGAACTGACTCCACGCGATATGCATAGTCGTTTGGCAGATGAATTTGCTCGTATAGAAGCAAAATATTCTAACCCTATGAGTAGTAATGAAATTTTTGATTTATTAGATCGTTACAAGTATATTGTCCCACAGGGAGGTCCAATGAGCGCCATTGGTAATCCTTATCAAATTCAATCGCTATCTAATTGTTTTGTTGTGCAAAACCCATATGATTCATATGCCGGCATATTGAAGACCGATCAAGAGTTGGCGCAAATTTCTAAACGCCGTGGCGGCGTCGGCGTTTGTATTTCTTCATTAAGACCAAAGGGAATGTTCACTGCAAACGCAGCTAAAACAACAGACGGTATTGGTATTTTTATGGAGCGATTTTCAAATACCATTCGTGAAGTTGGACAGAACGGTCGTCGCGGCGCATTAATGATTACTTGTAGCGTGCATCATCCAGAAGTGCGCACTTTTATCAATATTAAAAAGGATTTGAAAAAAGTTACAGGCGCCAATATTTCATTACAACTATCTGATGAATTTATGCAAGCTGTAAAAGATAATCAACAATATCAGTTACGTTGGCCGGTAGATAGCAAGAATCCGGATATTTCGCAATGGGTAGATGCCAAGGAAGTATGGGAAGAAATTATTTCTGCTGCACATAAATCTGCTGAACCTGGCATATTATTTTGGACTACTACATTAAAGAATACTCCCTCTGATATTTATACAGACGTTGGTTATGGATCTATTTGTGTTAATCCTTGTGCGGAATTAACATTATCTGCTTATGATAGTTGTCGATTATTGCTACTTAATCTTTTATCGTATGTGATTGATCCATTTACAAAAAATGCTAGATTTGATTTTACATTATTTAGCGATCACGCTATAAAGGCACAACGCTTAATGGATGATATGATTGATTTAGAAATAGAATCAATTGATAAAATTCTTGCTAAAATTAATAAAGATCCAGAACCCGCGGAGGTTAAAGCCATAGAGCTTTCATTATGGACTAAAATTCGAGAAGCCTGCGTAAATGGTAGAAGAACTGGCACTGGTATTACTGCTTTAGGCGATACTCTTGCCGCGTTAGGAATTAAATATGGTTCAACAGATTCGATAGAGCTTACTGAAAGCATCTATAAATATTTGGCTGTTAATTGCTACAAGTCTAGTTGTATAATGGCGAAGGAACGCGGCGCCTTTCCGGTCTTTGATCTTAAAAAAGAAAAGGGTCATAAATTTATCGCTCAAATTTTAAGCGAAGATAGTGAATTATCCAAATTATACCATAAATATGGTAAGCGCAATATTTCGTTATTAACAACAGCTCCTACTGGATCTGCATCTACACAGACACAAACTACTTCTGGTATCGAGCCAGCATTTTTAACTTCTTATACTAGAAGAAAAAAGATTAATCCATCCGATAAACACTCTCAAGTAGATTTTACGGATGCTATGGGTGATAAGTGGCAAGAATTTACAGTATATCATCACGGTGTTAAGAGATGGATGGAAGTAACTGGCGAAACAGATATAGCGAAATCACCATATAGCGGAGCAACAGCTAATGAAATTGATTGGATTGCATCAGTTGATATGCAGGCTGCTGCCCAAAAGTGGGTTTGTCACGCCATTTCAAAAACCTGTAATTTGCCATCTTCTGCTTCTAAAGAATTAGTGTCTCAAATTTATATGAGAGCTTGGGAAACCGGCTGTAAAGGCTTCACGGTATATAGAGACGGTTGCCGAGATGGCGTATTAATGGCTACAAAAGATAAGCCTACTCTCAAAAATCCACTTGAACGACCCACAGATATCGAATATGTTAAGGCTCCCAAACGACCAGAAGAGTTAATATGTGATATTAAAAAAGTTAAAGTTCAAGGCGAACAGTGGACTTTTTTTGTTGGATTACTAAATAATAAACCTTATGAAATATTTGGCGGATTATCAAAATATGTAGATATACCTAATAAATATAAAAGAGGACTCATTAAAAAGAATGGTAAAGTTAATGATATATCTACTTATAATTTAATTGTAGGAATAGACGATGATACGATGATTATAAAACATTTAGCCAATGTATTTGAAAACCCTAATCACGGAGCTTTTGGCAGAACTATCTCATTAGCTTTACGCCACGGCACCCCTATTCAATATATAGTCGAACAATTAAATAAAGATAAGAATTCTGATATTACATCGTTTTCGAAGGTTATTTCGAGGGTATTGAAGTCATATATTAAAGATGGCACGGAAGCAACTTCTGAAAAGAAATGCCCCACCTGTGAGCAAGATACAGTGATTTATCAAGAAGGATGTTTATTGTGCACATCTTGCGGCTGGAGCCGTTGTTGAACCACATATTATACAACCTACGCACCCTTCAGCATATACCATATGACAATCTGATGATTTAGAAGAAAAGAAAAAAGAACTTAACGCCTTATTAGGCATTTCTATATAGCTTATGGAATACACTATACTATTAGACAGCCAGTCAAATGTTCGTGATGTTGAAGTAGAAGAACAGACCCGATTTGTTATTTCAATTATAGAAGCATTGGAAGTCCCATTTGAATGGGACTCGAATGTGGCATTTACCGTCTTCGATAAAGTAAGATTAAGAAAAGTATTGGGACAATATAATGTTTCCGTTATCGATAATATGGATGGAGGGGTTAAAATATATTTAGAGCGAGAACAAATTGCAGAATGGATTAAACCATCATATATCTTAAAAGAAGATCCATCTCAAATAGATCCAAAAAAGAAACTATATATAGAGATGAAGTGTGTATTTAATTCAATTTATGAAAAGAATGAAGCGACCGAGTAAGTGACCCGAACCCATCAGGACTAAAGTGAAAATATACGTTTTAGATACTTCAACAATTATTTATCATCCATTTTGCTATAAGAGTTTTAAAAATAATACAGTTATAATTCCAATCCCAGTATTAGAAGAATTAGATAAATTAAAATCATATCAAGATGAAACGGGCAAGAATGCTCGAACCTTTCTTCGCACATTAGATGGTCTTATTAAAAATTCTAAAGAAGAAATTCATACTGGCATTACCATAGATGATGGTATTGTTTTAAAAATAGAAACAGACATTAGTATGGATGAGAGTTTAGGCTCTCCATTATATGGAGATAATAGAATTTTATCTTATATGTTACACGCCACCAAAGCAAACCAAAAAGTTATACTTGTTAGCAAAGACATTGGATTAAGGGTCCGTGCACGCTCATATGGAGTGCTTGCGGAAGATTATATTAAAGATACATATAGCCTTAATGATGTGCCAGTTAATCATAAGCACCTCGATCTTGATGATGATGAGGTGAGTGATTATTATATGCATAACTCTTTAGATGTTTCTGATGAAGAGATAGAGCGCTTACAACTTAAGTCTAATAATTTTGTTTCATTAAGGGATTCTACTGGGGCTGACATTACTCATACCCGATATATGTCTCAAACTAAAACATTAAAGCCGCTAATGAGAACCAAAAATTTATTTGGCATAGGGGCTAAAAATTTAGAACAGCAATTTGCTATCGATCTATTATTAGATAATGATGTTAAATTGGTGGTATTATCAGGTCCAAGCGGAACTGGAAAAGCCCAACCATTAGATGCTAAAATTTTAACACCAATTGGTTGGGTTAATATGGGAGATTTGAAAGTTGGAAATATGGTATCTACCCCAGATGGTTCCACTGCTAATATAATAGGTGTATTTCCACAAGGAAAATTAGACATTTATAAAGTGTCTTTTAATGACGGAACATCCACCGAATGTTGTGCAAATCATTTATGGCTAACCGAAACGTATCTAGATAGAGCCGCAAATCGTAAGGGTACGGTTAAAACAACACAAGAAATTAAAGATACTTTATTGTATAAAAATAAAAAAGTTCACTCTATACCAATCACCAAACCTATACCTTATAATAAAAAATCTCTGATTGTAGATCCTTATGTTTTTGGTTGTTTGCTTGGTGATGGCACGTTTAGGCATAATTTTGGTTTTTCGTCAGCTGACGAATATATAGTTAAAACTATGTCGGAAGAATTAGAAAAATTACACTTATCTTTGGAATATAAAGATCGTTACGATTATAAAATCATAGGACTTGGGTCAGTAATTAAAAATTATAAACAAGTTGTAGCAAAATCAAAAGGAAAAATTATTAAAATATATGATAATATAAATGATGTTTTATTAGATGGTTATTCTAAAAATGTAATTTATAAATCTATTAATAAAAAACCTGCATATAACCTTGATTGGTCATATGGTAAATACCATAGTTCTTCACCACTTTTAAATTATTTAAAAGATAATAATTTATGGATGCAAGACGCTATGGGAAAACATATTCCATCAGATTATAAGTTTTCATCTATTGAAGATAGAATAGCCTTATTACAGGGGTTAATGGATACGGATGGTTCCTGTAGTATCGATGGGACTGTTGAATTTTCTACCAGTAGCCCACAATTAGCCGATGATGTCAAGTGGTTAGTTCAAAGTTTAGGTGGAACTGTTTCTATGTCAGAAAGAAATACCACCTATACGTATAAGAATAGAATAAAAACTGGTAAGAAGTCTTATAGACTTTATATGAAAATACCTAACGATATTATGCCGTTTAGATTAGATAGAAAAAATAAAAATATACAATTACGTACCAAATATCCGATAAGAAGATTTATTTCTAATGTAGAATATATTGGGAAAAAAGAGGCACAATGCATATTAATTGATCATCCAGATCACTTATATCTAACTAATGATTGCATTGTAACACATAATACTTTAATTGCATTAGCTGCCGGTCTTTATAATTTAATGGAAAGATCAGATCATAAGTATGAAAAGCTTATTATTATGAAACCCGTCGTAAGTGTTGGGAAGGATATTGGCGCGCTGCCAGGTGATAAGTCAGAAAAATTAAGCCCTTATTTAGCCTCTTATTATGATAATATTAATTTTTTGATGAAAAATTCAAAACCATCAAAAGGTGCTAAAAATACTACTACTACTACTATGGATCCTTATCTATCTTTATTAATGGAAAATGGAACTATTGAAATAGAGGCTATCTCTTATCTTCGCGGCAGATCGTTGCCTAATGCATTTATTATTATTGATGAAATTCAAAATAATTCTATACACGAGTTAAAAACTATTCTTACGCGTATTGGAGAAGGTTCTAAAATAGTGCTTTTGGGCGATGAAAGTCAAATAGATAATATGAGTTTATCTATTGGATCTAATGCATTATCAACGGTTATCAATAAATTTTCTGATTATCCAATTGCGGGCAGCGTATCATTAATTACTGGGGAGCGTAGCGAATTAGCTACATTGGCTTCCGAAATATTGTAATTTATCTTTATATCTGATATATAATCTCTCGCAAGGAGATTATATGTCAAAATCAGTTAATATACAGGATATTTCTACTCAAGCAGAATATCTATCCGTTGAGGATAAACATGCTTTAGATTTAATAAAATTAAAACGAGCATTGGCGGTAGCTCACTCTGAAGCGGCGGAGCTAGCATATAATAATGTCGTGCTACAGCTTACTCTTAAATATAATTTAAAAGAGCAAGATGCAATTACCGAGCAAGGCGAAATTGTGCGCGGCAAGCAAGGAGTATAATATGAACATTCAAGAGGTAGCGGCTCTAATTGCGGTTAGAGATTTTGCATTTAGAGTAATAGATAATATTTACATTAAAATGACCACTGAAGAAGTAAAGGTTGTGGGTAATAAAATTAAATTATTAGATCGACAAATATTAGATTCGATTATGAAGTATGATGTCTCCTTAGAAGAAGGTGTAAAAAAGAAAAATGAAATTACAAAGTAATGTTGATAAATTACAAAGCTCTCTTATTACCTTACATCAAGAAGATTGGTTAGATAAACAGCGTATAGCGGGGCAGCATCTTGCCGATATAATGAATATGCTGCAGAAATTAGTTAAAGAAAAAACAACCTTATCTTTATTGGAACTCGATCAAATCGTTGAACAGGAAATTATAAAACGCAATTGTATTGCTACCTTTAAAAATTTTAAGGGCTTTCCCGGTTCTATTTGCTTATCTGTAAATAAGCAGTTGGTGCACGGTATTCCATCTAATATCAAATTACAAGATGGAGATTTGATTAGTTTTGATTTTGGCGTTACTTATGAGGGCGCAATAGCGGATTCAGCCATTACTATGATTTACGGTGAGGCAAAACATAAAGACCATATCAAATTAATTGAAACTACGCAGTTATGTTTATATAATGCTATTAAAGCAATGGCTATAGAAAAGCGATTAGGCGTAGTTGGAAATGCTATTTATAAGACTGCTAAAAGTGCTGGCTTCAATGTTATTGATAAATTCGGGGGCCACGGCATTAGTTGGAATAAGCCTCACGCAGAATTATTTGTATCTAATAAATCCTCTCCAGAAGATGGAGCCTATATTCAACCCGGTTTAACAATTGCTATTGAGCCATTATTAGTGTCAGGCAATTGTTCAACTAATACGATTACTGATGCAGATGGTTGGACTGTCTCTACAGAAGATATAAGCGCTCACTTTGAGCATAGCCTATATGTGCATCCCGATCATATTGAAATTATCTCTTGGCGATCTGAAGAGGAAATGCATATACCTCGCAAAGTATATTTTAATTAAGCCATATGCTTTATAGGAAATAAAATGAAATTAACTTTTGAAGATCGTTCTTATCTTGAACTTACTAAATCTACAACCCCCGATAAGGTATTTTTGACCGTAGCGGCTAAAAGTGCCGAAGATTCGCATAAATTAATTATAAATTGTGTCGAATTAACTGTTGAGCAATTATTATCATTAGTTAAATCTATCTCTTAACCGATTGAAATTATTCATTAATTTATATTCTTTGAAATGATTAAATATTTCGCATATAATTGATGGCTTCTCAATATCCGATCAAAATTGATACTAGTATAACTTTACCTACTGTAGTTGATAGTAGAACCCCGATCTCAGGCGCAGCCGTTAATAATATACGAGATGCACTTCTTTATGTGGAATCAGAGTTAGGCATTAAGCCTAGCGGCATTTATGGGACGGTGCGACTTAGGGTAGATGCATTAGAGGCGGCAATAAATGCAATAGTTGCTGAGGCAACCGTTTTTGGCGGAGACTTACAAAGTGTCCTCCCAACAAGTCAAAAAGTTATTGGTATTCAATCTGTTCCCGTTAATGCCACTATTCCTGCAGACGGCTATGTATTAACTTATAGCTTAGCGGATGGATATTGGCATCCTGCCCCAGCTCTAATTGGTTTTTCTGCAGGTACTGATTTAAGCGGAACTCCTACTTCTCAAACAGTTATTGCTCTTCAAAATGTTCCTGTTAATGCAACAACCCCTAGTGATGGTTATGTTCTTACATATGATCTTGCGGATGGTTATTGGCATGCGGCAATTCCCCCGTCCTTCACGCCGCCGACGGGCACGGGCGTAGCCACTACGACGTCGGGATCGTTCGATGCGGCGTCATCTCTCGGCACGGCGCTCCAGGTTCTGCGCACCAACGCGGGCGTGACGGATACGGAGTGGGCGGACCCGGTGGCGCTTCCGCTTCCGCTTGCGGACCTCTCGACGGCGGGCGCGGCGGCAGCGAACATAGTCACGCTGAGCGGCGGCGTGTGGGTCCCTGCGGCTCCGGTCGCGCAGACCCCGTCGCTCGCCGGTGATGCGACGGGTACCACGGCGGCGGTCGTCAACACGCAGGCGCGCGGGCTCAAGAGCGCAACGACCACCGTATCGGTGAGCGCAGCGGCGGCCCCAACGTCGGGACAGGTCCTCACTGCGACGGCGGGCACTACGGCGATGTGGCAGACGCCGTCGCTAGTGTCGGCATCTGGCGTCTGCACACTCGAGCAGTTCGGCGCCGTTGGCGATGGCGTCACGTCGGATCAGGCGGCATTCGAGGCTGCTGCCGCAGCATGCGCCGCGGGCACCTACTCGGCTCTCCAACTCGGCGCGAAGACGTATCTCGTCACGGGCATCAACACGTCCTCTACGCCTACGCAGTGGCCCATGGGCTGCGCGATCTACGGCTACGGAGGCGCGTCGATCCTGAAGACGACCACGAACGACCGCGTGATTCTCGTCAAGGACACGAACGCAACCAATCGAGCTAAGCATACGCGATTCGAGAACTTTACGATTCTAGGCAACAGCGTTGGAGCTAATCAAAATGGCATCGAATGCGGTTACCTAGGTTCTGATGGTTCCGACCATATAGATGTAAGAAATGTCACATTCAAAAACTTGAAGGGTCGTGGATTATCCATGGCGTATGGTTTAGGTGCAACTCCAGGTCCAAGCGTCTCTGATTGTCATGCGATCAATTGTGGTGAGTTTGGCTTCGGTGCCTATTCTCAAATGCAGTTTTCCAACTGCACAGCGCAAGGTTGCGCAATCGGTTTCAACGTGGCTGGTGGAAACGTCATCTGGGATGGTGGAGACCTAAGCGACAATGTGATCGGTTTTCAACTTGCAGGGGGCGGAAACAGCGCACATGGGATTGTATCAAATACTGAGATCAATCATTGCACAGCCTACGGAATTGACGTTTTAACGGGAGTTACGAACGGTCATTCATTTGTTGGCTGCCATGTCTTTCAGAGCCCCATGAGGTTTACAAGCAACACCGGTCTGATTCAGTTCACTGGATGTTGTATCGATCCAAGTGACTACACTTTCGATGCTACCAGCAATACCAGGTTTGTGGATTGCTACTTTACCATGGGGTATACCAACACCGACAACGGCTTAGGTGATGTTGAGTTTGTCAATCCAAGACAGACTATTGGCGGAATACCTGCCTTCATCGGCACAAGAATGCAACGAAGCTTCACCTTCGCTAGCGATGCAAACGCGACTTTATCAGCCCCGCAATCACGATGCGAAGTTCTCGATATTCAGGCTGGCGTTATTACGGCAAACAGAACAATTACCAGCGCGCTAGCTGCTAGCAAGGGTCATAAGATACTTGTTCGCAACGGAACCGCCTATACGATTACATATCTATGGGCAACTGGAACAGGTGTTACTGTTCTAACAGGTAAGAGCGCACTAATCGGATGTGATGGAACCAACGCAATATTGTTACTAACGGAACCGGCTGCTACTGCGCCTGGTGGATCTGATACGCAAGTCATGTTTAATGACAGTAGTGCCTTTGGTGGCGACGCTGGATTGACATATAACAAAACTACCAACGTTCTTTCCATCAGCGATGCATTGTCTTTGGGATCAAGCACGGCAACTACAGGGCACATTCGTCTTCCAAATGCCGCTGGGATTTATGCGCGCAATTCGGGCGATAGTACCAACAACTTAACGATCCAAGGTGGAGACAATGTCATCATTGGTGATGCTACCAACAATAGCTATGTGGCGCTAAGGTCTAGTACATCTATTTACAGCCAGATAGGTGGTTCTGATAAGTTTGTTGTAAACAGCGGAACAACCACAAGCGCCAGCCCAATTATTGGTGAAGCGTCTCAGTATGGTCTTCATGGTGTTGGTGTTCAAGCTATGGCGGACGCCAATCAAACCCCTGCTAGCAGCGTCTACAAATATAACACAATCGCTACAACTGGAGCACTGACAGCTAATAAAAATCTCACTCTTCCGGCTGCCACTGATGCAGCTGCTTACACCAAAATTATAGACAATAGATGCACAGGTGCATTTTCAGTTGTTGTCAAAGATTCTGGTGCCGGAACAACTGTAACGGTCGCTAACTTAGCCATTGTTACGGTTTTGATGGATTCCCGTGGAGCAACTCAAGTAGGCATCGCTAGCAGCGCTGCAACACCAGGCGGAAGCACTACGCAAGTGCAGTTCAACGATGCATCTGCTTTTGGTGGAGACGCTGGACTTACTTACGACAAGACAAACAACGTTCTATCTATCAGTGATGCGCTATCGTTTGGATCTATACCAGCATCTGCTGGCATGATTCGTTCACCTGCTGCGACTTCTTGGAGAACTAGAAACGTTGCCAATACAAATGATTACGACATTCTGACTACAACAGACGGTGGAAATTTAACATTGGGTGGCGTTAACGTAGGCGCAGCAATTGTAAAGGCTGATACTGGTGGTGGCGTATATCTGCGAATTGGAGCTACTGATAGTATGGCTATGAATGCAACCAACGTAATGAGTGCAATTCCGATAATCGGAGGTGACGGCTCACTAGTAAATTCAAGCCAGTATGGTGTGCATGGTATGGCTGTCAAAGCTATGAGCGGCAGCACCTACACACTTCTGGTTGCAGAATACAAGTATTATACAGTTAAGGTTACTGGCACCGGGACAAACGTAATTAAGTTTCCAGCAGCTACCGATGCAGCTGGCTACACCAAGTATGTTTGGAACGCTGGTTCTGGAACGCTTGCCGTGCAAGATACTAACAGCGTTGCGGCAGCAGCAACCTTAGCAGCTAACACTGGCGCGGTGTTTCAATTTGCGACTAGCGCAGTAATACAACTAACAGCAGCATTTACGGTGGCATAAGTGACACTTTTTTCAATGCCGCTATTCGTGTCTGTTGGAACCTTTGCTGTCCCTACTTTAACCTCGATTTCCAAGCGCGGGTGCCATCGCTGGTGGTTTGGCGTTAACAATAACGGGAACGGGTTTTGTTAGCTACGGGGCAGTATCCGTTAAAATTGACGGTAACGCATGCAGTAGCGTTGTAGTTGTAAACGACACTACCATTACGTGCAATTCACCAGCACACAGCACATCTACCGCTGTAACTGGTTATGTAACGTATCTAGCGGGTCTGGGTGGCAACACTAATACAAGTCTTTATACTTTCACCATTCCAGATGAAGCTGTAACAGTTGTTGATGTTACAGTTGCCGCAGTGCAATCTACCGGAGCCGCGGTTGCCAGTTACAAACGTTCAATTACATTCAAAAGAGATGGTGGAACTGTAACGATAATTAATACTGTTAGGGATAATGCTACTGATGAATCGACAGCCGCATGGGATTGCACTTTAGATAATTCTACAAGCACCGGTAGAGTAGGTTACTGGAGAAAATAGCGTTACAATACAGTGGGGTTGTGGAATTTCAATTATGAGTGTAATACCATGATCGGCGGCGTCCCATTATTCGTAAATGCAGTTAGCTCTACGTTTAATCCGGCAACATTATCGTTAGATGCCTGGTATCGCGCATCGTACGCCGGACCTACGTGGTCGCCTACGGCGAGCGCGGGAAGTAGCGGGGACAACGGGAACCTGGAGTTTTACACGGGCGACGCCCCAGACGCAGGGTCTGCCGTGAACGGGTTTACTCCTGCGCTGTTCGACTCAGGGCTCAATCAAGACCTGTATAATCAGGGACAGGCTGACTACTTCATCTCCACGACCGCGTGGACCGTAGTCATGCTTTTCAAAGCCGACAGTTTTGTCGCACACGTCGGAGATTACGAAGACACGGGACTATTCTCCACTACCGGCGGTCAACTTGGCATGTACGTATCGTCAAGCGGCGTAGTGGTGTGGCAAGAGCCTTCGGGTGAAACGAAACGCACGGTGGCTGTCGCGCTTTCTTCGGCCACCTGGGCAATGTGCGTTGGTAGATACGACGGGACAAACATCAAGTGCCGAGTCTCCACGTCTGGAGGAACGACGGATGCGACACCAGTTGCGGTGGGAACCGCATTGTCACTCACCGGCTTGGCGCTGACCTTCGGAGTCAGCGCCGACGCAGTGTCCGCGTGGCTTGAGGGCAACGTGCTGGAGATCATGACCACCACGACGGCACTATCCGACGCAACCCTGGTCAGCATTCGGGACTACTTCAATACCCGCTACGCATTGGCGCTCACTTAATGAGCACCAAGATTATGAACATATAAGTAATTAGTTAGAGCTCCATAAATCGATATTATATAGACATTAGTTATTTATAACTAAAACTTCATAAAAAATAAAAAGGCATTTAATTGATATTAATTATCTACAATGGGCAATAAATGACACTTTATCCTGACGGTATAGACTCTATTTTACAATTGCCAGATGTTCCCGGATCTGACGGATATGTTGTAGCTATCAACGCTAGTAAAGATGCAATAATTGCCGTTGAAACTGAATTAGGGTTAGATCCTGCCGGCATTTATTCAGATGTGGCGACAAGGTTATCTGTATTAGAAGGTAGAATTGGTCCCGGGGCTACTATCACCGGCGGTCCAATAGATATTAATGATGCGAATCTTACTGGCGTTTTAGATGTTATTAGGGGTGGCACTGGGCTTAATTTAGCTAGTGCAATGGCTAACCCAAATGCGGCATTAATTTCTACAGGGCTTCCTACTCCCGGGATTGCCTATAGTCTGATTTCTGATGTACATATAGATCCCGCCGCCGCTATTGATGTTACTAAATTGGCGGCAGGAGCCAATACTTATGTACTTACTACTAATACGGGCATACCTACTTGGATGCCTACAGGAAGTAATACCTTTATTGCTAGTGGAGATTTAAGCGGAACTCCTATTTTACAAACAGTTATTGGTCTTCAAGGAACGCCAGTTGATGCGACAGCACCAACAGATGGTTATGTTCTTACTTATGATCTTGCAGACGGATACTGGCATGCAGCCGCAGCCCCTACAGGATTTTCCGCTGGAACTGATTTAAGTGGAACTGCAACTAACCAAACAGTTATTGCTATTCAAAATGTTCCTGTTAATGCAACGGCTCCAGCTGACGGCTATGTTCTTACTTATGATCTTGCAGATGGATATTGGCATGCTGCGGCAACAGCAGTAGCTATCACACTTCCATTAACGGCACCAGATGGTGGTACCGGATTTAATGCAGCGTATCTCACAGCTAATCCTGATGAAGCCCTCGTGATCAATGGGGCTGGTACTAATATCACAAGCATTCCAATCATTAATTTACCATTGCCGTTAGCTGATCTTGATCCTGCCGGCGCGACGGACGGTTATGTTGTCACCCGTATAGCTGGTGTCTGGTCTTCTACCATCCCCACAACGACAATGTTGGGAGATGTTACCGGTAGCTCTGACACTAATACAGTAGTTGCAATTCAATCAGTTCCTGTTAATGCAACAGCACCTGATGATGGTTATGTTCTTACCTATGATCTTGCGGACGGATATTGGCATCCTGCACGGATTAGCGCCCTATCTAGCCCAATAATTACCGGAACTGTAATTTACCAAGGTACGCGAATGCGAATCCTTTCGATTCCTGGCGAGCTGCAGACGACGAATGGTACTGATGGCTACATTGTATCATTTACGATGCTTAATGAGACAATGTGCGCCTTCGATGTTGTCGTCTGCGCCGCACTGCAAACAAATGTTACAGATGGTGGTCGTTGGAAAAGAAGCGTTGTTTATAGAAGAACTGGCGGCGGAGCCCCCACTATCGTTGGCACACTTGAAAGCGGTACCGATCAAGAAGTGACTGCCGGACTTGATGTAACCATCGATCAAAATGGTGTAGATACGGTACGTGTTCGGGTCACTGGAATTGCAGCGACAAACTTCAACTGGACCGCTGAATTGCGCGTTCAAGAAACAGTAGCGACGCCATGAGTTTAACGCTTGGAAGTATGTTAATGGCAACAATGCCGATCGCCCCTCCACCGTTCGACGTCTCCACGTTGGATCTCACGATCCGTCTCAAGGCAGGATCGGCGTACGTCAAGGAGTACGTGTCGCCAGCCAACGGTGGGAATGGCTATTGGGCGTGGTTCGGCTCTCCCAGCGCGGGCATCTCGGGAACGATCGATTGCTGTCGTCGTACCCACACGGGCGGAGAGAATTTCTTCGGTGACGTGCTTGACGGAAAGCAGACGGTTCGGATCATCGACACGCAGGGCGGCGGTCTCGGCGCACTGGTAAGCACGGCGGACGTGCGCTCGGGGGCGAATACGGCTCTCCCCGCGGCGATCAGCGATATTGGGACGAGCAGTATCGAGGGAACGTCCGGCACCATGTGGGCGCTCTTTAAGCTGGTCTCATACCCAGGCGGCACCACCATGCGCCAAATCGTCGGACAATACGCCACCATTTCGGTATATGGCACTGGCACCCTGCGGAGCGGCAACTATGCGACGGGCGCCTACGCAGAGTCGGCGGCCCTGTCGACCGGAGTCTGGGTCGTGGTGTTTCTTCGTTGGGCCGGGACCGGAGGGGGCGCCACCAAAGAGATGCGCATCAACAAGGGCGGCTGGATCTCGCAGTCGGTTGGTCCAACGGGGACTATGAACACGAACGGCCCTTTCGACGTTGGGCTTTCCGCTTGGAGCGGCGCTGACGCGCACGTTGCGGACGTTGGGGTGAGCCTAACCGCGTACGCGACCGGCACATGCGACGACATCTACGACGGCTTGAAGGCGTTGTATCCGAGTGCTGGGTTGCCGTGAGTATTCTCCTTGCTAAATACTTCAACCCTGTCGTCACCAGCGTCTCACCAAACACTGGTGGAACTGGAATGTCTATCACAATCACGGGCAAACACTTTGGCACAAGCGCAACGGTTACTATTGACGGGTATTCTTGCACAAATGTTACTCGACTTTCTTTAACATCGATTACGTGTATCGCACCATCCACAACTATAGGTGTAAAGGACATTATTGTCACAAATGAATATCCGACACCATTGACATCTGGCACAAGTGGCAACGGACTTTTTGAATATACAATATCAGTTACCTCTTTGGATTTGACGCTTGGTGACACTCTTGGTGGAGAGACGCGAACGATTACGGGATTTGGTTTCACGGGAGCAGTAGCTTCTGATGTTCTTTTCGGTGCAACTGCAGCAACAAGCATTACAGTTGTGAATAACACGCAGATTGATGCGACTGTACCCGCTCATACGGCGGGAGTCGTTAACGTTTCTGTGTTAGGAGTGTCTCTTGCGTCAGCTTATGAATTCTGGGATCCAACTGTTCCTGCAACACCAACAATGTTTCTTGAAGCGCCCAATTATGCTGCCAGTGGCGGTGACGGAACATGGACTGCGCGAGTAGGATACACTGTAGGCAATAACATCGGAACGGCGCCAACAGAGAGTCCAACAGGCACTCCATTGTTTGTGGCTGCGAATTTTGATACGTTTACGGTGGGCATTACGCCAGATAATATTTGGGGATTGTCTGCTACTGTCGGCGCAACTATCGCGGTTGTGCTTAACATTACTTCACTTGCAGCCATTCAAAATGTAATTGCCACACGCGACTTTTATGGATCAATTTATTTAGATCCTAACGCCGGCTCACCTGTAGCCGCGTTCGCATATTATGATGGTTCATATGTAATACCGCAATTAACTGTTCCGTCAAGCGGTCGCGCAGTACTTGTTGCTGAACGCGATGTAACAGGCTCAGCGATCGTTAAAATCACTAACGATGGCGTTTCATGGACAAATGGAAGTCGTGTAGTTGGAAATATGACGGCAGACGGTTCGCCTAATACATACATTGGTTATCATCAGCCGTTAGCAATTTACCCGCTTGATGCTACCATTAAAGCGCTTGTTACGGTGAAAGCGGGTTGGTCTGACGCCAATGTTGCTAAATTCTACAGATGGGCGTTGGCAAGGCATCCATAATATAATTCCGCCTGATATATAGTCTTGGCAACATTGATACACCCTAACGGATTCTGTATCAATGGAGCTTACCAAATACTGCAGCATTTCGCTGCACTTGGAGGACATTATGAATTCAAAATATATTCGCCAGCACGGTTTGAAGATTGTATTAGATAAAAATATCTACCGAATATCAAGGCATTTAATTAGATATAAGGTCTGATTATTTCCATTTTTTTCACATTTCATTGAAATGAATTATAAGGTATTTTTGCATAATGAAGTGTAAATAATGATAAAATATCCCGCATCTATAGACACTTCAATAGAATTACCAACGGTTGTTGATAATGTTACTCCCATTAATGGTGCCCTCCTTAATAATTTAAGAGACGCTATTATTGCAGTCGAAAAAGAATTAGGCATCAAACCCAGCGGCATTTATGGCACTGTAAGGGCAAGATTTGCCGCATTAGAAGTAGCTGTAGCTGCCATAGTATCTGGCACATTCAGTTTGGGTGGAGATTTAGCAGGAACTAGCGGCAGCCAAACCGTTATCGGATTACAAACATACCCCGTTTCTTCTACTGCGCCGACAGATGGTTATTTATTAACTTGGGACAATATCGATGGGTATTGGCATCCTGCCCCAGCTCCAGTAGGATTTTCTGCAGGCACTGATTTAAGTGGTACCGAAACTAATCAAACAGTTATTGGCATTCAAAATATTCCCGTTAATGCTACAGTGCCTAGCGATGGCTACCTATTAACTTATGATCTTGCTGATGGATATTGGCATCCAGCCCCCGCGCCTATTGGATTTTCTGCTGGCGGAGATTTGATTGGAAGCGCCTCTTCTCAACAAGTTGTATCGCTAACCGGTTCTGCGGGAATTGTTTCTGTACCAACAGCATCAATTGCTTTTGGTACGATACCTTCAACCACGGGAACTATTCGATTAGCTAACAATTCTGATATTCGTATGCGAGACATTGGTAATAATAATGATCGCGTAATGATGATGATGGATAGTTCCAACGAAATGTATATTGGTACTGACCCCGGATTTACTACGACACAACCGGGAACGATGCGCTTGGCAGCAGGTAGCGGACTTACTATTGGCATTGCAACTGCGCAAAATCTTTATATGAATTCCGCTACGCTTCAGTCACTACTTCCGATTATCGGTCGTTCAACAGTTTATGGAGTTCATGGTGTTGGCGAACAGGCAATGGCAGATACCAATCAAACACCAGCTAATACAGTCTACTGTTATAATGCAATCAAGACTACTGGAGCCATTACAGCCAATAAAACATTAACTCTTCCAACTGCAACAGATGCTGCCGGATATACTAAGATAATTAATAATACCTGCACAGGCGCATTCTCCATTATTGTTAGTGTTGGAGCTGGAACTACAGCAACTATTGCGAATGGGTATAGCGCCACAGTATTAATGGATTCAAGGGGCGTTACTCTTATTACAGATAGTCAAGTTCCTATAGCGAATATAACGGCAGGTACAGACGGATATGTTATTTCTACTGTTGCTGGCGTTCCAACCTGGACGCATCAATTACCAGCAAGATATGAATTAACTTTAGCTTCTGGATTATTTTCAACAACATCAAGCACTTTTACTAGATCTGGTGGGCGCCAAATTGATATGAGTGTCTTCCCGGCTACCATTGGCGCCTTAACAAGATCGGTTGTATTTTCAGCCGACATTGATATGACCGCTGGAGCCACTACAGTAGAAGTTCAACTTTATGACATAACTCATAGCGTAGCAGTAACAAGCACAGATTTAACATCATCATCAACAACTAATACGAGAGTTGTTAGTAGCGCGCTTACCGTTGGATCTTCTGCGGGAAATATTAGAAGTGATGTGGCTACACAATATGAATTACAATTTAAAATGAATGGTGGCGGAGGATCAGATGCAGTATTCCTCACGAACTCCAGACTGGTTGTTACATATGCATAAAAGTATAATACTTAAAAGGAAGTACTGATGGCTTATACTTTTTCAGTAAATAATATACCATTAACAGGATCTGTTGCAGTATATCAACTTGTATCTACTCTTGTATCAGCTGGATGGCTTAAGAAGATGGATTCTGATGGTACTACTTATTCTTCAACTGGAGTCCAAGTTACTTCCGGCGCATCGGGCACCAACGGTCTTGGTAATTCAAACGCGTGGGTACGCCTTCAATCACCACCAACTAACGGTGGTACGATCGTGAATCAAACAAGAGAAATAACGTTTCAAAGGGGAACTACTGATTTAGTTTGGAGAGTTAAATATTCTGCTTCAGCTTTATTTACCGGAGGAACTCCAGGCATTTCTCAAACACCATCATCTACCGACGAAGTATTTATGGCAGGTGGCGGCACAGACGCATCTCCTACATTTTATGCTTTATTCAATACTAATCAAACATATCATTGGAATGTGGCTTGTGGCGGATTTGCTGATGGATATTCGTTTATAGGCTGGTCGGTCGCAGCGGGCACGCTTAATGGTGCTGCTACCAATATATTTTTAGATGTTCTAGCCTCCGGAACTTATCCTGCTACCGATGTTGATCCTGCCGTTATGCATTGTGATAATTCGGGAACTATTTTTAATACTGTTTTTGCTGCTGCATTTCCTAGTACTAACCTTACTAATCCAGCATTAGCTAGAGCTTGGCTTGGAGCAACATCTGCTGCAGGTGCATCTTTAACAAGCAATAGTGTAAATGTTGGCATGATGGCTCAAAGTTCTTTTGGTAAAAGTGTATTCATATCAACTAATCCCTGGACAAATAAAAATAATTTTTATCCAGCAATGTGGGGATCTGATTTTTCATCTCCTAAAGGTATAAAAGGATTTTCTACATTATTTAAATTTCCCGCTATTACTAGAATTTCTTTAACTACTTATGGGGTCGCTTCCGCAAATGCTAAAGATATTATATCAACTGGTCAAATTTGGGTTCCTTGGGATGGATCGGATCCGGCACTATAATGGCTTATTCATTTTCTACAGGAAATACTCCGGCGACAGCATCACTTGCGATGTATCTTCTTAAAACCACCTTGGTGACTGCTGGCTGGACAGTTACATCAGATTCTGATGGCACTACATATAATGCGACTGGAGGGCAAGTAACTTCTGGCGCCGGTGGTGCGGGAGGTTTAGGTAATGTATTGGCTTGGATTAGATTACAAGCTCCCACGGTTG
>Ga0315273_10000397_pt1 | contig 45033 bp, 58 predicted proteins | sample YL17G02_0_MG_FD_205753 | JGI IMG/M metagenome (GOLD analysis project Ga0315273, IMG submission 205753) | Sediment microbial communities from Yellowstone Lake, YNP, Wyoming, USA - YL17G02_0 | ecosystem: Environmental > Aquatic > Freshwater > Lake > Sediment | place: USA: Wyoming | collected...
CATTAGGCGGGGTGAGATAAAAAACCGAAGCGCATTGCCGATGACTGATTGTGTGGTAACAGAAAAATGCGTAAAAAATATGATGATACACGAACAGCCAGGATATGCGGAATGCTGCAAAAAATGTCCTGCATACAAAGATTAAATAATTGAAAGGCAGGGACGCTATATGAAAAGGAAGGAGCCGGAAATAAGAAGGTTCAGGCTGGCGGAAATCAGGCCGGCAAAGTATAACCCCCACACGATAAGCAACCAGGCACTGGCGGGACTGACGGCATCACTGAAGCGGTTCGGCTGCGTCGAGCCGATTGTGGTCAATATCAGGGGAGGCAAAAACACAATCATCGGGGGACACCAGAGACACAAGGCGCTGATAAAACTGCACGGGGATAAATACGAATGCCTGTGCGTTGCGGTGTCGCTGAATGCCGCCGAGGAAAAACTGCTGAACCTGACACTCAATAATCCGAAGATACAGGGAGAATTTATCGAGGGACTTGCGGAATATATAGACAGATTGAAAAAGGAAATCGGGGACGATGCGGCGATGCTGGAGCTGCAGATAGAGGAACTGCAAAAGGACCTGCCTGAGCCGGAGGAGAAAATCGGCAAAATACGCGATGATGACATACCCAGACCGCCGAAAACGGCCATCACAAGGACGGGAGATATATGGGTTCTCGGCGAGCATCGGCTTATGTGCGGGGACAGCACGAACGAAAAAGATGTGACCAGACTTATGGCAGGCAAAAAAGCGGCACTGTTCGCAACGGACCCACCCTATTGCGTCGATTATACCGGAATAGACAGACCTGGTGGCGGGCATAACTGGACAGATGTATATCATGAAATTGATATTCCGGATGCCAGCAAGTTTATAAAGGCTTTTTATGAGGTGGGGTTAAAATTTGTAGGAGATAATACCGCCCTGTACCTATGGCATGCCGAAAGGAAAATCGTTGAAATCCATAATGTATGCAAAGACCTCGATATACTGGTTCATCAGAAAATTATCTGGATCAAACCATGCGTAGTTATGTCATTTACGGTTTACAGCTGGAGACATGAACCGTGCCTGTTGATGTGGAAGCGGGGACATAAGCCGCCTTACAGGGCAAAGGAAAAAACGCCGGGCAGTGTATGGCCTGTGAATTATGTCAAGTCAGGTGACCCATCCACGCCAGAATATTATACGGACGTTTGGGAGCTGGATTGGGACGGTAAAAAAAAGGCCGGTTGGATTCGACCATCCAACGAGCAAGCCGGTGGAGGTATTTGCCATCCCGATGAGGGTGCATACCAGGCCCGGGGATATATGCTACGAACCGTTCTGCGGCTCGGGGTCGCAGATTATAGCGGCGGAGAAATTAGGCCGCAAATGCTATGCGATGGAGCTGGAGCCGGTATTTGTCGATGTGGCCGTGAAACGCTGGGAAGAATGGACGGGGAAAAAGGCGAAAAGGGTGAAAAAGTGAAGGTAAATATACCGAATAATGAAAATAAACAGCTTTGCGGCAAATGCGGAGGCGAGTGCTGCAAGGCCTGTCCCGGGGAGTATACGCCGGAAGACATCGAACAACTGACGGCAGATTTTATCGCTGAGCGGCTGATTCGCGGGGAATGGATAATAGGTTATATAGGCCACTTTGATTTTAACCCGCAATATTACCTGAGACCTGCCGGCAAGGAAGAGACGGGACCATTCATAGAAAAACGCAAAGACCTGGATTTTGAATGTGTATACCTAACGGGGGCAGGGTGCAGTCTGAAATTCGAGGACAGGCCGGAGGTGTGCAGGGACGTTATACCGGCAGAGGAAAGCAACTGCCGATGCGGAGGGGAAGACTGTAATATATGGGACATAAGCGAGCAATGGAAGCCATATTACAAGATACTACTGGAAGCAGCGGAAAAGGCGAAAAGGAGTAAAGAATGAAGATATTAGGATTTCCGATTCATATTGTGACAAGCGAGGCGCTGGCAAGGCGTGAGGACGAACGCAAAAAGGCGCTCCATGAGGCCAGGACAATAAATAACGGAATATTAACCAAGTTGTTGAAACACAACCTGAAACTGGAGCTGCTCCTGAGACAGTACTGCCCGGGCAGTATCTTGAAAAAGGCGCTGAAATAAAAAATGTTCTGGATTTTAGAAAAGATAGCTTATGATGCTTATCTGGTGCAACAACTGCGGTCATACAATACCGCACAAAAGGCGGGCGTCCAATATTGCCTTCGTTGTGGATTTTGCTGTCTAAGAAAACCTTGCATTCCTACGCCGGAGGAATTTTATAAGATTGCCGAATTTCTGAAATTGACGCCTGCTGAAGCGTTAAAAAAATATTTCATAATTGATTCGCTGATATCGGGTGGCGTCAAGTTTATAAGACCAGCAAACAAATCACAATTAGATATAGCGGGAAGATATTTACCATGTGGAAGAACTTATGATAAGGGACAGTGCATATTTTTTCAGGAAAACAAATGTGAAATATATATAGTTCGGCCTTTGCAGGCGCAAATGGCAAAATGCTGGGGCAAAAGTATAAACCCTTATAAGGCTATAAATACCTGGAAAAATTTTAACTGGAGCGAAATAGGCGTGATTAAAAAGATGTTGGATGATTCGGATGATTGGATTGAATAAACAGGGGCCGATGCGGGCGGCGTTATCGGTTACCGCCTGCGGGACAGGTATAAGCTATCCTGCATTTTTTCGCACCGGCATATTGAATACCACTAAACGTTATCGGAGAAAAGAGACGGGTAAGTGAAGGAAAAAGGTGCGGACGCCGTTACGGTCGCCCAGAAGCGGAGGCACCTGCATTTATTAGAGAAATTACGAAATGGAAAGGCGCTGACCGCAGCGGAGATGACCGAATTGAAAAAACTCGAAGATAAAAAAAAGCCGGGGCAGCCGAAAGGGACGATGGAGGCGGACCAGCTTGTCAGGACGCAGGCGGAGGCCGCCAGGTACGTGGGGGTGTCGGAACGAACAATCCGGCGGTGGATAAAAAACGGGATGGCCAGGACCGCCGACAAGTATTATATCAAATCGGTGCTTGAGGTCTACAAGCAAAACGAAGGGGACAAGCCATCGGAGGCGAGGGAAAGAAAACAGGAGGCGGAGGCGAGGTTAAAAGAGGTAAACGCGAATCTCGCGGAGGTGAAACTCACAAATATACAGGGGGGATTCGTACGGGCGGAGGAGGTCAGAAAAACAGATATAGAAAAGATACTCGTGCTGAAGAGGTCACTGCTCGGGCAGGGAAGCAGACTGATGGACAGACTGGCAATGAAAACACCACAGCAGGTCAAGGCAGTTCTCGATGAGGACAACAGGCACAGCATAAATATCTTCGCGGGGGAGGAAATATGCTGACAAAGGAAAAATCAAAATCAGTATGGTCGCCATACGAACGGGAGGCCTGGCGGCTGCCGGGTAAAATGACCGTCAGCCAGTGGGCGGACCAAAACAGGATACTGGACCGAAGGGCATCATCGGAATTCGGACCGTGGCGGACAAGCAGGGTCCCATACCTGCGGGCGATAATGGATGCCTACAGTGACCCAGAGGGCGAGGAAATAACCGTAATCAAGCCGACACAGGCAGGAGTGTCGGAGGCGATATTCAATATGATAGGATATACGGTCGACTGCGACCCAGCGCCATCGGGACTTATGGAGGCAAGAGACGATGATTTCAAATACCTCGTAGAAAACCGGCTTCGCCCGATGGTTGAAAAAAGCGAGGTGCTGAAAAAACACATAACGAGCGAACATGACCTCGGATATGAGGGATTTAATTTCGACAATATGCCGCTGTATTTTATGGGCAGCAACTCACCGGCTGCCAGCTCAAGCAAGCCCATCAAGAACATGTTCTTCGACGAAATCAAGGACTATCCCCCGTTTGCAGGCAAGGTGTCAAACCCGCTTGACCGCGGCAAGGACCGCACGGACACATACCCGGACAGAAAACTTATGAGGGTGTCATCGCTGCAATTAGCGAGCGACCTGATACTCCATTATTATTCCCTGTCGAATCAGCAACAGTATTATATGCCCTGTTATCACTGCGGCGATTACCTGACGTGGAAATGGGTACATCTTATATGTCCGCCGAAACTGAGAGAGCCAGACGAAATACGCAGGGAAATCGGGGTGATATATTACCGCTGCGAGGTGTGCGGGGCGAGGATAGAAATCTGGCAAAAGGATGAACACGTTGCAAAAGGAATATGGGTGCCGAAGGGACAAAAAATCCAGCCGAGCGGAGAAATTACCGGAGAGGCGCTTTTCTCAAAAAGACACAGCGGTTTTGAATTCAATGCCCTGATTCTGCCGTGGCAAAAAAGCTCATGGAACGAGTTAATGGCGGAATGGTTCGAGGCGAACACGCCGCAGGGGAAAATATCGGGCAAGCTGATGCACTTTCGGAATAACCGCCTGGCAGAGGTATGGGAGGATGAGATAGAGCCGATTAAAGAAGAGTCACTGCCCGCACGAAGGGGCGATTACAGCAAGGGGACGGTGCCGGATGGCTGCCTGATGCTGGTCGCAAGCGCTGATTACCACAAAAACGAGCAGGGAATCAAGCAGATTTATTACGAGATAAAGGGATTCGGACTGGAGGGACGCGATTGGCTCATAGATTCCGGAGTTATAACGGACTGGAAAAAGCACGATGACGCTATTTGGGGCAGCCCGTTCCCGTGGGCGGACCCTGAAGGGCCGAACGGGGATAAACCCAATCTCGGCGTGGTGCTGGAATTTCTCGATTCAGGGTTCGAATCGGACGAAATTTATAGGCAATGCAGAAAACGTCCAAGGCAAATGATACCTACGAAAGGGGCATCATCCGACCAGAAAACACCGCTCCAGGCAAGCGACCTCGACAAAGCTACCGACAGGCGATTGAAAAATCCGCAGGTTTATAAAGGAATGATACTTATAACAGTGGATACTCAATATTTTAAGGATGAAATTGCAAGGAAACTCGGTGGAGAATCAGGGACAGGGACAATATTTTATGCAGAAATTCCGGATTACTATTTCAAGCAGTTGTTAAACGAGCGAAGGAGCAAAAAATACGACCAGCATGGGCGGCCTCACCGAATATGGGTGCCGAAATTTCAGAGTGCGCCCACTCACTGCCTGGACACTGCGGTGCTGACGACTGCGGCGGGATATTACAAGGGTGTGCAGTACTGGCGAAAAGAAGGTTCGGAAGTAATAATGCCGGGGGTACAAAAAAAAGTGAAATGGTCAGATGTGCAGCGAGAAAAAAGAGAACAGCGATAAAAAGGCAAAAAAAATGAGCGGCATCGTATGCCCGAAATGCGGCTGTGCCGATTTCAGGGACGAAGCCGGCCGGCCCTGGGGCGTGGTGAAGGTCTTTCCCATACCCGGCGCAATCAGACGAATCAAAGTATGCCGGCATTGCGGCAAAAGAATCCGAACTCGCGAGGTTTTGGAGAAGGAAATTTTGTAGATTTTTCAAAAAAAGGTATACCGGTATACCTCTTTTTTGAAAACGGCGGTTTTTGGTATTGACAAAAGATGTAAATAGCCGAAATTGGGGGCAGGCTAAAAAAGGCAATAAAAAATTAAGGAGAAACCAGATGGCAGAAAAAAAACAATCTTTAAAAGTACCGGGAGAGCTGGCCGTAGCGGTCAAAACGCGGATGTATGAGAAAAAAATTAGCTGGGCCGAGGCGGCGGCGGAGATTTTGAAGGAAAATCCGGAAATAGCGGTGGCGGCGGGAAAATAAGGCCAAGTTGAGACCTGAATTGATTTTGCTCTTTAGTATCTGAAGACTGGTTTGACTGCCGACGGCCATCGGCGGTAAAAATAAAAAAGGACGGTTGTACAGGAACCTGTATCTTGTGCAGCCGTTTTTTTATTGACTGAAAAATGAGCAGTTATACGACCATAATAGCCGCGATAGACGACGCGATAGCAAACTGGGTGGGCAAGCCCCTCACTCTTTCTGTTTCAGGCCGGTCCGTGACATACCGGACACTTGAGAGCCTGATAACCGCCAGAAAATATTATGCCGCACTGGCATCACCATCGGGAATCATCAAGGTTAGCCGCATAAGGGCGGGGGGTGCCGAATGAGAATTTTAGATTTTATAGGGCGGAAAATAAACAAGATGATGCTGGAACTGGGCAAGAGATACTACGATGCCGCGGCGACAAACCTGCACAACGAGGAGCACTGGAAAAAGGCGGATGGGAGGGACGCCGATTCGATAATCAGCCCGGAACTGCCGACACTGCGGAACCGCGTTAGATATGAAGTAGCAAATAATTGTTACCTCACGGGCATCAGCCGGACAATGGCGGATGACCTTGTCGGGACAGGACCGACACTTCAACTCCAGACGGAGGAAGATGAACAGGACCGGATTACGGAAGACAGTTTTAACGAAATCGAAAGCCGGTTCGATGAATGGGGACAAATCTGCGGTGCGGACGGGCAATCTTTGACGGATATACTCCAGCTTACGGGAGTGTTTCAGCAGTGTGAGAGCGGTGATTCCGTCGTAATAATGCAGACCAGAAAAGGAGCGACGTGGAGAAAAAAAGAAGTGTCCCTGCGGCTTAACGTTGCCGAGCCTGACAGACTTGCAACGCCGATGGAATTCTGGGGCGACAGCAGCAAGGTTCAGGACGGCATCGAATTCGATGAGTTCGGCAGGCCGGTAAATTATTACATACTTAAGGTGCATCCCGGGGCGACCCTGGGATTTAATTCTCTGGCGGGTTTTGGGGAATACGACAAGGTCCCGGCGGCGGCGGTAATACATCTGTTCGTAAAACGCCGGCCCGGCCAGAGCCGCGGTGTGCCGTGGTTTGCACCCGCCCTGCCGCTTTGCGCATATCTCAGGCGTTTTACCCTCGCCACGGTCGCAGCCGCCGAGACTGCTGCAAATCCATCAGGCACTATAGAGACAGGGCCTTCAGGGGATACAACTACGATACCGGAGGAATTCGACGAGATAGAGATACCGAGAAATTCATTCCTGACCCTGCCGAACGGAGGGAAGATGAGCCAGGTAAAACCGGAACATCCCGCCGCCACTTATGAGAGTTTTAAAGGTGAAATAATAAACGAAATCGCAAGGTGCGTATGTATGCCCTTCAATGTCGCTGCGGGCAATTCCTCGAAGTATAACTACGCATCGGGACGATTGGACTGGCAGGGCTACGCAAGATTCATAATCACTTATCGGCGAAAAATAGAGACAAAGATGCTTGACCCCGTGTTTTTCGCCTGGCTGCGGGAGGCATTACTTGTCCCCGGTTATCTTTCCGATGCAGCGAGAAGAGCCGCCACAAGTAAAAAACTGGTGCCTTACTGGGGCTGGCCGGGATTTCTGCACGTTGACCCGGTAAAAGAAGGGCTTGCGCAGGATTACAGGCTGGGAAATCTTACTACAAATCTGGCAATCGAATACGCGATGCAGGGCAGAGACTGGCTAAAAGAGCTTAAACAGACTGCCAGGGAGCAAAGAAAAATAAAGGAGTTGGGGATACTCGTGGAGAAGAGGATAACTCCGATTAGTTTAACGGAATAGGTGAAAAATGAATATTTGCGATTTTTTTAATATTACCAAAAGAGAAAACCAGCAAGGATGCGACCTGACGGTGAGGACCTACCAGGTGCGGTCGGAAAGTCTCGATGAAAAGACACGCAGCATCGAGGCGGTGCTGGCGACGGAGGCGCCGACACTCGTTTTGGATATGGAAAGATGGGAAGTATTCGACGAGGTGCTGCTTATGAGCGGCTGCCGACTGCCTGCGGACAATCAAATGCCCCTGCTCGACACACATGACCGCTCGACCGTGCAGTCCCAGCTCGGCAGCGTGAGAGAACTGCGGACAGAAACGGACAAACTGGTCGGCAGGAAATATTACAGCAGCTCAGCGCTGTCGGAGCATGCCTGGACGCTGACAAAAGAAAAACACCTGAGGGACAATTCAATCGGATACAGGGTGATAAGCGCCGTAATCATAGAGGCGGGCGAGCAGCAGGAAGTGGGGGACAAATCCTACACGGCCGGGCCGCAGCGGAGGTTCAGGGTGGCGACGGCATGGATACCGAAGGAAAACAGCGACTGTGCAGTGGCCGCTGATGAAACCGCAAAAAATAGAAGTGAAAATTTTGGAAAGGATAAACCAATGGAAAAGTTCAAGGAATGGCTCCAGAAAAGGGGCCTGAAATACGAAGACCAGTCCGCCGAAAAACTGGTAACTCTGCAGGCGGAGTTCGATGCGGAGACCAGGGCGGCAGTGACAGCGGTCAAGCCCGCTGCAAAGCAGGATGAGACTAAAACAGCCGATACTGTCGCGAATCCTGCTGCGGACGATACCCGCACCCAGCCGGGTATGGCGGATGTCGCCCGGCAGGCCGTTAATACCGAAAGAAAAAGGGTAACGGACATTCAGGCACTGGCGGGTTCGGACGTGTCGGACGATGTAATCAGCCGCTGCATCAGCGACGGTTCTACAATCGAGCAATCGAGGGCGGCCGTGCTCGATGAAATCCGCAAAAACCGGCCAAAGGTAGGGTCACCCGCCATACATACCGGTGGTGAGACGATGCAGCGGGGCCTGCTGGAAGATGCATTGCTGATTCGCGGCAGGATGGAGACGGAAATCCTAAAGGACAAGACCGCAGGATCCCAGCGTGCGGAAAAGGCGCATAAATACAGGGACATATCGCTGGTGGACCTGTGCCGTTATGCCCTCGCACTGGATGGGCAGGATATTCCGCTCGGCCGCGAAGATATGCTCCGGGCGGCATTCTCGACTATGTCCCTTCCGATAATCCTCGGAAACGTCGCCAACAAGAGCCTGCTCAAGGGCTATAATGATGTCCCGGCGACCTGGCAAACGTGGTGCTCGCGTGGTGAGGCAGCCGATTTCAAAACGATGACACGGGCGAGACTGACCGCGACCGGCAAGCTGGAAAAGGTCGGCAACGACGGGGAAATCAAACATACCGGCGGGGCAACGGAAGAATACGAGCCATACAATATTGCAACATACGCGGAACTATTCGGTATTACACGGCAGAACATTATCAACGATGACCTCAGTGCGTTTACGAGAATTCCACAGGTCAAGGGACGCGATGCGGCATTACTGATAACAGAACTGGTTTATACGAGCCTTCTTGCCAACGCGGATATGCAGGACGGGATTGACCTGTTTCATTCCAGCCATTCGAACCTCAATACCACGGCGGCGCTTGCAGCAGCGACACTCGCCGCGGCGGTGGTTAAATTCGAGGGGCAGAAAGACAAAGGCAAGAAACGCATCGCAGTCAAGCCGAGGTATCTGCTTGTGCCGCCGGAGTTGAGGTTTGCGGCGGCGGCGCTGCTCGAGTCAGACGTGATTATGCACACCGGCTGGGGCACCGGAGCGAATACGGAAGCAATAACGCCGACGAAAAATGTGCTGCGAAACGAGGGGCTTACCCTCGTCTCCGAGGCGTCGCTTTCGGACTCGGCTTTCACCGGATATTCACCGACATCGTGGTACTTGATGGGCGACCCGAACGTGGTGGATACACTCGAAGTGGCATTCCTGCGGGGCAAAGAAAGCCCGACAATCGAACAGGTCGACCCGGGTCCCAATTATCTGGGAATATTGTTCAGGATATACCACGATACCGGGTGCAAGCCGATTGACTGGAGAACGATGCAGAAAAACACGGTCTAAAAACCGCGAAAAAAAGAGTGAAAAAAGCGAAAAGAGCAAAAGCGTAATTTGAAACTGAAATTAAAAACCTTAAGGAAAAAGGAACCTAAATATGAACACGGAAGCCGAAAACTATTATCCGGGTGATAATATAGATTACACACCGGAGACTGCGAAGACAGCCGGGCAGATAGTGCAGGTCGCCGGACGTGCCGCAATGGTCTGCACCGACCTGGCCGCCGGGCAAAAAGGCGCTGCCCAGGTGAAAGGGATTATCAAGGTCGCCGCCGATACCTCGACAGGCATTGAGGGCGATGAAATATGGTGGGACGAGAACGGTGACCCATACGACGGGACGGCCGGGACCGGCGCCGCAACCACGAACAGGTATAAGGGTAATTTCCTGCTGGGTTCGCTGACGGAGGACAAAGGTGCAACGGACGAATATGCGGTGGTGGACCTCAACGTTACAGTTCCGGATATGGTCAATCACGATATCATATTCGGGAAATTGTTGTCGGGAGGAAGACATCAGGACATCCACGAGGCAAGCGACACGCAAAATTACCCGATAGGGACGATGAAACAGCTGGCCAACGGCGAACCGTGGCATTATGCGAAGGCAGGCGGGACAATAAATACCGACCTTGGCGTTTGGAGCTACAATTCCCAGCATGTCAAGTTCACTACCGTGGCCGGTTCGGTGGCCGCAGGGGTAACACAATTCAAGATAGATATTGCGGGTACGGACGGTGTGGCAGGCAACGGGGCTATTGCAGCGAATGAACTGGCAGGCGGATATATCGTGATATTCCCGCACAGCAGCAACACATTTGTTCGACAGATCGTTGCGAATACAGTCACTACCGGCGCCGGAGAAATGACCATCACGGTCAATAAACCTATCCCCGTGGCCTTAGTGGTGGATGTAAGTCACGTTGAGGCAATGGCCAGCCCGTTCCTCGATGTGCGGACAGGAAATAACGGAGGCAGACGGCCGGTGCTCGGCAAGGCCGATGTGGCAGCAACCGTGGGACAGTATCTGTGGATTCAGGGGCCGAAACTAAACGTGACCTGGCTTGCCCCGCAGGGTGAGGTCGGCGTCGGTGACCACGATAACCAGATTGTTTTCAGGCACGATGGCTCGGTCGATGAGCATGATTACAGCGATGCGTACACGAACAAACAGCAGCATGCAGGCACCGTTCTGTCGCGATACGCCGATAATACGCAGGGAGCTCCGTTTATCTCGCTGCAAAATTAAGAAGCCTTTTACCGGTTCGGTTTTATTGCGGGGACGTTCTTACAAAGGGCGTCCCTGTAATAAAATATGCAAAAACAATGACCAATACAAGTGAAATGGACGCCGCACTGCTCGACGAATACGGAGTGGATGCGGTTTATAGGCCAAAGACGGGTGCAAGTGTGGCGATTAAAGTCATCGCGGGCAATATCGCAACTGCCAGAGAAGACCTCAGCACTCCCGGCGATAAAGGGTTGATAAGCGACAGGAGCATATCTATCCCGATATCCGCGATAAGTAATCCTGCCATCGACGAGGTTGTAATTATAAACGGAACGGACTGGCAGATATACCAAATCCTCGGAATAGACGAGGGTATGACGGAAGTGCAATGCATGAACGTAAAACCTCTTATTAAGCAGCACAAAACACGGGAAAAAAGAATTACGAGATAAAGGAACAAAAATGCAGGACACTCAATCATCGCTGACTATTATGGCCCCGCTATTGCAGTACGGGTTTGCAGGGATGAGCGTAATTTTGATAATAATTATCATCTGGCTAATAAGCAGGCTGCTGGGCATCCTCGAAAAAACAAACAACATCATCGCCGAGAACACGAGCGCAATCAGCCAGGTCGGCCAACAAACTTCCGAAACATTCAAGGTTGTAATCGAGTGCAAGGACAAAATAATTTCGCGTCCCTGCATAGCTAAATTCGAGTAAAAAAATGAGCGTTGAATTATTTTTGAAGGAGAACACGGAATTGTGAGTTACCTGCTATCTTGTCACATCATTGAAAAGGGTTATGAAATACCAGGCAAATTATATATGCTTGAATCACCGACCGGGAATGGTAAGAATTTCACTTTTCTTAATAATGGCAACCCTGTGTATACCGCACCGGCAGGGACAGAACTACGAGATGCATCAATCTTCAAACATACCAACGGTAAATACTACGTAGCGCATACCAGTCATGGCTGGTCAAACCCCAATGGATTTGATATCCTGGAATCGGCGAACAAAATAACCTGGACAAAGATTACAACGGTGAATGTCCCGCCAAATCCGTACGGTGAATATGATATCGCCGTATGGGCGCCGGAATGGTTCATAGACAGTGACGGTTCGGTCCACATCATTGTGGCAGTCAGCTATCGGGATGAAAACGATAACGCATTTTTTCGGTTTTTTGAATTCCACCCGACAAGTGAAACATTTACCGAATGGTCGTTGCCGGAGATAATGCAGGGGGTGGCTCTGCCGGGATTTCCGGAACCTTATGCAAGCGGCGGCATAATTGACCCTTATCTTCTCAAAGAACAGGGAATTTATTATCTGTTTTATAAACGAGATGAAGATGGTTATCGTTATATAGAATGTGCCTCTTCAACGAATCTAATAACCAATTATGATACTGCCGTCAAGACCGGCAATTGGGCAGGATGGGGAAAGGCAGAGGGGCCGTGCCTAATCCGCCTGCCGACCGGCAAATGGCGAATGTATCTGGTTTATATCGACAATGAGGAGGATTCTCGGTTTTTGAAAGTATGCTGTTCGGACTTCGACTGCACGGATTGGGAGACATTAGGCTGGACGGAACCCGCAATAATAACGGATGATAAACTCCTCCTGACCCCCGGGCATGGAACGGTCATCGAGGAACGAGAGGCTGAACTAATCCCGACCGGTGAGCGGGGCCGGGCGAAATGGAACCTGCAGCAGCTGCTGGCCGAGTGCCCTACCTTCCAGAATGCGATAGGAGCAACGGGAGCTGAGATTGAAAAAATAGCGGCGGCAAAATTGCGACTACACATAAGCGCCGCCGAAGCGGTCGAGGAGGACCCTGATGGCTATGAATGGCCGCTGGGCCTGATTTGCTCGATGGGTAGCGATACTGCCAGCGGCTCGGGGGTAAACCAGTTCCTGCACGGTGGAGATATAGAGTTCCAGCTCGAGGATGACATACCGGACGAATATGCCGGTGACCCTGCCGGCGCTGAAAGGAACTTCGAGAATTTTTACGAGGCCTTTTTGGCAGAGGCAACGGCGCTTTCCGGGCAGCCGGGCTATTTTGCAATAAATAACTGGCGGGTCATCGAAGGCCCGACCAGAAAGGAAGTGGAATCCGGAGTATGGAAATACAATATCCGAATATTGATTAACTGGGGACTAAGTTAAGGAGATAATGCGATGAACGACAGATTCACAATATCAGCGTGGAAACACTCAACCACGCTTCTAAAGGGACTGCAAAATACGAGTTTAAGCCCGGGCGTGCAGCTTCTGATTCATGCGGCCAACGGCGCTGCAAACCCGAGCCATGTTTCAATCGGGCAGATTGAGGCGGCAATAACATTCGATACGCTCGCCATAAAGACCGCAATGGCTGGTCTGGGCGGCATTACAGGGGTGGCCCTGGCCAGTGACACATTCTACCTGCAGAAACTGCTGGCGGACGGGCTGCGGGCAGGGGCAACCTCACATATCAAGGTAGTGGCGGCGGTCGGCATAATCGTGCCGACGATACTGCGAATGCCGGCCCGGAAAGCGGCCGTTGAAAGTTACAGGGCGGTGCCGAGGAGCACGGACGGGGTGACAGCCCCGCTTACATTTACGGCCGCCCAATCACTGGAGGCCGCACAGGACCTCGTGCCGGAGGTATATACGCTCGGAGTGGTGACAATCAACGGAACAGAGCTGGAAATGGTCGAAGAAGTAACGATAGATTTCGGCAACAAGCTCGACATAAATTATGGTACAGGCCATGTTTACCCGACCTTTACGGGCATCATCGAGCAGTCGCCGATAATTACGCTTGCAACCAACGATGTAGGTGCGCTGGTAAGCTGGGGACTGGCAGGGACAATACAGGGGGGGGCAAACGATTCGACCATAATTCTGAATAACCAGATTCTCGGCGGGGTGAGGGGAAGCAGCCCGATTACATTTAGCCTTGATGAAGGTCTGTATGTTTTTGAGGATATCTCCGGCAACCAGGGCGACAAATACGCCGGCAGAATCAGGATGACGCCGGTTTACGATGGCACAAACGCAATTATAGCCGTAACAGGCTTAACATAAAAAAAGGAGTGCAAATTTATGGCAAAGACACAGGAACCGAAACTGCCGGAAATGTCCCCTGCCCTTAAAAAGGCGATGGAGGACCATAAGCAGGCCTGTCTCGATTATGACAAGACAATCAAGCGCAATCCCACAGGCCTGGGCGTGGAGCAGTTAATCGAGCATCAGAATGACTGCAGCAAGGCCCTCGCGGATAAAAGGTACGCAGCGGCGGTAATCGAGGCGGTCAGGTATAATAAGCCGCTCCCGCCCCGCGAGAAAATTGTCGAGGCAAACCTGCAGGAGGCAAAATAATGAACACCTTCATTTACGCCATACCGGGCGGCAACCCGGTAACGGAACAAATACTGAAGGCGGCGGGCCTGGCGGACATATTCGATGGGCAGGTCACGCAACGGGATTATAAGGGTACATTTTTCGAGGGAGAGCCGGTTGTACTGTTTGTGCCGGAAGATTGCCCTGCCGACAAGGCAAGGTGCCACCCGGAAAAACAGACCTGGCAAAAATCCGCCGATGGCAAATACTGGGTTGGAATCGATAATGAGACTGTACCAGGTGAGGTCGATTTGAGCCGCAAGAAGCAGTTCGAGGGACATCTTGTAAAACTCGGCAACGGTGAAAAATGGCTAATACCGATTGCCCGGCGGTTCGGGCGTGGTTCCGCCCTGCCGAAGGCGCTTATATTGGGCAGCAAGGGTGAACTGATGACCGAGGAGCTGCCGGAATATGCGGAATTTTCCGCACAGGTTGAACGGTTCTGGGAATATTTTATTGCGGCCGTCAACAAAGAAAGCAGCAGGGAAATGACACCACAAGAGCAGTGGCAGCTCCTTGTTCGGGCGATGCAGCTCAATTACCGCATAACGGCCGAGGGAATCAGCCTGCTCAAATTAGTTACAACTGAGAACTTCAATGAAATCCTCGAAGCAATCATCGATATCCCCACCGTGATGAAAATAGCGGCCGAGGAGAATAAAAAAAAAGAGGATTTAGAAACACACGGTACATTTGTTTTCGAAATTGGCAAACAGGCAGGCTAAGGGACTATTACCCGACTTACGCTGACATCTGGTGGTTAATGAACGAGGAATAAATGGTTCGATGCAAAATGATAATGATGAGACCGGCCGGGGTACTGCTGAAAAGGCTGATGCCTATATCGTTCGTGGAGGCGCAGGAGGTCATAAAAAACTGGCATAAAGGGACATTGCCGAAACATTTCAAAAACAAGGCATTCAGCGATTACGGTTATAAAAAAAGAACAAAAAGCTACCAGAAATACAAGGACAAAAAACATTTAGGACCGCTTGTCTTCAGCGGCAAATCACGAGACATACTTAAAGCAGCCATCAGGCTGGGAGGAACACCGAAAAAGGTCACCGGGGCAATGTCGGCGCCGAGATATTTCTGGATGAAACCAGCAAACCAGCCCAACAAGCCCCTTGAGATCGTAACAACTACAAAAAAGGAACGCGAGGATATGGCCGAGGAACTGAAAAGAAGGGTGACAAAAAGGCTAAATTACATCGAGCCGGAACCGATGGTGATATAATGAACGATGCAGAGGCCGTAAAATTCAAATACGAGATAGATTATACGAAGGCCCTTGCGGGCTGCCTGCAGATAGTATCGGCCGAGCAGAAAATGGTTGACACCACTCGGCAACTTGATACGGAAGCGGGCAGGACGCAAAAGACAATGGAGGGATTCGGCAAGGTTGCGGGGGACATCGGCAAAATAGGGCTTGGAATCATAGGCGCCAGCAGCGCGATGGAAATTCTCAACAAGGCGATAGGGGTGGGAATAAAAGAATTCGAGGACCTGCATAGAAAAGAGGATGAGGCATTTGCGGCACATCTATCGCGCACGAAGACCCTAATTCAGACTATCGGCGAGACGATGGGGACAGAATTTATCGAGCCGATGGACAGGGCATTTCAGGAGATGTTCAAACGAGTGCCGAACCTGACCGCGCAGTTAGGCACCGATATATTCGGGGCATATATGAGGGCCAGGCCTGAGGCGAGACCCGAAGAGTCGCTGGTAACAACTGAAATGCTTGGACCCCTGGCGCAAAAAGACCGCGTAGGGCTGGCCAAACTTGCCGGTGAGCTCAAAGAGATATACCCCGCAATGGAGCAGGAAGATATACTTGATATGGCCATCGGCCTGCGGCAGCGGGCGGGCAAGCACAAAGACGAGCTGAGTGAGGCTATGAAGGGGGTCTATCAATTAACACAATGGGGCGTTACCGGAGACGAGGGTCTTGCGGTATTGATGGGAATGCTTAAGACAGAGCAGCAGCCGCGCGCTATGACGGAACTGGTAAAGGTAATAGCAAACGAGGACCTGTACAAAGTGCAGGGATACAGCCAAAAATATGGGATGAAAAAGGTCGGCCATAGATTTGAAAAGCTGACTGATGAGGAGCAATTAAAACTGTCGCTGCAGCAAAAAGAGGGAGAAACACGGGAAACGGCGGCGGCGAGAAGATACCGCTGGATTTTAACTAATCCGGAAGAGGCACAGGAATTTTTTGGGGAAAAACTTATTAAGACACTGCCGGCGCTAAAGGGCGGCGAAATAACAGCCGGTCTCCGCGATATCAGCGGTATGCGGGCGGAGGATCTATACGCAAGGGAAATGGCGGCGGGCAAGGAATCGCCGGCAGTGCAGGAGGCCCTTCGTGATGAGAAGGTGACGGCAGGCGGGGAGCATTTACTGACAACGGCGAACATTCATGTAAGAATGGCCGGAGAAACGAGAAAACTCCTGCAAACTTACCTGCCGAAAATGACCTGGCTCGGCAAAACCGAAACAGATTTGATGATGAAAATCCCCGAAATAGTAGAATTCTTCGGAATGGGGGACAGGTACAAGACACAAATGGCCCTGATAAAAGAAGAGCAGGAAAGATTTGCACCTACAATTATGGAGAAGGGATTCAGGCCAGGCAGTGTGGAAATGGGGATGCCGTTGCCTGTTTTTGAGACAGGAAGAATGGTGCGAAATCCAGAATATAATCCTGCGGCAGTTGAAGGTTTCAGTGACCTTATCAAAAAAATGGAGGAGATAAAAGAGGCGTACCCGGACAATACGGAATCGATGGATAAGAACACAAAGGCGATTGAGGCACAAACCGAGGCACTGAATAACCTGACGACGGTAATCAACTCGGGAAGAATGGTGAACAGAGAAGTCCGGACGGGGGCGATGGATTAGAAACGGGACTCGGGACACGTGACCCGGGCCACGAGAAACGATTATGGGAAGTATCGGCGGAATTCCATTTATGAGGATGGAGGGTGAGCAGATGCCCGCCCTGTCGGAGGAAATCGATATATTCAAACGCCCGGCAGTGGATGGATTCGGATGGCGAGGCCTGTCGCTGGGGGCAGATGTAACAACGAAATTTACACGGGAAGGAGTGACACTGCTCCTGACGGCACAGACGGCCAGCGATTATTACAAGGCGCTCAAGGGCTGGCTGGTCCTGCTGTACGAGGATTATGGTCGCTGGGTGGCCTACGTGCTCGTTAAAGACGTAAGGGTAACGAACATAATTCGATGTATGAACTCATCGCCGCCGGGAATCAATTATATCATCGAGGCCGAATGGGACCTGGTGCCGACGGTGGCGCCGTAGAGGAAAAACGGGACCCGGGACACGGGACCCGGGCCACGAGAGACGATTATGGTGACAATAGAAAAAATACTGAGAATCGGCAACGATACCTGGCAGGTGCGATACTTTAGCAGCCTGCAGGACCCTGTATTCCGCATTTATATCGACGGGGTGCAGGTCGCAGTGACGGAGCTGACAAGCATCAATGTCCCGGTGGCGGCCGGGGAGGGGGCAATTATCGAAATACTCGATGACCCGGATGCCCTGCCGGCGGAGGTATTTCCCGGAAAGGTGATTTTAGGCTGGCCGTTTGTCGAGGGCGGCAGCCAGTACCGCATTGAAGAATATGTCGGTGGTGACTGGGCCGAGGTCGCCCGCATAAAAGACAACGGTGGGTATATGAAATGGCAGAGCCGACTGCTCGAGGATGGCCAGACTCACCAGTTCCGGATAATACCTGTCGCGGCGAACGGCAATGAAGGCACATCGCGGGAGTTCGCAATCCTTATGGTCCGGCACCCGGATGTTACGGATGCCGGTTTTGAATATTCGCAGACAACGAAAATGTTGACTATTTCACAAAATTAAAAACTGAATAAACCGGGTCCGACTGCCTGCCGGCCAGCGGGCAGTTGGCTAAGAATAAAAACGGCTGTACAGGAGCCTGTTACCTCCCGTGCAGCCGTTTTTTATTACCCGGAAAAAGGAGAACCAAATGAAAGTCAAATCAAGATTAGGTGTAGGTGGACTTTTTAAAATACAGTGCTTCAACAAGGACGGCAGCCTCAAATGGGAACAAATAGCGAAAAACGGGTTCACAAACCTTGGGTTGAATCTGCTGCTCAATATCGGCCTGGGGTCGGTTGCCAAGGCAAGTTATTATCTGGGATTGATACGCGATGACAGCTACACCGGGCTGGCGGCAGGGGACACAATGGCAAGTCATGCCGGCTGGCAGGAGGGAGACGAATACGATGAGGTCACTCGTCCGGCAATAACATTCGGCACGGCGGCGAACCAATCGATAAGCAACGCATCGGCCGTGCAGCTTACTATCAGCGGGGCCGAAATAATGAAGGGCGTATTTGTCACAACCGACGATGAAATAAGCGGGACGGACGGGACGTTACTTTGCACGGGACTTTTTGCGAGCGGCGACCAGCCGGTAAACGATGGTGACATCATCAAGGTAACATATTCCTGCACGGCGGCGGCTGTTTAACGGCCTGGCCATACCATAGGTACGGAAAATGGCAAACGAATACACGCACGGTGATGCGCTCAACCTATTTCTGACGGGAGCGGCGAGCGACGGCGGGGAACAGACAGACCCCGCCGCATCGTTAGGCAATTACAGGAGCAGCACGCGCATCGAGCAAACCGGGTTCCAGGTATTAAGCTGCATACCAGGTGTCACAATCGAGCGGGTCTCGGGCGCAAACGGCACAGGGTTAGGTTCAATACAAATCTGTGGTGAGAACGAACTGCAATACACGGCGCCGAGCGGGCAGCCGGGCGATTCGGTAACAATCCTTAACGGCCAGATGAAATTACTCGAATCGAAAAGTGAGCGGACAAAGTTCGCAGTCGTTAAAAGGCACACCGCCACGGCAATGACCGGGTCTTTTACGTTGCAATTTATGCCCGTTTACAACGATGTAATAGGTTCAAGCAACGTTGAAGATGCCGAAAGGCAGGCGGGAGAGGTCAAACTACGGTGCATCGCCTGCAGGGCCTGCCACGCATCACAGGGTGTGCTGGGATTGAAAATATGGCTGAATACGCTGGCCGGGCAGCAGGTCAGCGATTTGGGGCAGCTACCGGCATCAGGAACGGGCATCCTTGAGTCGGCTGGCTCATTTGCCGGCTGGCCAGTGAGCGGATTCTGCCGGATTACAACCGCGGGCGGAACATTGCGGGAAATCGTGTACTATTCGAGCAAGACCGGAACTGAACTGATTGTGCCGGCGGCAGGAAGGGGTCTTTTGGAAACAACGGCATCGGTCGGGGCGGTGGATGACAAATTGGATGCGGTCCCGGGAATCAAGATTGCAAAAGAGACGCCCTCCGGCGGGGCATTCAGCGTCGCAACGGATGAAAATGATATAGATGCAGTCGAAGGCCTGACTTGGTCAACCGGAATAACGGAGGCAACGGGCATTGACTGCGGCAATCTTGCCGCAGGAGAAATGGTAGGATTATGGCTCTGGCTTATAGTCGTTGCTGGCGCCTCGGCTTCGCCGAAACTTATCAATGCAATAAAATGGAGATTTGACGCCCAATAATGGCAAATGCCTCGTTAAAACTCGACGGGACAGGTGATTACATCGCTGCGGTAGACAGCGCCGCATTCGACATACCGGAAGGAAACTGGACGATAAGCATCTTCTTCCGTATACCCAGCGGCATAACCCAGCAGAACCATTATCTTGTAAAACAGGAAGTTGACAGCGGTCATAAATGGGAATTTGTCATTAACGGGCCCGGCCCAATTAGTTCTGTTGGATTCTGGATATACGGTCAAACCGGCGATTCTTTATATCAAATGGCCAACGTGAATATATCAGCGGATGTCCAGCACCATATAGCCTTCGTTAAGGTCGGGAAAAAAACGGCCATTTACCTGGACGGTGTCAAAAAGACAAGCCGAGTAAACAACAGCAATGAAACGAGCAGTGATTTCAACTCGCCGCAATACGTGGGTTGCTCCATAGGAGACAGTTCGTATGCAAAGGGACATTTCGATTCACTCTGGATATTCAGGGAAAATATATTCAATGCTGACCCGAGCAGCGCGGCGAATATCACCGTTCCCACAAAACGGATAAACCCGAACGCCAACTGCATGCTGATGCTTGATTTCAATGGCACCGATGGTGATACTTTCACGGACGATGAATCAAGTTATAACCATTCATTCACGTTCTACGGTGATGCACAGATTGATACGGACCAATTTGTCCCCCAAATCTTTGAGATGACAGCATCATCGGGACTTAATATGGCCGATGTCCCGGCGGAGACAAGGGAATTCGCCGCATCGGCATCATCGGGACTTAATATCACCGGCGTCCCTGCGGAGACGAGAGAAATTTCCATGTCAGCATCATCGGGACTTAATATCACCGGCGTCCCTGCGGAGACGAGAGAAATTACCGTCTCGACATCATCGGGACTTGCTGTCTCGCAGGAGCCAGTGGGGACGACAAGCGACTTAGTGGAATCGGGGTTCACACTGGCAGGGCAGGCAACGGAGCAGGGTGAGTTTCCCAAATCGGCGGCGTCAAGTATGCAGTTATCGGGGCAGGCAACGGAGCAGGGTGAGTTTCCCAAATCAACGGAATCGGGACTCCAGTTATCGGGGCAGGTCGCGGAGACGACAATTTTCAACAAGATAGTGACATCGGGGCTGACAATGTCGGGGACTATCCACCGAACATACGAACTTCAATCGTCCTCGGAACTGGAAATGAGTGGTGAGATGAGAGGATACCTCCAGATATCGCCGAACAAAGCCGATGGCCAGTACCGGATTGCGGACGACAACCTGGAGCTGTGCGAGCTGTATCACGGCCTAAATGAAGAGCCGGATTACGATGAAGAGCCGTTTGCAACGTTCGAGACACTGCCGCAGACGATTGATATATTCGAGCGGGCGTGGGCATCACCGACGGCAAACGAAGACGGCTATGGCTGGGAAAACGGCTCAAACGCCCGCAACGATAACGAGAATGATTATGCGAATACTATCTCCCTGTCGCCCGGTGACAGCACAGGTCAGCTCGTATTGACCCGCACTGCCGTTTTTACCGACAGGGTAAGGTTCAAGGGTGACTTGACAGGCGGGTCGATAACTATCAGCCTGCAGGTCTATTATGATGGGGAATGGCACGATGTCTGGGGGGGGCAGCCAACAGGAGATTGGGAAGAGCATTTATTGACGGACGGATTCCATACCGTGACAGGTATGCGGTTCGGGGCGTATAACGAGGAGGAGGCGGAAGGGGGAGGTTACTGTAATATCTACGAAGTTGATTTTGGCCAAATCAGTATCATACCCGGAAAACATTATTTTACGCTCCGCAGGCGAAATAAATGGGGACTATCATCGCAGAACATCGAGAGCTGGAATGTAATCCTCGATGAGGACGGCAATATAATCGAGCCGCCACCGAATGCGCCCTCGAATATAAGCATAACTCCGGTAGCCGGCGGCAAGGGGACGGTCGAGGCACAGTATTTTTATACCATAAATGACGAATATGCGGCGACAGACTGGCTGATTTATTTTACCGATAACGGCACGGACCCCGACCCGGAAAACGACACACCAACGGTTGTCGCGATGAGCAAGCGCAACGGCCTGGCGTTCCTGCAGTGGCTGTCGCCGGCTGCGGACGATAACGATATGCTCAAGGTGATTGTGCGGGCGAGAAGGGTAGATGGAGGGAACCATTTCGATAGTGAGAATACCGATGTCCACTCCTGCACGGCCTCGACTGCAGGACCGGCAAGGCCGGATGGCAGGGCATCGTTAGGCTACTCGGCGGAAACGAGAGAGGAATAATGGCACTGGCGCAAATCACAAACCCGTTTGAAGATTACTCGAATATGCGACCGCTGGTTTATTACAAGTGGCGATGGTCTGAGTCGTGGAAATATGCCCCGAACTGGGAGCCGCTGTCTGGGAGCTGGAAGGCAGCTCCACAATCCGGCTCGGCTATGTTCCAGATTCGATACGGCAGCGGGTGGGATGCCGGCTACTGGCCGCTGGAAAACAATTTCATACTGCCATCATACACTTACTGTTATGTCCAGATAAGAGGACTATGGTACGGCTGGGAGTATATAATCTGGACAGGCGTAATACCTGTGGAGCATTTCAGCATATTAGGCAGGAGCGGCAGCACATACAGCGCAGACCATATCATCGAGGCATACGGCCTGGACTGGCTGCTGGAATCGCGGCTCGAAGGGGCAATAGTAGAGCCGGTGGGCGGCGGGGACCGCCGGTGGATAGACCACCTGCCGACCTTTAATAAGCGGCACGAGTACGGTGGTCCGATTATCGGCAACGCATCGTATTATTGGTACGGTGACACGCACAGCTTCATATTCGCGGATGATGGGTATGCCTGGACCAACTGGGACATACTCGAATATTTACTTTATAATTATCAGCCGGACATCGGGCCGTTTTTCAGGCTGAGCGCACCGGGGGAGCTGGTCGATGCCCTGCTCGGCACCGTCGGGGTCTATGACTTCAATAATATGACGCTGCGGCAGGCGGTCAATATACTGCTGTCCCCCGCACGGGGACTATCGTGGACGTATTTTACCGACTGGCTCGGCGGCGTTACGCTCGTGCCGTTCTCGCTGCTGGCGGAATCTATAAATTTCGGCGGGTTCGTTATGCCGGGCAATTATAACCGGACAAGTATCGACCTGTGGAACCGCAAGGAGATGGAACCGCCGGTCATCACGTCCGACATCCGCTCGACTTACGATGCGGTGGTTGTGAGGGGTGAGAAAATGAAGTCCTGCTTCACAATTTATTCTTTTGACAACTCACTACAGAAGGCATGGTCTAATGCCGAGGAGACGGCTTACAAAAATGCTGCAAAAGATACACCAGATTATTCAAAATTATTAGAAGGTGAAAAGGCGGAGTTGAACGACAAGTTCCGCTCGACCGATAAGTTCTCGCGGGTCTTTACCACGTTCCGGATTCCGCGGAACTGGGACTGGACGGTATTAAATGCGAAATATATAGTCAATCCGAGGATTGATAATAACGGCAAATTGACGAACGAGCAGGCCAATTACTGGAATGTCGACAAACGAATCCTGAACTGGCTGCCGTTCTTGGCGGGATGGGATTATACCGGCTGGAATCCTGTTGATAATACAGCCGAGGGGGCGGAGCCGGAATTTCAGAAACTGCTTGTCACGTATTTCGGTGATAATTATAAATATCAGCTCGTTGACACACTCAAGCCCTATGGGGCAAGTATCAGGCCGCTCGAGCGGGAAATGGCAATCGAGATTAAGTTCTCGCCGGCGTACCTGGCGGCGAAAAACCATATGAGCGGGATGGAGCCGGGGATGTATGATGGGGATGTATTAACGGACGGGGTCGATTATGCTTTTTTGCTGGCGACGGTATTTTTGGAGACAGACCAGCTCGTGCAGGTCTGGTATAACCTGAATAATTTTGAGAACAAGCGAATTCTCGAAATCGATATCCCGCACGCGGAGTTGTGGTATGTGGAGCCCTCGACGGTTATAGGGGTTGATGCAAACGGTGACCCGCAATTTTACAACGGCCCTGACAATATAAGGGACGATACCGACCTGCTGCAGGCGGTGCTGGCGGCGGCGCTGGCCTGGTACGGCAGGCGCCACAACAAGGTGAGCCTGCAATCGAAGGTGCTTTGCCCGGGCCTGGAGGTGGGGACGTTGATTGACAACCTCGATGTGTCGGGCATCGGGGCGATGGGCTCGGTGGTCACGAATGTGAAGTGGAATTTTCGGAACATGACGACATCAATCAGCACGGACTTTGCGGAACCGGACATTGAGAGGATATTCGAGCTGAAAAAATCGAAGGTAAGATAAGAAAATGAGCGAAGTCGAATTAAAAAGAGATATCGCTGCCCTGCAGCGGGAAGTGGCGAACCTGAAGAGCCAAATCGGCAAATCACCGATACGGATACCGATAAGCAACGGAGGAGACAGTGGTGAGGGTGTAAGAACAGCAACTGTGCTGGGTGGATATGGTGAAAATGATATAACATCCGGCAACGGTGTAATGGTGCAATTTACGGATGGGGCAAAAGAAACAGCGGAAGTTTACGGCCTCGGAGCGGGCGGAGATGGCACCGGCAACCAAGTGGCTCTTGCAGACTGTTTCCCTCATTTTCGGGAGGGCAATCTGGTCCGTATCGTAAAAATAGGAAGCACGTGGTATTTTGAATGTCCCTTTGTCCCGATGAATATTGCACACCTGCATATGGATAACGACGTGAGGAAACTTAGAACAAACCTTCATGCCTGCTAATTTTATGAAACTGACCGGTTGCTATAACGAGGAAACAAAAAAAGTCCAGTTTGATACTGACGTCTGTTTTCAGGAGGCTTGTCTTGTCGAATCAGGCCCGCACGCGGGGATGGTTAAGGTGACAATACGATGCATGGATTCCTATTATGGTTGTCTTGATATGTATAAATCAACGGATAGTTTTACGGACGAGAGCGGCAAATGGGTAAATGAAAGCAGGACTGCAGCACAGGTTTTGGAGCTGGCTCCCGGAGAAGAGACAGGAGGAATCGAATTCAATTTAAACCAACCTGAAAACTGTGATACTATTGAATTAGCAATAGTAAAAGAAGCTCTTGTTAATCCATTTTCCCAAACAGTGGGACCGGTCATTATTGAAATATCAGGTTTTTGGAACGGTAGTTATCATCCGATTGAGGGGGCAGTCTGGGGCCAAAGGCCCGGCAGTGTAAGCAAATTGATATTGTCTCTTGGCGGTATGGTGCCGCTGGGAGGAATAAGACTTAATTTTATAAATCAGGATACTGAAAAAAGTTGTCGAATAGGGATTGGTGGTGTCATATTTATAAAAGAACCGAAGCGGTTCAAGATAACCATACCCGATAATGTTTACCAACGGTGTTGTCCCGAACTGCCGGATGTTATAAATGTCAGTCTTAGTTCTGCCGAATTAGTAGATTTGGGTTGTTGTTCTTACTGGGAGATGGATGAGTATGATTTTAAATATATAGGGTTCGATGGGTTGGCAGGCAATTATCAGCTACAAGCCACGCAAGGTGGTTATATAGTTCCCCTAATGATTTCAGCCAAAAAGAGCTATCAATATGGTTGGGAGGGTTGTTTTTGTGGCCCGGGCGAGGAATCGGGTTGGGTTGTTTTTTTGAGAGATACACCTTTTGCCTGCTTCGGATTTCGCGAAAAAACATTCCTACCTGTAAGTCCAGGCGGAGCAAATAAATTCTATGGTGACATACAGTATAAAGATTCTGAAGGTAATTGGCAGGATTTCCGCGGCCTTGTCAACGGCAATCCCGACAACGGACTATTAGCTTTATCAGATCAAATAGTCACACATTATTTTGCGGATGGGCGAGCCCATCACATTTATGGTCTGCGCTTCAGGGGGCGTTCAGATCCGGGGAATTTAAACAGAGTGGGGATTATATTTTATCCATTTGACACTGCTTATTATTATCATGCCGTTGATTTTATAGACAATCAATCTTGTAAATGGCAATATGAAAAATCCGGAAATTTTGGGCGATTATTTTACAGAGAACAATATATAGGAGGAATGCAAGGCTGTCGCAAAGTTGATGAGCAAATTTGCGAAGACCTCACGCATTATATCAATTACACTTTATTTCGCATTACAATTGAAAAATTTTATGGATATGGGGGAAGTGACCCTCCAATATGGGATGGGTATATGAGTGTTAGTATTTGGGTAGGACATTATGTAAACGGGCAGAAAGTATATGATATAAGAATGGCTGAAAGCAATCGCAGTATTTATAATATGCAAAATTGTATAACCTTAAATACAGTATTATTTCATCCCTACAACGATGGATGTGGCTGGTCCTTATGGAAAAGCGTTACGGTGGATATTTCTGAATAAAATGGGCTGCAATAAAGAAATTCCACCGACTGTTTTTGACGAGAACCAGCTCAAGGAATGCCGACCATGTGACTGGGCCAGCGACACAAAAAGCTGGTGCGGCCTGTTCGGGATCTGGATTAAGTCGCCTTCGGAACAAAAGCCTTCTTACCCCCCTGTTTTGGAAATGGTGGGCAATCTTGTCACCGCCACCGGCAGGCATATACTCTCCGGCCTCAAAAACCGCACGGAGGAGGAACAAAATAAATGCAGGGAAATCTGCCAGGCCTGCGACAATTACGTGATTGAATCAAGACTTGGCCCCCGTTGCACGAAATGCGGTTGCTGCACGAATATAAAGACCCGCTGGGCCACCGCCCACTGCCCGCTTGAAAAATGGTAAAATTCAACCACGGATTAACACGGATTCCGCCAAAAAGAGGGGCGGACAAGTTTCACGGATAATTTTCTATTCTCTGTGCTCTCTGTGGCAGAAATTTTGGACATTAAGATATTTGGGACTGTTTCGCAAAACCCCTCATTTACAGCTTAAAAACGCAGTATTACTCCCTTGCCTTTTACGCAAAAAATTCTTAAAAAATCTTTAAAAAAGACTTGACATAAATAATAGTAATGATATAATTACTATCAAAAGTGAATAATGTTAAAAGAAAGAAAGAAAGAAGGGTAAAAAAATGGACACTGAAAAAAAAGTGACAGCAAAAGAATTCGTGGCAGAAAACGCCGAATCCTTAAAAAAGATGACCGTAGCCGAACTGACCAAACTCGGTTGTGAAAAATTTGACAGCCGGGCAGGCTTTACCGCCTACAAAAAAGCATTGCTCACAATCGGCATCGACTACAACCAAATGCGTGCGGAGCGGCGGGAGGAGAAAGTTGATGAAATCAAAACTGCCGCCACAAAATCAATCACGCTCATCACCGATGCCACAGCCGAGCGATTCGCAATCTGCGGTGAATCAGGCAATCCTCTATGGTTTGGCCGCTTTTTTGATGGGGAGGGTGGGGAGCAGTCGGCAGGCGAATTGGCCGCCGCAAAAAAAGCAATATGGCTGGCAGGAAAAATCAAAGAGTCAATCGGCGAATCGACAATCAATTTAATTTTACAAACCGACGCGGAGTGGTTAACATGGGGCGAATATACCGCCAACAATAAACAAGGCGGCAAGGCAAAGGTACTGGGTGAAATGGCCGTAAAAAGTGGCATCAATTTGAAAATTGAACATATCCCCGGCTCATCAAACCCTGCTGATTTTTATAGCCGAACGAAAGGTTTTAAAAAGTGGAGTGAAAACAATTTGAGCTTGTTGGCAAAATAAAAGGAGCTTTATGGAAAATATCAGAAAAAGAAGTCAGCATACTAATCAAAAAAAATTCACAATCGTGGTAGAATTATTGCGGGGCAGTCCGGCCGAATGGCTATGCAAAAAATACCATATCCCGCATACCAGTACGATTTTTCGCTGGCAGGCCGAGGTTTTAAAAAATGGCCACAAGGTTTTTGAAAAAACTGATTCGTCCTCGCCCATTCTGAAAAAAGTTATAAAGGTGTTACAAAAACTGCTGTAAGGAAATGATATGGCAAAAAAGAAAGGTTTTTATGGATATTCGAAAAACTATCACCGCACGAATGCAGCAGGAAAAAATCAGCGTCCCGGCCATAGCCCGGCAGCTCGAATGCAACCAGCAGACGCTTTATAATTATCTTGCAGGCCGTTCTGAGTTGGGTTCCGGCCTGCTCGAAAAACTGCTCGAAATCCTCAAAATCCAATTGAAATAATTACCCTCTGTGTTCTCTGTGGCCTCTGTGGCTAAAAATTGGAGATGATATGAAAAAAAAGAATAACACTGAACACATACCGTTGCGAATCACGCCTGAGCTGCGGACCCGTCTGCAGAAAAGCCAGGTAGCGGAGGCAAATAAACGGGGTAAGCCTATTCCGATGAATACCTACCTTACTGAACTCATCGAGGCAGGACTTAAATCCGGGACCCGTGTCCCGTGACCCAGGGCACGTCGAGATTGACTATTTACTATTGACCGGAATTCTCCTCGGTGCGGACGGTGGGGGGAATCATACCGGTTGTCTTAAAGCTGGCAATCTTAATGCGGACATCATCGATATCATCAAGGGAAACAGCAGCCAAAGGCTCATCGAAGGCCCGGGCCTGCTCGTATAAAAAGTCCCAGATAAAAAAATCTATTGTGCCGAAAGACTCCCCCCTGCCGTTTATGCAGGAAAACTCGAACTTGACCCAGCGGTAATCGCGGCGGGCATAGTTTTCAATGCTGCCGGAGACGTGAATGCCGCCGGCGGTCTCGGCAAATGTAATATTGCGGCAGATAAAATCACCGAGACGGGCGCGAAGGCGAATATTCCCCTGATATGTTATACTGCGGTTTTCCGGCTCAGGGGCCGCTGCGGGAGCAGAAGGCAACTCTGGAGAAGGTTGCTGAGGAGACTGCTCCTTCTGCCAGGAACGGATGACCCTCCGGATAAATTCCCTTCTTTTTTCACGCTCCGAAAAATCGCCCTCAACGGCATCGGCAGCCGAGAGAACCTGCTGCGGTGTATAGCCCGCCTCGATGCAGGCAATAACCTGACCGGAGAATCGGCCGTATTTTTGATAAAAATCGGGCGATGAGGCGGACTGCGCATCAACGGCGGCGGCCTGTAATTTTTGCAAGGGGGTAAAGGAATTCATCATAGCATCAATTTTTGAAAGGGAATTTACGGTGTCCCTGAAGCCGGCCTGCCTGCCTCGATAAAAAGTATAGTGCATTCCGACCCATAAAAAAATAATAAACATTGCCAGAACAAATACTGCCTTCAAAAAGATATTTGAATGCCTGATTTGCGGCTCCGGTTTTGGCGGGTCAATCGTCTTGGGTGGCTCTGCTTTTTTGAGAGGTTCGGCGTTAAGCAACTTTCCGCATCCGGGGCATTTGAGCTTTTCACCGACCGGATAGCCATCGGGGACATCGAACGAATGATTACAGTTTCCGCACTTAATTTTCATAAAAACCGATACTTTTTATTCCCCGAAGTTGAATATGTCGTCCTTTGTGCCGTACAGGCCGTCCCAGCCGGCACAGATGAGCAGGTAAGTTTCGGAATTAAAAGGTTTTGTCAGAACCCTGTCGCGGCCGTTCCAGGTCATGTTATAAAAGATATTAAGGTCGGCGTACATAGGGTGCTCATTATTACCCATCTCGGCTGTTTTAAGGGACATAAGCGTATAATTGTCCCTGTAATTGTAAATGTTCTGCCCGATGTTCGAGGCATCGGTAGCGAGATGATGCGCCATCTTCGCAGTATCAGCGCGGTAATAAAGAACGGGCATTCCGATGGTGGTCGACTTGTTCGGATTCTGGTTACGGACCCTGTTGAATACATCACAGATGAGGGCATTGGGTTCGGTGTAAGGGACAATACTGCCGTCGTGAAGCTCGTGAAGACTGGTTATTTTGAATTTTTCGGGGTCAATATAAGGATTTTTTCTTGAATGCAGATTGCCCAGATAGGCCGGGTCGGAGAGAGGATTGGCCGGGACGGGGGGATACAGTATCTTGCCTGAACGGTCGGTGCCGGCGGCGATAAACTGCGAATCAGGATGCAGGCCGTGACCATCCCTCCCCAGGAGGGCCTCGCATAATTTCTGGGCGCCGCAATAAGGCACATCATCTATTCCTCCCGGCAGGCTGTTCTCGCCCGATTCAGGATACTCGCTGAAATCAATATAAAACATTTCCAGACCTGTTCGTATCTCGTGGAACTGGCCCTTCTGGCGGACGGCCTTGGCATAACGGCGCACGGCGTTCAGGGACGGCACGAGCAGGCTGATAAGTATCACGATGATGCTCATAACGGTCAGCAATTCGATAATGGTAAATGCGGATTTGCGGTTTGTCTTCATAATTTATCCCCTTTCAATTCTGGTTTTATCATTTGATGCGGATTATACCATGCCCCCTTTTTGATTGCAAGAGAAATTTTTCAGCCGGTCTTTTTACTTTTTTTGCCTTTCAGGTTTTTTAGGCCTCTGGCGGTCAGGATTTCGTCGATTATTTTCTCGACCATTGCCCGCAAATTCCCTGCTTCGAGTGACTGGTCAAGCATCCGGGCCTGAATTTCGAGAGGCAATTCAAGCCATAGTTTGGCTGCAGCGGCGAGGTTGTATTTGACATGCTGGTGTCGCTGCCTGGCTTGTTCCCGAAAGCCTGCGGCTATCTCTTCTGGTATTTTGCTCCCAAAATTTGTCCCTTTTTCAATATATTTTTGTATGTCTGTCATAAACATAAGCATTGTAACCGTCAATAGTTATAATCCACAAAAGTAAAGATTACTCATTTTTCCTTGATTTTTCTGGATTTTCCTGTTGCAATCTGAGCAAAAACGCTGATATATTCAGCATAATCCTTACAGGAGTAATAAACGTTATGATAGGCACGAAATTACCGGTGAAGGCGAGCAAAATTACACACAAATCCCCTGCGATTCCCGCAAAATGTGCCTATCAAAACCATTTTGTAATCGCAGGGGTTCTGTCATTATATTCGTTTTATTTGATAAATCAAGTAAATATTGCCTATTTTAACAACGTATCTAAAGGGTGCTGTTATGAAAACTGAAATTGCAGACAACACCGGCATAGTTACCTTTGCCGAGATGCGGCGAAAACTGGGTTATTCGGCAACGACCTTGTCGCGTAAAATAAACAGAGGTGAGTTGCCGCCGCTGGATTTCGGCAGTAATAACAGCAAGGCAAAATTCTGGATGAAAAGCACTCTCGAGGAATTTTACAGAGAAAAAAGATTAAATCTCCCTGAAACTAATCCTTATTTGCTGACAGGTGACGAATTAAAAAGAACAGAGAACGCCGTAAAAGCCGGAAATAAATATTAACGGCCCAGGCAGTCGGTAGTGCCGACTAAGTCGGCAGGCAGGATATGAATATAAATTCTTTCTGTAATTTGAACGGACGAATGACCCAAAAGCAGCGAGACATTTTTCAGCGAAACACCGCGTTTGAGCAATGTCGTTGCGAAATAATGTCTCAGGCTGTGCGGGCCGAAACGCGGTATATCGGCTCGTTTGGCGATTTGAACACATCTATCGCGGACCTGGTGCCGCGTTAGTTTACAGTTGCTCTTTGAAATAAAAATAGGGTGTAAATTGTTAGGGTTTGAGGATTTGAGTTTTATCAGGATGTCCCTGCAAACCTGATTAAGCGGTATGGTCCGCACCTTGCGGCCTTTGCCTTTGACCGTAATGGAGACCAGCTCGGAATCGACAGCAGACCAGGTGAGTTCGCAGAACTCAGTAACTCGCAGGCCTGTGTTAGCAAGGAATTTTGCCCAGATATTAAACTCTTCATCACCGGCAGCGAGAATTTTCGGGTATTCATCATCGGTCAGGAATCGCTGGTTGGGCGGCTCTTCGGGCAGCATCTTCACCTTTTGCGATGGGTTTGGCACATCGAAGGTATCAGACAGGAACCGGCAAAAGGATTTGATGCAGGTCAAGTGAACGTTGCAGGTCCGGTTCGAGCGGCCGTTGTCGGCGATGGTATACAGGTAATTGCGGATATGGTTTGCATTCAGGTCAGCGATGCGATTTATCAAGGCGGGCAGGGATGAGGTAAACTTCGGCAGGATATTTCGGTACAGTCCTTGTGTCCGGTCGGTGAACTGGCGATTGTGGCGATACCACTGCTCGGCGGCCTCGGCGATTGAGATGGGTATGCCGGATATGCCCGCTGACCAGTAATCGGCGTTTTTTTCGATGATGGTTTTAAACCGGCCGGCTGCCTCCTGGTGCAGAAATGTTTTTGAGCCTTCGATTATTTTGCCGATAGCCGGGCCGAATTGAACAGTAACATGCCAGCGGACCAGCCATCGCCGGCGGTTCTTCAAAAAAACCATCGAAGCCATACAGACCTCCCGAAATTGCAACAATATTGCAACACTTTACAGCTTCTGGATTCCCCGGGGTCAATCGGCAGCCCCGTAATCCCCTGTCACAAATTGACTTGTGACCATTGCCCGGGACAGGATTTGAACCTGCACAAGATTGCTCTTACCAGCCCCTCAAAAATGCAGGGCTAAATCAATCCACTTAAAAATGGGGTTCCCAAAGCCAAAATTCTCAAAACCACAGCAAATCCTAACATCCAAAATACAAAAGTCAACATGAATTTTGCAACTATGTCGCAACAAAAGGCGCTTTTCATCACCCTCCTCCGAGCCGGTCAACCACCGGGTTGACCGGCCTCTTAATGCGGAGCTTCCTCGGCAGGTCACCGAGGTTTTTAACACGACAGGGGCAGACCAAGGCCGCCCCTGGCATTATTCATGTTTCCTTTCTTTTCTTTCTTTCTGAGAGAGCCGAAAGGCTCAAAGCCACGCGGCAGGTGCGAGGCCGAGCTGGTGTCCCCCCCCCCGCCACCGGCCCCCCTGCCGCACCATTAAAATTGTCGGATGTCGATTTTTAATTGTCAATTTGAAAGGACATAAAATGAAACCATCAGATTTTGCTAAAATAGCCCCTATGGATTCTGTTTGTCAAGAATACGAAAGCGAGGATATAAAACAGAACGGGAAAAACGTAATAGTCAAGCCAATCCCCCACCTTATGCTCTGGGGAGAGGATGAACCGGAGCAGTCCCCGGACAAAAATTACTTCGATGAAGCGCAGGAGATTCCGTATCCCGAGTCACGGGTTCCGGGTCCCGTATTAAAGAAAGGCAAGGTGCTTATGGAGTAATTGAGAAAAAACAGACGTGTTTTGAGAGATTTTTATTCATGTAAGTGCTGATGTTATGCGGGTGCCCGGCGGGATGGAATTAAGGTTGTCCCGTAAAACTTAAATCATCCACAACCCATCCCGCCGGGTACTGCTGTGAAAGGATCTAAAATGGCAGATAGAAAAATCATAATAGCTGATGATGTAAATGGGGCAATATCTGATTTACAAAAGGAGATTGCCCGCACGATAAATGAGAAAGACCCGGGGTCTTTTGCATCAAGACACGAGCTGGAGGGAGTGCTTTCAGAGGAATTCGCGGAATTGAGAAGAGCCATTTTCAAGGACAAACGCGATTTTAGAGCTATGCGGGATGAACTGCTGGATATAACAGTTGCTTGCGTATTCGGCGTTGCCTGCATCGATGCAAGCGGGTTGGAATGGTAAAAATACTGAAAATTATAAATGCGGTTTTTTGCGGCCTGCTGGCTATCTTACAATGGGACTTAATCGACTGTGAGGCAGTCAAAAAATATATAATCACAGAGGATAGAGGCTAAAAATGAAGTTTGATGTTGAGGTTGACTTTTGTGAGGAGGTTTGCAGATTAATTGCGGGCATATTTGCGGAAACAAAAAGAGAGAAAGTGATTTTTGTGCCTGAAGTTTCCTACGATTATACCAGCAATAAACAGGTAGATATGATGTTGCTGGATGTTAAGAATTTGGAATATCTTTTTATAGAATTTAAATTGAAAAGTTATAAGGAACTTTTGTACCAAATTCACCGTCTTCACCGTGAAAATGAGCCGATTGTCGGCATAATTAACAGCAAACCCAGAAAAATTACTCCCGACAAAAAAGAGTTTTATTATTACATACCTGAATCATATAAGGTGTTCAGCTATACAGGACTTGACGAGGAACTGGAGTTGCTGGGCAGCAGGGAAAAAGGTTTGTTATATCCACATCGGTGGTGGTCTGTATATCACGGCAGAGGAATGGTTTACTACTGGGCTTATAAAAATAGACAGAGTAATTTTCGAGGTGGAATTACGACAGGAAACAGGGATGGATTCGCAACGATATATATGGAGGCCATTAAAAATCTTCATGTTCATTACGGAAAATTGGACTTTATGCTTACACATGCGGCGTTAAGTAGTGGGTATTCCCTCCCAACATCAAAAAAGTATTTTGATAAAGCGGTCGGAACCCTCGCAACTGGCGCTTGCAATTATGCTGCATTTCACAAAAAACAAGAACAGGGCCATGAGCCTTTATCAGGACTTCAAATGGGAAATTGTGGCAGGACTTCCGCAGGCGAATTTTACACTGGATAATTCGATTGTGGAAAACTGGATAAAAGAAAAGACAAAATGATTCATAGATTAAAAACCAAATCGAGCTTCATCGTCGTTGTCCTGGCCTCGCTGCAGCACAAGGCCTGTGTCTTTTGCGGCAAACCAATTCATTCGTTGGAGGAATCATCTCGTCACTGGAATACAGTCAAACTTGAAATTGGAGGTTATGTTCCCAAACACATAAAAAGAAAAAAGAACAAAATAAAACTGGAGCCGATATTGGTATGACCGAACTGAACAAAAAAATCGAGCGGGTGACGAAAGACACGGTTTTTTACCGGGGCAGGCACCGGCGGGTAATTGTCGTCCTGCTGCCACCCTGCCTTGTCGGGTTCAGGCTGGAGGGATGCCCGACTGTTTATTCAATCCCGGCCCAGGCCGGCTACTGGCAGGCGTTAAAGGCCCATACGTTTTATGCCGCAAGGCAAAAGAGGGAAAAATGAGAATCAACGTACCTTTATGGGCGAGCCCCGGGTCACGGAGGACCCTCGTAATTTACTATTTTCTATTGAGTATTGACTATTTGAAAAAGGATACAAAGTGACTGAAAACGTTACTTGTGAACGATGCAAGGCTGCCTGCAAGGTAGCCGGGCCGCAAAACCCTAACGCAAAGATGCTGCGGTATTCTAAAGAGCCTAAAGGGTTATGCGTCAACTGTGCTGTTCACGACCATTTGAGGAATACTTACCCGGTCAATGTGCTTTTGCAATCTGGGCCAAAGGCTTTAAGGTTTTCGCACATTCAGGAGCAATTTGCGGGGATTATGAGGATGCAATTTGCCGATGCCCAGCCTGACGAAATCAACTGGAATTTAATTATTGAAAACTGGGACCTGCCATTCCCACACAAAGTAAAATCGAGGGCTGAAAATCCCTGCAACCAGAAAGAACTGGATGAAATCAAAAGCGGCAAGCGGCGGGGATTAGGCGGGCCGCCGAATCCTTATACGGTATGCTCTCCGCCGGAACCAATTACAAGTTTTGACCGGTTAAATAAACTGGAGCCAGGTTTTGGGGACGCACTTAAAAATTGTTTGAAGAATCAGGAAAAGCAGGAAGAAAATTTGCTGTTTTAGAGGTCTATCCGGATGAAGATATTTTCTCAGGCTATCGCGACCGGCAAAGAATGGAAACCGTGCGTGGAATGCGGCGGTGTTTTTGAGGAAGGTGAGGTCATTACTTCGATAGCCACCGATAACAATTTTGGTGTTTCGTATTGGTATTGCAGTAAATGTTTCGATGGTTGGGGATGGTCTGTTCCGTTATATGACCATCAAGAAGATACAGACAGGATAGATAGATTTTTTGAATTAGAAGGAATGTTTTATGGTTCAATTTTTCGTACCAGGCACACCCGCGCCAGGCGGCAGCAAAAAGGGATTTTTTATCAGGAAAATTAACTAAATAAGGAAATCATAAGCCACAGAGAGCACACCCCCGCCTGCGACTTGCGGGGGCAGGAAGGACACAGAGGTAAAAGATAAATAATAAATTGTCAATAGTAAATTGTAAATCTGATAACAGAGGACCAGTTTATGATATCGAACGATTTTGATAACTTGTCCGAGGACGATGGCCGGGAGTTGGAGGGTGTCCCTGCGAAAAAACCCGGGCAGCAACTCCCGGCGGACTGCAGGGAATATCGAAAAAAGATTGCTGTATTCAGTGAGAACGGGGTTCTTGTCGACTGGTGCAAAAAGGAGGAGCCGCCGGGGGAAGCAAAAACAAAGGCGGCCGAGTTTGCGAAATTCCTGCCGACAGACCAGGCAATAGTTATGGCGGCAATCAGGAAATTAGTCTGGCCTGCGGAGGAGGGATTCGGGCCGGGCAGGGGATTTTTGTACGAGGAGAAGAACTATAACCTGTTTTTGAAAAATTATATGCAGGATGATGAGGATGGCCGGACCTTTATGGAAAAGGGCTTCCGGGAGATTTGGGGGGAAGGACATTATATGCAGGTTAATTACGGACTTTACCTGCTGTAGGGATATTTGAAAAATTGAATAATATGCAAAAGAGGAAATTCAAAGGGATTTGGATACCTGCATCCGTGTGGCTGTCGTCAGATATGACACTGCTTGAAAAGGTTTTTCTCGCAGAAATTGACAGTCTCAGCGGGGAGGAAAATACGGGATGTTATGCGAGCAATAAATATTTTGGGGAATTCTTCAGCCTTTCAAAAAGACAGGTCTGCCGGGTGATAAATACCCTCCTGAAAAAAGGCCTCATCCGGTCGCAAATTGACAAGGCCGGCGGCAACCGGAGACTGCTTACCCTATCGCCGGAAATGTCCATAGCCCTATCGCCAAAAATGTCTATAGGGTCTGGACAAGATTGTCCACAGGGTATGGACAAAAATGGCGATACCCCTATGGACAAAAATGTCACACATATAACAAACCCAAGACTAATTGATAACAAAGGTGATAACAAATCAATACCAGTTGGGGTTGTTAAAAGTTCTCAGGAAGTTCTGGATTTGGATTTGAAAATAACGGAGAAGAAAAAATTTTTCACCGAGCAGATAAACCGGATATTTCACATCAATGGAAAAGAGGCAGGCACATTCGCGGCCGTGATAGCACATTTTGTCAGGGGGGTGCAGGCGGGAAAACTGGATATTGGGATATTTGCCGATGCGGTCGAGTGGGCCAGGCAGGCAGCAGCATCGAGGGCAATAAACAAAAAAGGCCTGTTTGTGGCGAAGGTCAAGCAGGAGACGGGATTCGTAAAACAGAAAATGCTTTTAATGGGAAAAAGGAAATTTTAGCAAAGGAGCGAAATTATGGAAAAGTCGACGGTGGTAAAAATCAGGGTGGCGGTGCTGGTGGTTGCGGCGGCGGCCGTGTTCGCAGTACTGGCGGTCATCGGGGCAGGATGTCACTGGCCGGGCAGGTCAGTCGAACCGGCCATCTACGAATCGGCGCCGAAAACAGTTGGCGAGGCAACTGTGCGGACCATCGAAAAGACTGTCTACCGCCGCAATACGCTGGAAATGGCGGCGATAGCGGTCGGGGCGTTCGGAGTGGTGCTGTGTTTTGCGGGCAGTCCCCTTGCCGGCGGCGGCCTGATAACAGCGTGCATCTTCACCGTGAGTATGTCATCGGCGATGACGATGTACCCGCGGATAATGGCGGCGGCGGGCGTGATACTGGTGCTGGGCGCGGGCGGATGGGCAATATTTCTGATTATGACAAAAACGAAACTGCCTGATGGTCTCAGGCAGGCATTCGGACAGGTGGTGGCAACCGTGGAGGAGATAAAAAAAGAGTTGCCGATCGAAAAAGCAGAGGCGCTGTTTGCGGACGATGGCCCGATTAAAACGGTGATTCAATCGGCGGCAACCGGCAAATTAGTAAAACAGGTGAAGGAAAAACTTAAGCCGAAAAATAAAATACCGCGCATATCTCCACCGACATCATGTCCGCATGTACCGGATATGCCGGAAATACCGCCTCCGCCGGAACCGAAAAAGAGCAGCGATACCGTAAAAAAATAAACCAGATTCAAAAACCGAAACAGTAAAAGGAGAATTCCATGAAAAGACCAAAGACTGAAGACCAGAGACCAAAGACCGAAGACCAAAGACCGGCGGCGGGCAGGCCGAACCTGCCGAGAAAACTGGTAATTCTCAACGTGGTGGACATCCTGCCGAACCCACGGAACCCGAGGACCGTAAACAAAAAAGACCCGGAGTTTCTCGACTTTGCGGCGAATATCGGGGCGCAGGGCGTTGTCGACCCGGTGCGGGTGCGGACACACCCGACGGAAAAGGGCAAATACGAGACGCTCGACGGCCACAGGAGAGAAGCTGCCTGCGAGTATAATTTTATACTCGAAATACCGGCGCTGGATTACGGGGACATCAGCGACAGACAGGCATCCGAAATCTTTTACGCCGCCCAGAGGCGCAAAGACCTGACGGTATTCGAGGAATCGAAGCTGGTTGATATGCTGATGACCGATTACGCCGGGGACGTCAATGTGGTGGCATCCCGAATCGGCAAGGGTGTCCGCTGGGTGCGGCAAATGGCGGCGATAAACGGCAATCTCGCACACTGCTGGCGGAAGTCGTTCGAGAAAGGCCAGCTCCTGAGCTGGTCGGCAACGGAGCTTCGGTTGCTGGCAGGGTACCCACAAAGCACGCAAAAACAGGTATTCGAGTGCCTGCAGTACAGCGGTGATATGTCGCTGGCGGACCTGCAAAGGTATCTCGCTGAGCAGATGCGGCGGTTAGATAAGGCGATGTTCGATTGTGCTGACCCGACACTGACAAATGCCGGGGCGTGCCTTAGCTGCTCAAAACAAAGCGCCCACTCACCGGGCCTGTTCGATGAGACAACCGATGAGGAGACGGTGAAGAAAAACTCCCGCTGCCTCGATTTACAATGCTGGCGGAGGAAAGAGGCGGCCGCCCTTGCGAACAAGGTGACCGTACTGAAAAAAGAGCACCCGCAACTGGTTGTGATGGCGAGGGAATATCTCCTTGAGGAGGAATTTGAGGCGGCAAAGAAATATGGGTTGCCGATAGTTTGCGTTAGCGAATTTGATTCCTCAAAAAAAGGCGTTGAGGGCGCAGTGCCGGCGGTTGTGATAAAAGGGCGGGGCCTCGGCGAGCTGGTCTGGATTAAGCCGGCAGCCGGCCGCAAACAGGTTTTGGATGAAGATGGCCGGGTCAGGACGAAAACGGCGGGGACGCCGAAAACGCTTAAAGAACGGAAGAAACTTTTAGAAAGCAAGAGATGGTTTGTGACAATCAAGGCACTAATAGGAAAGATTGGGGAATGCGAGGCAGGCGATCTAATTGAAGACATGCTCACGATAGATAGAGCCTGCACTGTAATGGCGCTGGCTGAGACCTTTGGAGTGACGGGAATGGAATATGGTCATCAGTATCCGGCAGGCGGCAGATTAAAAGATAATAGAACATGGGAATATTTTGCAAGTCGAACCGATATAGATGAGGTGCTTGCGGGACTGTGGGAGCAGTGCAGGGACACGATTTGCCGTGACCTGGCTTATAACGGGCCGCTCACGCAGGTGCCGGAGGAATTGATTGAGGATGCGAAGTCCGCGGCCAAACTGCTGGGAATAGATATCGAAGCGCTATTCATTGAGGTCGGCGAAAAGCAGTACCCGGAGCCGAAGGGATGGAAGGACCTCAATGCGGACGGCACACCTAAAGTACGGAACCCGGGTCGGGTGACTCGTGACCCGGAACACGAGGCACGAGCCACGGATAAGATACGCAAATGCAGGATTTGCGGCTGCACGGAAGACAATCCCTGTATAGACGAAAACGGGGACACCTGCTCCTGGGTTGATGGAAAAAAGGACCTGTGCAGTAATCCTGAATGTGTGAAAAAGGCAAGTGAGGATATTGCCGGGGCCAAAAAAGAGGCGCGGAAAAAAGGCAGGCATTTCAAAAGGGCGGCAGTGGAAGAGCCGACCAGTGAGCAGCTTCAGGAAACAGACAATGATAGCGAGGATTAAGGCAGGCAAATGAAGTTTTGAGTTATGAGTTATGAGTTTTGGGTTACAATTCAAAACTAAAAATAGGAGATATTAAATGGAAAGTCATATTCAAAAGACCATCGATGAGCTTATCGGAGTTGTAGACGAAAGAGAGGCGGAACTTTGGAAGGTCAAACAGACAATAAATAACCTGCTTGGCCTGCTGGGACAGGAGGCGCGTTACAGACTGCCGGATGGCCTGCAGGGACCCCTGCCGATGCCGCCGAAGGGTATTTCGACTCCCGCGCCGGGAGGGCCGCATATCCGCAAACCCCGCAAAAACAAGTCCTCGAAATATTACGGGGTGTCGCTTAACAAAAACAGCGGCAAATACCGTGCGGAAGTTACGGTAAAGGGAAAACATCATTACCTCGGCGAGAAAGGCTCCGAAGCGGAGGCAGCGCGGGCGGTCGATGACAGCCTGGTTGAGAAAGGGATGCCGAAGCGAAATTTTCCCGATGCCTGAGCGAAACAGACGGGAGCGATGCGCAGGCTAAATATATCCCGACACCGGATGAAATCGACTCTGCCAGAGGAGCGGCAAAAGAGGTCTGGGAATGCTGCGGATGCGCTGAGGAGTACGAAGGCAGGCCCCCGGCGTTCTGCACCAAATGTCAGGGCGGCAGGTTCGAGCTGGTGACGATAAGGACCGAATACAAGGCGCCGAGAAATGGATGATGGACCAATAAAGGGATTTCTGGACATAGCTAAAGACACCGAATACAGGAGAAAACTGATTGTTATTTTGAGGGACATCGAAAAGGTAAGAAGGGATGAATTGCCGTTCGTCAGGAGAATGGAAGAGACACTACGGCGGCTGACGAACGCGGAGGCCGATGCGCTGGATGTGATTTTCAATCAGTATAAAACCGAAGATTTGTCCGCCGAAGCCTCGGCGAAGGCGGACGATGAAAGATGGGAGAGTTGATGAAATTGTCAATTTACTATTTTCTATTTTCTATTCACATAATGAGGATAAATGAGATATTCCCCTACCCATTCGAGCCGCCCTGGGAGGATGAGGATGAGTAAAAAACGTAAAAGAAAACATAAATGCCGACGGTGCGGAAAATGCTGTCTGAATGTGGGAAGGACATTTTTTACCGGCAGTGAGCATCCCCTGATTAAAGTAATACTTGATAATACGGAGGAGTTTTATGATAGCGGAAAATGCGAGATGCTAATATGGGAAAAGGGTAAATGGGTTTGCCTGATACAGAAATACCTCGGCAAGGCAGCCAAGCCGAGGGCCTGCCGGGATTACCCGTTCGATGGAGGGAAGTGTTTTTATGAAAAAAAACAAAGAACATAAAAAAAGAAAAGACAGACCTGTCACGCAGACGGACAAATACTGGTATCAGTCCGGTATTCTTGAAGGTGAAAGCTGCCAGATAAAAGAGCAGCACAGATACAAGGACAGGTATTACCAGCAGATAAGGGCGAACCATTACCTGGTCCGTGAAATGGACAGGCTCGACTCGGAGCTTGGGCAGTCGAAAAAAATCAGCCTGCATAAAAGAGTAATCGAGCGGGCAGCCGATGCCCTCAGTGACAACGACAACCCGCAACACAGACAACTGGCGAGCCAGTTAAAAAGAAGATTGAGAGAGACGGAAGGGACATAAGATGACGACAACAATTTATGAGCCAAAAGGCGAGGCGAGGGAGTATTCGCTGCTCGGCCTCAATCTGCACAAAGGGTGCGGACACGGGTGCAGGTACTGCTATGTGCCGGTCTTTACGCATAACGAGACATTTTTTACCGAACAGAAGGTGCGTGAAGGAGTCATCGAGCAGCTCCTCAAAGATGCGCCTAAATATGCGGGGACGAGCAGGCGGGTGCTGCTGTGCTTCACAAGCGACCCGTATCAGCCGTTAGAGGAAAGAACGACAGGGGCAGCGCTTTCGATTCTGCGGCGGTTCGATATCCCGTTTCAAATCCTGACCAAGGGCGGGATGCGGTCAGCCGGGGACCTCGACCTTTACGGCAAATACGATGCGTACGCTGCGACTCTGACCTTTCTCGACCCGCAGGTGTCACTGGAGTTCGAGCCGAACGCCGCCCTGCCGGCAGAAAGGATTGCGGCACTGAAGGCGGCGAAGGAGCGGGGGATATATACGTGGGTATCGCTGGAGCCTGTCATCGAACCTCAGGCGGCTCTTGACATCATCAGGCAGACGTACCAGTTCGTCGACCATTATAAAATCGGCCTGATGAACCATTTTAAGGTTAATGGGGACAATGAAAAATGGGAGCGGTTCGGCAGGTCAGCCATAAGGCTGTGCCAGGAGCTGCGAAGAGGATTCTGGATAAAACCGAATCTGGCGAAATATCTCGGCGGCTTCGGTTATGTGAATACGGATACGAGAACGGTCAAAAGGGATGAGCTGGCGAGACTGCCGGCAGAAAAACAGGAAGCAATGCTTTTTTAAGGTGCGTGATATTATGAGTGTTTATATTGACGATTTACATTTGCAGACGCCAGTATCCCGAAAATGGCGCTACACAGCGCTCTGTCATCTTGTTGCAGACACGCGGGAAGAATTGCTTATATTCGCTGGTGCGTTGGGACTAAAGCTCGGGTGGTTCCAGGATGCTGACTCTTTGCCGCATTTTGATTTGACCAAGAGAATGCGATACCAGGCAATCAGGCATGGGGCGATACCGATTACACGGGAGCAATTAGTTGAAATGATTCGTAAAAACAGGACAAAGGTTGAGGTCCAAAAATGATAACAAATGAGATTGCGGGACTGGTAGGAACGGCGCTGGCGGTTGCGGGTGTTGTGCTGAATAACTATAAGAACAGAGTCTGTTTTTTGTTGTGGGTAATATCGAACCTTATATTTGCGGTGATACATACGCAGGCGGGATTGTATTCGCTGGTCCTGCGGGATGGGATATTCACCGTGCTGGCGATAATCGGGTTCTGGCAGTGGTCAAGGTAATTTACTATTTAATATTGAATATTTACTATGTAAAAATAGTCAATTGTCAATAGAAAATAATCAATTAAAAAAGGAGAACGATTATGGCAAAGAAAAAAATTAAACAAGACCAGTCGGAACCATCTGCGAAGGAGCAACTTGACCTGATTGATGTAAAGCCGGAAAACTCCAAAGAAATGCTCGTTGTGGCGAAACGGTATAAAACAGCGCAGGCCCAGAGAATCGAAGCATTGGGCAGAGAGGTTGCCGAAAAACAGAAACTTCTGGCATTGATTAAAGAGGCAAATTTGCAGCATCTTGACGATGGCAAGATTCAATTCCGCATCGACAGGTTAATCGTTACGGTAACACCGCGTGATGAACTTATCCGGATTAAGGATGAGAACGAAAACAACGATGAGGAGGCTGACAAGCCGGGCCTGCCGGGGACGGAAGGGCAATAGTGGATGGCAGTTTTGAGTTTTGAGTGTTGAGTTTTGAGTTAACTAAGAGCTAAGGGCTAAAAACTCAAAACTATGAATGGATTAGTGATGTGCATTGACGTTTATGAGGCGGATAGATTAGGCGCTGTGACGGGTTGGTGCTGGATTGATTACGGCCGGTATTTTGTGCTGGTAATCAAATTCTGGAAGGTGACAAGGTTGGCGGCGGCCCGGCGAAATGCGCCGAGGCGGCGACTGTTTTACACGGCAGGGGCTATGAGCCGCAGCCGCGGTGTTCACTGGAACAGAAAAAATAAAACGGAAAGGAATTGAAGATGTTCAAGGTGGTTTTGTGGTTGTTTATTAGTGCCATGTTGGGTTTGATGTGGAGCGTTTGCGGTCTGGCTCTTTTAATAACATTTATAAAAGGTCAGCAGTTGAACTCGGCATCCCTGAAAAGTTTTTGGGAACTTTCAATCGCATTAGCATTGATGCTCAATGTAAAATAATTATGAGTTACAGGCCGAACCAGAAACAAAGACGCAAGGATGTTATCACCTGGTCGAAGGTGATGACGAAGGATGAGCAGGAGCGGTTGTTTGCGTACCTGCAGGAAAACGCAACAACTGTAAGCGGCAAAAGACTGCTGCTTATGTGTGATATCCTTTTGCATACGGGATTGCGAGAGCTGGAGATATGCTCGATGAGAATTCAGGATACGCCGATGATTCTGGGGACGGATAACATAGTAGTATACAGGGGCAAAGGCAACAAGGACCGTATGATACCTGTGAGCGAGCGGCTTATGGAGGCAATCGCCGAATATGTCAGGGACATCAGGCCCAGGACGCTGCCCCGATATGTCACAAGGCAGGACATCACAAGGCAGGTATTTTACAGCCAGTTAAAAAAGCCGTTCACAAAAGATTGGCCGATTGTGAATAAAAAAACAGGAGAGATGGGCGAGGTGACCCGCGTCAATGGATTCTACTATGCGGTTCGCCGTGCCGGAATAAAAGCGGGGATAGCAAAAAGGATAACGCCGCATATGTTCAGACACACTTTTGCGGTAAACAGCCTGCTTAATGGTGTGGATATTTATACCCTGTCCTATCTGATGGGGCATTCGAGCATTGAGATAACGGCCAAGTATCTGCACCTTGTCAAAGATGTGTTAAAAGGGCTGGGGGATAAGCTCGATACGAGGCCCAAAGTGTACGCTGAAATGCCATCAAATTGAGAAAAGTGTCAACATTTTACGGAGTTTTGTTGACACTTTAAAACAAAACGAGCGCAAAGGCTTGAAAAATATGAGACTTACAGTGATGCTGAATGACAGTCACCAATGTTTACAAAAAGCAACACGGACACAAGCTGTCCGCTCGTGTCCGGTCAGCCTCGTTTTCAGCCTGAAAATGAGGGCGGATATGACCGCATTGACAAAAAGAGGCACATTACAGACCTTTGCTGTCGTTAATAATACAGTGATTAGAATGTGTAAGTATATGTATTTGCTTGACTTACGGGGAAAAATAAAGACGACAAGAAAAGTCTTAAACCTTTTTGACAAAACCAACACAAATAAAGAAGTTATGGTTGTTAAGCAAATACTTAATGTGCAAGCCGAACTGCCTGCTTTGTTGGGCTTGGGTCCTTCCTGGCAGTTTAGAGAAAAGCAGTGACACGAT
>Ga0315273_10000398_pt1 | contig 44868 bp, 39 predicted proteins | sample YL17G02_0_MG_FD_205753 | JGI IMG/M metagenome (GOLD analysis project Ga0315273, IMG submission 205753) | Sediment microbial communities from Yellowstone Lake, YNP, Wyoming, USA - YL17G02_0 | ecosystem: Environmental > Aquatic > Freshwater > Lake > Sediment | place: USA: Wyoming | collected...
GGTGAACACCAGCTCCTGCGGCGCGCAGCCCAGGGACCCCGCCAGGCGGCGGCGGCAGTCGGCCAGCAGCTCGGCGGCTCGCCTGCCCTCGGCGTGCGGCGCCGAGGGGTTGGCGTAGTATTCGCTGGCGATCCTCACCGCGCCCTCGAGGATGTCGGGGTCAGGGCGAGAGGTGGCCGCCCAGTCAAGGTATGCCGGGGTCATTCGTACTCCGATTCACTATAAAACGGCTTGCGCGCTTTGAGCAAGCAGGATATGCTATATAGAGAATATGGAGAAGGTAGACGAGGTAGCCTCCGTACTGAAAGCCTGCGGGCACCCCCTGCGCCTGAAGATCCTCTGCGCGATCGAGAGGGGCGAGGAGGCCTGCGTGTCCGAGTTGTGGGCCTGCCTGGAGCAGTCGCAGCCCGTGGTTTCCCAGCACCTGGCCGTGCTGAAGAAGCGCGGGATCGTCACCTCCCAGGTCCAGGGGAACAAGCGCGTATACAGCATCGCCAACCCCTTCATCCGGGGGCTGATCAACGATCTGCACAGCTGCGTGAAAGAGACCCGCACCCAGCGCCGCAAAGGCTGAGCCTCGTGCCGGGTAGGCACGTCCCCTCCTTCCGGGTACATTGAACCGGTGATGTTTTTCTTTCCTTTCGCCTTCCTGTTGTTCCTGGTCGCGGTGTTCAGCTTAGCCCGTTTAGGCCGCCGCTTTTTCCAGCGCTTCTTCCGCGGAGTGGAGGGCGAGGAGCGCCTGGAGGAAGGCAGCCGGGGGCGGTTCCTGCGCTGGCTGCCAGCGGAGCGGCAGGGCACCCCCGTGCGCAAAGCCCCGGACCCTGAGGCCCGCGTGTTTCGCCTGGCCTACAAGCGCAAGGGCCGCCTGACGATCTCCGACGCGGTCGTCGATCTGGGGCTTTCCATCCGGCAGGCCGAGGAGCTGCTCAACAGCCTGGTGGACGGGCTGCGGGTGCGCATGGAGGTGACCCCAAACGGCCTCGAGGTCTACGAGTTCCCGGAAATCATCGCCCGCTTCGGGAGGTTGTGATGCACGAGTGGGCGCTGGCCGAGGCGGTGGTGGCCACGGTGGAGAAGATCCGACGGGAGAACGGCGGTCGCCCGGTGCTGGCCGTGCGCCTGCGCTTCGGCGAGCTGCAAAACATCGAGATCGAGGCGTTCCGGGAGGGCCTGCGCGCCGGCCTCGGCAGCCTGCCGTATGGCCCGGAGGTTTTCCTTTTCCTCAGCGAGCCGGCGGCTTTTCGTTGCCGGGCCTGCGGGCACGAGTGGCCGTTGGCCGGGGTGCCGGAGATCGGGGAGGAGGAGCGGGAGGCCATCCATTTCCTGCCCGAGAGCGCCCACGTCTACCTGCGCTGCCCCGGCTGCGGCAGTCCGGACTTCGAGCTTTCGGCCGGGCGGGGAGTTTCGATCGAGTCCGTGGACCTCGAGGATGATTGACCCGCGCCCGGCCGTGATCCGCAAGCGCCTCGCCCCGATCCGCCGCATCCTGGCGTTCGCCAGCGCCAAGGGCGGGGTCGGTAAGAGCGTCTGCTCCGTGCTGTCGGCCCTGGCCCTGCGGGACGGGGGCCGCCGCGTGGGGCTTCTGGATCTGGACTTCCAGGGGGCCTCCGCTCACCTGCTGCTGGGCGCCGAGCTGCGGTTCCCGGAGGAAGAGGGCGGCATCCGGCCGCTGCGCGTGCGGGGATCCCTGGACTTCATGAGCTTCGCGGCTTTTTCCCGCGAAAGAGCCGTCCCCCTGCGAGGCAGGGAGGTGTCCGATGCCCTGGTGGAGTTGCTGGCCGTCACGGTCTGGGACCCCCTGGACTTCCTGGTCGTGGACATGCCCCCCGGCATTGGAGATGAGCTCCTGGACGTGCTGCGCCTGCTCCCCTGGCCGGAGTTCGTGATCATCGCGACTCCCTCCGCCTTCGCGCTCCAGGTGGTGGAGCGCCTGTTGGCGCTGCTGCAGGAGCTGCGCCTGCCGGTCCGGGGGATCGTCGAGAACATGGCCCGCCCCGGGGGGGGCGCTGCGGTGGCCGCGCTGGCCGCCCGCTACTCGCTGGCACTCCTGGGCTCCATCCCTTACCTGCCCGAGATCGAGAGCCTTCTGTCCTCGCCGGATCCGCTGGCGGGCGTCCTGGGGGAGCCGATGCGCCGGGTCGCGCGAAAGCTCCTCGGGGATGCATCCGGGGCGATTTCGTAAAATCTGATTGCTCGAGTAGGAATTTCAATTTAGAATTGGCATTCTCGGAGATAGTCTTCCAGCGTGAGGTTGCGGGCATGGGCAGCTACGTCAATGAGGTCATCGATTCGGTAACGAAAAGGTATTCCTGGGAGAAGGAGTTCCTGCAGGCGGTGCGCGAAGTGCTCGCTTCGCTAGACATCGTGGTCGAGCGGGACCTGAAGTACCGCAAGGCGGCGATTTTGGAGCGGATCGTGGAGCCGGAGCGCACGATCCAGTTCCGCGTGCCTTGGCAGGACGACCGCGGTACCTACCACGTGAACCGCGGCTACCGGGTGGAGTTCAACAGCGCGATCGGCCCGTACAAAGGCGGCCTGCGCTTCCACCCCTCCGTGAACCTGGGCATCCTGAAATTCCTGGGCTTCGAGCAGGTATTCAAGAACAGCCTGACCGGCATTGCCATGGGCGGGGGCAAGGGCGGCGGCGACTTCGACCCCAAGGGCAAGAGCGACGACGAGGTCATGCGCTTCTGCCAGAGCTTCATGAACGAGCTCACCCGTCACATCGGGGCGGATACGGACGTTCCGGCCGGAGACATCGGCGTGGGCGGCCGGGAGATCGGCTACATGTTCGGGCAGTACAAGCGCCTCAAGAACGTGTTCGAAGGGGTGTTCACGGGCAAGGGCCTGGGCTGGGGAGGCAGCTTGATCCGGCCGCAGGCCACCGGCTACGGGAACGCCTACTTCGCCGAGGAGATGCTCAAAGCCCACGGCCTGAGCTTCGCCGGCAAGCGCGTGGCGGTGTCGGGCTCCGGCAACGTGGCCCAGTACACCGTGCAGAAGGTGGCGCAGCTGGGGGGCAAGGTGGTCACCCTGTCGGACTCCAACGGCTCGATCCTGGACGAGGACGGGATCGACGAGGAGAAGTGGCGGTTCGTGATGGAACTGAAAAACAACCGCCGCGGCCGTATCAAGGAGTATACCGAGAAGTTCAAGAAGGCCCGCTACGTGGAGGGGCAGCGCCCCTGGCGCCTGGCCAAGGCGGACATCGCCCTGCCTTCTGCCACCCAGAACGAGCTGGACCTGGAGGATGCCAAGGCACTGGCCGCCGGCGGCTGCGTCTGCGTTTCGGAGGGGGCCAACATGCCCACCACCCTGGAAGCCACCGAGTACCTCCTTACCAGAAAGGTCCTTTTCGGCCCGGGCAAGGCGGCCAACGCCGGCGGGGTGGCCTGCTCGGGCCTGGAGATGTCTCAGAATTCCATGCGCCTGGCCTGGTCCCGCGAGGAGGTGGACGAGAAGCTGCACCGCATCATGATCAACATCCACGCCGCCTGCCAGCAGGCCGCCCAGGATTACGGCACCCCCGACAACTACGTCAACGGGGCGAACATCGCCGGGTTCAAGAAGGTAGCCGACGCCATGCTCGATCAGGGCCTGGTTTGAGTGTTATAATGCCCGCTATGGATGTAGACCAGCTCAAGGGCCTGCAAGTCAAGTTCCGCCAGGGCGTCGAGAAGCTCCACCTGCTGGGCAAGTGCCTGGAAAAGCTCGGCCGGGACCAGGGCCTGGACCTGCGCGTGCTGAGCGTCGAGGAGGAAGAGGGGGAGCTTGTTTTCCGCTTCGCCGGCACACGCTACTACGTGCGCGCCCGCCTGACCGACCGCAGCGTAGGGGACCCGGGCATGAGCTACAGCGTGCCCATGGGCTGGCTGGACTGGGGGCGCTTCGGCGTCGCCGGCCTGCGCGAGCCCCCGGAGCAGGCCAATTATTACGAGGAGCGCGGCATCCTGCTGGAGCTGGACAAGGACGAGTTTTACTGCAACTTCTCAAGCTGCGAGGACGAGCGCCTCCAGCGCGGGCTGCTGCAGAAGCTCGCGCGCCTGGTCGGGCGCACCGTGGCCCAGAACAACGTCCGCGCGCCGTAGCCGACTGCGGTCAGGCGATCGACAGAGGTCGGGGTGCGGGCGTGAAGAAGCTGATCAATGACGCCGCCAGCGCGGTGCGGGAATCCCTGGCCGGGCTGGCCGCTACGCATGCCGGCCTGCTGCAGGTCCGCTTCGACCCCACGTTCGTGCTGCGGGCCGACGCGCCGCTGCGGGGGAAGGCGGCCCTGGTGTCCGGGGGAGGCAGCGGGCACGAGCCGCTGCACGCCGGGTACGTGGGCCCGGGCATGCTGGACGCGGCCTGCCCGGGGGACGTGTTCACCAGCCCCACCCCGGACCAGATAGCGGCGGCCACCAGGGCGGTGAACGGGGGCTCAGGAGTCCTGCACATCGTAAAGAACTACACCGGCGACGTGATGAACTTCGAGATGGCCGCCGAGCTCTGCAGGTCCGAAGGAATCCAGGTCGAAGCGGTGCTCCTCAACGACGACGTGGCGGTGAAGGACAGCCTCTACACCGCCGGCCGCCGCGGGGTGGGGGGGACGGTCCTGGCGGAGAAGCTCTGCGGGGCCGCGGCCGGGCGGGGGCAGCCGCTGGTCGAGGTGGCCGCGCTGGGGCGTGAGGTGAACGGGACCGTGCGCTCCATGGGAATGGCCCTGAGCTCCTGCACCGTCCCGGCCGCGGGGCGGCCTACCTTCAGCCTCGGGGAACAGGAGATGGAGATCGGCATCGGCATCCACGGCGAGCCGGGCCGCAAGAGGATGGCCCTGAAGCCGGTCCGGGAGATCGTGGAGATGCTGGCCGCCGATATCCTCGACGACCTGCCCTTCCGGCGGGGCGATATGGTGATCGCCCTGGTCAACGGGATGGGGGCCAGCCCCCTGCTGGAGCTGTACATCGCGGCCGGGGAGCTGGAGCGGGTCTGCGCGGCGCGGGGGATCCGGATCGCGCGGTGGCTGGTCGGCAACTACATCACCTCCCTGGACATGGCCGGCTTTTCGCTGACACTGCTCAAGGCGGACGAGCGCCTCGTCGGGTTGTGGGACGACCCCGTGCGGACCGCGGCCCTGCGCTGGGGGGTCTAGCTCCGTGGTCAGCCTGGAGCGCCTGCTCGCCTGGCTCCGAACTCTGGCCGCCGTGTTTGCGCAAGCCAAGGGCGAGTTGACCGACCTGGACGCGGCGATCGGGGACGCGGACCACGGGATCAACATGGAGCGCGGATTTGCTGCGGTCGCCGCCGAGCTGGAGTCAAACCCCCCCGCGGATATTGCCGCCGCCTTGAAGAGCACGGCCATGACCCTGATGCGGACCGTGGGCGGGGCCGCGGGCCCGTTGTACGGCACCTTCTTCCTGCGTGCCGCCGCCTGCGCCGAACTGCGCGAGCTGGCCCCCGCCGACTGGGCGGCCGCGTTCAGCCAGGGCGTGGAGGGCGTGCGGCAGCGGGGCAAGGCGGAGCCCGGCGACAAGACCATGCTCGATGCGCTGCTGCCCGCGGCGGTGGCTATGCAGGAAGCGCAGCGGGAAGGGTGCAGCCTGCCGGAAATCCTGCGCCGCGCGGAGCGCGCCGCAGCGGCTGGCATGGCCGGCACCATCCCGCTTCTGGCGCGCAAGGGGCGGGCCAGCTACCTGGGCGAACGCAGCGTCGGCCACCAGGACCCCGGGGCCACTTCGGCGCATCTGCTCATCAGCGCCGCCGCGGACCTCCTGGCCTGACCATGGTCGGGCTGGTCCTGGTCTCCCACAGCCGCGAGCTGGCTGCCTCACTCGCCCGCTTCGTGCAGCAGGTCAGCACCGTGAGCATTCCTATCGCCTGCGCCGCCGGGGTCGGGAGCACCGGTGCGGAGCTGGGCACCGACGCCTTGGCCATCGCGGAGGCGATCCGCTCGGTCAGCGGCCCCGAAGGGGTCCTGGTCCTGATGGATCTGGGCAGCGCCGTGCTGGCCGCGGAGAGCGCCCTGGAGCTGCTGCCGGTGGAGGCCCGCGCCGGCGTGCGGCTTTGCCCGGCGCCCCTGGTGGAAGGGGCGATCGCAGCGGCGGTCCGCATTGCCGTGGGCGACGGCCTGGTGGCCGTCTATCGCGAAGCCACCCAGGCGCTAGCGCCCAAGGCGGATCACCTGGGCGCCCCGGCTCGGGGTCTGCCGCACGCCGCCGCCGGACTACCGGGCTCTGCCGCCGGGGATGCGGACGCCGGAGAGCCGTACCAGGAGGCCACCGCGACCCTGCGAAACGCCCACGGCCTGCACCTGCGTCCCGCCGCCCGTCTGGTGCGCGCCGCGGCCCGTTTCCAGGCGGAGGTCCTGGTCGGGAATCCCCGCTCCGGCAAGCCTCCGGTCTCCGCCGCTTCCCTGAACGCCATCGCTACCCTGGGGCTGGCGCCGGGCGAGCAGATCGTCTTCCGGGCCCGCGGACCCGAGGCGCGTGAAGCCCTGGCTGCTCTCCAGGGCCTGGCCGCGGCAAGTTTTGGGGAAGAGCCGGAGACAGCCCCGGCCGCACTGCCGCCGGCGGCCCCACCGTCTGGCGAACCCCAAGGGACACTCCAGGGCATCCCCGTATCCGAGGGGTTCGCCGCGGGGCCGGTGCTGTTTCTCGCGCGGGCTATCCTGCAGCCGTCGGAGCGGCCCCCCGGGGCGCCCGACGAGGAGTGGGCGGCGCTGCTGGAAGCATTGCGCCGCGAGCGCGCGGTCCTGGACCAGGAGCGGCAGGAAGTCTCCGCGCGAGTGGGAACGCAGAGGGGCTCGCTGTTCGAGGCGTTCCAGCTCATCCTGCAGGACTCCGCTGTGCTGGATCCGGCAAAGGAGGAGATTTTCACGCGCCGGCGGAACGCCGAGCAGGCCCTGGCAGGCGGCATCCGGGGGGTTGCCGAACGGTACCGCGACCTGGCCGACCCGTATGCCCGGCAGCGGGCGGAGGACATCCTGGATCTGGGCCAAAGGCTGCTGCGCCGGCTGCGGGGGTCCGGGGAGCAGGCCCTCCCGGCGGAGAAGGCCCAGCCGGTCCTGCTGGCGGCCGAAGAGCTTTCGCCGGCTGCCGCCGCCCGGCTCGATGCGCGGGTCATCCTGGGGGTGCTCACCGTCCGGGGCGGTCCGACCTCCCACAGCGCGGTGCTGGTGCGAGCCCTGGGGATCCCCTGCATTGCCGGGCTTCCCGGCTCGCTGCTGCGGCTTCCTGCGGGTACGCCCGCGGCCATGGACGGGGGGGCAGGGAGGGTCTGGGTCGAGCCCGATCGGCCAAACCTCGCCCGGATCGAGGCCGGCCGCGCCGAGTGGCTGCGCCGGAAAGCCGCGGCGGCCGCAGTGTGCTTACAGCCCGCCATCAGCCGCGACGGCCGCCGCTTTTTTGTTGAAGCTAACATCGCCGGAGTCGCGGACGCCCAGCCCGCCGTGGAACAGGGGGCCGAAGGGATCGGGGTGCTGCGCACCGAGTTTCTGTTTTTAAACCGCGCCCGCCCGCCCTCGGAGAACGAACAGCTCGAGGCACTGCAGGCGATCGCGGGGTATCTGCAGGGGCGCCCCTTGACGGCGCGCACTTTGGACGTCGGCGGCGACAAGGCGGTGCCGTATCTGGCCATGCCCGTGGAGGCCAACCCGTACCTGGGCGTCCGCGGAGTCCGGCTCTGCCTGCTCCGGCAGGACCTGTTCCAAAGCCAGCTGCGCGCCGTCCTGCGGGCGGCGGCGCTGCACGACGTGCGCCTGCTATTCCCCATGGTCACGACCTTGGAGGAGTTGGACGGCGCCCTGGCACAGCTGGACCGGGCCCAAGCCGACCTGGCGCGAAGCGGCATCCCGCACCGCTGGCCTATCCCGGTCGGGATGATGGTCGAAACACCGTCCGCCGCGCTGCTGATCGATGCTTTCCTGGAACGGGTGGATTTCGTGAGTGTCGGGACCAACGACCTGACGCAGTACAGCCTGGCGGCCGAGCGAGGCAATCCGGCCTTGGCCGGCTACGAGGATGCCCTGCACCCGGCCGTGCTGACCCTGATCCGGCAGGTGGCGGCCGCAGCCGCGCGCCGCGGCAAGACGGCCGCGGTCTGCGGTGAGATCGCGGGCGACCCGGTGGCGATTCCGGTGCTGGCCGGCCTGGGCGTCAGCAGCTTCAGCCTGAACGCTTCTGGAATTCCGCGGGTCAAGGAGACGCTGCGCCGCTTGGATGCTGCTGCGGCGGTTGGTTGGGCGGAGGATCTGCTGAGGTGCGGCACAGCCGGGGAGGTGCGCCGGAGGGCCGCCGGCTATTACGACGCCCTGCCGGGAGGTGAAACATGAAGCGCGTAGCGATGGTGTTCCGAATCAAGAAGGCCCACGACGAGATCTGGCCCGATATGGCCCGGGCGATCCGCCGCAGCGGGATCCACAACTACTCGCTCTTTTTCCGGCCCGACGGGACGCTGTTCGGGTACCTGGAGTGCAGGGACCCCGAGCGGGCTTTCGCCTGGCTCGCGCGTCAGGAAGTCTGGGCACGCTGGCAGCAGGCCATGGGCAAGTTTTTCGTGAAGAGCAAACCGGAAATCCTCGGGCCGGACAGCGGGGAGTTGGAGGAAGTGTTCCACCTGCGCTGAGCGAAAAAAAAACTTGACGGGATGAAAAAATCTGTTACTATCTGTTATATCCTGTGAGGAGGGCAGCATGGATCCTCTGCTGGAGCGACTGGGGGCCATGAGCAAAGCGGACCTCGCGTCCTGCCAGAAACATCTAATGGTCGGCGGGGGCACGCGGCCGGCACCCACGATCGTGCGCGGGAAAGGGGTCTGGCTGGAGGATATCGAAGGCCGCAGGTACATCGACTGCACTTCCCAGAGCTGGGCCATGTACCTGGGCTTCGCCAACGAAGAGTTCAACCGCACCGTGAACGAGCACACCCGCAGCATCAGCCACGTCCACCAAGGCTTCGACACCCTCTCCCGATTCGCGCTCGCCCGGAAACTCGCCGAGCTCGCCCCACCAAGGATCAACCGTGTTTCGTTCACCGTGAGCGGCGCCCTCGCGGTGGAGGGAGCGCTGAAGATCGCGGTGAAAAACCGGGAGAACGCCCAGGAATTCATCTGCCTGTATGATGCCTATCACGGCACCTCCCTGGGCGTGCTGGGCTCCAACTGGGCCTCCACCCGGGCGTCCGGGAAGTTCATCGGCGGCGCCCGCTTCAACCGCCTGACCCGCCAGTTCGTCCGGGTGCCCAATCCCTACTGCTACCGCTGTCCCCTCGGGCTGAAAAAGGAGTCCTGCGGGCTGATGTGCCTGAAAATTCTGCGCCTCACCATCGAAAAAGGCATAAATGGCCCGGTCGCGGGGATCCTCATGGAGCCCCTGCAGGCCTCCGGCGGGCAGATCATCTTCCCCAGGGAATACCACCAGGGGGTACGGGCGCTCTGTGACGAGTTCGGGATTCCGCTCATCTGGGACGAGATCCAGACCTATTGCCGGATCGGCAGCTGGTTCGCCAGCGGTTACTACGGGGTCGAGCCTGACATCATCTGTCTGGGCAAGGGGCTGGGCGGCGGGTACCCGATCGCGGCCACGATGATCAGCGACGAGCTGGAAGGGTTTGCGCCGGATACCGAGGAGCTGCACACCTTCGCCAACAACACGGTATCCCAGGTCGCGGCGCTGAAGCTCATCGAAATGCTGGAGAACGGGATCCTGGAGAACTGCAACCGGATGGGCAACTACCTCGGCGAGGGGCTGCGTCGGCTGCAGAAGGACCGGCCCAGGATCGGCGATATCCGCCAAGCCGGGCTGCACATCGGCGTCGAGCTGGTTAAGGATCCAGAGACCCGGGAGCCGGACCCCGAGCTGTTCGCCAAGGTACGCGCCTATGCGCTGGAACACGGGGTGCTGTTCGGCGTCGGCGGCATGCTCAAGAACGTATTGAAGATGAAGCCGCCCTTCATCATCACCCAGAAGGAAGCGGACACGGTGCTCAACGTTCTGGCCGAGGCGCTCGGAGCTTCGGTGTAGGGCAAAGGAGGTTCGATGGATAAATACAAGATCGCCAGCGGCTTCGCTCCTTTCAGCCCATGCGCGGACCGTTTCAACGTTGCTGGCTATCGCGACCCGCTGAGCCTGGATGAGCAGTTTAGCGCTGCGGCGCGGATACAAGGCTTGGAGGGGGTAGGACTGGATTACCCGTACCAGTTTGCCAAGCCTTCGGAAGTGCAGCCCCTGCTGGGAAAGACCGGACTGCGCTTCGTGACCCTGGAGATCGGGCTGTACCCGGATCGGAAGTGGAGGAACGGCACCTATACGGCGCCGGACCCGGGGATCCGCCGGGAGGCCATCGAGATGAGCAAGCGGGCTCTAGAGGTGGCCGCGGAGCTGGGTGCGGAAGACGTCCTGCTGTGGCCGGGGCAGGACGGCTTCGACTACCCGTTCCAGAGCGACTACGGCCGCTTCTGGAAACTGCTCGTCGAGGGAATCGGGGAGGTCGCCGCCCACCGGCCGGACGTGAGGATCGCCATCGAATACAAGCGGCAGGAGCCGCGCGCCCACTGTTACGTCCGCAATGCCGGTGTGCTGCTTTCGCTGCTGCACGAACTTGGGCTGGACAACGTGGGCGGCTGCATCGACCTGGGGCACAGCCTGGCGGCCGGAGAGAACCCCGGCGAGGCCGTCGTTCTGCTGAGTCGGGCGGGCAAGCTGTTCCAGGTGCACATCAATGACAACTACCGGGATTGGGACCATGACCTGATCGTCGGCAGCGTCACCTTCTGGGAAACCCTGGAGTTCTTCTACTGGCTGCGGCGCTGCGGCTGGCAGGGGTGGTACATCCTGGACATCTTTCCGTACCGCATAGACGGGGGGCAGGCGTTGCAGGAGGGGGTGGACCGGACCCGGTTCCTGATCGACCTGGCAGAACGGGTGGACACGGAAGCCTTCCGCGGCAGCCTGGAGCGGGCGGATGTCATCGCGGCGGGCCGGGAGTTGTGGCAGAAGGCGTTCAAGTGAGCGGGCTTTTTGGTTTGACAGCTCAGCGGCAGGCCTTACGAACAGACCGTGAAAGAATCTTGCGTGCGGGGGAGCATAGATTAACGAGGAGGTGAAGAATGAGACTCAAGGGCAAGAGCATTTTATCGATTCTTCTTTGTTTCGCATTGCTGATGACTGCTGCGGCCGGATTTGCAACCGGGGGCAAGCCGGAAACAGCGGGGAAGCAGTACACGCTGGGCATCAACAACTACAGGGATTCTTTCGAGTTCTGCTTTAAAGTGCACCAGAACATCGAGGAGTGGGCCAAGAAATACGGGTTCAAGACGGTCTACGCCGAAGCCAATATGGAGCCGGAGAAAATGAAGGCCAACCTCGACACCTTCGCGCTGCAGGGGGTCGACGCGGTCTTCGAGTTCAACTGGCTCACCGATGTGACCGCCAAATGGGTCAAGGAGCATCCGGACATCGTCGTGGTCACCGGCGACTACATCGTGGAAGGGGCGTACTACTTCGGGGCGAACCAGTACCAGGCCGGGGTGGTGCTGGGTAGGTACCTGGCCGGTGAGGTCAAGAAGCGGTGGAATGGCCAGCTGGATGCCATGGTCTTCGCGGCCTGCTACCAGTGCGGAGAGCTGCTGATCAAACGCATGGACGGGATCCTGGACGGATACAAGGAGACCTACAAGGACTTCCCGGACAAAATGGTGTTTCGCTTAGAGAACAACAATCCCTCCTCGCAACAAACGCAGACCACCTTGCGGATCGTCACCGACTTCTACACGGCTCACCCGACCATGACCCACATTGTGGTTGGCACGAACAACGACGAGGGCGGGTTGGGGGCCCTGGCCGCGGTGGATACCATGGGCAAGGAGAGCAACTTCTTCGTCGTGTCCCACGGCGGGGATACCCCGTTCCAGGAAAAGATCCGGGCCGGCAAGGGGGAGGTGTGGATCGGCTCGGTAGCCTACATGCCCGAACGCTATGGCGAGTTCATGATCCCGTGGTTGAAGGACATCCTGGACAAGAAGCCGAACGTGCCTAAAGAGAAATCCCCGGAGCATTTCGTTTTAACCAAGGACAACATCGACAAGTACTATCCCAAGAAATAGTCGCCACAGGCGCTCCCCCGCGCGTGAGGTTATATGCCTACGAAAGGGATGGAATGGACGAACGTGATGATACCGCAGGGAAGGAACCGAAAAAGGCGGGGCTGTTCGCCCTCGTGCGCAGGCTTGATTTCTCCGGAGAAATCGTCAGCATTCTGATTGCCCTGATCATCCTCTGCGCCTTTTTTTCCCTGACCTCTCCGTACTTTTTAACTATCAAGAACATCCTGAACTTCACGATGAATACGTCGATCCTCGGCATCATGGCGGCGGGCCTGTTCATCGCCATGGTCATCGGGGAGATCGACGTCTCCCAGTATGCGATTCTGGCTTTGTCCACCGCGATCATGGTCATTCTCATCCGCCGCGGCATGGGTAGCGGACCCGCGATCGGGATTTCCATCGGCATCGCGCTGGTCTGCGGCCTGATCAACGGGGCCTCGGTCGCCTTCCTGCGGATCAACCCGATCATCGCGACCCTGGCCACGATGATGATCTACCGGGGCATCGGCTTCAAACTCACCGAAGCGCGCGCGCTGGGCGTGTCCGGAGCCTTCTTCACTGCGATTGGATCGGGCAGGATCCTGGGTATACCCGTCAGCGTGTATATCATGCTCGGGCTGTACCTGCTGATTCACGTCATGCTGACCTACACCGCCTACGGCAAGCGGGTTTACGCGGTGGGGGGCAACCCCGAGGCGAGCTACATCTCCGGGATCAATGTGAAGATGGTGCGCTTCTGGGGGCTGGTGATCAGCTCGGCCACCGCCGCCCTGGCGGGTCTAATATTCGTCGGGCAGGTAGGGGCGACGGTGCCGACCGCCGGCGAGGGAGGGCTCATGGACGTGGTCACCGCGGTCATCCTCGGCGGGATCAGCCTCGCCGGCGGGAAAGGAAGAGTCGGCGGCACTTTGATCGGAGTTCTTATTCTCGCGGTCTTGAGCAACGGTATGGTGCTGCTGAGTGTGCAGAGCTACTACCAGACCATCGTCAAGGGCATCGTCATTTTCCTGGCCGTTTTGGTCGACTCCCTGCGTGGAGGAGGGTACAAGTGATGGCCGAGGCGATCGAACCGGGCTGCATCCTGGAAATGAAGAATATCCACAAGTCCTTCGGTGGCCTGAAGGCCCTGGACGACGTGAACCTGGAGCTGCGCTGCGGCGAGGTCCTCGGTCTGGTCGGGGACAATGCGGCGGGCAAGTCGACGCTGATGAAAATCCTGACCGGCTTCTACCACGCGGACTCCGGGAAGATCTTGCTCGATGGCAAGGAAGTACATATCGACAGCCCGAAGGTCTCCAAGCGTCTCGGCATCGAGATGGTGTATCAAAACCTCGAGCTCTGCCAGAACATGAACGTGGCTGAAAACTTGTTCCTGGGCCGGGAAATTCTGCGGGAACCGGTGTTCCGATTTTTGAAAATCAGCCAAATGGAGAAAAAGACCATCGAAATCCTGCGCAAGCTCAAGATCGACATCCAGCAGCCGCGGAAGCGCGTGGACCGGCTCTCCGGCGGCCAGCAGCAGGCGGTGGCCATCAGCAAGGCAGTGAGCTTCGATCCCAAGATGCTGATTCTCGACGAACCAACTGCTAACCTGGCCCTGAAGGAGATCGGCAAGGTCCTCGACATCGTTATGCGGCTGAAGGAGCATGGCATTGCGGCCATCTTCATCAGCCACCGCCTGGACGACGTCTTCCGCGTCTGCGACCGGATCTTCGTTTTGCGGGGCGGCTGCCGGGTGGCGGCGATCAAGACTTCCGAGACGAACCACGACGAGATCGTCCGGTACATGTTCCTCGGGCCCGCCAAGGAAGGGGCCCAAAGCGCTTAAGACTCGAGGTCGCGTCCGATGGGCAGCAAGGCAGAAAAAAACCAACAGCTTTTATCCTTCGACCGCCGCCGGCAGATCCTGGAGGTAGTAAACCGGAAGAAGTCGGTGACCGTGGACGCCCTCTGCGAGGCTTTTCCGGTCTCCCGAATGACCATCAGCCGAGACCTGGAGCGGCTGGAGCAGGACGGTCTGCTGCAACGGGTGCACGGGGGTGCGGTTTCCCTGTCCCACATCGTGGTGGCGCCCCCCATGTCCCGCTCCGCCCAGGCTCTGACGGAGGAGCAGAAGCGCATCGGCCGGGAGGCGGCGAAGCGGGTTGCCAACGGGGATTTTCTGATCATCGAGTCCGGCAGCACCTGCCTGGCGCTGGCGGAAAACCTGTCGGAAAAGGACAACCTCAAAATCGCCACCGCTTCGCCAATGATCGCCATGCGCCTGGCGCAGATCGTGGAGCAGTACAACCGCAGGTTCGAGATCCTGCTGGCGGGCGGGGTCCTGAACGTTTACAAGAATTTTGTGCTGGGCCCCACCGCGGTGGAGATGTTCCAGCGGTTGAAAGTGGACATCGCGTTCGTCAGCGTCACGGCCATCGACCCGCAGGCCGGCATCACGGCCGACGAGGTCACCGAGAGCGCGGTTTCGAAGATGATCCTGGAACACTGCGGGAAAAAGACGGTGGGCCTTATCTGCTCGGCCAAATTCAACAAGGCCTCCTACTTCCAGGTTGCCGATATCACGGTGTTCGATGAAATCATCACGGACAAAGGCCTGGACGAGCGAACGCGTAAGGCATTCGAGAAGCGGGGAGTGAAGATCACGCGGTGCTGAGCCGGAAAGGTTGTGCCATGGACATCGAGAAGCTCATCGAACGGACGGCCGCAGCCAAACGCGAACAGCTGGCCGGTCTGCCCTGCTGGGATGCCAACATCTGGCTCGGGCGGCCGGCGTTTTTCCCCCTCGCCCAGGAGGTGCCGCCGCAGGAGCTGGGGCCGCTTCTGGCGCGGTATGGCTGTCGGGGGGCCCTGGTCTCCCACTGGGACTCCGTGCATCTGTCCGCCCAGGACGGCAACCAGGCCCTGCTGGACTCGGCCGCAGCACTGCCGGACAACGTCTATACGATATGGACCGGGCTCCCGACCATGCCCCGGGAGCAGTCTCCGCTGCCCGGCACGGGCCAGCCCGATCTCAGGCTGCGCGGCGTGCGGCTGTTTCCGCAGACGCATCACTTCGACCTGTCGCCCTGGGTCCTGGCGGCACTGTGCGAGTGGTGCGGTGAGCATCACCTGCCGCTTTTCCTCTGGCACGTGGAGATCCGCTGGAGCGAGCTTCAAGCCCTGGCCGCGGCATTTCCCAGGCTGAAGGTGGTCATCGAGACCCAGTGGCAGAAGATCCTGTACCAGGTCCGCAACCTGTTCAGCCTGCTGAAAGCCTGCCCGAACGTCCTGGTGGAGAGCTCTAACTTTATCGGCCAGGATCATGTGAGCTATCTGGTCCGGAACTTCGGCTCCGAAAGGCTGCTGTACGGCTCCTTCCTGCCGATGAACGACCCATACGCGGCGATCGGGCTGGTTCTGGACGCCGACATATCCGTTCAGGAGCGGGAAAACATCCTGGGTAAGAACCTGGAGCGCCTGATCGCCGAGGTCCGCCTATGAACGAACCCTTCATCGTTGACGCCCATGTGCATACCGGCTACCCCGGCCAGTTCTTCTCCCCGGAGGTCGACGCCCGCGCGCTGCTCGCCCGCATGGACCAGTTCGGGATCCAGTATGCTGTCAACCTCGGTTCCATGCGCAACCTGCTGGGCAGCTCGCTCGCCGAAATGGAGGTGGCCCAGCGCGAATTCGAGGAATCGGGACGAAGGATCTTTTTCTGCGGCTTCTTCGATCCGCGGCGCGGCACCGAGGACCTGAAAATTCTGGATACGGCGGCGGGCTGGTCCGGGTTTAAAGGTATCAAAATCCATCCCTCCTTCAACAAGGTGTCCGCGGACGATGAGCGATATGCGGTCGTCTGGAAGTTCGCGGCAGACCGGGATCTGCCGATCGTAGCTCACACTTGGAGCGTTTCCAGCTACAACCCGGTGCAGGCGCTTTCGACGCCGGGCAGGTTCGAGGGCTTCGTGAAGCACTTCCCCGCAGTCCGCTTCGTGCTGGCCCACTCTGGGGGGCGCGGCGAAGGCCGCCGGGAGGCGATCCTCCTCGCGCAACAGTACGAGAACGTGTACATGGATTTCGGAGGGGACATCTACTGTCACCGCTACTTCGAGGCGCTGGCCGCTGCCGGTCTCCTCGCCAAGGTCCTGTATGGAACGGATTACCCGTGGATGGACGCCAGATCCCACCTGACACGGGTATACCTGGCCGACATCCCCACCGCGGCCAAGCGCTCGATTCTGCGAGACAACGCGCTGCGGGTGTACCAGCTGGAGTGATCATGGCGCTGAGCGTGCGTTCTGATGCCTTCGAGCCGTATTCGGGAAAACCCGACAAGCGGCGGCTCATCGCTACCTATCGCGGCGAACCCACAGATCGGGTACCCAACTTCGAGGTCCTGATCGAAGATCACCATATAACCCGCATCCTGGGCCGATCGGCGGGTGATACGCTGGGGGTCGGAGGAGAGGTGGCCAAAGGGGCTTCCGCCGGCGAAGCTGTCCGGCGGCCCATGTACCCGCAGGACTACCTCGAAGTATGCCGGGTGATCGGCCAGGACTGCATATGCCTGGAATGCATGTGGACCCCGATCCGCCAGCGCTGCGCGGACGGGAGCTTGAAGAGCCTCTTCGACAAAAGCCTGAAATCACGAAGCGACCTGGCGCGGGCCGTCTGGCCCGGCGAGCAGGACCTCCAGCGGACGCTGGGCTACCTGCGCGAGTACGTGCAGGCGGCGCGGGGAACCGGCATCGGCGTGGTCCTGGGCGGGGCCTCGATGTTCCAGACCCTCTACGAGTTCGTCATCGGCCTGCACGACTGCCTGATCCTGAGCGTGGAGGACCCGGGTTTCCTGGCAGAGCTCATGGAGCGCTCCGCGGACTACTACGAAGAGCTGTTCCGGCGGGCCGTAGCCGAAGGGGTCGACATTCTGCTGCTGGGCGACGATTTCGCCTTCAACGGCGGGTTGTTCATGCCCCTCGCGACCTTCGAACGCCTCTGGCGGCCCGCTTACGAACGGATCATGGCTCCGGCTCTGGAAGCTGGGCTCCCGATTAAGTTCCACTCCGACGGCAAGCTCGACGAGGCGATGGAGATGCTGATCGAAATGGGGTTCAGCTGCATCAACCCTCTGGATCCATTCGGAATCGACTCTCGGGACTACAAGAGGCGCTATGGCCGGCGGATCACCCTGTCGGGCGGCATCGATCTCACGTTTCCTTTGATCAAGGGCAGGCCGGAGGATGTAGAGCAGACGGTGAAGGATTTGTGCGAGGTCATGAAGACCGGAGGGCGTTGGGAGGCCGCTTCGAGCCACTCGATTGTGAACTACATCCCGCCTGAGAACTTCATCACCATGATCAACGCCATCCATAAATACGGGAGATACCTCTGAAGCTGTTTTGGCTGGCCGCGGTGGCAGTCGTGCTGGCGGCCGCCGCCCCGGCAGGACGGGCCCAGGAGCAGAGCTTCCTGGACATGGTCCTGGTGGCAGGCGGCACGTTCCTGATGGGGGACACCTTCGGGGATGGCCGCGCGGACGAACAGCCAGTCCACCCTGTGACGGTTTCCAGCTTCTACCTCTCGAAGTTCGAGGTCACGGTGGGGCAGTTCGCCCAGTTTGTGCAGGACAGCGGCTATACGACCACGGCCGAGCGCCTGGGCGGCTGGCTGGTATGGACCGGGGAGATCTGGGAGCGGAAGTTCAACGCGAGCTGGAGGAACCCTTACTTTGCCCAGGGCGAGCGGGACCCGGTCGTGCTGGTGAGCTGGTATGACGCGGTGGAGTTCTGCAACTGGCTGTCGCGCCGGGAGAAGCTGGCGCCCTTCTATATCGTGAACAGCGCAGGGGTGAGGCTAGACTGGTCCGCGAACGGCTACCGTCTGCCCACGGAGGCGGAGTGGGAGTATGCCGCCCGGGCTGGAGGCCAGGAATACAGGTATGCCTGGGGCAACGGCGGCCCGGAGGGCAACGTGGCGGACGAGATCCTGAAAACAACGTTTCCCGCCTGGCCCTTCCTCATCTGGTCCGGATACCAGGACGGGTATGCGAACACCGCGCCTGTGGGCAGCTTCCGTGCGAACGAGCTAAGGCTGCATGACCTGGGCGGCAATGTGTGGGAGTGGTGCAACGACTGGTACGGGAGCTACTCGGGGGCAGAACAACGGGACCCCAGTGGGCCTGCGTCCGGTGAGACTCGCACGCTGCGTGGGGGGGCGTGGTCCGACTCCCCCGCAGCCCTGCGTGCCGCCTTCCGCAGCGGGCGGCTGCCGGAGGGCCGAGGCTCGAACAGCGGGTTCCGGCCCGTGCGGCCCGCCGGGTTGGCAACGGCCGGGGGATAGACTCCCGCCGTTTGCCCGAGCCTGTTTCGAAGGCTTCGCCGCCTTCCTCGCCAGGCTGCGCATGGTCGGTGGCGACCGTCGCCGGCAACGTTTGCCTGCAGGCGGTGGGGCTGGGATTGGTCGGTCTCGAAGAGGTGCCGGGGCTTCTAGCGGGCAGCTTCGCGACGGCGGTGTACCGGCCAGTCGCAGGAGTGTGAGGCTACACGTTCACGACGGCATACAGGAGCTGGTCTAGGACCCTGCCGTCCTTGAACACGCTGGCGCGCATCCTCTCCTCCAGGCTGAAGCCTGCTATTTCCAGCACTCGCGCCGAGGCCGGGTTGACGGCGAAGGGCTCGGCCAGCCAGTAACCCAGCTCCGCCGTGCGGCGGTCACCCGGGAAAGGAAATCCCGGGCATGCTCGAGGTGATAAGGGGTGGGTATAGACGCCCCGCCGGCAGCCGTTCTATCCTGAAACCCGGGTAAGCCATGCACCGCGAGGTCCTGTCCGATCTGGTGCGGCAGTACAAGACGGACAACGATATTTACCACGACCTCATGCAGTTCCGGGTCCGGGAGATCCTCCTGGTGGCCACGATCTACGACGCCTTCATCCTGGAAGAGGAGGGCCGGCTCACCGAGAAAATCTTCGGGGAATACCACCAGCTCAACTTGAGCACCGCCCCGCGCATCACCAGCGTCTCCTTCGGCGAGGAGGCCCTCGAGATCCTGCGCTACCGCCGCTTCGACATGGTGATCCTCACCATGCGTATCGACGAGATCAGCCCCTTCGAGCTGGCGCGCAAGATCCGCGAGGAGAACAGCTCCATTCCCATCCTGCTGCTGCTCAACGACAATACTGAAATCCGGCTGGTGGAGGGTCGCAAGGACCGCCTGAAACATTTCGACAAGGTTTTCGTCTGGAACGGCGACTCCAAGATCTTCCTGGCCATGATCAAGTACATCGAGGACAAGATCAACGTGGTCAAGGACACCCGCATCGGCCTGGTGCGGGTGATCCTGCTGGTGGAGGACTCCGTCCGCTACTATTCCCGCTACCTGCCCATCCTGTACTCCGAGATCATGCGCCAGACCCAGAGGATCATCGCCGACGAGGGCCTCGGCGAGGCCAAGAAGCTGCTGCGCATGCGGGCGCGGCCCAAGGTGCTCATGGCCGAAAGTTACGAGGAGGCCGTAGAGCTCATCGACCGCTACCACGATTGCCTGCTCGCCCTGATCTCCGACGTGCGCTTCCCGGAGCGGGGGGTGAACGACGGGGAGGCGGGCAGCCATCTGATCGGCTACCTGCGCGAGCGCATCCCCGACCTGCCGATTCTGCTGCAGTCCTCCGAGCCGGCCAACGCCGCCCTGGCCGGGTCCCTGGGCGCCAGCTTCCTGGACAAGGCTTCCGAGAACCTGTCGCGCGAGCTCACCGAGTTCGTCTTCAACTACCTGGGCTTCGGCGACTTCGTGTTTCGCGACTCCGCCGGACGGCCGATCGCCCGCGCCCAGACCCTGGAGCGCTTCAAGGAGCTGCTGCTCACCGTGCCCGACGACTCCCTGGTGTACCACGCCGAGCGCAACCACTTTTCCGGCTGGCTGATGGCCCGCGGGGAGATCCAGATCGCCCGCAACCTGCAGCCCGTGAAAGTGAGCGATTTCCCCGGGGTGAGCCAGCTGCGCCAGCACCTGCTGGAGGTGTACCGCCAGGTGCAGGAGAACCGCATGCGCGGGCGCATCATCCAGTTCAGCGAGTCCCCGCCCGACGGGCAGCACCACGTGATGCGCCTGGCAGAGGGCTCGCTGGGGGGCAAGGGTCGCGGCATGGCCTTCCTGCACCTGCTCATCCAGAACTGCGGCCTGGAGCGCTTCGTGCCGGAGATCGACATCCGCATCCCGCAGACCTGGGTGATCGGCACGCAGGAGTACGAGGGCTTCATCGAGCGCAACGGCCTGGCCGCGCTGTTCCTGCGCGAGGAGGACCATCTCCTGGTCAAGAGGCGCTTCCTGGCCGGGGAACTTTCCTCGGGCCTGAGGGAAAAGCCGCGGAGCTTCCTGGAGGCCAACCCGCGGCCGCTGTCGGTGCGCTCTTCGGGCATGTTCGAGGACTCCATCTCCCAACCTTTCGCGGGGATCTACGACACCTACCTGATCGCCAACAACCAACCGCGCCTGGCGGTGCGCCAGCGGCAGCTGGAGGACGCCATCAAGCTGGTATACGCCTCGATCCTTTCCCCCTCGGCGCGGGCCTACTTCGAGGCCATCAGCTACAAGGTGGAAGAGGAAAAGATGGCCGTGTTGATCCAGGAGGTGGTCGGCCGGCGCACCGGGCGCTGGTTCTACCCCCACCTCTCCGGGGTGGCCCAGTCGTACAACTACTACCCCGTGGCCTATCTCCAGCCCGACGATGGCATCGCGGTCATCGGGGTCGGGCTGGGCAAGTACGTGATCGACGGGGAGAAGGCCTTCCGCTTCTGCCCGCAGTACCCGCGCCTGGACTTCGTGCCCCCCGAGGAGCAGCTGGCCGGCACCCAGAATAGCTTCTACGCCATCGACCTGGAGGGCGAGCGCCTGGACCTGGACAGCGGCGAGGAAGCCACCCTGGCCCGCCTGAGCATCCAGGAGGCTCAAGGACAGCCGGCCATGCGGCAGTGCCTGTCGGTCTGGGACTGGCAGAACGGACGCCTGGCTCTGGACCCGGACACCCCGGGGCCCCGCATTGTGAACTTCGCCAACATTCTCAAGAACGACTCCGTACCCCTGGCCCGCACCCTCTGTCTGATCCTGGACATCGTTAAGGGCGCCATGGGCACGCCGGTACAGATCGAGTTCGCCGTGGACTTGGGAGGGGGCGGACAGGACCGGCCCGAGTTCCACGTGCTGCAGATCAGGCCCCTGCTGGGAAACCTGGAGGAGTACAACCTAGAGGTCCAGACACTGGAGCGGCGGGATCTGCTATTGTACAGTGAGCGGGCCATGGGCAACGGCAAGGTCGGCGACCTGTGCGACCTGATCTACGTGGACCCGGAGCGCTTCGACCTGGCCCGCACCGTGGAGATGGCCTCGGAGTTGGACCGGTTGAATGCCCGCCTCGTGCAAGAGGCCCGCCGCTACATCCTGATCGGGCCGGGGCGTTGGGGCAGCAAGGACCGCTGGCTGGGCATCCCCGTGAGCTGGAAGCACATCTCCGCCGCCCGGGTCATCGTGGAGGCGGAGCTGGCGGATTTCAAGGTGGACCCCTCCCTGGGCTCGCACTTCTTCCACAACGTGACCTCCATGAACATCGGCTACTTCAACGTGCCCAACAACTCCGACGCCGCCTTTATCGACTGGGCCTGGCTTAAGGCCCAGGAGGCCCACGAGCGCACGGAGCACTTCGTGCACCTGCGCGCCAGCCGCCCGCTGGTGGTGAAGATGGACGGGCGCAAGCGCGTTTCGGCGGTGTTCAAGCCATGAGGCTGGGCAACCGCATCTTCCTGAGCTTCTTCGCCGTGATCCTGGTGGCCACCCTGGCCAGCACGCTCACCGGCGCGCTGCTCCTGAGCCAGGCGCTGCGCGGCGAGGCGCTGGCCCGAGTGCAGCTCAACCTCAAGGGCGCGCGGGTGCGCCTGGCCAGCGAGCTGGAGCTTCTGGCCGTGACCGCCGAGCTGGAGTCGCAGGGCCTGGCCGAACGGATCCCGGCCCCCCATCCCGCGGACATCACCCTGCGGTTCCCCGGGCCCCTGCCCCCTGCGCTGGAGCGCAAGGGCCTGCGGGGCGCGGGGCTGGAGAAGGGTTTCCTCCGGCTCACCCTGAGGGAGCTTGCGGAGCTGGGGGTGGACACCGCCCCGCTGGCGGGGAGGCCTCTGGCGGGCGACGGTGAGCTGCTCAGCCTGTTCGCCGCCCGGCGCGGGCCCGGCGGGTTGGTCCTGGTGTGCTCGGTGCTGAACGGCAACGAGCGTCTGGTGCGGCAGCTGCAGGAGAACCTGTTCAGCAGCGCGTTGTACGGGGACAAGCCCTTCGGCACCGTGACCGTGTTCTGCGGGGACACCCGGGTGGCCACTACGGTGCTGGGCCCCGGGGGCAGGATCGCGGTGGGCACCCGCGTCTCGGCGGAGGTCCGCAGGCAGGTGCTGGAGCGAGGCGAGACCTGGCTGGGGAGGGCCTTCGTCGTGGACGAGTGGTACCTTTCGGCCTACGAGCCCATCCAGGACCCGCGCGGGAGGCGGATCGGCATCCTGTACGTGGGGGTGCTGGAGCAGAAGTACCAGGACATCCGCATGCGCTCGGTGTACGTGCTGGCCGCGCTGATCGTCCCGATCCTGGGTTTGGCCGCCGCCGTCGTTTTTTTCATGGTCCGCGGCATGGCCCGGCCGCTATCCCGCCTGGTGGAAGCCAGCGGGCAGATCGCCACGGGCAACCTGGAGCTGCCGCTGGAGCCCCTTAAGGCCGCGCACGAGATCGAGCTGCTCTCCAAGGCCTTCTCGTCCATGCAGGGGGCTATCCGCGACCGGGAGAGCCTGCTGCGCGCCCAGTACGAGGAGCTGGAGCAGACCAACCGCGACTACCAGGAGCTGCTCAGCTTCGTGACCCACGAGCTGAACAACTCCGTGGGCTCCCTGCTGCTCAACGTTTCCCTGCTGGAGGAAGAGACCAGCGGCCAGGTGCCGCCGGACGCGGCCGAGCTGATCGACCAGGTGCTGCGCGACGTGGAGCGCTTCCGGGACATGGTGAAGAACTACCTGAACCTGTCACGCCTGGAAAAGGGCACCCTGCGCTTCAACCCGGCGCGCATCGACGTGCGCTCGCGCGTGATCGAGCCCGCGGTGGAGCGCCTGAGCCGCTGGATCGAGCATCGCCGCTTCGAGGTGTCCTGGGACTGGCCGGGGAGCGTCGAGGTGGTGGCCGATGCGGACCTGCTGGACATCTGCTATAGCAACTTCGTGGTGAACGCGCTGAAGTACGGCAGGGACTGGATCCGCTTCTCCGCCCGGCGCAGCGGCGACGCTTGGCTGCTCGGGGTGGCCAACGGCGGCCCGCCGATTCCGCAGGACAAGATCCCTTTGCTGTTCCGCAAGTTCTCCCGCCTGGTGCGCTCCAGCGACGGGGCCGGGCTGGGCCTGTACCTGGTACGGCGCATCCTGGAGCGGCACGGGGGGGAGGTGTGGTGCGAGAGCTCGCCGGAGCCGGGCACCCGCTTCGTGATGAAGCTGCCCGATTCTGCGGAGCCGGCGCCCGACTGACCCCGGCGGCCGATAGACACGCAGCATCGCCAGCTTCAGTACTTTACCGGCCTATGCGCTTCCTCTATACTTCTTGCAGCTATGAGCCGCGCGGGTAGATCGATGTTCTTTTTCGGGTTCTGGGTCCTGGCGCTGCGCGCGGACCGGGGCGCATGAGCCGCGCGGGGCTGCCCCAGCTGTTCAGCCCGGCCCGCATCGGCGCGCTCCAGCTCCCCAACCGCCTGGTCATGGCTCCGATGGCCACGGACTTCGCGGCTGGCGACGGCTGGGTCTCCGCAAAACTCATCGACTACCTCCGCGCCCGGGCGCGGGGCGGGGTGGGGCTGATCATCGCCGAGGTAAGCGATGTGGACGCCCGCCACCCCTACACCCCCCGCGGGCTGTGGTCCGACGAATTGGTCCCCGCCTACCGGCGCCTGACCGACGCCGTGCACGCCCACGGGGCGCGAATCATGCCGCAGATCGCCCACCCCGGCCCCGACTCCCTGGCCCCGCTGCTGACGGGCCTCGAGGCGGGGAGGGTGGTGTAGCCCATGGGTTTCCTGTTTCTGTCGCCGGAATGGTTCGGCAAGGTCGCCGAGCTTACCGAGATCGCCGGGGATCTGGAGATCCCCAAGGCCATGGAAGACGTGGTGGTGAACCTGACGGTGCTGATCCCCGGCGGCGAGGTGGCCATGAGCCTGGACCGCGGGATCATCCGCCCGGGGCACGCGGAGGAGCCGGATGTGCGCATGCAGATGCCCCGCGATTACGCCTATAAGATACTGGTGGCCGGGGACTGGTCGGCCGGGATGAAAGGGTACATCGCGCGCAAGATCCTCCTCAAGGGGAACATGCGCAAGCTGATCCCGCTGCAGGTGTACAAGCCCAGCGCGGCGCAGACTGCGCTGCGCGAGGCGATCCAGCGGCTGACGGAGCTGGGGTAGGCATGGACGGCGAATTCCGGCGAAGGTACGGGCCCTGGGCCCTGGTGGCCGGCGGTTCCCAGGGAATCGGCGCGGCGCTGGCCGGGGAGATGGCCGCGCGGGGCCTGGACCTGGTTCTGGTAGCCCGCGGCGCCGAGGCGCTGGCCTGGCGCGCGGCGGGGATCCGGGCCGATTTCGGGGTGGAGGTGCGCACCGTGTCCCTCGACCTAGCCGACCCCGACGCGGCGGCCGCCCTGTGCCGAGCCGCCGCGGGGTTGGAGATCGGGCTGTTGGTGCTGAACGCCGCGGCAGCCTTCACGGGGCCGTTCCTGCGGGCCGGGGTCGGGGAATCCCTGCGCATCCTGGACACCAACTGCCGAACGCCGCTGTCGCTGATTCACCTGCTGGTGCCGCCCATGGCCGCCCGAGGGCGCGGCGGCCTGCTGCTCATGTCCAGCCTGGCGGCCTTCCAGGGCTCCCCGCTGGTGAGCGTGTACGGCGCCAGCAAGGCTTTCCTGCTAACCCTGGGCGAGGGGCTGGCAGAGGAGCTCGCCCCGCACGGGGTGGACGTCCTGGTCTGCGTGGCCGGCGCCACCCGCACCCCGAACTACCTGGCCGGCAAGCCCGGCGACCGCGGCCGTACGGCCATCGAGATGGAGCCGGCGGCTGTGGCCCGCATCGCGGTGCGGGCGCTGGGCAGGCGGCCCCTCGCCGTGGCGGGGGCGGTCAACCGCGCCGCCCGCCTGGTCCTGGGCCGCCTCTTGAGCCGCCGGGCGGCAGTCCGGCTCATGCACCGCAGCACTCGCAGCCTGTACGCAGGAGGAGACAAATGATCACCGCAGTCACGGGCGCATCCGGTCACATCGGCGGGAACCTGGTCCGGGCGCTGCTGGCCGAGGGGCGGCGGGTGCGCTGCCTGGTGCGCAGCGACCGGCGGGCCCTGGAGGGGCTTCCCGTGGAGAGGGTCGAGGGGGAGATCTTCGACCCCCGCGCCATGCGCCGCCTGCTGGACGGCGCGGGGACCCTGTTCCACCTGGCGGGGCGCATCTCCATCGTTGGGGCCGAGGGCGGCCTGGTGGAGAAGACCAACGTGCAGGGGGTCCGGGGCGTCGTGGAGGCCTGCCTGGCGGCCGGGGTCCGTCGCCTGGTGCATGTCAGCTCCATCCACGCCTTCAGCACGCATCCCAACGACCAGCTCATCGACGAGACCCGGGCGCTGGCGCTGGCCCCGGAGCACATGGTCTACGACCGCTCCAAGGCCCGCGGGCAGCTGGAGGTCCTGGAGGGCGTGAAGAGAGGCCTGGACGCGGTGATCGTCAACCCGGGCGCGGTGGTGGGTCCGTTCGACTTCAAGCCTTCGCGCATGGGCGAGGTGATCCTGGACATCTACCACCGGCGCCTGCCCGCCCTCCTGGACGGGGGCTACAACTGGGTGGACGCCCGGGACGTGGCCGCCGGGGCGTTGGCGGCCGAACGGCAGGGCCGCACGGGGGAGTGCTACCTGCTGACCGGCCACTGGGTGCACATCTGCGAGGTCTCGGCCCTGATCGGGCGCCTCGCCGGGCGAGAGACCCCGCAGCTGGCCACTCCCCTGTGGCTGGCCATGCTGGCTTCGTACGGCTCGCTGGCCTGGGGCCTGGTCCGCGGCAAGGTGCCGAAGTTCACGCCCGGGGCGGTGCGCTCGATCCAGATGCACCGCTACATCAGCCATGCCAAGGCGAACCGGGAGCTGGGCTACCGGCCCAGGCCCTTCGAGGAAACCGTGCGCGACACCCTGGCCTGGTTCGCCGAGGCGGGGATGCTGGAAGAGCCCTACGCCGAGCCGCAGGCTTCCGCCGCCGAGGGCTGAGCCGGAGGGCGGTCACCCTCAGGCGACGCTGAAGTGTACGATCGCCGCCGCGATCAGGAAGCAGAAGCGCTCCAGGCGCGCCAGCTGCGGGTCGGCGATCGCCTCGGCGAGCGTGGGGGCCAGATCCACTCCGGAAACGACGATCGACAGGCTGGTGAGCAGTTCCGCCGCCAGGCTGGCGAAATAGCCCTTTTCCGCCTGCGGGAAGCGCCCCAGCAGTTCCTCCAGCAGGGAGCGGGGGATCCGGGAGGCTTCGGGCTCGCCCGCCCGGTCGCGCAGCAACGAGATGCCGGTGCTGCCCTTATCCAGAAAATCCGTGTAGGTGGAGTAGAACCAGTCACCCACGCCCAGTATTCCAGCCAGGGCCAGAAGAAGCTCGTCGCGGAGGTAGGGCGGGCTCTTTTTTTTCAGGCGGGCGAGCAGGACGGGCACCGCCTCGGGGTCGCGCAGGCTCTCCAGGGCGGAAGCCGCGTGGATCAGCAGGTGCGGGTTGGCGGCCTGGCGCAGCGCCTCCCGGAGGGCGGGCAGACTCTCCCGGTCCTCCAGCCGGGCCAGGGCCGTGATGGCCGCGCTGGCCAGGATGTAGTCACGGGACTGCACCCCGCGGCGCAACGCCGGAATGCCCTGGGCGATCCGCCCCTGGCCCAGGATCTCCGCGGCCTGGGCGGCCGTGGTGAAGGCGTGGTTCTTGACCTCGGACACCAGGGCCTGGACCACGGCCTCCTCCACCGGCAGGCTGGCGAGCGCCTGGAGGGCTTCGGCGCGGACGGTGAAGCGCGGGGAGCGCAGGCGGGACAGGACCTCCTCCACCGACAGGCTGGAGGGTGCCTCGGCCAGGGCGCGCAGCGTGTCTTTTTCCTCGCGCAGGGAGCGGATGCGCCCCAGGCGGTTGAGCAGGCTGATGGCCCGCAGGTCGCGGGGGGAGAAGATCATGCCCAGGGCGTCCGCCAGCGAGTAGGCCCCCAGGTTCTCCAGGCGGGTGATGAAGGCCAGGAGCACCAGGAAGATGGCCGCGCACAGGCCGAAGTACACCCGGAAACTCAAGGCGGCAGGGAAGAAGGTTCCCAGCCAGTCCAGGATCGCCCCTCCCAGGAGGGAGCCGATCCCCCCCGCCACCCCCAGCGTCATGTAGTAGATCACGCCCAGGTTGAGCCTTTCTTCGCGGCGGATGGCGGCCAGGAAGTAGGTCTGGCTGGCGTTCAGAATGCCGAACTGGCCCATGTTGTTGAACAGGAACAGGGCCGCGGCGAAAAGCCAGACTCCCACCCCGGCGCGGACCGGCGGGGAGATCACGATCGGGAGCAGGGTGAGGGTCAGGATGGAAGTAAACACGAAGTACAGGGGCTTGGCGCCCAGCCGGTCGATCATGAAGCCGCTGGCCAGCGCCATCAGCACCGCGCCCAGGCTGCCGACCACGGTCAGGTAGACGACCTGGCTGTCCGTCAGGGCATAGACCTGCTTCACGTATACGACCAGAAAGGGCACTGCCATGTAGATCGACAGGGAAGTGAAGAAGTACAGGAGGATGAAGCGGCGGAAGGTCCGCTGGCGCAGGGACTCTGTCAGGCCGCGCCAGAGCTTTTCACCCGGCCCCTGGCCGCGCGCGGGTTCCGGAAAGCCGAAGATCAGCCGCGCCCCCCAGAGGCCCGTGGCCATACCGATGACGATGAAGGCGTTGTACACCGCGAGCGAGGATCGCCAGCCCAGGACCAGGGCCATGGCCACGCCCAGGGCCACGGTCACCGCGTGCTGGATGGCCTGGTTCTGCGCCAGGAAGGCGCCCCGGTCCCGCTCGGAGGCGATCTCTCCCAGGATCGGGTTGTAGCCGGTCATGGCGATCCCCCGGGCGGTGTTGAACCCCAGGACGCTCGCCAGGATCAGGCCGTAGCCCAGGCCGCGCAGCCCCGCGGCGGCGGCCAGGGGGGCGAAGAGCATCGGCAGCATGAACAGGTAGCGGGCGACCCAAAACCGGCCCATCAGGCGCGTCATTCCCCAGCGGGGCGCCAGCTGCCTGCCCAGGAGCATCGCCAGGTAGGCGGTGTACATGAAGGAGGAGAGCAGTCCGATCAGGAAGTTGCCACCCCCCAGCTTCAGGACGTAGAGGGTGATGATGTTGCCGCTCAGCAGGGTGAAGGCGACCACGTTCAGGACGGCGAACAGGGAGAAGCGGGCGCGCACCCGCCCCAGCTCCCCGGGGCTGAGCTCCGGCATGACGGCCCTTATCGTAATACGAGGCTCCGGGCGGAGGCAAGCTCCGGCGGGGAAAAGAGCTTTGCAGGGAAGGTGAGGCTGGTATATCCTGTGGCGGTATGGACAGATCCGAGGTCGAGCGCAGGGTGAGCCGGGCCATCCTCCGCGTGCTGAAGCTCCCGCCCGGGGAGGTCACGCCGGAGGCCAATTTCATTTTCGATCTTGGCGCCGACTCCATGCAGAGCCTCCAGCTGGTAGCCGCCTTCGAGGAGGAGTTCGGCGTGGAGATGGACCAGGAGGCGGCCCTGGCCGTGCTGACTGTGGCCAGCGCCGTGGATTTCATCAAGGCGATTTTGGACAGCCGCGGGTGAGCCCACCCCTAGCGGCGCTGTTCCGCCCCACTTCCATCGCCGTGGTGGGAACCAACCGCGTGCAGGGCTCGGTGCCCTACGACCTGTTCCACAACATCCTGCGCGACGGCTTCCGGGGCAAGGTGTACCCGGTCAGCCCCCGCGAGAGCTCGATCGACGGGGTCCAGGCCTACAAGTACGTGCTGGACATCGAGGAGCCGGTGGACCTGGCCGTGATCGTCTTCCCCAGCTCGGTGTGCCACCTGGCCCTGGAACAGTGCGGGCGCAAGGGCATCCCCGCCGCGCTCGTCATCTCCGCCGGCTTCCGGGAGGTCGGGCAGGCCGGGGCGCAGCGCGAGGAGCGCCTGCGGGAGATCGCCGGGCGCTACGCAATCAAGCTGATCGGCCCCAACTGCCTGGGGCTCATCAACACCGATCCCCGGGTTTCGCTCAACGCCTCCTTCGCCCGCCGCCTGCCCGAACCCGGCGCCATCGCCTTCCTTTCCCAGAGCGGCGCGCTGTGCACCGCCGTGCTGGACTACGCCCAGGCCCGGCACATCGGCTTTTCCAGTCTCGTGAGCTTCGGCAACAAGGCCGGCGTGACGGAGATCGACCTGCTGCGCTATCTAGCCGACGATCCCCGCACCCGGGTCATCCTCCTGTACCTGGAGGAGGTGACCGACGGCCCCGGCCTGATGGCCGCCGCGCGGCAAACTATCGCGGAAACGGGCAAGCCCGTGCTTGTGCTCAAGGCGGGGCGGACGCGCGCCGGGGCGGCGGCGGCCTCCTCGCACACGGGGAGCCTGGCGGGGAGCGACCAGATCTGCGACGCGGCCTTCCGGCAGGCCGGAATCCTACGCTGCGACACCGTCGAGGATATGCTCGACGCCGCCGTGGCCCTGGTCGGCCAGCCGGTGCCCCGGGGCAACCGGGTAGCTATCGTCACCAACGCCGGCGGCCCGGGGGTGCTCGCCACGGACCGGGCGGTGCGGGCGGGACTGAGCCTGGCGGGCTTTACGGCAGAGACTACGGCGGCTTTGAAGAAGAGCCTGCCGGCCACGGCCAGCATCAGGAACCCGGTCGACGTGATCGGGGACGCCAGGGCTGACCGTTACCAGGCCGCGGTGTCCGCCGTCCTGGCCGACGAGGGGGTGGACGGAGCCCTGGTCATCCTCACCCCCCAGTCCATGACGGACATCGCCGCCATCGCCGGGGAGATCTGCCGCCTGGCAGGGGCATCCTCGGGCGAACCGCCCTCCGCGGACTTGACGCGGGCCGCGCAGCCCAAACCCCTGTACGCCTGCTTCATGGGGCAGCGGGATGTGGCCGAGGGGGCCGACATATTGCAGAGCGGCGGCGTGCCGCAGTACGGGCAGCCGGAGCGCATGTGCGAGGCCTTCGCGCGCGCGTGGCGTTTCGGGGTGATCCGCCGGCGCCTGCGCTCCGAGCCGCCGGTAGAGGCCGAAGCGCCGGCGGGAGGCACGGCGGCCGGGGAGCTTCCCGCGCGCGCGCGCGAGCTGCTGGCGAACCCCGCCGGCCGCAGGTACCTGCCGCTGGACCAGGCCCTGGAGCTGCTGGCCTGCTACGGCCTGCCCGTCCCGCCGTATGCCTTGGCCCGCACCGGCGCGGAGGCGGCGGCCGCGGCCGAGCGGATCGGCTTCCCCGTGGCCCTCAAGGCCGTCTCGGAGCAGGTCGTGCACAAGAGCGACGCGGGCGCCGTGCGGCTGGGCATCGGCACCGGCGGCGAGGCCGCGGAGGGGTTCCGGGCCGTACGCGAGGCGGCGCTGCAGGCCAGCGGCGCGCGGGTGGACGGGGTGCTGGTGCAGGCAATGGCCCCGCCCGGCCTGGAGCTCATCCTGGGGTTCAAGCGCGACCCGGCCTTCGGGACCGCCGTGCTGGCGGGGGCCGGGGGCATATGGGTGGAGGTGCTGCGCGACGTGAGCTTCCGCATCCCGCCCTTCGGGGAGGGGGAGGCGCTGGCCATGCTCGAAGAGCTCGCCGTGCACCCCCTGCTGGCGGGGGCCCGAGGGCGCCCGGCACTGGACGTCGGGGCGCTAGCGGGCTGCATCCTGCGCGTCGCGAGGCTCGCCCTGGCCTGCCCCGGGATCGAGGAGCTGGACGTGAACCCATTGCTCGTATACGAGCGGGGGCGGGGCTGCGCCGCGCTGGACGCGCGCGTGGCAAGGAGGAGAACATGAGAATCATCATTCATGAAGACTACGCTTCCCTGAGCCGGTGGGTGGCGCACTACCTGGGCTCCCGCATCAACCACTTCCGCCCGACGCCGCAGCACCCGTTCGTGCTGGGGCTGCCCACCGGCGCCTCGCCGGAGGGCACCTATGAGAACCTGGTGGACCTGCACCGCCGGGGCAAGCTCTCCTTCGCCAACGTGGTCACCTTCAACATGGACGAGTACGTGGGCCTCGCCGAGGAGCACCCGCAGAGCTACCACCACTTCATGCATCACCACCTGTTCAGCCGCATCGACATCCCGCGCGCCCAGATCAACATCCTCAACGGCAACGCCCCGGACTTGGAGAAGGAGTGCGCGGATTACGAAGCCCGGATGCGCGCGGCGGGGGGCCTCCACCTGTTCCTGGGGGGCATCGGCCCGGACGGCCACATCGCCTTCAACGAGCCGTACTCCTCGCTTTCTTCCCGCACCCGCATCAAGACCCTGACCTACGACACCCGCCTGGCCAACTCCCGCTTCTTCGGAGGCGATCCGGCGCAGGTGCCCAAGACCGCGCTCACGGTGGGGGTGGGCACGGTCATGGACGCGGAGGAGATCGTGATCATCGTGAGCGGGCACGCCAAGGCGCGCGCGCTGCAGCAGGTCGTGGAGGAGGGGGTAAACCACAAGTGGACCGTCTCCATGCTGCAGCTGCACAAGAAGAGCATGATCGTCTGCGACGAGGAGGCCACTGAGGAGCTGAAGGTTGGCACGGTGCGCTACTTCAAGGACATCGAGCGCGAGCAGATCCGCGCCCTGCCGGAGCTGTGAGCGTGGCCTTCCGGAGGCTGGCGAGCGCCGAGCGGCGGGCGCTGGAGGCCCAGGGCTGCACCGCGGAGAGCTGGGAGCGGGTGCTGGTGGCCGACCCCTTCCGCGCGGAGCGGGTGCGGCAGGTGGCCTTCAGCGGGGAGGTGCGCGTCGGGCGCCTGGAGGGCGACGCGGCGCTTCCCGGCGGGGGCCTGCAAGCCCGCGGCCTGTACAACAGCCGCATCCACGACTGCTCGCTGGGCGACGGGGCGCTGGTGGCCGACGTGCGCCGGTTGGCTGGCTACGACCTGGAGGAGGATGTTCAGGTCCTGGACGTGGGCCTGCTGGCCATGGAGGGGGAGAGCTCCTTCGGCAACGGCACGAGGATCCGCATCCTCAACGAGGCGGGCGGCCGCACCCTGCTCCTGCACGACCGCCTGAGCGCCCAGGAGGCCTACCTGGCGGTGATGCACCGCCACCGGCCGGCCCTGACCCGGGCCCTGGAGCGGCTCGCCGAGGCCCAGGCTGCCGCCCGCCGCTCCGCCCGCGGCCGGGTGAAGCGCGGCAGCCGGATCGCCCGCTGCGGGACCCTGCGCAACCTGTCCGTGGGCCCGTACGCCACCCTGGAGGGGGCCGCGCTATTGGAGGAGGGCACGGTGCGCGGCTGCCCCGCGGACCCCAGTTACGTGGGCCCCGGGGTGCAGGCCAGGCGCTTCATCATCCTCTCCGGCTCCCGGGTGGAGGGCGGCGCGCTGCTGGAGTCCTGCTTCGTGGGGCAGGGGGTGCTCATCCACCGCCAGTTCTCGGCCGAACATTCCGCCTTCTTCGCCAACTCGGAGTGCTACCACGGGGAGGCGGTCGCGGTGTTCGCCGGTCCGTACACGGTGACCCACCACCGCTCCACGCTGCTCATCGGCGCCTGTGTCTCCTTCTTCAACGCCGGCAGCGGCACCAACCAGAGCAACCACCTCTACAAGCTGGGGCCCCTGCACCAGGGAATACTGGAGAGGGGGGCCAAGACCGGCTCGGGCGCCTACCTGCTGTGGCCCGCCCGGGTCGGCCCCTTCTCCACCGTCGTGGGAAGGCACAACGCCAGCTTCGACTCCGCGGACCTGCCCTTCTCCCACATCGGGGAAGACGGGCCCCGGACCGTGATCACCCCGGGGGTCAACCTGGTCAATGTGGGCTCGCGCAGGGACGCCGAGAAATGGCCGGCCCGGGACCGCCGGTTGGACCCGGACCGCCTGGACCTGATCACCCACGGGCGCCTGAATCCCTTCAGTGTGGGCCGGATCCGCCGCGGCCTGGACCTGCTGCGCGCCCTGGCCGCAAGCGCCACGAGGGAGCGGGAGCTGGTGCCGCACGCCGGTGCCTATATCCGGAAGCTCATGCTGAAGAGCTCGGCCCGCTACTACGAGATGGCCCTGGACGAGTACCTGGGGGGCCGCCTGGCGGCGCGCCTGGCGCCGCTTGCTCCGAAAGGCAGCCGCGGCGAGCTGCGGGAGGCGGTGGGCGCCGCGCCCGGGGAGCGGGGGGAATGGTGGGACCTGGCCGGCCTGATCGCGCCGGCCGCGGAGGTGGAGGCCCTGGAGGCGGAGCTGGAGGCGGGGGCGGTCGGCAGCTTGGCGGAGCTGGCCGGGCGCTTCGCCCGCCTGGCGGCGGACTACCCCGAGCGGGAGTGGGCCTGGTGCCGGGGGCTGCTGGAAGAGCGCCTGGGCGTGGCGGCCGCGGAAGCCGAGCCCGAGCACTGGGCCCGGGTCCTGGAGGCCTGGAAGCAGGCTGCCGTGAAGCTCAACCACCTGGTACTGGTCGACGCGGCCAAGGAATTCGACGAGCGCTCGCGCACCGCTTTCGGCTGTGACGGCGGGCCGGGCGAGCGCGAGGCGGATTTTACCGCCGTGCGCGGCCGCCTGGGCGAACACCCCACCGTGCGGCGGATCGAGGAGGAGTCCCTGGAGATCGAGCGGACGGCGGACCGCCTGTGCGCCTGGCTCCGGGGCCTGTCCTAATCGCCGGTCGCTTCAGGGGCCGCCGGTGTGAGCCGGATGTCCAGGTTGGTCTCGGCTTCCAGCTCCGCGAGCTGCTCGCGCAGTGCCGCGATCGGGCCGGGCACGCTCAACCGGGCCCGCATGCGGAACATCGGGGCCCCGGTCCAGGGGGCGGGGGTCGTGTCGGTCTCCAGGTCCAGGATGTTGACCCGGTGCTTGCGCAGCAGCGAGGTCACCGCGTGCACGATCCCCGGGGTGTCCAGGGAGGTAGTGGCCAGCAGATAGGGCCGGGCGGCGGGGTCGGCTTGAGGCGGGGCGGTTTCCTTCAAGCTCACCTGCAGGCTTAAGGCCGCGGCCCGGGCCGGCAACTGCTCCAGCAGGCGGCGCACCTCCCCCTCGTCCCCCGAGAACAGCAGGATCACGGCGAACTCGCCTCCCAGCACGGACATCCGGCTCTCCTCCACGTTGCAGCGGGCCTCCAGGATGAGGGAGGTGAGGTCGTCGACGATCCCCACCCGGTCCGCGCCGAAAGCGGTCAGCAGCGCATGGTGCTTCATGGGGGAGCCCTACAGCAACTCCGGCAGGCAGAGGCTCTCTTTGCTGGCCGCCACCCGCCCGCAGGAGCGGCAAAGGTACCGGCCCTTGCGGACCAGCTCCCGCCAGGCTTCGGGGACCTGCTCCAGGTACCCGGTGCTCGACAAGTAGCACAGATGCTGCTCGTGGTTGGGATGGGGCATCTTGGCTTCGCTCATGTTCACTCCTTCAACGGTTGCTCGATATATTCCATGGACTGGTGGCGGAAGTAGGTGTTGTACAGCTGCGCGTAGGTGCCGCCTTCGTCCAGCAGCCCCTCGTGGGTGCCCTCCTCCAGGATCCGGCCCCGGTCCAGAACGATGATCCGGTCGGCGTGCCGCACGGTGGAAAGCCTATGGGCGATGATGATGGCCGTTCGGCCCTCCATGACGGTGGCCAGCCCCTCCTGAATCTGGGCTTCGGTGAAGGGGTCCACGCTGGCGGTGGCCTCGTCCAGGATGAAAAGGGCCGGGTCCTTCAGCAGTATCCGCGCCAGGGCCACGAGCTGGCGCTGGCCGAAGGAGATGCCGGAGCCGCGCTCCCCGGCCTCGGAAGACAGGCCGTTAGGCAGGTCGGCCAGCCAGTCCCCGCGGCCCAGGTGCGAGGCGGCGAAGAGCACCTCCTCGTCGGTGGCGTCGGGCTTCCCGTAGCGGATGTTGTCCAGCACCGTGCCGCTGAACAGGAAAGGGTCCTGGGGCACGTAGCCTAAGCGGTGGCGGTAGGCGTCCAGCTCCAGGCTGCGGATGTCGGTGCCGTCGATCAGGACCTGGCCGCCCTGGAACTCGTAGAAGCGCATGGCGAGGCGGGCCAGGGAGCTTTTGCCGGCCCCGGTGTGGCCCACCACGGCCAGCGACTCCCCCGGACGGACCACCAACGAGAAGCCGTCCAGGACCGTTTCCTTGTCGTTGTAGGCGAAGCGCACGTCGCGGTACTCCACGCCGAAGGCCCGCACGTCGCCCACCGGGAGGTTCTCCCCCGTCTGGCGAAGCCGCGGCTCCCGGTCGATCAGAGCGAACACCCGCTCGGCCGCGGACAGCCCGTCCTGGAACTGGCTCCAGAAGGAGGCGATGCTCATCAGTGGCCACCAGAAGTAGCCCACGGCCTGCATGAACAGGAACCAGTCTCCGGGGCTCAAGGCGCCGGCTCTCAGGCCCAGGGCCCCCGACCAGGCCAGCATGGCGTTGCCTGCCCCCACGGCGATGCCCATGAGCGGGAAGATCGTGTTGATCCATAGCCCTCGCCGCAGGCCCACGCGGTAGGCCTGGCGGTTGCCGTCCAGGAAGCTTGAGAACAGCATCCCTTCCTGGCGGAAAGTCTTGGCCACCATGATCCCGGACACCGACTCCTGGATGCGGGAGTTGATGTCGGCGGTGATGCGCTTGGCGTTCAGGGAGACCTTGCGGGCGATCGCCCGGAAGCTCAGGGCGATGGCCGCGGCCACCGGGGCCATGACGAACAGGAGCAGCGTGAGGCGCAGGTTGATGGTGGAAAGCCACACGGCGAGCAGACCCACCTGCAGGAGCTGGCTGGCCAGGTCGGACACCAGGGTCACGGTGTTGGAAAAGTCCTGGGTGTCCGAGGCGATGCGGCTGACGATCTTGCCGGAGGGGTGTTCATCGTAGAAGGAAAGGTCGTGCCCGATCGTCCGCTCGAAGGCCTCTTGGCGAATCTGGAGCACCACATCCCCGACCACGATCGTTCCCAGGCGTTCATGCACGTAGCCGAAAACCCACCCCAGGCCCCCCAGCAGGACCACGGCCGCCGCTCCGGCCGCGAACACCCCGAGGGCGGGTCGAGCGATGATCAGGTCGATCAGGCGGGCGATGACGATCGGACCCACGACCCCCGCGATGGAAGTCAGGGCCAGGGCCAGGCTCACCACCCCCATCCGCAGGGTCTGCGGGCGGAAGTAGCTCAGGATGCGGCGGAGCAGCACCCGGTCGGGGTACTTGCGGTCGTAGGATTCGGTTTCCAGGCCGTCCAGAATGAAGCCCATCCGCTCTCCTTTATCTCAAAGCCCGGCGAAGATCCGCCTGTAGTCCGGGGAGCGTTCGAGCAGCTCCTCGTGCCGGCCCTGGTCCGCCAGGCGCCCCCGCCGCAGCACCAGGATGCGGCCGGCTCGTCGGATCAGGCTCAGGCGGTGGGTGATGATGAAGGTGGTCCGGGCGCGGCTGATGCGCAGCATCGCCTTCTGGATCTCGTCCTCGGTGCGGCTGTCGATGGCGCTGGTGGAGTCGTCGAGGATCAGGATTCTGGGGTCGGTCAGAAAGGCCCGGGCGATGGCGATGCGCTGCTTCTGCCCTCCGGACAGCATCACCCCGCGTTCCCCCACCACGGTATCGTAGCCCTTGGGGAAGCCGGTGATGAACTCGTGAGCCTGGGCCTGGCGGGCGGCCTCCTCGATCTGGGTCTGCGACAGCCCCGGGCGGCCGAAGGCGACGTTCTCCCGGATTGTCTGGGAAAACAGGAACACGTCCTGCTCGATGGCCCCGATCTGGGAGCGCAGGCTCTCCAGGTTCCAGGCGCGGGCGTCCACCCGGTCCACCAGCACCGCGCCGGAATCAGGGTCGAAGATGCGGTTCACCAGACGGGTCAGGGTGGTCTTGCCCGAGCCGGTCTGGCCCACGATGGCCACGGTCTCCCCCGGCTCCACCGTGAAGCTCACCCCGCAGAGCACCGGGACTCCGTTGTAGCTGAAAGCTACGTCACGGAACTCGACGCGGCCCTCGATGGGCCGGGCCAGGCCGCCTAGATTCTGGTCCAGCTCGGTGGTGGTCTTGATCACCGCCAGGATTCGCCCGGCGCTGGCCATGCCGTGCTGCACCATGTTAAAGGAAAAGATCGAGATGAAGGTCACGAAGCGGAAGGCGTTGAACAGCATCAGGAAGCCCACCACCGAGCCGATGGAGATGACCCCCTGGCGCCACAGCCACAGGGCGTGAAAAAGCCCGGCGCCCCAGAAAACGGCGAAGGCCAGGAGAGGCCAGTAGCGTGCCTGAATGATGCCCTGCTTCACGAAATAGTCGCGGAACAGGCGCGCGGTGCCGGTGAACTTGCGAAGCTCGTAGCGTTCCTGGACGCTGGCCTTGACGGCCACGATCCCGGCCACCGCCTCCTCCAGCCCGGCGGACAGCTTCCCGTACTGCTCCTGCTGGGCCAGGCTCACGGGCTTCAGGCGCCGGTTGTACTCCCAGACGGTGAGGAACAGCGCCACCGAGAACAGGGCTGGGGTGAGGAGGAGCCGGGGGTGGATGGCGGCGATCATGACCAGCGGCACCGCGTAGGTCAGCGCCGAGTCGATGATCAGCATGATCCCGGGGCTGAACATCAGGTTCAGGGTGTGCACGTCGTAGGTGGCCCGCGCCATGAGGTCCCCGACGCGCTGCCGGCCGTGGAAGGTCTGGCTCTTCTCCAGCAGGCTCCCGTAGTACTCCTCCCGGGTGTCCCGCTCGATGGCCTGGGCCAGGAATTCCACGCTGTAGTTGCGCGCGAGGCCGGTCAGGCCCTGCACCACGGCGGAGCCCACGATGACCAGCACCAGCGCCGTGAGGTCGGCCAGCAACCAGCCCGGGGTCACGATCCGGTCGAAGCTCCTGCCGATGTACACCTGGATGTTGCCGTAGGCGATGTTGTTGATCACCGAGGCTCCGGCCATGAGAGCCACGAACAGGGGGTAGCGCAGGCTGTGGGACAGCACCCAGCGCGCGGGAGAGGAGCGATCGTAGCGGTACTCGCCCTCGGTATGGAACTCGCGGCGGCGCCCCTCGGACATGGGTGTAATGTACCGAAACCCAGCGGAGGGGTCCAGCCGCGGCCCGCGCGGCCGTGGACCGTGTGGCCTTCAACGCCGGCAGAAGACGAAGGGGATCAGGTCCCGCTTCGTGGTGTCCAGCTCCTGCTCCGGCACGCCACTTGCGGGCGTTGCGTCGTCGGCAGCGGACGGGAGCCCCGCGGCCAGCGCCTCCGCCAGGCCGAACTGCGGCTCCGGCTGCGGGAAGCCGCGGTGCCGCCAGGTGCCCGTGGCGAGCTCGAAGTCGTATAGGGGCAGGAAGTACTTCCCCTGCTCGGCGACGAAGCGGGGGTGGAGGTAGGAGATGCCCAGACGGATATTGAAGGAAAGGATGGCAATGCGCTTGGAGGGGTCCGGGTTGCCGATGAGCTGGATAGCCGGGTGGGCGGCCAGGCGCTCCATGCCCCGGCGTACCCGGCTTCTCCCGCACCTCGATCTCGGGGCTGTACTCCTGGTCCTCCAGGTTCACGAACTCCACGGTGCCCCCGGCGCCGATGGTGGGGGGCAGGTCGTGGCGGTAGATCCGCTCGTGGATGATCAGGATGCCGGAAGCTCCCGGCCCGCCCAGCAGCTTGTGCGGGGAGAAGAAGATGCCGTCCAGGAAGCAGTCCTCTCCGCGGCAGACCTCGATGCGGGCGTAAGGGGCGATGGCCGCGTAGTCGAAGAAGGCCAGGGCGTCGTGGCGGTGCAGGAGGCGGGCCACCTCGAACACGGGGGTGATCAGCCCGGACACGTTGGAGGCGGCGGAGAAGGCCCCGATTTTGCGCCGGTCGCGGTATTTCGGGTCGGAGACCTTGCGCTCCAGGTCGGCCAGGTCCAGCAGCCCCTCCTCGTCCAACTCGATCTCCACGACCTCGGCGAAGCACTCGCGCCAGGAAACCTCGTTGCCTTTTGCGGGTAAGAAGCGCCTTCCTTGCTTTCAGCGCTTGGGTCCCCTTCCGCCAGAAAGCCAGCCGCCCCTCTCGGTCCATACCGGCGAGCTGACGTTGGAGCCGTGAGGCGGCGCGGTGCTTGGATTCCACGCAGTCATATCGCTTCTTCACCGATTACCTTCCACGGAGAGTGGATGGCCAAATCCTGGTATCCCTCGATGCGGTTGATCGCATTATACAACTGGATCTTGCGGTAGTTCACGATGTGCTTGAAGTTCCAACTGACAATCACGCTGCACGCGCTCACGGTGGCTACCGCCACTTGAAGCGTGTCCGTACTCCAGCGCGGCCCGGCGATCTTTGGCCCGCAGGTATGCATCCCGCAGGGCAAGGGATTCCTGTCCTACCGGAACCACCTCGGCCATCGGAAGCATCTCCTGAAAGAGAGCGATCACCGGCTGAGGCGCCGTGTCCAGCTCGCGGCGCACGAGGGCCGAAATTACGGCCTCAATTTGCTCGCATACCTCGTCGCTGTTTTGAGTGAGCACCTGCAGTCGGTCACCCCTCCGCCGCAATCGCCTTGTAAGCCGCTTTCGTGGGATCGCCATAGAAATCGATGAGCAGCTTTTCGATCAGCTCGGCGGGAAGATCGGCGAAATCCCGCTTGTTCACGCTCGGCAGGATCACCCGACGTGCTCCCGAGTCCATAGCGATTCGAAGCTTATCGCCCAGCCCTTCCACCGGTGCCAGCACCCCGTGCAGGCTCATGTTTCCCAGGATGACCAACCCGGCCGCAACCGGCCGGGCCATCAATGCCGATACCATGCCCACGAAGAACGCCACTCCAAGATCCTGCGCATCCTTGGCCTGCATCAGGCTGATCACCTGGATGTTGGTGTCACAGGAGCCGATGTCCCGGTCGATGCCCATCTTAGCCACGTTGCCTTTCAGGTAGTCGTAAGCCATGCGGGCGCTTTCCTTGATTCCCTTCCCTGCAGCTCCGACCACGTTGAAGCGATGCCCCCCCGGGTTGGTCTGCACCTGGATGCGGAAAAGCGAGTAGCGGCCCTCGTGAGCATCGTAGCCGACGGCGAACACGTCGCCCGGTTCCAGAGGTGTGTCCGGGATGATCTGCAGTGCGCCCAGCTCCTTGCATGTGACGAAGGTCTCATGCCCTGTCTTCTTGTCGATGTACGAGAAATTGACCTTGGAGTATTCGATGCCGCCCATGCGTTTGAGTTGCTCCTTGACTCTGCGGCGCAGTTCCAAAGCAAAGACGAGGTACTCCTCGATCTCAGACTTGGAGCACTGCCCGTCCGGATGAAGCAGCTTGACCAGGCCGGACACGGTCTTGGCGACCGCCCGCCGGTCCCGCTCCTCGATGTGGCTCCCCAGGACGAAGTGCTCGTCATACGCGTCGGTATAGTTGCGCTTGCGCAACTCGGCATGAAATACCTCCGCAATGTAGTCGGAGATGAAACCCAGGTGCGAGGTGAAGTAGTCCACCTGCATCTTCGGCAGTTCCCATCCGGGCAGGTAGCAGTGCCAGCGGTCGTGAAAGGCCATGTCGTTGCGGATCGTATCCGGCAACGGAGTGAAAAGGTGGGAGATGCGGGCCGTGGTCTCCACGTCGCTATCGAAGTTTCCGTTGAAGACGACCCCCGCATCGGCTGATACGGTACCCTTCTCGTCACCGCGGGAGAAAGAGCCCTGCTCCATGTAGCCCTTGTACATCTGCTTGTCGCCTTCGTTCTTGAAGTTGGGACCGGCCACCTCGTCGAAGGCCACAAGATCGTACTTGGTTACCAAGCCGGGTTTGTCCCTCCGGCCTTTCCAGCCGAAAAGATCGGGCACTCCTCCTTGCCCGCCGGAAAGCAGAATGACAAATGGAGAAAGCTCCCGGTAGATATAGGACTTACCCGTCCCCCGGGGGCCGAGCTCGATCAGGTTGTAGTTCATCTCCACCATCGGGATGAGGCGCAGTAAGTACAAAAGCTTTCTCCGGAACGAGAAATCCGCATGGGTAGGTTCGTACCCCATGGTACGAATGAGCACGTCGATCCACTGATCGCGGGTGAAAAGACGGCGTCCTTGAATGTAGTCTTCGAAATCGACCTTGGCCACCTGGATCGGGGAAAGCTTCTGGATGGCGAAGGGTCGAATGGCTCCGCCTTCGTCCAGCGCGTCGTTGTAGATCAGCTCCACGTTGGCCCAGATGCCGCCGGTCAGCAGCCGCTCGTGCTGGTACACAGTCTCGTGGTCGATATGCACCGAGCTGAGCCCAGCGGTGGCGAGCCTGGCCCAGAACTTCCCGCCTTGCACCTTCTCATCCAGCCTGACCGTGACCAGGTCGATGATCTTGAAGGAACCCAACTTCTGCAGGCGGGCCTTGACCAGTTCGGTCTCATCGCCGCGGACGATGCGCTCCCGGATCGCGCTCTTCACCATCTCCAGGCCGACAATGATTTCCGCTTCACTGGTCGTGGCGCAGTACTTTCCGAGCAGGTACTCGAGAACGTATACGGGGATGTTGAACCCTACTTTCAGCTTCTTGACGAGGTCCTTACGGACCACACGGCCGCCGAAGGCCTGGGAGAGCTTCTGGTCAAGATCGTCCAACAGGAGCTGCTCCACCTTCACTTCCTGTTCTTCTTCCGACGGCTGGCCGCCGGTACCGCTTATGGCCTTGCTCATCTCCATGAAGATCAGCGTGTGGTACTTTGATGCGATCTCCTCCGTGGGCTTGTGGGCGCAGACCTCGGCCACCCGCTTTATGGTATCTAGCGCTCGCAAGGCATCCTCGTTGGAGTGGTCCTGCGCCTCCTGATGCGCGATTTTGTTACGGATATCCAGGGTCTCGAAGAAGTAGTTATTGGCCTGATGGCCCAGGTCCTCGTAGTACCTATTCCAGTTGAAGGTAATGATCTTAAGCAGCGAGGCGAGGTCGAGGATCTCCAGCGAAGGCCCCGCCGCGTCTTTGACCTTCTTGCGGATAATGGCCTGAAAGGCGGGGTTCAGAGCCGGTTCCACCACCTCTTTCCAGTCCGGATCCGGAAGGGACAGCTTGGGTCTCAGGAAATCGATCAGGCCGCTCTGCAGGCTTTCGAGGGCTTCGGCGATCATAGCGTTGTTCGGCTTATTCATTGCTCAGGTCCACTCGTCCAGCTCGATCTTCAGGGTCACTGTCTTGCGCTCCAGGATCTCCTCGCTGTCGGCATCCACCAGCCGCAGCTCCAGATTCTTCCCATACCGCGCCTTCGCCTCCGGGACTTGTCGCAAGGAGAGGAAGACACTCTCTCCACCCGGCGTAACGACCCCCGGGCTGTCGCTTCGGAAAATCAGCGCCCCCGTCCCGGGATCGATGATCTTGACTTCGACGAACCTGGGGAGAAGGTTCTCGTCCGTTTCTTCGAACCACTCCGAGCGCCCCGGAGCGATCTCAAGCTGCTGAGCCAGAGAGGCGATATGCTCGACAGGTTTGAGCACGGCAGGGATCTTGCGTGCTTTCTGCGGCCAGCTTGCGGAAAGCACCGGAATGACCAGTTCCTGCATCGTGGCTCCGCCGTGAAAATAGCCCATCCCTCCATAGGTTTTGAAGGCGTTCACGCTGCGGGGCACAAGCGCTTCCAGACCCGAGCATGGCACGGGAAGGCGGACCGCGCTCTTGTGCTGGAGCCCTCGCCCGACCATGGCTCGCCTGCCGGCGATGAGTATATCGCCCTCAGGCTTTTCGTCCTCTACCTCCTGCGGATCGCTCTGCCAGTGGAAGAAACCGTGATCGGTGGTCACGATGACGTGCGTGTACCCCGCTGCCCGGAGCTTGCGCACGGCTTGGGCGTAGCGCGCGATGTGTTCCTCCGCGCCGGTGAGCTTGAGGCGGCCTTCGTGCCCTTCGGCGTCGAACTCTTCCCCTTCCACGAAGATGGGTTTGCGGGCTTTCCCAGGCCTCTCGAGCCGGCTGCCGTCGATCACCTCCGGAATGGAATAGAAGGATCGTATGCCGAGGCGGGCAGTAAGCCATTGGCGGCGCTCCTGCGCCACGGCCAGGTTCCCCGGGAAGCCCTCGGCGGTGATGCAAAACGACGCGGAGTCGCGCGGAATGTCGACACGAAGCTCTTCCCGTCGCAGTGGCAGAGCGAAGGCTTTCCCCAGCCCGGTGATCGTCGGAACAGGAGCCACGGCCCAGCGGACCTGCGCCCGCTCCACGGGTTCTCCCTCGTTGAGAAGCTCAGCCAGCCGCCGCCCGTATTGCAGGCTGCAGGCGTCCAGGAGAATGATCGCCACGGGCCCCTTGCTCTGCGCCAGAAGCTCCAGGACGACCTCCCCGGCGAACGGATAGGAGGAGAGGGCTTGCCCGTTTTCCGCCAGCAGGGAGGAAAACGCGCGCCCGACGGCGTCCACCCGCCGCTGGTACGCACGCCGGATCCTCGCTCGGACCCTCAGGAGAACGTCCGGGAAATCGGGATGCTCCATGTACAGCTCTTCGCCGTTGGTGTCGATCCGCCACCCTTTCTCCGCATACCAGGAGAGTCCATCGGCGACGGATTGCCAATGCGTTTCCACCTTATCGCTTTCCAGGAAAGACCCGGCGGCCTGCGATAACTGCACGAGATAGCGCCATCCGACCTTCTGTGATGCACGTTTTTCCCAGAAGCCGTTCGCTCGTTGCAGGAACTCCTGCTGTGTTTTCTCCAGCTCGGAGCAGAGCTGTTCAATCTCCTCTACGCGGTCCAGGCGGCCGGCCACTGCCTGAAAACAAGCTTCCTCCACGGAGCGTGAAGAGTACGATCGGGGCGGAGAGGCCAGGTTGCGCGCCCAGAAAGATAACCCGAGCTGCTTGTCCGCTTCCCGGGATACGGTTTCGAAGGAAGAAATAAAATCGACGTTGGACTGCCAGCTTCGCAGCAGCGAGAGGGCGTTGTCGCGCCCGCGACCGGGTGGAATGACCCGATCCGCCTCCGATGGTGGGTTTTGCGGATTGGCCGCCGCAGCCTCCGTGGCCAGCAGACTGGCTGTGGCCGCGACCCTCCAGACCCTCTCCTCCAGAGCCGAGGGATCGGGAAGGCCGAAATCCTCTATGGCGCGACGGCAGAAGACACCGAAGCGCTCTTCAGCCCTCAGACGCTCAAACTCCCCTGCTTCTTCGGCAAGCACCTCAAGAACACGCCGGTCGCTCACCAGGGTTCCCTTGGCGATCCCAGGGGTGAGTTCCTTCCAGGTACCTTTCGGCTGCTCCAGCCACTCCAGGGCATGTGCCGGCAGGAGACCGGAAAGCTCTTGCTCCTGGTCGCGGGGAATATCCACGCCGTATTCCCGCAGCGCCTCCAGCAGGCTCTTTTCCCAGACCGCATCGGCTTCCAGCTCGAAGACCTTGAACCAGCTCAGATCCTTGCGGGATCTGGGGAGCCAGACGATCCTGGGCTTCTTCGGGGCGGAGAAGTAACGGTCGCGGGTGGAAAACTCGTCCTCCTTGGGGTCCGCCCACAGTTCAACCGATATGGCGGAGGCGACCGCTTGAAGGAGTGCGAGCCATTCGCTGCTCGGGTCGCACCACAGCAGGAGCGTCGCGCTCGCTCCCGGTCGCTGGAGGAGCCCATGAATCGAGGCGGTGAGCCAAGCTCCGAGCGAATCAGGGCAGGTCATGCATAATCCGATCCAAAAAAGCCACCGTTCCGTTTTAAAAAAGCCAGCGTTCCGAAAATAGAAAGCCACCGTTCCGATCGAAAAGAGCCACTTTTAGGGGCACGGTCGGAAACCTCACTTCTCTC
>Ga0315273_10000403_pt1 | contig 44666 bp, 54 predicted proteins | sample YL17G02_0_MG_FD_205753 | JGI IMG/M metagenome (GOLD analysis project Ga0315273, IMG submission 205753) | Sediment microbial communities from Yellowstone Lake, YNP, Wyoming, USA - YL17G02_0 | ecosystem: Environmental > Aquatic > Freshwater > Lake > Sediment | place: USA: Wyoming | collected...
AAGCAGGAGCTCGAGTCTATCTCGACGAGATGGCCCACTACCCCGAAGGCTTAGACAAAGAGATCTACACAGCGGCTGTGCCGGCTACCACCAAAGGCGGTGGATACATTAGGATCGGGTCTTCGCCACTTGGGGCAAGGGGCTTGTTTTGGGAGATAGCTACACAGTCGATGAGGCAGTGGCCTGGGTTTACGCGGACGTGGATACCCTGGTGGGTCACCAATTCACTGTCGTTAGATGCTAAGCTTGCAGCAATTGAAGCTCCTCTCATGACTTCAGAAGAGAGGGTCGAGAAGTTTGGTACTGACATCCTCAAAGAGATCTTCGGGAACATGTTCCTGGAGGACTTCCAGCAAGAGTACGAATGCATGTGGGTAGATGAGACTACTTCCTGGATACCTTGGGATGTCATAATCCGCAATCAGAAGCCGAATCTGCTCTGCTTCAAGTACAAGACGGTTTCGGAAGTCATGAGTGGGATCGATGATATCAAGGAAGCGATTGCAACGAATCAGATCGAAGGAGCTCTCTGCGGTGGTCTGGACATTGGACGCAAGCACGACCTTACCGAGTTTGTTGCAGTAGGTAAGTCAAGCGCAGGAGACTCCCCGATGAGGCTCTCCATTTCGTTGGATAGAGTCGAATACGATGAGCAGGAAGCTTGCTTCACGAACTTGATCGAGGCGCTTCCCTTCACGGATGTGCTAGTTGACAAGAACGGAATCGGGGCTCAGCTCGCTGAGGCTCTCGAGCGAACCTGGAAAGCGAATGGAGTGGACTTCACCAACGCGAGTAAAGAGCTCTGGGCAGTCAACGCTCGCATCGTGATGCAACGAAATCAGACGCCGATCCCTGAAGATCGTGACCTGTCATATCAGATTCACTCGATCAAGAAGCAAGTGACGGCGGCCAAGAACAACGTGTTCGATACGGAAAGAAACGCGAAACATCACGCTGACAAGTTCTGGGCGTGGGCCTTAGCATTATACGCAGCGAACTCGGATAGTTCTACAGGAGAGTTCGGAGCTGGAGTCGACGACGAGTATCGAGGCTAGGGTAATCTTATGTCCATCTGGTCGAGATTTGGGAGTGCTTTGATGATCGCTGCCAAAACCTTTCGAGAACAGTACGTAATCTCAGATTTCATCGATGCTGCTGATTTCGAGGATTACGGAGGCCGTCTCCTCCGCTACCAGATTCTCTGGGCCTGGTACGAGAATACAGCTTTCCGCGATATCCACAAGTGGGCTCAGCTGTATCGTCGTCAGTATGGTCTGTACAAGTTCATCAGAAATATATACAACCCGTCGTATCGATTAGTCGAGTTCTGGAAGATGATGATTTGGGGAGGTCTTCTAACGCCAGAGGCCGCTGATACAGGTGCTATTCCCATCACCGCGAAGGACGAGAAGCTCCGAAAGGCGATCTCGGCTCTCTGGCTTGCGTCCGGGTGGGCTCAGAACAAAGATATCGTTACGATGTGGGGCTCTTGTCTCGGAGATGTTGGGATTCGAGTTGTAGATGATCCTGTCCACAGGGAAGTACGTCTAGAACCGATTCACCCGTCGTCAATCAAAGATCTCACCATCGATAGACGAGGGTACTGCAAAGGGTATATCATTGAAGAGATTCGCGAGCTTAATGGGAAGGATGTTACATATAGAGAGATAGTTTCTCGAGAGCCGAATTCTGATATAGTTACATTCAAGACCTACGCGAACAATAAGCTCTATGCGTGGAACGATGTCTCGGCAGAATGGTCTGAAGTCTATGGCTTCGTCCCATTCATCGCCATACAACATAATAATGTAGGCTTCGACTATGGGTGGGCGGAAGTTCACCCCCTTCGGTCGAAGGTCAACGAGGTCGAAGACCTCGCATCGAAGTTACACGACTATATCCGAAAGGCAGTCGACCCTGTTTGGCTGTTCAACTTCAAGAAGCCTCGCGGTGAGCCCGGGTCTGCTGGAGGGGTCGCAGCTGGTCGCGATGAAACGCCTGCTATGTACATTCCGATGCCAGAAGCAAAAGCACAGGCACTTATCACAGATCAGCTCGACATCCAGAAGACCTCTGAGGAGATCGGTCATCTTCTCAAGGAAACCGAGCGAGACTACCCTGAGCTCCAGATGGACATTTGGACCGCTGGGGAGGATACGTCCGGTCGGGCATTACGTCAAGCTCGTCAGCGTGTTGAGAAGAAGGTCGTTCAGCGTCGTGCAACCTACGACGGAGCCCTAGTTCGAGCTCATCAGATGGCGATTGCAATTGGCGGGTTCCGCGGGTACAAAGGCTACGACGGATACGATCTAAAGAGTTACGAGAAGGGAGATCTCGATCATACGATCACTCCTACTCGTCCCATTTTCGAGATCGATCCTCGTGAACTGGCTGACGAACGTAAGCTCTTCTGGGAAGCAGTTCGAGCTGCTACAGATGCCGGTACTCCTCTCGAAACTGTTCTTCTTGAGATGGGATGGGACGACAAGAAGATTGCAGCGATGAAAGTTCTCATCGATGCTGCTGAGCAGAAGAAAGTTGAGCAGGATGCTGTGAAAGCTGAACAAGAGTTGAAGAGGCTCGAAGCGACGCGACCTGCTGTCCCTGTTACGAGCAATTCCTCTACTTCGAAATCGAGCTCAAGAGGAGCTCCATCGGCGTAGAGATAGAAACGTGAAGGAGTATTGAAATGCCTACACCTGAAGAAATCGCTGCTACCGAGAAGGCTGCTGCGGACGCCAAGGCGGCTGAAGAAGCCAAGAAGGCTGCTAAAGCCAAAGAGGACGCTGATAAAGCGACCAAGATTAGGGAAGACGCCGATAAAGCGGCGAAGATCAAGAAGGATGAAGATGCTCTCAAGTCGTTCGAAGACTATCTTGAGACTCTTCCCGAAGATCAACGTAAGAAGTTCGACGAGCATGTTGCAGGGCTGAAATCTGCACTTGTAGCTGAACGAGCCCTGAACAAGGATAGCAAGACCGCTGCAGTAAGATTGAAAGAGCTCGAAGACGCAGAGACGAAACGTAAAGAAGCCGCGATGACCGAGAAGGAACGGCAAGATACCAAGATCGCGACACTCGAATCTGAGAAGTTAGCCCTCTCTCAGAAGATCGTTGAGTCCGACAAGAAGGCGGCTGTGGCCAAGATCGCCAAAGAGCTGACCTTCATTGACCCCGGAGATGCTTTCTCGATGATCGATCTGTCGAAGATCACGGTCGTCGATACTGACGCTCTCGTCACGATCAAGGGGCTCTTGGAAGCTCTGGCGAAGGCTAAGCCCTATCTCCTCGAAGGCGACAAGGGTGATGGTCTCGGGACTCCCCGAGGTAAAGGCCCAAAGAAGCCGAAAGAGAAGGACGACAAGCCTCTGAAGCCAACTATTCGATTCTAAAGAAGGAGATGTGATATGGCGAACGAAGTTGTTGTAACTGCTGCTCAAGTGGGGTTGGTTGACCCGCTGAAAGCGGTAGTCAAATCGTACATCGCCGGTGTAACTATCACGAAGGGTCAGGCTGTGTATATCATCGCAGCCTCTGGGAAGCTCGGCTTGTGCACTGCTGCCGCAGCGAACCAGGCCGCTCAGTTCCGCGGCATCGCCCTGAATGGTGGAGGCGCCGGTCAAGCGATTGACGTGTTGGAGGACGGTGAGGTGTACGGGTTCACGCTCGACGGGAACTACGACGCCTTGATCTCCGCCCATGACACGGCAGGAGTTCTGTCGACGACCAACGGTACGATCCACGTCCATATCGGACGAGTTGCTCCGATGACGAACGCGGCTCTCACGAAGGTGTTGCGGATCTTCACTCCTCGCGAAGCTGACTGGGCGTAAGCCAGGAGGTGACAAATGGCTGATATTGTTGTTACCGCTGCCCGAGTTGGCCTGGTTGATCCTCTGAAGTCGACTGTGAAGTCGTACATCGCAGGTGAAGCCATCCTCAAGGGACAAGCTGTCTTTGTTGAGACGACAGGGAAGGCTTGGTTAGCTGATGAGGACGCTGCAGGAAAGCGCCAGTTCTCAGGCATCGCTCTAAACGGCGGTGGAGCTGGGCAAGCGATTGATGTCTGCGAAGATGGTGAGCTCTATGGGTTTACTCTGGCTGGGCTATACGACTCCATTGTGTATCTCTCGGCTACTGCCGGGGCTCTTGCCGATGCAGGTAATATCGTTTGTGGTCGCGTCGCACCGATGGCTAATGCTGCCATCACCAAAGTCCTTCGTCTCTTCGTATGTCGAGACATCACTTGGACGTAATCGTACTTAGCTAAGGAGATGTGATATGGCTGGAATGTTTGGTCACTTGAATATCTCCGATACCGACAGGAACTTTATTCAGACTGCCGGTGCCGGAGTGGTCTGGGATGCGGTCCAAGCTTATCTGGAACGTGTCAATGCGGAACTTACTGCTGCGATGGGCGTCTTTGTCGAAGAGACGACCGAGGACTTCAAGCGTCGCTTTAAGCTCCCTGGTAGTGGGACCCTCCAGCGTCGTGGCTCCGATGGACGCTACGGTGCTGTGAAGGCCATTGGCCAGTGGGATGTTGCCTTCCCGCTGGAAGACTTCGGTGCTCAGATGGCGAGCAACGATGTCGATTTGGCGTACATGAACGCTCAGGAATTGGAACGTCACTTCCAGACGATCATCGCGCAGAACACGAACACTGTTCGTCTCGAGATGTTCAAGGCTCTGTTCCGCGAATCCGCTCTCACCTTCGTTGACCCGCTGCAAGGCTCGTTGACGATCCAAGGTCTCGCGAACGGTGACGCTGTTGTGTATCCTCCAGTCGTCGGATCGGATACGGAAGCAACAGACGATCACACCTTGTCCTCGGGGTACGCAGTGTCCGCGATCTCGGACACAAACAACCCGTACGAAACCATTCGGCTCGAGCTCGAAGAGCACTTCGGTGCCCCGACTGGTGGTAGTAACATCGTGACCTTCGTTGACCCCTTGACGCTTCCGAAGACCGAAGCTCTCACGGACTTCGAGCCTCTCGAAGACCGCTTCGTCAACCCTGGTGATGATACCGCTACGCTGCTCGGGCTTCCTCTCGGTTTGCCCGGCCGGATTGTCGGTCGCACAAACAGTAACTGGATCGTCGAGTGGCGGCAGATCCCCGCGACGTACGCTCTGTCCATTCATCTGGATGCCCCGAAGCCTTTGATCAAGCGCAAAGACCCGGCTGACACTGGCCTGGGCGAAGGTCTCCAGCTGATTGCAGAGAACGAGTCATTCCCGTTCAAGGGGTCGTTCTGGCGTCATCGCTTCGGTTTCGGCGTTGGTAACCGCTTAAACGGTGTGGCGATGATCATCTCGGCCGCCGGTTACTCGGTGCCTTCAGCGTTCGCATAAGAGGTGATGATATGGCTAAGGCCTCGAGAGTTGCTGCTCAAACAGCGAACAAGATGACTGGTATGGAAGAGCGTCTCGGTCGAATCGAAGATGGACTAGCAGTCCTTCTGACGCTGGCTGGGAAGCCGGAAGAGGCCCTCAAGCTTGGGCCTTCGCCAGTTCTACCAGTCGACCCCTCGCCTGAACCCCTCGAACCTCCTAAGACTCTTCTGAAGAAGAAGAGTAGGTAATGGCCGACGGGAGGGGTTGAATCTGACCCCTCCCGACGTTCGAAGGAGAAGTTCTATGATCCCGGATGATAAGAAGAAGGATCCCCCGAAGTCTGACGAGAAGCCACACTTCGTGCTCGAAATACAAGACTCCTCACAAGGTCAAGTTACAGAGACCCCGGGCAAGAAGGAGGCCGAAGATGGCAAAGGCAGTTCCTGATAACACGATGGACGCACAGCTCGACTACATTGCGTTGAGTGACGAGATGTATGTCTGCAGTTCTGAGCCTGCTACTCGTGCTGCCGCAATCGCAGCTGCCCTTGCTGATGTTGCTATGGCGGGCGGAGACTTTGCCAAAGCTAATGACACCAGCGGACGCAAAGTAACAATGGCTGCTAAGTCTGCAGTACCGATTGATACTGGTGGTACAGCTACACATATCGCTCTGTGCAAACTTAGCGATACGTCACTGCGACTTGTAACAACCTGTACCAGTCAGGTCTTGACAGGTGGTGGTACGGTCGACTTCCCTGCTTGGAAGCATAACCTTCAAGATCCGTCATAAGGAGATGCACTATGGCAATTTCAAGTCTTGCTCAACGCACTACTACGTTCACCGCTACTACGTACGCCAACATCGAATGGCGCGCCCCGGCAACCGTTCGGGCGAAGATCCTAGAAATATCCTATATCCAGCTCACTGCTATTGCGTCGCAGATTGGTGTTGGTCGCCCTCAAGCGGTTGGCCAAACGCCAGTGAACGTTCCGTTCCAGAAAGATGATCCCGGTGATCCCGCTTCAGTAATGAACGGTTCATTATCATGGGCGACTAGCCCGACTGTTCCGCTCATCTACCATCGCCGTTGGAATGGTACACTTGCTAGTGTAGGTGTGGTTTTTACCTTCCCGCGTGGTTTGGTGATCCCAATCTCGTTCTCAATGGTGATCTGGAACATCGCTACGACCGTCGCTTCTGACGTTAACTGCATCCTGGACGAGTAACATGGCAGATGCAACTGAGGGCGACCGTGTCGCATATATTGCTTTATCGTTATACGGCAATGGAGCTATGTCCATTAGTGGGAACATTGGCGATCTGAAGCTTGCGCTGCAGATGCTCGATAACGCACGAGCTGCGCTGAATAGTCAATGGGCTGCTAAGAGATCTCCCAGCATTCTGATCCCGGGTAGAGATGTAGACGTAACTCCATCTCTACCCCTCATCCCTCATGGCGACATTCCCGTAGAACTACGTCCTAAGTTGTCACTAGAAGGAGTAAAGCCATGAGTCAGTTCCTGGGGACTACAAGCGGTACAGCTGGTTTAGGTGTTCAGTGCTGCCCGAATGATATTCGCCTAATGCCGACGTTTATGATTGACTACGATCCGTTCATCGATGTACGGATTGGGGCCGCTTGGGACCTGTTCATGGGCTTCGAAACTCCATGGTGGCCGCGAGGTGGTAGTCTCATGCAGGGCGGCGATGGGAGTAATAACGACATACTCGAGGCAGCCTGGGACGGTGGTACCGAGCTAATCGAACCTAAGGGTGGTGGTTCGAACTCACGCTTTGGCATCTATGGTATCACTCGGGATGTTTACGGAACGCCACTTGGAGACGTGACCTGCAAACTATTTCGAACCATTGGCGACCTCTATAAAGATGTAATGATAGATGAAACCGTCTCTGACCCAAGCGGTAACTATTTCCTGTCTACCCCGTTCTACCCTGAGACTCATTACGTCGTGACCTACAAAGTGGGCACTCCTGATACATTCGGCTCTTCGCCCAACAATTTACAAGGTTCGTAGATGCCATCCATCCTGACCCTGTCCACTTTCACAGCACCAAAACAGCGGCTTATAACAGAGCCGTATACTAAGTCCTTGCTACATTTCGATGGAGTGGACGGCTCAACTTCTTTTGTTGATGAAACCGGAATAGCATGGGTGGGTGTCGGTAACGCCGAGCTAGATGATACTCAAAAAGTATTTGGCAACACATCCCTCTACTTAGCGGGAGATGGTTCGCATGTAAAAAGCCAGAGTGTCGGAGCATTTGTTCTAACCGACACCGATTTCACGATAGAAGCTAGGGTAAGATTTGAAGCCTTGCCGACGTCTGGCGCACTTGCGTTTTTATTCTATCAGACCGAAGCCGCAGGTGGCAACATAGCCAACTGGCTGGCTATCGAAAATGTTGCTGGTGTCATGACGTGTAAGTGGCGAGTTAGATATGGTGGGATGTATAGGATTATGTTGGACAGGGTCTTCGATTTCCAACTTGATACATGGTATCACATTGAAATCTCGAAAATCGGCAATGACACAAGAATGTTTATTGACGGCATTCAACAGGGGGCAGTAGATACAAGCGTGTACAACCCAAAGCCTTGTGGTGATACTCCTACATACTTGGGAGCATTATATACGGGTTCTCAGGCCCTTCAAGGATGGATGCAAGAGTTCAGGTTCTCAAACTACGCAAGGCATACATCTGACTTTGGATTGCCACCAGCTCCGTATGTCTATAGTCAATCAATAGATAGTGACGACCTAGTACTGTTCAAAGATTTTGGTCGGACGTTTGAACCAGTCTCATATCCAGACGACAACAACGCCCTGACTAACGACCTGTTCCTAAGGCGAGTACTTATTTGTAATGCCCCAGTTGCCGCGCCTGCGTATAGCGTCCTAGTTATTGCTGATATAACCCAAGCACAAGTAATTGAGAATGCAACTCTAACGGCCCACGGCCTTACGCTTGTTATCGCGGACATAGCACAGGTACAGGTAACTGAGACTCCTGCGCTTGTGCAACATCAGGTACTTGCCGTTGCCGATACAGCACAGGCTCAGGCTATCGAGAACGTTACGCTCACACAACATCACTTATTGTCTATTGGTAGTGTAACGCAAAGTCAAGCTATCGAGGGTACCAACCTGACACAGCATAACGTCCTCGATATCGACGACATCGATCAACTGCAGGTACTCGAGAATGCTACACTGACTTATCATCCTGCAGGTGGGGCACCTGCTATGATTGATCGCAGTGTATTTCGTGGAGTTGGACGTGGAGTTGATAGAGGAGTTGGATAATGGAGATCTTCCTCAAGCAAGCTACAGCTACATCAATCGTCTTCCCACTGCTCGCGACTGGTTCGACTGACAGGAAGAGTGGAGCGACGCTCGCTCCCGGTGACTTCAAGATCTGCAAGCACACTGGAGGGATCTGGGATGTCAGTTCACCCGCTACTCCCGTCCCAACAGAAGTCGGGTCGCTCGGGCTGTATGTCTTGCCACTCACGGCTCTCGAATTGACACCTGATGATAGGAACTTCCCCATTATCATGGTTGCACATGATGTAGCCGGAGCTGAGTGGGAAGAACAAGCAATCGTCATTCGTCTATTCCTCCACAATATCGACGACACAGTTGTAGTAGGATCAGGTTCTGTTGCCTACACACCCGAACGAGTTGTCGATCCTGACGGTGATCCCATCGACGGTGTGAACACTTGGATGAACACAGATCCTGATGATTCCCAGATAGGTATTCAGGCTCGTGGTTACACAGATGCATTTGGGCTAGTTGCTACACCTTTCATGCTAGATCCGGGAACCTACTATGTCTGGAGACAGCATGGTAGCTTCGCATTTGATAATCCAGAAACGGTTACGGTGAGCTAATGGCTGATATTGTTGGGACCCCTATTCCTCTTACCGCTCCAGCAGTCACTGGTTATGGGACTGTCGAAGGTGTCGCAGCTCTCGCACAGACTTGGACAACGGATGGTGTCTGGATCGATGGTACTGAAGAAGTCGAGTCGACTGTCCCGAGCTTGACTCAAGTCACGAATTGGCTCAACACAGTCTCGTCGATGCTCGATGTTGCTCTAGCTGGGGCTGGGTTCACTACACCCATCGAAGCTGTCGGAGCTCTCTCCTCGATCGATCTGTTTGTAGAGTCGATCGTCTCAGATCTCGCTAATGCAGCTAATTCGAGTGGTCGATTCCTCAACTACAGAGTTCTCGAACACGGGGGAGTGTCAGTCATTTATGATCAGATCTCGAAGTGGGTTGAGATGTTCGCTGATGGGCTCGAAGCTCTAGGAGCTATCCGATCAATGATCCCGAATACAGCATTCATCGGGTTTAGGAGCGATGACTTCGAAGAAAGACTCTTCGGGGTCTTTACTACAGGAGCTACAAGTGCCCCAACTGACGATTAGCTCTAATGCTGGGATAGTACGTCGAGGGCTCGAACGCCTACGTGCAGCTCTCCCGACGATCAGTCGGAAGCGTCTCTACGACGCTACTGTAGAGATTCGAGATCGAATGTCGGTCGAGGGAACTCCCCCGAGATATCCCATTCACTGGGATAGCGATCTTCAAAGACGTGCGTTCTTCAGATCGAAGGGGTTTGGTGGAGGGATTCCAACAGCCCGAACTGGGAAGTATGCAGGAGCCTGGAAAGTCGAACGTGCTGATAATGGATATACTGTCATGAACAAGACCCCTGGAGCTAAGTTTATTGGAGGCTCAGCTTCAGGAGCGAATCAGTCCCAAATTCATCAGGGACGATGGCGGTTGTTCAGAGATCAGGCAGATCTCGTGAGGAGATCTCTCCCTAAGCTCGTTCGCGACAATCTTCGTGAGTTCATGAAGCGTGTCTTCGCTCCTACTCATACGATGGGAAGGTAGAGATGGCTGACTATTATTCAGAATGCGAAGATGGGTTCGTAGCACTGCTCCAGACGCTGACAACGGTCTTCGAGCACGACTACCAGGTGTCGGATGACGATGCTAATCTTCATCGAGGTGGAGACAACTTCGTTGTTGTTAGACCTGGAGCGTTCCCGATTACGCGTGTCACTGATCAAGTTCGAGACATGCATTGGGAGATCACCTTTGATCTGGATATCAAATTCAAGGAGTACAAGAAGTCTTGGGACAGATTCAAGGAGGTTCGATCTGCGATTATCAATCTACTGTACTCGAACCCAACTCTGGGAGACACCCCAGGAGTCTATGATGTTGTTGTAGATAGTCGGGAGATCGCTCAGTACCTGAGATTCTCAGACATTCCTGAGTCTAAACCCAATTTCATCATTCAGACGATGCGAGCTGTCGTCACTCAACGTGTAACATTCACTGGTGGAGAATTCTAAGAAGGAGATGAGTATGTCTAAAGACAAGAACGTGAAGTGCCCGATCTGCGGTGCTACTCTCGAACTTGAGCCGCACCCTGACAACCCCGATCGACTGATCGCTCAGTGCGACTGTCGCGGCTCCAAGGTCCCTGTCATCGATGTCGCTAAAGGGACCTCAATCGTGAAGGAAGGTGAGTAATGGCTAACGTCTCTGGCGAAATGTATTCTGTCGGTGCTCGTCGGGCGATAATCTTTCGTCTGAATGCTGCGGGATACCCGATCTATGGTGCGGCTTCTGCTTCACCGTACGAAGGGATCGAAGTCTTGGGTGTCAAGAACTTCGACCTGACCATCCCCCCAGTTCGCAAGATCGTTCACTCTGGTAACGACCGCGTTCTGGCCTTCGACTTCCTACCTGCCATCGAAGGTGCTGGTGGTGGGTTAACAGTCGCTGGACGTAGTCTCAGCTTAGACGCGATGATCTCTGGTGTCATTCAGAGAACTGTTGGCGAGACTAAGATGATCGCCCAGGATACCGACCTGCAGGGATCCGAACCTGATGTGGCATTGTTCGTCATGCAGCAGGCGAAGGATGCAACCCTCCGCAGTCGTCGATATCGCTATCAGATCATTCCCAAGTGTGTCATCTCCTCGACCCCTCCTGGTCAGAGTGAGGCTGTGGCTGAAACTAAGTACGATATTGCGATCAGCCCGACGGTTAATCATCTCTGGGGGACAGCATTCTCGGTTGCTGACGACGGTTGTACTGAAGCCGCTGTGGTCGAGGGAATGGCAGAAGGTCGTCCGAATCTCGTTGCTTGGTTAGGCGATAACGTCATTACCGTCTTCAACCTACCAACCAGCAAGCCAGCAACAGCTACATCCAAGATCCACGCTGTGTGGGTCAACGGTGTCCCAGATGCGACCTTCGGTAAGACCGTCACATCCATCACCCCAACCGCCAAGCCTGGTGTTGGTGTCGTAGTCGTCGCTCTCTACGAGTACTAATATGGAACTTAAACGTGAGACGGTCAAGTTCCGAGATGGAACAAAGCTCATAGTGACGGAAGCCAACTGGGCTGCTTCCATAAAGCTTCAGGATCTGGAAGAGCAGGCTAAGGCTACACCGCTCGAGGACCCAATAAGTCAGAGATTCAACTTACTCGTGTATCCCAAGCTGGCAGCTTGCTCTTCCGGTAAAGTCCCGTCGATGCAAGAAGGTCTCGCGATGCCTTCAGTAGAGCTTGACAAGTGGTTCCTTGCTGTCGAGCGTCTGAACCCAGACTGGTTCATGCTCGTCCCCGACAAGCTTATTGAAGAGTCACCCGAAGCCCTCGCAAAAAAAGGGAAGAAGCCGACGGAGTCTACTCCAGACTCATAGCATTAGTTGGAAACGTTGCTAGTGACGACCTACCAGATTATCTCGATCTACCCAAGGAAGAGATTGATAGGTACTGGGGCCAGTGGGCTCTATGGAGATCAACTGGTAGGCGTCTCGATTTCGCGTTGGCTCAGAATGTTCCTGCGAGAGTGTTGAATGTCATCCTTCTTCTGGACGATCTCTATGGGCGTCTGGAGTCCCAGAGAATGAAGAAGGAGCGTCAAGCGAAAGGTGATGTAGACGATGCCTCTATCCGCGTCCGATAATGAAGCCACTCTGTGGCTGAGACTTGCTCTTAACAATCCTGACATCGATCATGCTCAAGCTGGCATTAAGCAGATCGAGGAGTCTCTAGCTGGTGTTGAAAAGCATGCTGGAGCATCGTCGCAAGCTGTCGCTACTGCGATAGCTCCAGCTCAAGCTGCCGCACAAGCTGCTGCGACTCAGAACTTGAAGGATCTGAAGAGGCTTGAGACTCAGGCTAATCGAACACAGTCTGAGTGGAGACGTCTTCAGTTTGCTAGTCGATCGATGGGCGAAGTATTCACGATCATCGGTGCGGCGGCTGGTGCTGTTTTTCTAGGGGGTCTTGCTTGGGCTTCGAAGTATGTTGCTAGTGTCAAGGAATCGACAGCAACTGTTCAGGAGTGGCGTCTCGGTCTCGATAGTCTAAAGACTTCTCAGGATCGGGTAGGTGCGGTTCTAGCTGACGCCTTGCTACCTCTTCTCGAGAAGGCAGCTTCTCTAGCAGGGAAGGTAGTTACCTTCGTAGAAGCGAACCCTCAAGTTATTCGAGCTGCACTCAATACTGCAGGTGCGGTTCTTGCGTTGTCCGCGATAGGGATTGCCGCTACCAAGGGGTTCAAGATCTACGCGGATATTGGGTACACACTAGCAACCGCTAAGCAGGTTGCAGCTAGTGCTGCGATGGAAGCAGCTGCTGCTCAACAAGTCATTGCGGGACAAGAGATGGTCGTAGCTGCCAACATCATGGCTACAGGTGTTCCCGCAGCAGGTGCTGTAGGAGCTGGTCTCGCAGGTGCTGCAGGTACCGTTGGGGGTACTGGAGCATTAGCTGTAGGGACTGCTGCTATAGCACAGGGGTATCGTCTGAATTCTGCAGGTCAGTTGATCAACTCTGCTACAGGTCGATACGCTTCTGTGTCACAAGGTATGGAAGCAAATGTTGGAACTGAGGGTCTGGGTGGTCTGGGAGGAGGGGGGTTTCTGGGGTTCTTGAAGTCACTCCCTCTATACTTCTTCGGTGCCATGAAAGATACATTCACCGAAATCGAGATGGCTCAGAAGGAGGCTAATGCTCAAGCCCTGTTGGATACTACAGGAGTAGGCGATTCGTGGGAGAAGCAGGGAGGGTGGCCAGGGTTCTGGGATAAGCTCATGGGGATTACGAAGCCCTATGCGGGAGCCATCGATGTTACTACTGGTCAACGAGTCACAACATACGGAGGGGTAGCTGCACCCGGTACTGCTGGAGGAGCTCCTGCAGGACCTACTCCGGGGTCTGCTGCCTACGTAGACTTGTTTATGAAGCAGCAGCTCCCGATGTTCGAAGAGTATGAGAAGCAGAAGACATCAGTAACTGATTCATACAACAAGCAACGACTGTCGTTGGATACTACTTACGAGAGACAGCGTACTGATACCGTCGCTAACTACAATAAGCAGAGAGCGTCTCTCGAGGCTGATTACAGCAAGTCGACTAGTCGCGAGATGCGTGACTTCACTCTGAGTGAGTCACAAGCTTGGGAAGACTACTATTCAAGGAGATCTGGCGAGGCTGCTACCTTCGGGGAAGAATCGCTACGTGCTGAACAAGATCATCAACGAGAGATGCGAAAGCTCCTCGAGGATCACAACGATAAAGTTGAAGGGTTTGCAGCTACTCGTGATGCTCTCGGGTATGCTCGGGAGATGCGTGACTACGAACGCAAACGTCGGGATGCCGAAGAAGAGTATGCTACCAACCAGGGTCGTCGTAACAAAGACTATGCTCGGGCTATGTATGATATGGAGCTACAGTTCCGCAAGGAGCGTGCTCGTACTATAGCTGCATATCGACAGCGTTCTGCTGATCAGGCACAGGATCACAAAGAGCAGATGGATCAGATGGCTGTGGAGAACGCTGAAACTCTTTCCAGACTCGAATCAGATTATCTCGATCAGAAGACTGAGTTGGAGAAGACATACAACGATGCTCTTACTACATTGAGTAAAGCTCTCAGAGATCGAATCAACGACCTCGATGTCTCGATCTTGGGAGATTATGTGTATGTTCATAACAAGATCGCTGAAGAGACAATTAGGTTTAGAACTTGGTTAGCAGGGATGGCAGCGAGTCTCGCAGCAGGGTATGGAGGGAGTGGGGGAGGAGGGAACAAGCTGAAGGCTGCAGGAGGGTATGCAGGCTTTGGTAGCTATACCTTGGGCGAGGAAGGTAGGGAGTTCGTTCTTTCCAACATGTCTACGAGACTCGCGGAACGTGTCGTCGGGGGACAACTCTCACAACATCGTCTCATCAGTGCTATGCTCAATATGGGGGGTGGCGGGGGGTATGTAGATAATCGTAAGATGGAGTTCAATGGCATGACTGCTGCTGATCGAGATTGGGTACGATCTATGATAGTTAGGATCTCCGAGCAGACAGTAGTCAATGCATCGAGGGCATAACGATGACATATCGAAGCGAGTTCGAGATAGGTCTGACACAAGGTGGCTTGACGAATCTCGATGTTCTGTCGACACCAGTCGTGCCTCCAAAGTGGTTCTACAGTTCGTTTGCCGATACGAGATCGCTGGGCAACGGGATGACGAGGGGTGTAGGGGCACCCGTCGCTACATGGCGTTGGGGCTTCATCAAGAAAACTCAACGTGATAAGCTTCGAACGTTCTGCCCAGGAGTTTCAGCTTCAGTAGTTATCCGAACATATACGACCGAGTCTCTAGATAGTGCAAAGGAGTTTTCGTGCATAATGTTTTGGCCCATCGACGCTGAAGAGATCAATGCAGGTCGTCGTTTGGACTTTACAATCGAGTTTCGTAACTTAGTGCTTCTATCGGAGTAATATGACGTATCATGTTGCTACTCCTACAGAGTTAGCATATCTACGATCACCAGGTCAATTCAGTAAGATCTATCTAGGGTTCCCTCAACCCTCGACTATCTTTACTTGTCGAGTTAATCAAACGTTCACGACTACTGACATGATACGAGAGTTTATATATGACGGGGGAACTGGTACGTACACAGACATTCTTCCCGGGATGACGATCTGGGTAGGCTTGTCAGCAGGAGCTAGGGATGTTGGAATGTGTCGTGTTCGTAAAGCCCCGACTTCTACTGTCATCTACATCGGAGAGACATCAGAGCTTGATTGGGCAGATGATCTGTACATCACAGTCAAGGACGACTTTGGGTTATGGCCCAAACATATGTTCCGCGACATCGATCATGTTGTCTTCATGGACTATGATGTCGCGTATAGTGATCAGCACGAGGACTTCGATCCCGTCCCCGTCATGGGCCCTGATGCTGTGCTCTTCTATCAAGGTACTCTGGGAGGAGGCAATACAATTCAGACGTCGTTTGATGCTTCTCCTTCATGGGTTATCGAATCTACGATTACGACCTATTCTTGGAGTGCTCCTGGGGCATCTGCGACGTCTGGGATGTCGACAGCGACCCCAACGCTGACTTACAATGCCCCAGGTACTTATCGCGTCTCGTGTTTGATCACTGCTGCGAATGGTAAGTCATTTACAGGGTATCGCAAGGTTATAGTATTCGATTTGACTGCTCTCCCTGTCTCACAAGCTCTACTTCGATCCTGTACCGGAGACGTCGAAATGGGAGGTTGGGAAGCTGAGATAGAGCTATACGATTCAACAGAACTAGCATCGATCGTTGAACGTGGTGAGTGCTTTATATTTGCTCGAGACTGGTATGGGAGCGTTCTTGCTGAGGATTTCTCTCTCGTATCATCGTCAGTATCTTTCGTAGCCTCAACGAAGAGAATTCTGAATCCCGCAGCTCTGGATGTCTTTACTGTTGGGATGACGATCAGTGTCTCTGGTTCTACATCTAACGACGGCGAATACCTTGTTGTCGAAAGTACTCCTACGTATTTGGTGGTAGCTCAAGCTTTGACAACCGAGAGTGCTGGAGACCTAGTAACTATCACAGCATTATACAATCAAGCCGAGGTCAGCATAGGCCAAGTTGCTGGTCGTGAGAACATCATCCTCCACGGTTGGATATCAGCGGAGAGGATGATCGTCAACAAGAAGGGCGGCTATGCTACCTTCAGAGTTCAAGGATCGAACTTCTGGCTCGATAGCATGGAAGGGTTCATGATTGGCTTCGAGCATAACTTGACCCCGACAGAATGGATACACTTCGATCAGCCTACTCCCGATAAAGCTCTCTGGAATCATTTGCACTGGCGTTCGACAGCCTCTGCTGTAATCGATATTCAGCTGACTGGTGATACGAGACTGTGTGGAGCTGTTGAGGCTTCGGTAGGGTCGCTTTGGCAGCAGATGGTTACAATGTGTAACGAGTACATACTAGCTCGACCCTGTACAGATAGATATAGTAGGCTATTCGTTCAAATCGAGAGCGAGTATCAACCTGCAGCGACGAGATCTGCAAGCCACTCTACACTGATGCAGCTTACGAGTGCTGACTATGGCGAGGAGATCGAAGCAGAATATACTCCTCTAAACACTGTCAATCAGATCAGTCTATCGGGGATGTATTTCAACGGGGTGAATGTCGATACTGGTCTTGTCGCATATGCGTCTCTTGCGAACGGTCACTCCTTCAAGCGATACGGGCACAACGAGACGATCGATCGAGTTGTTCTTTCGAGCCAGTCTCAGGCTAATGAACTAGCTGGACTCATCATGACTGCAAGGAACAACCCATACCCGACGATTACAGTCCCCTTGATTCAGGATAATCGTCTCTTGGATATCTGCCCACAATACTATGTAACGATGATTGTCGACTCAGAGAATGTCCCGCGAAGTCTGAATGGCATCGCTGATGGTTCATACAACTTGTTCGTACAAAGTGTATCATACGAATTCGATGACTTGACGGGATTCTTCTCAGTTCAAGTCACCTTGAAATTCGAGAACAAAGTCAACGGCGAGTATGCTGACCTTGCCGTGACTGGTGACTTGCCTACAAACGATAATGGAGATGTCGATCCGTTCCCAGAGTTCCCACCCTTTCCACCCTTCCCACCCTTTCCAAGCTATCAGGCATCTAGAACTTACACATGGGTGATAGCTGTACCTACTGTCGGAGGTATCCCAGGACCGAAGTTGAAGGAGATGCACAAGCCACTCCGTATTAGTGCATATTGTGTCGGAGGGACATCTGTGACCTTCAACATTGAATTGCGGTCTACAATCGGGACAGCGGGTGTCGACTTAATGGCTTCGGACGCTGTAGCACCAACGACGGGCATTGATGTAAGTACGTTTGCATACCCGATCTTGATACCCGACTATTGGCTCTGGCTTGATATTTCAGCAAAGTCAGGCTCACCTACCCATGTGGTAATCACTCTAGCAACAACGGTGTAATATGAGTTTGATCATCGATGAAGGCGGTCAATACAGTTTTGGGACAAAGTGCCATACTCGTAATGGGTATGCACCCATGTATGTGTCACTTACCGAAGATGACTATAATGCGTCAGGGCAGCATCTTGTTGCCAAGGGCCCAGGATCCTCCCCTAATGATTATATGGTGGGGATATATGCGATGTCAATGTTTTTAGTAGACAACAAAGATGATAGGGGGCTCGCATACATGAAGGAAGTAAGTAGTACGGGTAGGGGTTACTTCTGGTGGCTTCCGATAACTCTCTCTGGAGGGAATGTCAGCTGGGGAACACCTGTCGGCTTATATATTCAGCTCTCGTACGGCAACACCTCGTCCGACTATGTTCGTATTATAGCGATTAGACGCGATACGAGTGACCTAGATGTCTTCTACATGTATTACTATACTACCGATATCTATTCCCCCAAAAACGTGTTGAAGAAGTGTACGATAGATATTGGTGCTAGTACATATAGTAACAGCACTGTGATCTCCCCCTTCATAAAACCGTTGTTTGATAACGCATTCCCATCTACACCTTACTGGGCGTCACAACGTGAAGTACTGAATGACAGATACTGGTACTTCCCGGCTTACAGAACCTACGAGGGCAGTAACTATCATCAGAAAGTATATTGTGTAGATCTTGTAAACGAGACACAATCTGTAGTGTATGATTTTACTATCCCCAGCGGAGGTCCAACAACAAATGCTATGTTTTATTGGGGTGCGAAGTGGGACAATCTGCTAGGGTTGGTATTCTCTGTAGAGGGAGGGGACTGGGACATCGCGTTCGGATATATCGACTCGTCCGGAGACGCGCATGTCGTCACTAGGAACGGCGGAGACGAAGAAGTTCAAACTAACCCGTTCGGCACAATGACTAACATCTCGATCTATACACAGGGGTATCCCTCACAACCTTCTGGGGATAGATATACTAGATATATGTGGGTCGAGTGGCATAGAATCATCGGTGGCGAGACCGCATACTTGTGTACCATCAGCTGTAACGTGAGTGGTGTTGCACACAGTACTGTGGAGACTCTATCCATCCCAGGTGGGCCGTATGATTGGTATGCAGAATCGTGCAACGAAAATACTCCCAAGACTTGGGGAATAACTGACTATGCTGCATTCATTCCCGACGAAGAGTGGATCAACATTGAAACAAATGCTGTCGATAGTGCGTTGGCACTCCCGAGCGGTTATACCTTGGAACACTGGATTGATGTTCAAGATACTATCTACGGTTACGCGTATGCCGAAGCAATTCGAGACTCAGACAGTGCTCGAGTGATCTTGGCTATTGATGCTAGCGGTAGTCTCATTCGAGAGATAGAGTATGATTGGTATCGTAATACATCATACACTTCTGCTCGTGTAAAACTCTTTGGTAACTTCCTCATTTGGATTAGAACAGAGAGTACCGACTATTATGGGCATGATTACACATATCGACATACTCTCGACGTCGGTGCTGCTGCCTGCGTAGTCGAGTACTTGAACAACAATACTGGTGTAGACGTCGGCCCAAGCGGTAATATTGTACTGATGATGCTGGAGCAAAACTGAAATGCCTGCAGATAAGGCTCGTCGCGCTCTCAATGCAAGATTGAAAGGGTATACTCAACCCCCTCGTGAAGTCGCTGTCTTCATGGGGGATGGAGCTGGGGTTGTAGCAGTCCCGGGTAGATCTGGGTATATCTACGTTCGTGACATTCGAGGCAATGTTTCGATCGTCTGGAACACATCAGTCCCTAACATCGTCAATCAACCAGTCTTCGTAGCTTATCTCGACGGTCGACTGCAGGTTGTACGTGTTCGAGATGTGTTCTTTGGATCTAAGCCCACGAATGTTGGGCCTCACAATTGGACACACGAGTGGTCGGCAAGCGGTGGAGATGTTGTACGAGTCTTTGGTATGCAGATGATGCCCTGGAAGGCTGAGATTGACAGTGCAGATGCTTTCACTGTCAACATCTATCGAGCTATCTATGATGCAGACGGGACTTGGGTCGTAGAAGGTGTCGAAGATATCGACCTCAATGCTCACATCCCTGGCACTAGCGCGAATGGTTGTTATGTTCTTCTCTCGATCGATACGAGCGGTGTCATCAATCATACAGTGGGAAGTGATGTCGATCCTTATACTACCTTGGCAGTTACCGACATTCCAGCAATCCCGACTGACGAGAAGCCTCTGTGGGCGATTAGATTGTACTATGGGCAGACGACTTTAAGTCAGACGCCTCAAGATAACGACTTCATCGATCTCCGAGATTCGTTGCATGCAGCTGCCGGGGTTGGGGGAGGTCCGTCTGTTGCGACTAGTGCTGAGATCGACACAGGCACGAACAACACCAAGTTTGCAAGCCCACTAGCAATCTCGGGAAGTCATAATGTCCCTCACGTCGTTCCGGGGACTGCGGGCGATGTCCTCATGTCTGACGGTACAGACTGGTATAGTGCTGCACCGGGAGCTGGGGCAGGTAAAGCAACATCCGCAGAGGTAGATACGGGAACGAATGATACTAAGTTTGCTACCCCGTTAGCAATCTCAGGCAGTCACAATGTTCCTCACGTAGTTCCAGGGACGACTGGCAACTATATGAGATCAGATGGGACCGACTGGGTGAGTGCGGCGTTCCCCTCGATCCCCGTCAAAGCAACTAGTGCTGAGATCGACACAGGGACCGATGATGCTAAGTTCGCAACAGCATTAGCGATATCGGGAAGTCACAATGTCCCTCATGTCATCCCTGGCTCTGATGGAAATGTACTTACATCAGATGGGACAGATTGGGTAAGTGAAGCTCCACCTGCTGGCGCTGGGCCTGCAACAGGTGCCGAAGTTGATACTGGTACGAACAACGCTAAGTTCGCTTCGCCTTTGGCTCTAGCAGATAGCCACTATGTCCCACATGCATCACCTGCTACATCGGGTAACGTTCTAGCTTCGAACGGGACAGACTGGGTAAGCACTGCTCCATCGGGAGGCACTAAGGCTACGTCCGCAGAAGTCGATACTGGGACGGATGATGTGAAGTTTGTAACTCCTCTGGCTATCTCGGGCAGCCACAACGTACCTCACGTGGTTCCCGGGACGACTGGCAATTACATGAGGTCGGATGGGACCGACTGGGTGAGTGCTGCATTCCCCTCCATCCCCGTCAAAGCAACATCCGCAGAAATAGACACCGGTACAGACGATGCTAAGTTCGCAACAGCATTAGCGATATCGGGAAGTCACAATGTCCCTCACGTTGTCCCAGGGACCGACGGAAACGTATTAACTTCAGATGGTACTGATTGGGTCAGCGAAGCTCCCTCAGGAGGGACTAAAGCAACGTCTGCAGAAGTAGATACAGGGACGAATGATACCAAGTTCGTAACACCTTTAGCCATCTCAGGTAGTCACAATGTACCTCACGTCGTACCAGGGACGGATGGTAATGTTCTAACTTCGGATGGTACTGATTGGGTGAGCGAAGCGCCTCTCGGTGGAGGTACGCTTCATATTGATCAAGCTGGAGGTACAGGTGATACGTATGGAGTACTTGGTGGTACCCGAAACGGCTCTAACAAACTCTTTACAGTATCTGCAGCTGCTTACAACAGCGGTACTTTGAGTGTCTATCTGAATGGGCAGCTTCTGACGCAAGGGTCTGCAGAAGACTGGGTCGAGACGACCCCAGCTTCAGGGACCTTCACACTAGATGTTGCACCCACATCTGACGACGAGATAACTGCTGTATATGGCTCCAACGGTATCAGCGGTATCATTAGTGAAGCACCTATCGACGGAACGCCATACGCTCGCCAGGATGCAGGTTGGGTAGCTGGTGGTGGTAGTGGAAATGCACCGGGTTGGGTACAGGACAAATTTAATGGGAATTCAGTAAGTACAGTTACACTTGATACCGCCCCATTAGTCGGGCACTCCCTGATTCTATTCGGTAACGTATATAATACCGGGGCAGTAAGTGCGGTCTCTTCTACTAATACCACCTGGACGAGGGTGATAGGGCCTTATCACCCGGACCAAGCCTACTACGATATCTGGATAGGGGTATGCGGCACCTCTCCTGGAAGTGTCATTACAATCACGCACGCGGACGCTTATGCCTCATTTCAAGTTATTGAGATCTCAGACGTCCTCACGCCTACAGCAGGACAGACACTTACAGCTACAGGCGTATCTACTGGTGAGCTTACTGGGGTTACTGTCGGACACATAGTTGCTGTGGCAGCTGCAAACGACAACTCCCTTACTACAGTAACTATCGCTCCAGTGGAGCCAGGACATTTAGTTACACCAGACTCCGCTCGTGGGGTAGGTGTCGGTTACGGACCTCTCTATGTAGTCTTTGCCTCTACATCAGTAGTCAAGTGCTCTGTAGCAAGCGAGACTGCATTACTAATGGTAGAATTATCGTAAAGGAATAACATGGCACCTACAAAAGTTAAGATAAAGCAAATCGTAACAGTTACCGTTGTCGGTAGCCCTGGCTGCGTTAGGATCGATCAACTTTGGATACGACTACTATGAAGGTGATCTCGCTGAGTTCCTTCTGTATAAAGAAGCTGTAAGTTCTGGTAACAGGGCCGACATCGAAACATATCTCAAGAGTAAGTATGGGATAACATAATATGGGAACAGCTACCGATCTCAAACTAAAACAACTCGAACCAATCGCGACTGACACTGTTCTAGCGAACAACACAGCCAGTGCTTCTATTCCTATCGCGGTTGCTGTTGCTGAACAGACTGTCGTAGGTCGTATTACTGGAGGACATGTAGTAGCTCTAACAGTGGCGCAGCAGAAGACAATGTTAGCTTACGCTATTGGCGATCTTGCCGCCATTGCTGCCAACACAGTTGTTGTAAATGCTACAACAGGTGCAGCAGCTCCCACAGCTTTAGCAGTTGCGGCGAGTACCTTCGTAGGTCGTATTGCCTCAGGTAACATTATCGCGATGACGGTAGCGCAGGCCAAGACATTGCTGGCTTACGCTATTGGAGATCTTGCAGCTATTGCTGCTAACACAGTTGTTGTAAATGCTACCACTGGATCTGCCGTTCCCACTGCGCTTGCAATTTCTGCGAGTTGTTTCGTGGGACGTATCGCTTCTGGGAATATCATCTCCATGACCGTAGCGCAGGCTCAAACATTGCTTGCATGTGCTTTATTAGCAGGCGCCACCTTCACAGGGGCGGTTACATTCCGGGTTGGTACTGCTACAGCTGGTCAGGCCCCTGCCTACTTCCAGGCTACAGGTGTGCTGCTGACTGTTGCTGCAGCAGGGGCTATTGAGTTTGACTCGATCAACTCCTACATCACTAACGAGACTACATCAGGTCGCGGTGCTATCCCTGTCGAACAGCACTTCAAGTTGACAGCCGCCGGGGGCACGATTACAACGATCGCGAACTTCTTTGGCACTACTTCCAACATCCCGTTAGTTGCAAGCGCATACTACATCATCGAGATGTGGCTGTACTTCTTGAAGTCTACAGCTAGTACGGTAGTAATCACCCTTACTAATAGTGTCGCACCTACCGGTCAAGACATCTGGTGGGAGTCTTCGCCCATTACTGGTGCCGTTGCACCTCCCGGAGATGCTAACATGCTTTGCGGTCAGGTTTACAATGATGCGACTGCAGCGAAGGCAATTACGACAGGCTCATTATCAGACGCTGTGAATCACTTCATTCACATTCGTATCCATCTCAAGAACGGGACTGGGACGAGCCTGAAAATTCAAGCCACAGCTACCTCTGGTAACATCACTCCGGGTATCGGTAGCATGTGGGTCAGCAAGCGGATATCCGCTAGCAATGTAGGCGCATTCGTCGCCTAGAGGAGGCCGAGATGGCTAAGCAAGAAGAGGTCAAGAAGACCTATACGCAAGAAGAGTTTCAGAAGATGTATCTTCAACTCTGTGCACTAACGGGTTGGCAGCACGGGAGCAACCCGATATTCAAGAACATGGGAGAAGTGGGCTATCTAATCAACGTTCAGTTCACTATTGTCCCATATACTAAGGAGGAGCAGAATGCGAATAAATCCTAATGTACTTGGAGTCGATGTATCCGATTGGTGCACACGCATCAATGCGAAGGAGCTCGAGGACAACGGCGTCTCAACAGTCGTAGTTGGGTTGTATCATGTTACGCAGAATGGCAAGCGAGTTCTCTCCCCCAAGTCGCGGGAGCATTGTATCAACGTGGCTACCAAGTCGAAGATGGTTCTTCAGGCCTACTGCTGGGACGATATTATCGAGGACCCGACCATGCAAGCCGAATGGTTGTGGAACACGATGGTCGTAGAAGGGCTGCCCATCACGTGGGTCTGGGCTGATCAAGAGCAGTGGTGGGTGAACTGGGTTGCATATTGGAATGCTATCAGGACAGGTGACTACAGCAAAGTCCCATTTGGCGATCCTGTAAAGATAAGTCTTCACTTCCGGAAGTTCATGGAAGTACTGTATGCATGTACTCCTCGATCAGGAGTCTATTGTAACAAGGGCTATGTCTCCTCTTGGGCTCCGACAATGGATACTTGGCTTCCGAAGTATCTATCATGGATCCCGCAGTATGGGAGACAACCAGCTTTGAAGACAGCGATGACTTGGGATCAGCTCAGGATGAGTTGGATGCCTTCATACGACATCTCGTTGTCAAAGGGGCAACTGCCCGAGAAGGTAGTTGGGCATCAGTTCACTGGAGATCGGTGTTTGCTGCCAGGTACTTATGATCAGTATGGGAGGCGAATGCCTGCGGATGTAAACGTATTCTTCCCAACATTCGTTTCTGGCGGAGTACAACCCCTGCCACCTCCTCCCACGCCTGCACCGGCACATGTAGACTATATCGTCGTCCCAGGAGCGATCTACGTTCGAAAGGGCCCTGCAACTACCTTTGCGATCGTTCGATACGCTGTAAAGAACGAGATCCTACACGTCATCGGTAACCCCACAAACGGCTATGTTCAAATGATCGATGGTAATTGGGTCTACGCCGTGTACATCATCAAAGCCTAGGAGAGACTTATGCTGAGTGAAACTGCTGTAAACCTGCTGCTGCAGATCCCCCTTGCTGGGGTTGTTGTACTCGTAGTTATTCTGTTCCTGCGACACTTGAAGGAGATAACATCAGCCTTCATGACTTCGCAGACAACTCAGTCGATCGCGACTGCGACGACTCAGAAGGAACAGACTGCGTTGTTCATGGGAGCTATCAAAGAGCAACGTGAAGAAAACATCAAGTCCTTGAGTGAGATGACCGAGGGTTTCAAGACTCTCGGAGATCTGATCTCGTCACGTCTCGACTCGATGGCAGTTGCTAAAGCCGTCAGCAAGTCGAAGGCTAGGTAGTTTTCAACCGGCTGCTCTTGCCGGAATTAGAAAGGAGAAGTACTATGAAGAAGTTCTCAATTGGTGATCTGCTTGCTGTGCTTGGAGCTCTAGTTCTTACTGGGCTCGGCTGGGCAGTCGGGCACCCGGAGGCGGTGATATCGCTCGTTGCCGTCATCCTGATCTGGGTGGTCAACTTCCTATTCACTTGGAAGGGGATCAAGCTCAGCAAGACTTGGCTGACAGGGATTCTGTTTGTAGTCTCTCTGGGTTTGACAGCGTTATTCAAGTTGGAGCTGTTCCCCATCTGGCCTTCACCCTCAACTCCCGAAGCTATTGCTGCGTGGCTGACGTCGTTGATTACATACGCCGGTCCCATCGTAGCCTATGCAACAGGGCTATATAACATTATCTTGTCGAAGGTGCTCGAGAAGCTTTTGTACCAGCCCAAACTTCAGTGACAGTCTCTCTCCTCCGAGTGGTCAAGCCCTCGTTATTTCACGAGGGCTTGACCTATCTCGAAGCCCCAGAGAGCATAGTTAGTTTGTCCCTTATGTAATAAGGGACAAACTAACTATGCTATGCTTAGACTGACTTCAAGCGAAGACTCTAATCTATTTCTAATCTTCTCCTAATCTCAAGCTCTTATACTTAGTAATCAGGCCATATCCTTACAGTACTATCCGGGAGGAAGTATGCCAACGATCACCAGCTCAGAACCATCTGCAAATCTTTGGACGACAGACCTTTCAGGTGCTACTCCTGGAGGGTTTGTGTTATGTACCGGGTGCAGCAAGATTGTTCCCGAGGAAGGAGCAAAGTTTGGGACATTCAGAGTATTCATCCCGCCAGAGCCTTACTGCAGAGACTGCAGTAAGAAACCTGGCTTCATCGACCGGGCAGACTGGTCACCATATGAAGATCCTCAACCCTAAGGAGGTGCGAGATGCACGACCTATTTGATGAACGTTTCTTCTCTACACGCCCAGAGTGGCACGACCTCGGAAAGATCTCCGAAGTCCCCACGACTGCAGCTGAGGCCTGGGGTCAGATGACACCCTACTCAGTTCGAATGGCGGATCTGTTCTTGAAGCTTCAGAACGGGAAGTACGATCACTCGGGCTTTCGGGCGATTGTACGTGAACCTGTCCCCGATGATCCGATCGAACGCATCTTCGGTGTCATCGGCTCCGACTACGTCCTGATCGAGCCCCAGGAGATTTGCGAAATCTTCGACAACGCTGTCCAGACTCCAATTCAGACTTTGGGGTCTCTCGGCAAGGGCGAGACGCTGTTCATGTCAGTGCACTTACCTGATCTGAACGTGAGAGGCGACTTGGTTGAGAACTATCTGGTTCTCACTTCGCCCTACATCGGGAATGCTTCCATCAAAACGATGGTCACTCCAGTACGCCCAGTTTGTCATAACACACTTCGCGCCGCAGCTCGGGCTGCTACTGAAGTCTATCGCGTTACTCACGACGCCAGTGCTCGTAAGCGCCTGGCGAACTGGATGGCAGGGATGATGGGTCGCGCGAAACAGCGGACCGAGACTCTGCAGCAAGCGTTCGAGATGTTTGCGTCCTACTCTCCTTCTGCACGCACTGTCGGGAATATGATCGAAGATGTCTACCCATACCCACCTACTCCTGGCCAGCCGGACGAGCCTGAAGTCGATCTGGGGCTCTCATCCCGTCGTCTCGAGTACTATACATCGACTGTCGAGACACTCGATCATTCTCGACAGGCTGTTCGTGAGCTCTTCGATGGTAAGGGGACTGGGCTCGAAGTCAAAGCCTGCAGCGGGACCGGTTGGGGGTTCTACAATGCGGTTGCAGAGTGGGAGAATTGGCGTCGGACTACGAACGTTCAGGCGCGGGGAGAATCTGTCTTGGTTGGGGCGCGAGGAGCAGCGATTGAACGAGCTTACTCAGTCGTCTTTGGCTATGCTACTCGGGCAGCCAAGCGCTCATGATCTTCCTCGGAGACATTCGAGACGATCAGCTACGAACTAGAGTCGGTACATATCGAGTGCTCATTGTAGACCCTCCCTGGGGCTACGAAAATCAAGCCCCAGGGTCGTCTGCAGAAGTATACTCGACACTTCACGACGATGAGATCGTAGATTTGAATCTGCAGGACTTCGCTGCGGATGATGCTGTCCTGCTTTTATGGACAACTTGGGCGAAGCTCACGATCTCCTTGAAAGCACTCGAAGCCTGGGACTTCAAGTATGTTACAGGCTTCCCGTGGGTAAAGCTTACGACTACGGGGAACGGGATAGCATACGGGCTTGGGTTTTGGGCTCGAGGGTGCTCCGAACCCATCCTTGTTGGACGCAGAGGTCTAGCTCGGCCCCCTCTCGAGAGCCAATGGCTAGGTCTCATCTCTCCGAACTTCCCACACTCTCGAAAGCCTGAGAGCCTCCACGTCTATGCAGAGAGTCTCCCTGGACCGTATCTTGAAGTCTTTGCTAGACGATCTCGCCCAGGCTGGGATTGCATTGGGCTCGAAGTAGACGATGAGAAAGTCCCGGCTGTACCTTCTCTTCTGACAATCGAAGAGTTCAAGCTTGGAGATAAGTTCTATACTTCGAAATCGTTAAGCATCTATCATATCTTATTCATCACGCACGATGGGAAGATTCTTCTCAAGGATGAGAAGACCCCCTACACCCGTTGGACGAAGCCAGCTACTCTTCGCAAGTTCTATTCTCGTATGATCGGGAGGTCAAAATGATCAATAAAGTCACTACTCGAAAAGTTACAGCACGTGTTGAGATCGGGCAGGTAGTTTACTTTACCTGAGGAGGCAATGTCCGCCCGGCTCGTCTCGACGGGTCGGTCACGCCGGTCGGCGTCGCTGCTCATGATATGAAGAGAGGCGATCTTATTGAGTACAGCCCTCTTCACGATACGAAAGATATCCTCATACACCTCGAGAGGTCAACATGACTATTGCACCAGGTGTTCTAGTTCGAACCCTAGACAAAGGCGAAGGGGTTGTCGATCGACAGGTCTGGGCTCACCCGTCGATTGGCGAACCAGTCTGGTTGGTTCAGGTTAACGACGGGTTCTATTCGTTTCGCGAGAGCCTACTTACAGTCATCGCAGCTCTCAAGAAGCCAAAGATTCTGAAGGGGACGGATGCTGTCGCATCTGATCTCGTAGGGACTTGGTGGAAGCATCGCAAGAGCGGGAAGATGTTCAAGTACACGCAGCTCAGTCTCGAGGGTGTCGTTCGTCTCGATCTCAAGAACACCCCTGGCTTCTTCTATAATGTACAAGCAAAGAATCTCGAGAAGTGCTATGAGAGGATACCATGACAGTCATCGCTCGCGAAGACGGTTCTGGGCTTGTTGTAGAAGGTGTCTCTACTTCTCCTGACAAGGTCGTTCTGAAGAATTTGGGAGCTAAGCAGCTTGCAATTGATACATACTTGCTTCCAGGGGTTCGAGCTAGCTATCATCGTCTCTGTCGAGGCTTTGGTCGAGAGATCCCTCTATCAGAGGGACCCAAGCTGATAGTTCATCTCGGTAAGCACCCAAAGTGGGGGGAGATGAAGGACTTTCAACGGGAAGCAATTACGTTCCTCTGCCAGTCTCATCTTCGGGGATCGATGATCTGTCTCTCCCCAGGTTTGGGGAAGACTGCAGTATCGATCCTAGCAGCTCAATCATACGGTTTCAAGAGGGTACTCGTCATCGCTCCCTTGACTCTCCTTCGAACTTGGGTGAGAGAAATCAAGATGTGGGGAGGGCAGGCTGCAAACATCATTCACGGGCTTTCTGATCTCCTCGCTTCCGCTATCTTTAACCCTCTATGGACAGTGACGAACTATGACTCAGTAGTTCGTCATCCTGAAGAGTTCAATCAGGGATGGGACTTAGTCATCCTCGATGAATCAATTCTCGTGAAGAATCGTTCTGCGAAGCGCACAAAAGTTCTGAAGAGTGTCACTGCAAGTGCTACGAAGGTCTGGGCTCTTTCGGGCTCTCCCACGTCTAGGTATCTAGACGACTTGTTCGCACAGTTTCAGATCTTGCTTCCCAAGATGTTCACGAGCTACTGGAGGTTTGCTGAGGAGTACTGCTATGTTGTACGGGATCAGTGGGGGTGGAATGTTGTAGGTTCTCGACAGAATATTGATATGCAGAAAGAGTTCGAGGACATCATGTTCGTTCGAAGTATGGATGATGTAATCGATCTACCGAAAGAACTTCAGGAGACAATCGAGCTAGACCTCCTCCCTGCGCAGAAATACGTGTACAACAAGATTCTCAAGGAGTTCAAGATAGAATTAGCCTCAGGGGATACCCTATCGGTACCGAATCGAATGGCACAGTTAGTTCGTCTTCAGCAAGTCGTCTCGAACCTCCAGACTCTCGACCTCTCAGCAGATGACATCTCAATCAAGTTCGACTGTATAGAAGAGCTGCTCGAGACCGAGAGAGCAGAACCCCCCGTCTTGATCTGGACGCATTGGATCGATACAGGTCGAGCTCTTCGAGATAGACTTTCGAAACATTGGAGTGTAGCACTTATCTTTTCAGACACTCCCCCCGAGGAACGACAGGCAGTCATCGATATGTTCCAAGGAGGGAAGATACAAGTACTTATCATCTCGATCGGGACAGGCAAGTATGGGATCACACTGACGAACGCTAACTCGATCATCTACTGCGATAGATCTTGGGATGCTGATGCTGTCTTCCAAAGTTCATTTCGTGTTCGTCGCATCGGGCTAGATCACTCACCAGTCGTCTTCTCTCTACAATGTCCCGGGACGACTGATGATCTCGTCACAGACAATCTCATCGGTAAGTTTAGAGACATTGCTCGTCTTACAAACACTGATCTACTTGCTCTGCTCGAACGAATTGAAAGGAGATGATATGATTTCGAATCATGCAAAGATCTTCGTAGGTCTCGATCCTGGAATTACAACCGGCTATGCGATTGTAGATGAGGGATGTACTCTCATCGAGTCTGGGAATTTACTTCGTGAGGACTTGATGGGGTCGGTCTTAGCAGACATTGTTTGTCATCCCCACGCTACTATCATCATCGAAGACACCCCCATCCCTACACGGTCAGCGATGAACAAAGAGCTCCAAGAGATCGTCGGGGATCTCACACGATTGTTCCCAATTCGTGTGACTATCGCCCCAGGAGTCTGGAAGCAACCAGCAATCGAAGCTCTACGATTCCCGATAGGCTCATTCCCGAAGCCAACTCCTCATCAGCGAGATGCCTATCATCTAGTCGTCTACTACTTGATGAAGGAGAAGATATGGACAACCGAGACATTGTCGAAGAGATAGATAGAGATCCCTATCTGCCCTTCACTCTAACTGGATGTGGGGTAGCCTTGGGCTGTAGTTGTATCTTCTGGGCGGGATTTATCGTCGCCGCTCTCATTCTATACTGGAGGTTCTCGTGAAAAGTCTCATCTCTGTAACACAGCTTCGTGACTTCCTCGACTGTCGTCGTCGAAGTGTTCTCTCTGCTACCTGGAAAACGATCAAGCCAGAACCTGCACTATGGTTCGGGACTGTTGTTCATGCAGGGCTTGCTGGCTACTATTCTCACAATCGAGATCGCGATGAAGGAGCTGCAGCTCTCACCCGGAACGCTGAAGAGTCTCTGTCGAAGATCTCGCACACTTTCAGCGAGATCTGGTCGAACATTTCTAGTGAGTTCGACGAGTACTGGGATACCGCTTGGAAGGTCTATCAGAACTACGTCGACTACGACTCAGATGAGCAGCTCGCAGGGAAGATTATTAACGTAGAGAAACGACTCAACGTTCAGCTCCCTGGTTCTGAAGTCACTCTCTCGGGACAGATGGACTTGGTTCTCGAACGTCCCGACGGAATGTTCATCATCGATCACAAAACAGCTTCTCGACCCCTCGAGTCAGCAGCTCTCGAAGTGGATGAGCAAGTCACAGGCTACATCTACCTGCTCTGGAAGAAGACCGGGAAGATTGCCCAGGGCTTTCTATTCAATACCCTCGTGAAGAGCTACCCGATGCCCCCAGCTGTTCTGAAGACGGGAGCTCTATCGAAAGCTCAAGATCAACCTACGACCGTAGCGTTGTATCTCGAAGAGATCAAGAAGCGTGGGTTGAATGATGAAGACTACGCAGAGTATCTCTCGATCTTGAAAGCACGAGGATGGAAGCGATACTTCATTCGGGAAGGAGGTCACAGGAACCTAGCAGAACTAAAAGCGTTTGAGAGGCGTACCATCACCCGGGCTGTAGAGATCGAGAAGAGTATTCTTCAGCCCGAGATCTATGCTTACCCTGCACCGTCGATCTATCGATGCGGGTATTGTCCTTACATTGCAGTATGTAAAGCGATGGACGATGGTGGTGATGCCGACGCACTCTTACACTCACAGTTTGACAGGGTCGCATCGTGAACTCTAATCTGTTTCTAAGGTTTACTTAATCTTGAGCAATTAGACTGAATCTACCGGAGGATAAACTTATGCCAATCACCAAGCCAGAAAGTAACCGTTTTCTCAAGTGTCTCGTCCATGCCCCGTCTGGGGCGGGGAAGACTCGTCTCATTGCTACGGCGAATGACGACGAACGAACTTCTCCAATGCTCCTGATCGACTACGAAGGCGGAACTCAATCCCTCGTAGGTCGTGATATCGACATTGAACGCATTCGATCCTGGGAAGATTACAATCGAGTGTACACGATGTTGTCAGGGGAGCATCAGTACAAGTCCATTGGTCTGGATTCGATCTCCGAAACACATACGTTCGCTCTCCTGGCACAGCTCGTTGCCGGGGACCGCAAGCGAACGATCCCAGACCTCCTCGAGCAGGGCGACTATGGAATTGCTCTCGTTCAAATGCGTCGCTTACTTCGTACCTTCCGCGATCTCCCTGTGCACGTCTTCTGCACAGCAACGTCGAAGTCGGACATCGATCCCCGAGAGGGTACAGTCATCAAGCCAGCACTAGCAGGTGCCTTCGCAGATGAGGTGATGGGCATCTTCGATGTTGTTGCATACTTGGCACTCTCAGACATTCCCAACCCAGAGACGAATGAGAACGAGACTCATCGCGTGATGGTCTTGAAGAACTACGCCAAGTTCCGCACGAAGATTCGCATCCCTCAAGAGCTCGATGCTGAAGTACCAGATGAGATTATCGATCCGACTGTGACATCCCTGATGGATGTCCTTCACTTCCCGATGCCTTCAAAGGCTGTTGCTGGGAAGAAACTCACAAAGAAAGAAGGTGAATAGTATGTCGAAGCAAATTCAGATTGACTTCGGTGCAGTAGAGGACTTTGCTGCACTTCCCGAAGGAAGCTACCCAGTCACGGTCGATCATGTTGAAATGCGTGACTCGAAGTCCAGCGATGTCCCGTATCTATCCTGGGACTTGATCGTGAGTGGTGAGGAGTATGCTGGTCGCCATCTCTTCTTCACGACCTCGCTTTCCGAAAAGAGCCTGTGGCGTCTGAAGGCTGTTCTGAACAACCTGGGCGTCTTGGAAGAGCAGATGTCCTTCGAGATCGATGAAGAGTCGAAGTATGTAACATCTCCTGAGCTCTCCGGCATCCCGGCTCTTGCCATCGTCACGATCGAGCTCTATCAAGGTCGTACACAGAATCGCGTGGAAGATCTTGTGAGCGTTCAAGAAGCCCCTGCTCCTGCCAAGAAGACCGCGGTTGTGGTCAATTCCAAGGGCCCGATTGCTCCCGCAAAGAAAGCCCCGGCTCTGAAGCTCAAGTAGCCAAGTTTGCGTCGTGATCGTAGTCCGGGCTGACGAAGCGCAAGGGAGACGAGCGACGCGAGTTGGAGATGAGGAGCGTGTGACAGGTGACTGTCCCTACTCGGTTTGAAGCGGGTACTTCATTCTCCCCATCTGTACGATCCCTGCTGGGGTGAACGACCCAGCAGGGCCCCTTGCGGGGTAGAGCAGCGGTCAGCTCGTCTGGCTCATAACCAGGAGGTCAGTGGTCCGAATCCACTCCCCGCAACTTATGGAAATCAAAGTCAAACACTCCGGCACTAAAAACTGGGCATGGATCACAGCCCCCATCAGGTTGCTGATTCGTATTGCTATCATGGTCGGTCAGCCGATCAAGCCTGCTGCTGGCAATCAACCAGCTCATATCGATCTACCACTCAGGAGGAACAAATGAACTTGAATGTCAGATTTGGAACGCTCGAGGACCTGGACACAATTCAGGAGCTCTTCAACCACCCAGACATCATCGCTGGTCTCGGTGGCTTCACAATGAGAGATCAGATTCGGGACTGCATCAAAGTTCGCCCATCTCTCTGGGTAGCAGAGTTCGGCAGCAAGATCGTCGGGGCTCATATGTTCGGAGGTCGTCCACAGAGTCATATGGTCAAGCTCGGTCATGTGGGCGTTCTTCCCGAATTCCGTCGAAGGCGTGTAGAGACAACGCTATACTTCACAGCTGTTGCACAAGCTGTCTTCGAAGGTCGCCGACTGATCGAAGACACTATAGTCGGAGACAACGAAGCCCAGAAGATAGCTTTGCCCTCGATGGGATTTCGTCTTGCTGGCGAGCTTGTTCATCGAACTGCTTCGGAGAAGTCCATCTTCTTATATCAGCTCTCACTACTTTGGGATCTAGCTTGGGAGAATATTTACATGCGATGCCCTACTGGCTTCCACATTGAGCTGAAGACGAACCCCTATACTGCAGATCTCTGGGCGAAGAACATGGAGTTGTATCTGAAGAAGGAAAGCAAAGCCCTCGATCTTATCCCTACACTTCGGGGGATGCTCGAAAGGAGCTCATATGCTACCGTCATCAGCGAGTGAACGATTTCATGCATTGGGTCAGAATGTTCGTGGTGCAACCAAGCATCTCGAGACTTTCACGACACCCGACCATGTAGACGAGGTCGTCATGACGACTCATGAATTCACATCTCTCTGCCCTGTTACCGGGCAGCCAGACTTCGGGACGGTCGAGATTTCGTATCGCCCAAACACCAAGTGTCTCGAGTCTAAGAGTCTGAAGCTATACTTGATGACATTTCGCGAGAAGGGAACCTTCTGTGAAGCCCTTGCGAGCGAGATTGCTCGTGATGTGCAGGAAGTTCTTGACGCGAAGTCTATTGGAGTCGTTATTACTCAGGCTCCTCGCGGTGGGGTAGGGATTCGAGCCTCGGCTTGGATCAAGGGATCTGTTCTACCCATCTCCCTCGCCGACTTCAAGATCGCTAGGGAGGAACCAGCTCTCAAGCCAGGCTGAGCACCTATGGTCGTAGACAACCCATCCAAAACTACTTAAAGGAGATTACTCAAATGTTGCACAAACGTTTTTCGATCTTGCTCGTCATCCTGGTCGTTCTTGGCTCGGTGGCCTTGGTGGTCTCAAACATCATCGCTGGTAAGCTTTGGGCGGCTCCCTTCGGGCTGATTCTGACTACAGCCGAGCTCCTGTTCCCGATTGTGTATATCATCGGAGATGTCATCCCTGAAGTCTACGGTTTGCAAACAGCTCGTAGAGCTATTCTCATAGGGTTCGCTGCTAACCTGTTTGCTGTCATATTCTTCCTGATATGCTTGCAGCTACCCGCCCCAGGGTTCTGGACTAACCAGGAGGCCTTCAAGATAGTCTTGGGATTCACTCCTCGACTGCTAGTTGGGTCATTCATTGCCTACTTAATTGGATCGAATGTGAATGCTTGGACACTCGTCAAGATCAAGGAGCTGACAGGCCCTCGATTCCTGTGGGTTCGAACTATTGGAAGCACTATCGCTGGCGAGGGAGTAGATTCGTTCCTCTTCGCCATCATCGCGTTCACAGGAGTGATCCCCTTCTCGGCAGTGATTGCAATGTCTCTGTCGACCTGGGCATTCAAGACGTCGTATGAAGCTCTTGCGACCCCATTCACATATCTCGCAGTCAATTGGGTCAAAAAGATCGAAGCAAGTATCTAGATGCATCACCTGTCCCACGAAAGTGGGACAGCATGGGCCCTTGCGTTCAACTGGGAGAACGGCCTGTCCTCCCGCAGGCGATCGAGGTTCGAGCCCTCGAGGGTCCACTCTCTATCAATTCTAGAAGGAGGTAATATGCCAAGCTTTATCGAAGTAGTTCAGGAAGAAATCTCAGAGTGTCAGAAGATCATTCAGATTCACACTGACGCTGGAGAGAACGACATCGTTGCAATCGATCAAATGTTCCCTCACAAGACAGCAGATCTAGCCTTCATGATCTTCACGAAAGCTGCAAGAGTTGTCGGGTACGAGATGCACGGTGAGATGGACAAGGTTCGCATGGAAGTTCAGGATATCATCAACTACTGCGGGTTCCTCCTGGCCTTCTTGCAGAAGAAGAAGTGGTCATGACACTCGCCCTCTCCTACACGGTCGTTCGTGAGCTTGGACATCTGATTCAGCTCTCTCCAGAACATCTGGTCGTCAAAGTTCAAGTCGGGAAGGTCACAGAGACTCTAGTCTCAAACAAGAGCGTCAAGATAGGTCCGTCAATCTTTCGCAAGTTCATCTGCACTACAGGGTGTCGGGCTTGTTGTAGATCCTTCGGGCCATTGACTCTCGATTATGTCCCGGGCGAGATGGAATGGAAGCGACTCCCTCTCGAGGCTAAGATCCAGTTCGAAGAGAGATCTCTCTGGGTCGACGGAGACGAAAAGACCTTCTACTCAGCTATCAAGCCACACAGTTCGTGCCCTCTTGAGTCACCAACTGGGTGTGATGTCTGGCCGAATCATCCTCTTGCTTGTCATGCTTCGGCTCGTATCCAGATTTCGAAGTACCTCGATACGACGATGGTGCTTAAGAAGAAGGGCTTCTCGCGAACCTGGCGCTGGAAGGAACCTGCTCAGTGCGTCTATACTGAACCCCATGAGTGGGATCCTGCAGAGCTGCAGAGAGATCTTCACATTCTCGATCGATATGACTACTGGGCAACCTACTTCGGAATCCCGACTTACATTCCCGAGATTAAGAAGAATTTGATTGATTCATATCTAGCTAAGAACGTTATCCCATTCCGAAAGGACCTCGCATGATATCAACTATCATCCCCCCGATCCCGAATCTCGAATTAGCAGCGGGTCGAAAGTACCTTCTACTTCTGTCACACTTGCTGCACATGCCTGCATACAAGAGATTCTATGCAACCCAGTCGCTGGAAGGAGCATATCTCATTCTGGATAACTCAGCTCACGAACGACAGTTTGGAGAGGCTGCTTCCATCCTTCTATCGCAGGCCGAAGAGCTCGGAGTTTCTGAGATCGTCTGCCCAGATCATCTGTTCGACAGTGACGATACAATTCGTCGTACCAAAGAAGCTCTTCAGTTCTTCGTAACAAACGAGAAGAGACTTCGTCAGATGACGCCCATCCCCCGAATGATGCTTGTAGCTCAGGGGAACTCCCTTCTCGAATATTCTCTCTGCTTGCAGGGTCTAGTCAAGGAATTTCTTGCTGCACAGAAGAAGACAGCTTTCCCTCTAAACTTCCTTCCCACAATCGGTGTTTCGAAAGACTACGAACTGTGGGAAGGGGGGATGCATCGTCTCTTAGAGAAGACTATCTTCCCGATAGTAGAAACTCTTCCCGATGTTCAGATTCATCTTCTCGGGTGGGGTCGTGATCTTTGGGCACTTCGCCAGATCGTCAACGACTTCGGAGATCGAATTAGGTCGATCGACTCAGCCAAGCCAATGGTCTACGGTCAAGCACATATCCTACTCGATCCTGCGAAGCCCGTCCCTGCATATCCCAAACGATCCAAGTACTACTTCATCACTGAACTTTCTAAAGAACAGCTTGTAATCGTTCGAAAGAACATCGAAGTATTTGATGCAGTCGTCTCGGGAGGCACTGATGATATCAAACTACGAACCTTGTCTAACTTGTCCACTTAGGGATTGTCCACCCGTTCTTGGAGTCGGTCCCAAGAACGCTCCTGCAGTCATCGGAGAGGCCCCAGGGGCTACCGAAGTCGTTCAGAAGAAACCCTTTGTTGGAGTCTCCGGGCAGCTTCTTCGAACGACTCTCGATGCTGTAGGAGTTGGGTCGGAGAACGTCTACTACACAAACGTCTGTCTGTGCAGACCCCCTGACAATAAGACCCCATCGCAGACAGCTCAAAACGCTTGTGCGGATCGTCTGATGAGAGAACTCTACGAAGTCTCCCCAACCAAGATTCTGACGGTTGGGGGGATTGCAACTTCAGCGTTGCTTTCTCCCGGGAAGACTACTGCTATCACAAAAGTTCGGGGGCAGGGGATGATGTGGAAGCACACAGTTAAGCCCCATATTGGCGAAACAGACATCGAAGACGAAGATGAGACTTATCTTGTTCCCACATTTCACCCTGCTGCTGTAACTCGAACTCCTGATCTGTTTAGGGATTTCTCAGCAGATATTCAGAAGTGGTTCATGAACTTCGCTCCGCTCCCTGCTCCGGAGACTACAAATCTGATTGCTGGCTCAATCGAGTCTGCAATCGAATACCTCGGCTATCTCAAGTCAGCGACAGTAGTATCCTGCGACCTGGAGACTTCTGGGTTCGACTTCTTGCAAGGGGAGATCTTCTCAGTCGGCTTTGGGGCGATTGATCAAGACAACCCCCTTCAAGGCATCAATGTCATCATCCCGTTCGAGTTCGCTGATACTTCAGATGTAACACAAGCTATTCTCGATCTCGTTCACAACCCGAAGAACATCACGGTCTTTCACAACTGTAAGTTCGATCTGCAGTTCTTTCAATCTTGGCTTGATGAAGACTTCGAGCCGGCGAATGTAGCAGACACAATGTTGATGCAGTATGCTCGAGATGAACGAGGATCGGGTGATGCTAATACTGGTCGTGGCTTTCAGGGACTGGGACTGAAGGATCAAGCCCGCATTCGATACGACATCCCTGACTATCATTTCAACTTCGATAAGTTCTTGGAGATCCCCTATGACGAACGTCCCTGGGAGACTCTCTACACCTATCATGCGATGGACTGCTATTGTACAGTTCGGTTATACTTCGATCTCATCAGCGAACTGATGGAAGAGTCTCCGAAGCTGTTGAGTCTCGTCAACAACGTTCTCGTCCCTGGGGCTTGTGCCTTCGCTCAAATCGAACGAGAAGGGTTCCCCATCAGCATCAAGTACTTCGAGAAGCAGTCAAAGAAGCTCATCAAAGAGCTCGAAGGGTGTTCTGTGACCCTCAAAGCAATCGCCGAAGAGTATGGCGTCGAAGACCTAAATCCAGCCTCGCCTGTTCAAATCAAGAAGGTGATGGCTGGGATGAAGGTTATACTCGAGTCGACAGAACGAGACTTCGTAAACTCATTCCTCAAACGTCACCCGAAGCTTTCGAAGACAGTTAAACAGTTCCTGACGACATTGATGGACTATCGTCAGAAGTCAAAAGTACTTCAGACCTACATGACTGGTCTGTTGGAACGACAGGTCGATGGTCGGGTCCACCCAGACTTCCTGCTCACAGGAGCAGATACAGGTCGACTGTCTTGTCGTGATCCAAATCTTCAGAACATCCCAATTCTGATGGGTCGAATTGTTCGCGATGGCTTTGAAGCTCCTGAAGGGTATATGCTAGCCGAGGGAGACTATTCACAGCTTGAACTTCGCGTAGTAGCTTGGTACTCTCGCGACCTCAATATGACAGCAATCTTCAGAACGGGTCGAGACATCCATCGAGAAGTAGCAGCGGCGATGTTCAAGAAGCCTGCTGCACAGATTACGCAGCTCGAACGATACATGGCGAAGTATGTGGACTTCGGTATCATTTATGGGCGCGGTGCTAGGTCTCTTGCAGAAGGTTGGGAGATGGACTATGTGGTAGAACAGGGAGGCACACCGTGGACACTCAAAGAAGCCGAAGAGTTCTTGTCGGACTTTCTGAACGGTTTCCCGGGTCTTCGCGATTGGATCGATCGACAACATCGTCTTGTTCGTGCTCAACGGTATGTGGAGACACCAGTAGGACGTCGTCGGAGATTCCCTCTCATGATGAGGGACACTGCTTTCTTGATGGAGCGAAAGGGGGTCAATTCGCCAGTTCAGTCTCTGGCGTCAGACATCTGTCTGACAAATCTGATCTATCTTCATAGACACGTGTTGCCTCAGGAAGTCCGAATCATCTCGACAGTGCATGACTCAATCCTGTTTCTCATCCCCGAAGAGTCAGTCGAAGAGTGGATCCCGATAATCAAGTCTACAATGGAAGTCTGTAGAGCTCTCCCTGAAGGAATGACCTTCGATATCCCGTTGAAAGTTGACATCAAGCTCGGGAAACGTTGGGGTGATATGAGGGAGCTTTAATGGATAAACGATCCCTCGATTGGTGGCTGGAGCATCTCGAAGATGTTACTCCAGCAGGTAATGGGTATTCCGCGAAGTGTCCTGCACATGCTGACATTAAGGCTTCGCTGTCGATAACCGAGTCTCCCAACGGGGGAGTTCTCGTTCACTGCTTTGCAGGATGCTCTTACGGAGACATTGTGAAGATGCTTGATACTCCCTCGCCCATCTCAATCTCATCGACCCCTACTTCAATATCATCGTCGGCTTCAGCTTGGTGGGAAAGCTACACTGGAGTGAAAGTCAGTGAATGGGAATCTTGGGGTGTCGTATTCGACGAGACTACAATCAAGTTTACTTGGGATCGATCTTCAGTCACGAAGCATCGTGCTGCTGGGGGTAAAGTCTACTCTTGGCACCCTCAGGGGGCAGCTACACCCCCTCTCTGGCCTGATCCTCCTTCGGCTGTCCCAACTCGAATCTATCTGACAGAAGGAGAGTCCGATTGTGGGGTTCTAAAGCATTTGGGTTTGACAGCATTTGGAGTTACGAAAGGTGCTCAGACCCCGAACCTAGATCGCAGTTTCGCTCAATTCAAAACGCTCGGGGTTCGCGAGGTCGTCATCTTGTTCGACTATGATGAAGCAGGTCAGAAGTCACAGGAGTCTGTTGCTGAGTTATGTTTAGGCGAAGGGATAGTTCCCATCTCATGTGAGCTATCGAAGATACTTGATCCATTCTGCGGGGAGAAAGATTTACGAGATGTCTGGTTACGAGTTCAAGACACTCGAGAGATGACGAAGTTAATCGATCACTTGATCGATCAGACGATGAGAAAACGATCTCGTCGTGTCTCGAGAGCTTCTCTAGACATGTTCCTCGAGACCCCAGTTCGCGAGGGTCGATGGCTAATAGATCATACAGTCCTTGCAGAGTCAGTGGGGATGATCGTCGGAGCCCCGAAGATGGGGAAGTCTTGGCTAGCACTCGATATGGGAATCTCGGTCGCCTCCGGCAAGCCGTTTCTCGGGAAGTTCGATGTTCCTGTAGCCGGACCGGTCGTCATCATCACGAAGGAAGACCCTGATTACCTACTTCAAGATCGCTTCCAGAAGATCTTGATCTCGAAGGGTCTTGGTGGTAGAGTGAGTCTCCCTGATATCTTCTTCCCGAAGATACATCTCCCGTTGTACTTAGACTTGTCGAGGGAGTTCCTCTTTACAGCGAAGGATACGGCAGATCTTTTAGCCTGGCTGCGTGAAATCAAAGAACGTCATGGGAGTCTAGCACTAGTAGTCTTCGACCCTACTCTTCGAATGCTTGAAGATGTAGACGAGTTCAAAGCTTCTGAGGTCGGCAACAGTGTCTTTGCAACAGCACAGATTATTCAGACTGAGCTGAAGTCTTCAGTGATTCTCGTTCATCATCGATCAAAGGGAGCAGGTGATTCGAAGTCTTCGTATGGCTCGATGGCGTTTCATGCCTTCTCCGAAGGGTCGTTGTATCTGAAGGGGGATCGCCCGAACCCAGAAGGGTGGGTCTCGGTCGAGTCTGAATTCAAGTCTGCAGCAGGAACTACTTGGTCGTATCGCTTCCTCGACCTCGCAGACAGATATGAAGTCGAAGTCTCAGATGCGGAAATGGTCAAGGGCTCACAAGCTGTTGACAGTTCCTTGAAGTTGCTACAATTGCTCGAAGCTGCTCCAGAAGGATTGACAGTAGAGCAGCTGCTCGAAGGGCTGCCCGAATTCTCAGACTACATGATACGATCAACCCTGAAGGCTCTCGAGGCATCGAATCACGTTCATCGCGCGAAGTCTTCTGCCGAAGATGGTAAGAAGGGTGGTCCGCGGAAAGAAAGGTGGTTTAGAACATGAGAAAGTATTCTCTTACGAGTCAAGTCGCATCGCTGTTCAAACCTTGGATCGTCAAGCGCCCAAACGGAGGCTGTCAAGTTCTATTCCCGCTAGCAGAGCTCGATGATCTAGTTCTGAAGATCGTGAGACTCGTCATATCGTCAATGCACGCAGGGGGTGCCAAATGACAACTCTCATCTTTGATCGAGATCATGTTCAGAAGTGTACTCCCGAGCATCCCTTTCATCAAGTTGTTCACGGTGAGGCATGGGCGAGTCTTAGAACACTCGAAGATGGTTATGCAGATTGTATCATCACTGATCCCGAGTATGATACGAAGGACTTCAACTTGGAAGAGCTTCAACGAGTTTGTCGGGGGAACATTGTTGTCTTCTGCAAGCCCGAGAATCAGTTCTTCAAGCCTGACGAATACTTGTTTTGGGTCAAAACACCTTCGACCAAGAACTTCTCCCAGAAGTGTGGGAGGTTCGTCGAAATGATTCTTGTCAAGCGACACGGATATGGTGGAGAGGTGTCGACCTTCAACACTCTGCACTGGAGTCAAATGATCGGAGTCTATGACGATCGACTGATCATGCCTCCCGAGCATCCCTGGGAGAAGCCGCTGACATTGATCGAACGATTGGTTCGACTATATTCGAATCCTGGCGACTTGGTGCTTGATCCCTTCTACGGGAGTGGAACAACTCTCGTCGCGTCCAAGAGTCTTGGGCGTCATTCGATCGGGTTCGAGACTCTTCACTCATACGTAGAGCTCGCAAGAAAACGACTCTGGAGTGTCAAATGACCAGAACAAGATTCGATCAAGTCATGCATGTCATACATCTTGAACGTGTTCGTCAAGATGCCAAGTGGGGGAAGCATCGTAATCTCACTAGCTTCGAGTGGCTCACTGTTCTGATAGAAGAAGCAGGGGAGTGTGCTAAAGCTATCCTACAACGAAAGCCCGAGGAGTTGCAGTTCGAGATCATTCAAGTCGCTGCTGTAGCTGTAGCATGGCTTGAGGACATTCTCGAGTTCGGAGTGAACGATGCAGCTCCCAGCAAGAATTTCAAAGCTGGGTAGTGCGAGTTCGCTCAATACTGAAACTCCCCGGCAGCTTCAACTGCGCGCGACGCACAGACGCGAGACAAAAAAACCCCCGCAGACCGTGAGATCTGCGGGGGTATAACTGTCGGGGGTATGCAAACGAACGCGGGAGAACTTGTCCTACACGGTGTTTCTAGGGGAAGATATGCGATGCAGGCTGGAACTGGCAGATCGCTGCCGGTCGGAGACGGGGATGACACAGCCCCGCCAGCCTGCACCGCAAACGAACGGGCGGGAGTCGAACCCGCTTCAGCCACACCGTTCGTGACGTTCTTAGAGACCGCTTGACGTGTCCTGAATCTGCCCGAGAATCTCTTCCCAGGCTTCTTCGACCTTCGTCTCGACTGCATCGTCGAGCTCCTGTTGCCAGGCAGCGTGACGACGTTCTACTTCTTTGTCAACTTTGCTTTCGTCGACATCGTCGGGATCTTTGATCTGCTGAAGCATCTCGTCCGTGACTTGCTTACGAACGTCTTCTTCGTCCCACTCGTCGTACTCGGCTTGGGCGTTGACACGACAATCGTCTTCGCTGACTTCGAGCTCGATGCCGTTCAGATCATCTCCCCACGACTGTAGGGCGTCGATCCGCTCCTGAAGCATCTGACCTGCGGACGAAGACTCCTGAAGCTGCTCGGGCATGTTCGACAGACTATCTTCGCATTGCGATCCGAGCTCTTCGATGCGACCGATGATCTCAGGGAGCTCATCAGCGAGATGTGCACCCGCAGTGAGAGCACCGATGTCGTCTTCGATGCCATACAGCTCCTGCAGGAATGAGCTCTGCGTCAGCTGTTGACGAGTCGGGGCTGTGAGCGACATGTGAGGGGGCTGAAAGCGGAACGCCCACCAGTAGTACGAGTCGCCCTTCTTGATTCCCGCTTGCGGGTAATCCTTGCGTGCGTGTTTTACGTGCGTTACTCTTGGCATAGCTTTTCTCCTTTTGTCTGATTATAATCGAATTAGTCGTTCGGAAAGTCTTCGAGATCGGCTCGCGAACGTTCGAGAACATCTTCAGCATCTCGGTTATCACAGTCGCACTCATCGTACTCGAGAGGGCAACCAGGCGACTCTAGGTTCCAGCCGCAGAATGGGCAGGTTTCGTTCCCTTCGAGGGAGTCGAACTCCCAGCCTGGGACGTGCTTGCCACAGCGTGGGCAGTGTCCTGTCTCAATGCAGACAGGGCAGGGATCAGCGTCTTCCATGTGACCGGATCCTAGCGAAACACCAGCAGGCGACGGATCGTATGAGTACCGAAGTTCTCCGAAGCCATCGCAGTGTTGGCAGTAGTCAGGCCACTGTGCGACGTACGCATCGTGCTCAGCTTTCATCTTCTGCTGCCACGCGATGCACGAAAGTGTGTGTGCCATTTGATCTCCTTTCAACGAGCGAGCATGAATACGATAGTGCCAGTGCATCCTGCTACTAACGAAATAATCAGCAGCAGGAGCACTGTGCAGATCACGACGAGAACTCGATACATGAACTCGAGCATCATGAACCGATCTTTCGGGTCGTGAGAATCAACCCATCACCCAGAACGAACGTCTGGCGATGCTGACGTGCTACATCTTCGGGCTTCGACCAAACGCTGATGCGACGACGAGCATAGGTCTCAGCGAGATAGTTCTGAACTGCGACGACATGCGAGCATCCGCAGGGAATACCAGGCTCGCGGTACTTGCCCCAGTCACAAGAACAGATGGTCGGGATGTCTAAGTCTCCCAAGACGATCGTGTACTGAGACCCCGACGTCCCGGAAGTGACAACGAACATCGAACCTGATAGCTGCTCGATTGAATGAGATCGGCTCTTCACCTGCATCTCTTTTGGGAATCGATTTGTCTGCATGAGCTCCTCCCGAAGCCAAGCTTACGTGTTGTAGTGAGGGATTGTCCCTGCGATCGTGGGGAACAACGAACAAGCAACTTCATAGGAGATTTTGTCTCCTTCAGCAGCAACTCGTTCGTCGCTCCAATCAGTCAGACCGCGATACGCTGCCCAGAAGTACTGATCGTGGACGACTGCAATGACTTTGTAGCCAAAGAAGTCGCCCGTTCGAATCTCACCTCCGTGCACAACGTAAGGATTCAACGTACCATTCTCATTCGTCTCTCGAGTCATAATTCTCCTTTCATAGTTGGGTAGAATTACCCTGACTGCTCTCGACATCCAGTCGAGAGCAGATAGGCGTTCTACTCTTCTGAGGGCTGTTTCCACTTCAGAAGTACTGAAACTTCAGATGGATCGTCCGTCTCGAATATCTCGACCAGCGGGCAATCTCTAGCGATCTGAACTGCCCAG
>Ga0315273_10000404_pt1 | contig 44651 bp, 44 predicted proteins | sample YL17G02_0_MG_FD_205753 | JGI IMG/M metagenome (GOLD analysis project Ga0315273, IMG submission 205753) | Sediment microbial communities from Yellowstone Lake, YNP, Wyoming, USA - YL17G02_0 | ecosystem: Environmental > Aquatic > Freshwater > Lake > Sediment | place: USA: Wyoming | collected...
AGCCTGTTCTCCAAGCATTTGCCTCAAGTGGACACGCCAAGCATAGCCAGTTGCCTTTGGCTGTCTGACTACCTTATAACTCAAATGAAACGCACCCAAATCTTTTTCGTGAATGGCTTTTACGTATCTTAGGTGAAGCAACATGGGTTGAATGACCGCATCGGGCAACATTGTTACGCGGTCATCTTCGCCTTTGCCATCACGCACGATGATTTGATGGTTGTCGAAGTCAATATCCTTGACACGCAGGCGCATACATTCCACACTTGCACCTGCGCTGCGCTACGGCGCAAGTGCAGGTGTAATACGTAATCCGCCGCCATACAAAACCTGGGCGATGAGTTTGTGGATGCCGGTCATGTTTTCAAAGACGCGTTTGACTTCATCTTTAGACAAAACGGTGGGGACAGTTATTGCGCGTTGCGGGCGAAACTCGGCGAGGCTGGCTTCGTCCACGCCAATGTGAAGGACGTGGCGATAGAGGAAAAGGATGGCGCTGAGGGCCTGGTTCTGGGTGGAGGCGGAGACTTTTTTGACGGAGGCGAGGTGGGTGAGGAACTGGTTGATCTCGGGCGCGCCCATTTCTTTAGGGTGGCGCTTATTGTGGAAGAGGATGTATTCTGTCACCCAAACGATGTAGGTGTCGCCGGTGCGGGGGGAGTAGTCCCGCAAGGGGATGCTACGCGATGTTTGAGGTTGATGACATCCCGATATTGTTCGAGGAGTTTTTTTTCTTTCGGGGGATTGGATGAATTTGGTTCTGTCATTTTATTGCCTTTTTGGGTAGTGGTTACTTTGTAAGTGATGGCAATTTTCAAGTCTGCAACTGAACTGCTTTTTTAACGCGAATGGCGCGAAATTTGGCGAATTTCGCCAATATTTTCTGAAAATTCGCGTCATTCGCCCATTAGCGAAATTCGCGTTTAGAACTGTCACTTACTTATCAACCACTACCGAACTTTCAAACTTTTCAACTTGCCAACCTTCCAACCTATTAACCTTCCAACTTTCCAACTTCTTCAAGTTTGCGTATCTTTGCCACCCGCCTTGCAAACCTTTCGCCATCAACATCATTGCCAAGATAACGGACATTCAAGAACGCTGATACCAACTCGGTCGCAAGTTCCGGGCCAATGACACGCGGGCCAAGACACAGTACATTCATGGCATCATGCATTACGCCCTGCGCGGCAGAATAAGTATCATGGCAAACCGAAGCGTAAATGCTTATCATCTTATTCGCGGCAATGCAGGCGCCAACACCTGAACCACACAACAGAATCCCGCGCTCAGCTTCGCCATTCTGAATCGCATGTCCTACCTTCACAACAAAATCCGGAAAGTCCACGCTTTCGGAGCTATATGTGCCAAAGTCAATTGGTTCATGTCCTGCGGCACGTACCGCGGCCAGCACGGTTTCTTTTAACGGAAAGCCGGCGTGGTCACAACCGAACGCGACTTTCATAACAATTCCCTTGCCTTCGCTAAAACATTTTCAACTGTAAATCCGAATTTCTCAAACAGGATCTTTGCCGAGGCTGAGGCGCCGTAGCGGTCAATGGAAATGATCCTGCCATCACAGCCAGCGAATCTTTCCCAGCCGAAACCTGTCCCCGCTTCGACAGCGACTCTCGCCTTCACCTCACGCGGTAGAACAGACTCACGATAAGCCTCATCCTGCTTCGCGAACAATTCCCAGCTTGGGAAGGAGACCACACGCACACTTCGGCCCTCTTCCATCAACTTCTTGGCCGCTTCCACACATAGTTGCACTTCGGAACCGGAAGCCATCAGGATCAATTCAGGTTTACTCTTGCCAAAGTCCGCGAGCACATACGCGCCTTTGTCTACATCCGGTGCACTGGCGCGCTCAAATGTAACAAGGTTTTGCCGCGAAAGAATGAGGGCTGTCGGCCCATCGCGGCGAGTGATAGCGATCTTCCAGGCTTCGGTCACTTCGTTGGCATCCGCAGGGCGGATCGTCACAAGATTTGGAATCACTCGCAAAGAAGAAAGTTGTTCAATGGGTTGGTGAGTCGGGCCATCTTCGCCGACGCCGATGCTGTCATGCGTAAAAACAAATATGGATGGAATATGTGAGAGGGCCGCCACGCGAATAGCCGGGCGCAAGTAATCTGCAAAGACGAGAAAGGTCGCGCCAAAAGGAATCACACCGCCGTAAAGCGTCATGCCGTTTACAGCTGCCGCCATGGCATGTTCTCGCACACCAAAGTGGAAGTTGCGTCCGGCATAGGACTCTTTCTGGAAATCCGCCATACCTTCAAGTTTTGTATTATTCGACGGAGCAAGGTCAGCCGAGCCGCCGATCAATTCAGGGATCTGCGCCGCCAGCGCGTTCAACACCTTCCCGGATGCGGCACGCGTAGCCATACCTTTCGGATCCGCTGGAAAAGACGGCAAAGACTCATCCCAACCAATTGGAAGATTGCCAGATAGGCGGCGATCCAATTCTTTACCCTGCAAAGGATTGAGTCTTATATACGCTTCCAAACGTAAACGCCATTCGTCTTCAAATTTTCGTCCGCGTTCCGCGGCTTCACGGTACAAACCCAGCACATCGTCGGGGATATAAAAGCGCGGCTCCACAGGCCAGCCAAGATTTTCTTTGGCCGCCTTTAGCTCTTCATCGCCTAGAGGTTCGCCATGCGCCTTTGAGGTACCCTGTCGTTTCGGTGAGCCATATCCAATAATCGTACGGCAGGCAATCAGCGAGGGCCGCACATCTGATTTTGCGGCCTGAATGGACTTATCAATCGCATCTACATCGTTACCATCGTCCACGCGCTGGACGTGCCAGCCATAGGCTTCAAAACGCGCCGCACGGTCTTCGGTAAAGGCTAGATCAGTCGAACCGTCAATTGAAATGTGGTTATCGTCATACAGGTAGATTAGATGTCCAAGCCGCAAATGCGCCGCCAGAGATGCGGCTTCTGATGCAATACCCTCCATCAAGTCGCCGTCAGTGACAATAGCGTAGATGAATTGATCGAAGAGATCCTGCTTGAAGCTGGCGGCTAAATGCGCTTGTGCCATTGCCATGCCAACGCCTGTGGCAAAGCCTTGTCCAAGCGGACCTGTGGTTACCTCTACACCGGGGGTAAATCCGTATTCGGGATGCCCGGGCGTGAGGCTCCCCCATTGACGGAAATTCTTCAACTCATCGAGAGGCAGATCATACCCCGTGAGATGCAGGAGCGAATAAAGCAACATCGAACCGTGTCCGCCGGAGAGGATGAAGCGATCACGGCCAGCCCAACGCGGATTACGCGGACTGTGGCGCAGGTGACGTGTCCAGATGGTAAAGGCCATTGCGGCGGCACCCATTGGAAGTCCGGGATGACCCGAGTTGGCCTGTTGCACGGCGTCCGCTGAAAGAAATCGAATGGTATTGATGGCGCGAGTTTGTAAATCAGTTATCATGAGACATCCTAATCAGAAAGAATGGTTCTATTTTACCAAAAGATAATATTGCCTACTTCAATTGTGTGTGCGCGCAAAGGTTATCGGTTTTTTGTTGCATCCATTTAGTACCTTGACTTGACTTCCGAAACCGGCAATACGATCTGCCCTTCTTGTGGATCGCCAATTAAAGAAATATTATCTGGTTGATGCACTGTCAGCCAGGCAGTATAAGCGGCAACCAAAGCATCTAACATCTCTGATGGGTAGATCTTTTCAGTTGGAAAGATGCCTTTTATCATTTTATAGCGCGTGATTTCTTCAAAGAAATCCATCGGGTCCTTTATGCGGATACCGCGCTCATACAAAACCAATTGTCTCTGCAGGCGGCCTTCAAGGGTTGGCTTCGATAAGGGCAACTTTCCGGTCAGCACACAAAAGCAGGCATGCGGATGCGTTTCAAGTATCTGGTGCGGCGCATCTTTCTGCGAGTATTTCTGAAAGCCGATCTTTTCCAATTTGCGATACAACTCAAAACCGGCTTGCATCCATGCCGGGCATAACTCAGCGCGCGCGGGCGTACCTGAAACAGCGATGCCACGCTCGCGTAATTCATATTCCGCCAGCCGAAATTCCGCGCCGCGTATCTGATGCGGCGTTAGCATTTCCTGTTTCATCTTCTCGCGTACAAAACCGCGATTTACATTTGACGGCGCATTGATCGCCACCCGCGCTGACTTTTGAGCCGCGAGAAACGTCAACACATCTTCCAACTCTCCATCGGCAAGCGAGACAAGATTCAATCCGCGATCCAACGCGGCATACGTAAAAGATCTACGCGCCGAGGTGGGGTCAATACCAACGAAGACAGAATCAGTAAAAAGCATAGTAAACTTGTAAAACAACCCTCAAGGTAAGAAAACTGAACTAACAAGAGTCTAGCCCAAAAAGGACAATTATGCAACCAACAGAACGCCGCATATTTTTTATCCTTATTGAGTATCTTCAAAAGCAACCACAGAAAAAGCCTAACCATGGATAAAATATTCATCAAAGACCTGCTCGTACGCGGCATCATCGGGATCAATCCCGACGAACGCGAGAGACTGCAGGATATTCTGATCAACATCACGATCTTTATAGATACCCGCCGCGCCGCCGAAACGGACAATCTCGAATACTCCGTCAGTTACAGCGACCTGGCGCGCAAGATCAAGTCTCATGCAGAGCAGGCCGCGCGACTCACCGTCGAAGCGCTTGCCCATGATCTGGCGGATATTTGTTTGCAGGAAAACGGCGTGGAAAAAGTAATTGTCCGCGTGGAGAAACCGGAGGCGGTAAAATTTACCAGATCGGTTGGAATAGAAATAGAACGCGAAAGGGATTAAACGATCAGCCGCCTCGAGGGCGGCTGATATATTTACGGGAGCAATTCAAAGGCTGTCCTGAGCGACAGTCGAGGGCCCAGAAAGAGGCGGCACTATATCTATATATGCAATGCAGACGCGCCGCGAGAGATATTATCCAGAAATTCCTGCCTTGTGGCAAAGTTGGTCCGGAACGCGCCGTGCATGGCAGAAGTCGTCATGCGTGCATTGTGCTTTCTAACGCCGCGCATCATCGAGCAAAGATGCAGGGCTTCCACTACAACCGCCACACCCTGCGGCTTGAGCAGGTCACTAATAAAATCAGCGATTTGGCGTGTCATGCGCTCCTGAACCTGCAAGCGCCGCGCATACATATCCACGATACGCGGGATCTTTGAAAGCCCAAGCACCTTGCCATCCGGGATGTAGGCAACATGCACGCGGCCCAGAAATGGCAGCATATGATGCTCACATAAACTATAAAATTCAATGTCACGCACGAGCACCATCTCATCGTATTTGATCTCGAAGAGCGCACCATTGATGATCTTCTGAGGGTCTACACGGTAGCCGCTGAGCAATTCATCATACATGCGGGCCACGCGTTTTGGAGTATATCGCAACCCTTCGCGTTGTGAGTCTTCGCCCACAGCATTTAATATTTGCAAGACCGCTTTTTGGATGGCATCATGATCCAAACTGGCGTTCTCGGTTTCAGGGATATCGTCATCATCAAATTCAGTATATTCCATTCCTGCTCCAAAACTACCGGCCTGGCATATCGCCAGGCCAGCTCCTTTAAGATTTAGCCGATCAGCCCACTTCGGGCTCGATCAAGCCATAGCTGCCATTACGACGGCGATATAACACATTGATCTTACTGGTCTTCACATTATAAAAGATGAAGAAGTTATCGTGGCCCAAATTCCGCATTTGCACCGCGGCTTCATCTTCACTCATGGGATACAACACGAACTTTTTGCGGCGCGCCACAAGCGGCGAAAGCTCGCCTGTTTCATCATCAATAATATCTTCGACGACTTCCGCGGCTGAGCGCCCATCTCCACGACCATGAAAATGCTTACCTTTATAGCGCTCGATCTGGCGCTGCATGTTATCAACCGCAGTGTCAAAAGCGGCCAGCGCCTCATCGGCACGCTCCTCAGTACGAAGCACAAATCCCTTGCCATGCGCAGTAATCTGTGCCGCATTACGGTCATTTGCATTGCGCGCGGCCTTGTAATGAGCAAGTTCAACACGAACTTCCTCAATGGCGGGCAGGTAATGATCAAGATTACCTGCTTTCTTTTTGACGTACTCTTCGATCTTTTCGGTCAAACGGATATTACGTGCCTGTACTTCCACTTTGTTGGACATATCGTCCTCCTTTCGGAAATGGTCGGTCACGAACAACAAACACTCACGCGTGACTCATATGATGAGTAAAGCGCGAGCGACTGTTAACGCATATACATCCTTTGCGCCGGACGAAAGCAACGCTTCTGCACTAAACGATAAAGTTGATCCCGTTGTAGCGACATCATCCATCACCAGGACCGTTTTCCGATCCGCGACAACGTTCAAAGCCTGAAATGCATCGCGGACATTGTCGCGCCTTTCGGCTTTCGTTAGCCCCACCTGTGTGCGGGTTTCCCGCTGACGATACAAGGCTTTGGGAGCATATTCAATTCCCAGCGCAAGCGCCAGCGGACGGGCAATCATCCCAACTTGATTATAGCCCCGTTCTTGAAATCTTTTTTTGCCCAAAGGAACAGGCACGATAATATCAATCGGCCAATTAAGTCCACGAACAAATTCGGCCAGTTGCATTGCAAGCGCTTCACCCAAGCCAATATCGCGCCTGTATTTCAAACGAAGCAAAGCATTCCGAACAGGGTCTTCAAAAACGGACCATGAACGCAAAGAACGGAAAAGCGGCCTTTCCACGCGGCAGGTATCACACATACCTGCCTGCTTTTGCGGAAGGCCGCACACTTCACAAACCGGTTCATTCAGAATCCCGACACGTCCCTGACAATCTGAGCACCAACGCACACCCGGCTTTTCACAACCTCCACAAACGGGCGGAAAGAGCAGATCAAGGCCACTCCAAAGTCCACGGTAAAGGGAATATGCCAATCGCGAATCAGATTTGACCCTAGTCATTATCACAGCCTTGAAGAAGAAAACTTAACTCTGGCTTTGTATCCGTTTTATTATTACGTTAAATTTAAACGGTAATGGTCTAAATCGGACGATGGTTTTTTACGCGAACAAGCTAATACCGCTAACTATTTCATTTGGGCACTTGTGTTAAAAAAAATTAACCACCACCCGGCGTACCGCCGTTAAAAGTAATATAGATTTGAATAGCCGCGGGGGTAAGCAGAATGATAAAAATGGATGGAAAGGTTAAAAAAGCCATTGGGATGATCATTTTCACAGGCGCCTGATGCGCCAATTCTTCCGCGAATTGACGACGCTTCATTCGCATTTGATCAGATTGAATTCGAAGCACCTTCGCCATACTAACACCGAGTGTCTGGCTTTGAATTACCGCCGCAATAAAACTTGTCATCTCGGGAAGGCCAAGACGCTCAGACATGTCGCGAAGAGCTTCACGATTGGGCTTGCCAAGTTGTACTTCGCGGATGCAACGACCAAACGCGATGGAGAGATCATTCTCCCATTTTTCGGCAACTTTTGACATTGCCGCGTCAAAACTCAAACCGGCTTCCACGCAGATGGTCAATAGATCCAACGCGTCAGGCATCGCCTTGCGGATTCCAGCCTGCCGACTATTTATTTTCCCGGTCAACCATAATTGCGGGAAGAAAAAGCCAAGAACCGACAGGACGATCACCGTCGGGATAGTTTTCCCAGCCGCCCAGTTAGGCTCCGGAAGGAACGCGATCACTAAAGCAGCGCCGGCAAAGAGACCCGCTATCACAAAGCGCAAAGCCAATAGTGTGGTGGCGTCAATGTGGTTGGGATTCCCTGCGCGCTCGATATTACGAGTAGTATCTTCAATTAATTTCTGAGGAGTAATACTTGCAGAAAGTTCGCCAATACGCCGCATCGCTGGAATGATCACGCGCTCTGCAAATGGCTGGGCAAGCTCCACAGCTTCCAATGAGATCACATCACCGCGCGAACTGGCCTCAGCCAAACGCGCCATCAAGGGATCTCCCTCTTCCTCATTTTGGCGGGCATATCTCATACCTACAAGCGCCAAAGCAACTGCGCCACCTATCAACACCACTACCACCAATATCCAGATGATCGTAGTCATATTACACCTCAATATCCGCTATTTTCATCATGATAAGATAACCAGATCCGATAAGAAACAATATAACAAAACCCACAGCCGGAGCACAATACGGATAACCTGGAGCCTTGGGATTGACAAAACTCATCAAATATTCCTTATTAATAAACCAGAGCACAACAGTTAAACATAGAGGAATAATGGAAAGCAAAGTTCCAGAGGCGCGTACCTGCGCAGTCAAAACACGGATTTCGCCCTTGATTCTCACGCGCTCTCGAATAGTAAAAGAGATGGAATCCAGAATTTCGGAAAGATTACCACCGACCTCGCGTTGCACGTTTATGGCGGTAATAACAAAATCGAGATTTTCACTCGGAATGCGCCTAAGCAGGTTATCAAGTGCGGCCTCCATAGGAATACCGATTTGCATTTCCTGTATCACGCGGCGAAATTCACTTGAGATCGGATCTGGCAATTCCCTGCTAACGGCTTCCAGGGCTTGCATGGTGGAATACCCCGCTCTCAAACCGTTTACCATCAAGTTAAGCATATCTGAAAGTTGATCATTAAATCTGATAAGGCGCTTACTCTGTTGTCTTTTTACATAGGTGCGAGGAACAAAAAAACCGGCTATCGCGCCGATCGCAAAAGATATGAGGCTGGCGTTACCTCCGCTAAAACCACCACCCAAAAAAAAAGCGATCATTCCAAACAGGAATATACTAATAACGATCAGCGCAAAATATTCAGCAATCTTAAACTTTAAGTCGGCGCGCGCCAATTCACGGGCCACCCGCTCACCGTATGATGTTTTAGCTACTCGTCTTGAAACCCATTCAGTAAGTGCCGCCTTATCGGCCTGTTGATCGGCATTTGATTTGGCACCATCATCCAAATATTGGCCGAGTCGCTGTTCCATCAATTTTCGTTCGCTTGAAGAAGAAACAACGATCCCAACGACAAGCAATACAATCAACAGGAGGCCACCACCGACGAGAATATATATAGTAGTAGGGGACATAAAATTTAGACCATATAGTTAAGTAACAGACAAATATGCATTTTTAACGACGACGCTCGCCAATACCGAAAATGGATGGCGGCAAGTGAATACCAGAGGCTTCTATCTTTGACATGAATTTTGGGCGTAAGCCAGTCGGGCGCAAACGACCAATGATCTGTCCATTCTCAACACCAGATTGCTCGAAAACAAATAAATCTGTAAGCGTGATCACCTCACCTTCCATGCCGCTTACCTCAGTAATATAGGTAACCTTTCTGGTACCGTCACGCTGGCGTTCCTGATGAACTATAAGGTTTATCGCGGATGAAATTTGCTCACGAATAGCGCGAGATGGCAAATCCATTCCAGCCATTAGAGTCATCGTTTCAAGACGAGACAAGGTATCACGTGGACCGTTTGAGTGCAGAGTAGTCATTGATCCGTCATGGCCGGTATTCATTGCCTGCAACATATCCAGTGCGGCCTCATCGCGAATTTCTCCCACAATAATTCGTTCAGGGCGCATACGCAAAGCATTCATAACCAGGTGACGTATTGTAATCTCGCCACGGCCCTCGATATTAGGCGGGCGGGACTCAAGTGTAACCACATGCTCCTGGCGCAATTGAAGTTCTGCGGCATTTTCAATCGTCAAAATGCGCTCATCAGCCGGAATAAAACCGGAAAGCACATTAAGGAGCGTGGTCTTACCAGAACCTGTACCGCCAGAAATAACAATATTCAACCGAGCTTCTACACATGCCTTCAAAAATTGCACTGATTCTGGCGTAATGGATCCGAACTGTATCAATTGCTCAATGGTAATCGGGTTTTTTGAAAATTTACGAATGGTAAGAACGGGCCCGACCAGAGAAATAGGCGGAATTACAGCATTCACACGGGAGCCATCGTTTAGGCGAGCGTCAACATACGGGCTGGATTCATCAATACGGCGGCCAAGCGGCGCGACGATGCGGTCAATAATTCGCATGACATGCTCATTGCTTTCAAATGTCACAGGAACGCGATGGAGTTTGCCTTTACGCTCCACATAAACGTTTTTTGCGCCATTGACCATAATTTCTGTAATGGTTTCATCCTCCAGAAGAGGTTGAAGCGGCCCAAGGCCTAAAATTTCGGCTGTGATCTGCTCGAACAAACGAGCGCGCTCAGGCCGGGAAAGGACAATGTTTTCTTCAGCTAAAATCTGTTCGAATAAATTCTGGATCGTCCGGCGCACTTCATCCGTTCTGGAAATATCCATCGTGGGGTCAAGCTCGCCAAGCAGTTTATTTTGGACGCGTGTTTTTAAGTCAAAATAAGAGCCGGCTTGCGGAGAAGTAATAGGCGCGCTTACACGGCGAGCCTGAATCGACGAAAGGCGCGAGCTGCTATCACCGCCAGCGTTAGATTGAGATCCCTGCCCAGGTGTAGACGGCGTGGATGATCCGCCACTACCCTGCCCCTGTTCAATACGTCTTAGCAATGACATTGATTACTCCTTAACGCCTGCCAGCGGGTTCCTGCTCGATATCCAACGCAGAAAGCCTTGCCCGCACCGCTTCTGCCAATGCATATATACCACGCGCGACAAGCTGTGTTTTGTTATCGAGCATAAAAGGTATGCCGCGATTTACAGACTGCATAACCACGCGGTCATCTAACGGGATAACGACAGCGACTTCCTGCTTCAAGTTTTCGCCGATACGCTCAGGTGTAATTGTTATTCGCTTGTCAAACCGATTCAAAATAAACACAATGTGGCTGCGATCAATACCCATAGTTTGAAGTAAATCCAGAAACAGGCGGGAATTTTTAATGGACGGGATCTCCTGAGTTGACACCAATGTGATAACATCACTTGAATCGATCGCGGCCATTGTAATATCGTTCAACGAAGATGTAGTATCAACAACTATATAAGCATACAGGTGACGTAAATGTTCAATTAACTTACTGAACTGATTTGCTGACACTTGTTCAGCCTGCTCAGGTCGTTGAGGAGCTGCAAGAACATTCACACCTGAAGCCTCATGAGTGATCATAACATCCTGGATTGTCTCCATATCCAATTCATCCACTCTGGGAGCCAGATCAAGGATCGTATTTTTTCCTTGCTCATTCATAAACATAGCCACATCGCCGTACTGGAGATTGGCATCTATCAGAACAACACGCGTGGTCTCGTTATGGAGAGCAATAGCCAGGTTGACGGCTAACGTTGTGCAACCTGTGCCGCCTTTCGGGCTATAGATAGTAATCACTTTACCATTCACAGCGCCCGGCAGCATAGTAGGCGCAATTGGTGAACCAATATTCCCAGGTAAAACCTTGCTCTGGGCGTTTTTGCCGCGCTCCAAATGAGCCATTTCACCAGCACGGCGTACAGCAGATATTAACTCATCTCCCATCGGCGGCTTGGTAAGAAAATCGCGCGCCCCGGCCAGCATGGCTTTGCGCATATAATTATGATCGCCTTGAACTGAAAGGATAATAACCTGCACATATGGCATTTTCTGTCGGATCATTTCCGTCGCAGTGATGCCGTCCATATCTGGCATGTTAATATCCATCAAAATCACATCAGGGTCTAGCTCCTGAGATAGCTGAAGCCCCTCTTTTCCAGAGCGAGCTGCGCCGACCGCCTCAAAGTCCGATTCAAACTGCAATAACTTTTTGATGTTTTCGCGAGTCTCTGCAATATCATCTACGATCAAAACACGAATCTTGTCGCCCGAAGCCATATCATATACCTTTGAAAATAAATTATCACCTGTTGTTATTATTGCGGCGGAACTGTCACAATATCGTTCGGCAGGGACGGAGCTACCAGCGCATCAATCCTAGGTTCCAAGGCATACGGTAACTTCGCCGGAATTGGAATATTATATTGACTTAACAGAAACTGTAAAGTGGCCGCTTCTGTAGCCTGACGTGCTGTATCGCTTGAATTACGAAGCGCGAGCATGATTTGAGCATTCGTGTAGACCAGGTAAGAAAGAACGATCGAATCTTGAGGTGAGACAATTAGAGTCACAATATCAGGTTTCGGCTGAGATTCGGCAGGCACAACAGGTTGTTCCGCCGTTGGGTCCGGTGACTGGCCAGTAGCTTGTGGGAGTAAGAAATTTCCAAGCTTCATTACAACAACATCCTGGAAAATCGTCTGACACACGACGCGCGGTCGCTGAGTTTCAGACGGAACCAGATAAAAGGGTTGTTGAAGCGACGGGTCGAGTTCCAATCGTCCCTGCGGATTGGTGACGCCATCAGAGGGGGCTGTGGCTCCCAGCGAAACGACAGGCAACGTATCCGGGATAAATCCAGTGCCAGTCAAAACCGTAGTAGAGTTAGGAAGGGCGCTTTGAAAACTCGGGTCTACATCGACGAACAGAAAACAGGCATTGACATTAACATGTGCGCCATCATTTATGCCATAACCTGCAACAGAAAGGCGCGTCGTCGGGATACCAATAGCTGTCATTCCCGAAGGAATCTTCGTCGCCCATTGAGGAGGAGGAATCGAAACACCTGTCGACTTATCCGTAATCATGGATCTGGTCAATGGCACGCCCGGTTCCAGATCGAAGAGGGCCACTTTATTTTGTAAAAACTGGGAGTCAGTTGTGGGAATCATAACATTCATAAGCTTATCGGCAGGTATTGACATCGTGCCAAGCGCTTCTACGGTAATGTCACCACCTTGTAGAATTTTTTGCATGACGATATAAACGTCAACAAACTGCGGCTCAGGGGGTTTTGTGCTGCTATTCAGAAACGCCTGCAAGGCCACAACACCGACCACCAGGCCAATGATTATAATCAGGACTACAAAAATTATTATTCTTCCGCGACGCATATGTCACTCCTCTCAAGCTCATGAAAATTGGTTGCTTTATAATGTATTATACAGGAAAAATGCCAAAAAGATATCGGTAAAAAAGTAAGACTCTGCTGCAAACAGAGCCTTGGGCTAATTTTTTCGAGAAAATGGTTATTTAAGCATCGGCAACTTTACAATCTTGTAAACTCCCGGGCTAATTTGATTGGGCTGGAACAGAAAACGTAATGCGAGAACCTTTCCCAGCCGCGCTATCCGCTTCAAAGCTACCACCCAGCATTTCAGTGCGCTCACGGATCAATTTGAGCCCCAGACTATTGCTTTCCGTTATTATTTCAGGGGAAAAGCCTTTGCCATTATCGTCAACAGTAACCCGCACCATCTCATTACCTATATCTATCTGTAATTTTATTGTAGTAGCCTGGCTGTGCCGGGCGGCGTTACCTAAAAGTTCCTGGATCGCCCGAAAAAGCATTACCTCAACATATGGTTGTAAACGACGGTCCGTCCCAGTCACATTTAGGCTTAGTTCCAATCCGGTTTGCTCTTTAAATGCATCAACGTATTTTTTAATCGTTGGGGTCAATCCGAGATCGTCCAGCATCATCGGTCGAAGTTCAAAGATGAAATTCCGCACTTTTTGAAAAGTGCCCATCGCCGATGCTTTCAAATTTCCTAACTCTTCTTTAGCCTGTAATGGGTCCACGTCAAATAAGCGCATCGCAATTTCGGTCTGAAGGATAAAATTTGAAAGAGCCTGCGCAGGGCCGTCATGCATCTGCCTGGAAAGCCTCTGCCGCTCAGCCTCCTGGGCATTAACAATCATTTCAATCCCAGCCAGCTGACTTTTCCCGGTGCCTGTGACCGGCGCAGTATCAGCACCACTTTTTGAAGGTGAGCCGGCCATACTTAGTACAACCTTATATTTCTCGAGATGCATTTTGTCGTTTTGCAGTTTCTCGAGCTGTCCTCTCATTACAAGCAACCTCTGCTGGGCATCCAACGCCGAATCATAGGCCATTTTGATCTCATCAGGCGGAAGCTTGGTAATTTGACTCTGCACTTGTTGAAGATGAGTATTAATTGCGGCATTGCGCTGTGTCAATTTGCCTAGCTCACCCTGGCTCTGATCCATCATTAATTTTATTTCACGCAATGCGCGCTCGGTCTCATTAATTTCAGACGCAATATCCAAGCCTGCAGGAAGCGCGTTCTCTGATTGGTTAGGTAACATTTTCCCTACTCCCTAGGTCTGATTTCGATCATCTATAGATTGAATATCCAGATTCATTGCATCACCACAAGCTACATAATAGTCTGTAAAAACTTAGGTAGTGGTTGATAAGTAAGTGACAGTTCTAAACGCGAATTTCGCTAAAGGGCGAATGACGCGAATTTTCAGAAAATATTGGCGAAATTCGCCAAATTTCGCGCCATTCGTGTTAATAAAGCAGTTCAGTTGCAGACTTGAAAATTGCCATCACTTACAAAGTAACCACTACCAAAACTTAATCGTCTAAGAGATGCAGGTCGAAACCGATCCTAAAATAGTGTGGTTTTAGTATAGCACAGAGAGACAAAGCGGGCAATTTTTACGCCCTTACTTGCATATCAATTTCGTAATAAAAAAATTTCTGATATTGTAACAAGCCCTGGAACTGAAAAAAGGTGTTTATCTCACGTCAATAAGATAAAGCCGTGCACCATTTACTTCTCCCAAATAATCAAACATGGGATTTTTCTGTGGGCTATCGTATATGGCTTTAAGCTCATTATACACGCCATGATCTTCAAGAATGAGATAGCGCGCATTATATCGCTTCGCTACCTCCAGTAAAACAGACACATCACCATATGGGATCACAATTGCAGGACGTTCAGAAGCAATATAGTATCCGGGCGGATTCCGAACGATCACTATTTCCCCGGGTCTGCCTCCGTTTTCGACAAGCATTTTCTCCACTGACGCATAGTTACCATCGTCTTTGGGCCATTCATTCGCGACAACGCGAATATACACGAGGTAGATTGTAAGAATTATCGCAAGTAGTACCATTATGCTTTGGAACAGTAAATAAGCGCTGTCGCTTAACCGCCCACGCGCACGGGCTTTTTCAACGATAACATTCAATCCTATCGGCGCGGCCACCCACCAATAAGGTTGAAAAGCGGCGCCCGCATGAAAAAAGCTACCTCTCGACCCTGCAAATGGAAAGACAAAAGTCATTACGGCAAGAAGGATCAACCATCCTGTAACTGCTATACGTGTGCGCACATCATGACGCAAATATATTAGCCCAATCGCCATAAAAGGAACAAAAAATATACCACCTTGTGAAATGATCGCACTAATAAATATATTGGAGCTAAAAGCTTGGAGACGGTTTTTGAGAGCAATATCCCAACCGGCCTGCAGGAAAGATACTTGCGACAATTTTCCAGCAGGGTAAATAAACGTTTCGAAGTAGTTTTGCATCCAGATCAAACGCCCGCCTCCGGGAGTCATAGGTGAACTGAAAAGAGTCAGATTGCGAATATGCCAGCCGCCCATAATCAACAGGTAACCAGTGAGAGCCATTAAACCAGCAGGAATTATTGAAGAGAAAATAAATGAGGTTTTTGTATCATCTGGCTTCCGCTCTTGTTTCATGAAAATGAACAAGCCTGTCAATACCAGCCAGAGCAGCCCATCACTGCGCGCGAGAGTAAGCAGGCCTGAAATAATGCCCAGCCAAAGCCAGGGCCGGGGACGAACAGAGATCAGAAAGTAAAGCGCGCCAAGAACCATGAAGATGACATAGTTATCTGGCACAGGCATAAACGGAGCATAAAATAAGGAGAAGATAGCGAGAAAGCCGGAGACCATCGCAAGGCGCGGTTGGTGGGTAATGTTTTCAGCCAATGCCGCTGTCAATAACGGCACGCAGGCTGAAAGGAGGATGAACGCAATGCGTCCGGCGTAATAAGTCCTTTGACCAGTAATCCACATCCCCAAAGCAGAGATGACGGATGCCAGAGGCATCCAGTATGTGTGGGAAGGGTGAGGCAAGCCCGCGGGGTCGTCAAGATAATTCCAAAGATATGGCTCGGTAAATCCCTTGCCGTCAAACAATTGCAAACCACCGGCAAAGTAATAATCAGCATCTATGTAGCCAGGCAAATTTTGGTAGGACGCAACTACGGTTGGCACAATCAAACCAACAATAAAGAGAATTGTGTAATGACGCCAGTTCATCGATTGAAGTCTCCGTTTTAGCGCAGACTTCGGAAGTCTCCTGGGAGATATTCCGGGATTCGGCGCGCTACAAGAGACTTCCGAAGTCTTATAGATAAACCCGGAAACTCCCGATAAAGTTAAGGGCTTTCCGAGTTCACACATTTTGATTTCCATCAATCGTTTTTATTATTCTTGAGGCTTGGGGCCAGTATCCCTTAATGTGATCCAGCCGCGTTTCAGGGCATAGACAACAGCTTGCGTACGATCTTCAACGCCAAATTTTCTCAAGATGGCTGTCACATGGTTCTTAACAGTTTGATGACTGATACCAAGCAAGCCTGCTATTTCCTTATTGCTAAGACCGCGTACCACACATCCCAAAACTTCCATTTCTCGATCTGAAAGCGGATGGAATGGACTTCCCGGTTCGCTATAGGAACGCCGCGCGCCTTCCATCTGTTCTTCAATCCATATTTCAAGTTCACGGCGATTAAACACTTGCTCGCCGATCACATACTTCCCTGCGGCTACTTCTCGAATAATTCGCGAAAGGCTTTGCGGCTGAATATCTTTCGAACAGTAAGCGGCGGCCCCTGCCAAAACGGCATGAATTGCCTGCTCGATATCATCATAGCCAGTCATTAACAGAACACGCGTGGGGAGCTTTTCCTGCGTGACCTGATATGTGATCTGCTGTCCATTCATGCCCGGCATGTTAATATCCAGGACTGCCACATTCGGCTTTTTGGCGCGAATTAAAGCTATAGCTTCGTCCCCAGTCGATGCCTGGGCAAGAATTTTCATCTCTGCGTCCAGAGACAGAGCATCAACAACCCCTTGCCGAAATAGTGGATGGTCATCTGCTATGATCAAGGTTATATAATTCATTGGGAACCTGTTCAAAAATTGATTTGAATTGAGTATAGCCTATTTTAATCGACTTCAAGAATTTTAAGAACATTCCAATTTGCAAACGCCGAAAGGGATTAAGGGGTTGAAGCGTTTGACAATAGGTGCGCCAGGTCATCGGATATTGCCTCTCTCGTCAGCCCATGTGCGGGGCGGACGAATCACCCACCAACGAATCCAATACAAGCCGATCACCGTCAATGCGGGCAGGAACAGGAATAGCATCTCTTGAGCCTTATGACCAAAGCGCGGCACAGCTTGAAGGAATATCAACCATGGGATTGCGAAGTACAGGATCAGAAACGCCAGCATGAGGCCGTTGCCAAAACGCTCCCACCTGCCTGTCATCACTTGCAGGATAAGGCCCAGGGGCAGGATCAAGACCACGAGTTGCTCAAGTTCAATGCGAAAGCCAAGAAAAGGCGCGATGGATAGAGTCAGGCATGAGATCCAATAGAGGCGGCGGAAGTCTTTGTCGACCACTTTATTCCACTCGTAACCGAGGATGATGACGGTAATACCGGTCAAAATCCAACCAATCAAGACAGGTTGTTGGGGCCACATATATTGTGCGATATGCCGCATGGAAAAGCCAAAATCAACGTTCCAGTTATTGTATGCCGCGCGTAAAAATGGAACCATCCAGCCGGGATACCAAAGGTAGGAAATTAACATCAGGACGAAGGCCACCATCACAAATCCCACCAAAACCTGCCAACGACGACTTCGAAACACGTAGAACATAATAAGCAGGAAGAAAGCCCCGCCAATTTCCCATTGGATGCAAGTAAACACGAGCAGTGCACCAGCCAGCTCATCCTGATAATTTTGAAGCAAGAAGATAATGCCCGCATAGGTTAGCGAAAGAAAAATAGTCGGTGTGCCGTTCAAGAATGAATTGACAGAATAAAAATTAAGTAGTGAAACCACAAAGAATAATACTAGGTGCAAGCGCGCTGGTTCCCAACCAGCTAAACGAATACCGAAGAAAACGATAAAAAACAAGGCGATTTCTAAAAGGAAAAAGAAGATGCCGCGTGCAAGCATTTCATTCCCCAAGGCAAAAGGGAAATACGGCATAAGTAAGTGGAAAGGGACATCCAAAATATATGGCTCTTCTCCATCTTTTGCGGCGCGTTGATATACTTTTTCCTGCACTTGCATGGGGACACTGGCACTGTACGGATCAAGCTTATCGAACAGAAATGCCCGCCCACTTTCGCGCAGTAATAAAAATTCACCGCTCGGAGGTAAGAGATTCGCGAGGAACAAATTGCCTGCAAATAAAAGAAGCAGGCCCACAAAGACGATCACAATAAATTGGACATCTCGAGAACTGAAACTTTTTCGTGACTTTTGAAATTCTGAAAATGACATGCGTATACTGTTATCTTTAATTTAAGGCATAAGAACCGGTACGGCTTGTGGAAATATTTGATACTCCAGATCTGTAACCCAGGTATCGAAAATTTCGCCATCAGTGTGCGCAGGTGACGGTTTATCCAGATGAACAGAGAGACGCGTGAAATGAACTTCGTGCATACCTTCCATTTCGACATAGCTCCCCTCGCCTTCTCTAAACGCACGCGGCAACGCGCCGAATAGACCAAGCCGCGTACCACGATAACCGAACGCTAAAGTCAATTTTCTGTCGAAAGGATCGGCATGAGGTGTCATAAAGAATCCACCGGTGCGCCTGCCATTGCCGACCGAAAGAAGCGAAAGAGGGCCGTTGTAATCGCCACCATCCCATTTTAAATTGCCATTCCATTCGGGCTTGTCCATAATGGCCCAGATTGCTGCCACCAGATAACGCACCATGCCTCTGATCCAACGAATGCGCTCGTGTTTGGTCGTGACGTAAGGTTCAAGCCCCGCCGCTGAATTATTCACAAAATAATTATCATTACATTTGCCGAGATCAATCGTTTTTGTTTTGCCAGCCGCGATAATTTTGGCGGCTTCATTTAAATCCAATGGAAGGCCGAGAGCGAAAGCGAGGTCGTTGGCAGAACCCAAAGGCAAAATTCCAATCGTGGCAGGGAATTTACTTTTTCCATCCCAACTCTTTGCAACGCCATTGGTTATTTCGCCGATTGTCCCATCACCACCCGCAGCTACAATGGTGGTGAAACCTTGTTTAACGGCATCCGCCGCGAGGTCCACGAACTGATCGGCGTACCCGGAAACGGACAAATCAAAATCCACGCCCGCGGCTTTGAGCGCGGAGTCCGCTTCGGGCCAGCGTTTCAGCGAATTCCAACGATTGGAATATGGGTTGTGCAATACTTTTATTTTCATCGTCCCTCCACGAGATGATCGTGCTCAATTTTACCTGAATTCCCTGCGCGACAAAGGCAGTCCCCCAGATAATGGCAACCATAAAAAGAAGTAGATCGGCTTTGAGGCACATAACGGGATACAATTTATCCTGTTCAGATTAAAGTTATTGTGAGCTACATCCTGCTATGACACCACCCGCCAGGGCAAATGTATAGCAAAACAATCCCCACCTCAGCGAGGAGATTGCTTCGGTCGCTCCGCTCCTTCGCAATGACGGTAATAATAGCACAGGAATTATATGTATAACCTTGAGCAGATAGAAACAGAAAAGGTTGAAATGTGCCGGGCGGTCTTGAACGCGCATCCGTTCAAAACACTTTATGCCAAGCTCAAAGTAATTAGACGTCAGTAATTTAAAAGAGATGGCCTCGGGTGTCGGCAGGGTCAGATTTTTTTCGTTACAACATGCAAGGGAAATTGGCTGGTGACAGGAGTGACGAATACTATTAGCTGTGAAGGCTCTTCATTAGAGCAAGGCGTTTCAAACAAGTGGTTGGGAAACTCTTCGCGCTAAAACTGCTTGTAATGGGCGAATTTACCCATGTTTTTCGCCTTTTTGGTCAAAAGCATTCGTCAAATTGGGTTTATAATTACAAAGTTATACACACTTAAACGTGGAAATTTCACAAAGCCAAAAATCATCCAATAGTCAGGATATATATTATGACAAAAATCTTGATCGTAGACGACGATATACAGACAACAGCCATGTTGGAAATGATCCTTTCCGCGGAAGGATATGAAACAATTTCGGAAAACGTGAGCTCCAAGGCGATGCAGGTGGCAGATTCCATAAATCCCGATCTCTTTTTACTTGATCTTATGATGCCGGAACCTGACGGTTTTAAGTTATGCAGGATGCTGCGCGCAGACCCAAAGTTTGCGCATACACCGATCCTGATTGTCACTGCTTTGAACGACAGTGATAGTCAGGTAGTTGCTTATGGTGCTGGAGCGAATGACTATCTCACAAAGCCCTACCATGTCGATGAACTTACACAAAGAGTAAAAGCATTGATCAATAAAACCAGATAAGTCCATGGCACGGCGAAAGTGACATGCCCAGGTACGCGCCGTTATGCAGTGCTATATTGAAGATCGGGAATTTGAGGGGGTTGGCCGCGGCAGTGATAGGTTGTTGGCGGGGTGATCAATAATAATTCCTGCGGGATAAAACCAAATACAAATTACAAAATGAAAACAACCACACATATAGGCGTTTTACAATGAACAAATTTCCTCCATTCCCGCAAGACATAGCCCGCATTGGATTGCTTGGCGTGGCTGTTGATGAGAACTCATCTTATAAACACGGCCCGGCACTTGCGCCTCCAAAAATCCGTGATGCATTTTTCTGTGACTCATCCAATTTGTGGACAGAAAACGAAACCTATCTCGGCGCAGACGGCATTTTCGCAGACGCAGGCGATATCGCACCTGCGCAGGCAGATATGCCTGTTGAAACAGAGCGTGCCGCCAGTCAACTGTATGCGGCGGGGTTGAAAGTCCTTGCTTTTGGCGGCGACCATTCGGTCACCTATCCACTTGTGTGCGCGGCGGCAAAGTATCACCCATCCCTAAGCATTCTACACTTCGATGCGCACCCCGACCTGTATGATAACTTCGGGAACAATCCCAACTCGCATGCAAGTCCCTTTGCGCGGATAATGGAAGCTGGATTGGTAAAAAGACTCGTGCAGGTGGGCGTTCGCACCATGAACGGTCATCAACGCGAGCAGGCCGATCGTTTTGGCGTGGAAGTATTGACGATGCAAAACTGGCGCGACATTTTCAATATCCGATTTGAAACGCCTCTTTACCTGACCTTTGACATGGACTGCCTCGATCCAGCATTCGCACCTGGAATTTCCCACCGCGAACCAGGCGGCTTGTCCACGCGTGAGGCGCTGAGCGTGATTCAATCCTTGCGCGCAAACATCGCCGCCGCAGATTTGGTCGAGTTCAATCCCACCCAGGATCCGCTGAACGTAACCGGGATGGTTTGTGCTAAAATCTTCAAAGAGATCGTTGCAAAGATGTTGGAAGGAGTGCCTGTCACAAAATGAGGAAGTAATTCTCAACTGCAAAAGGGTATAATACCGATTAATTAAAAACAATACGTCCCATTCCTGCGTTATTACAGCAATTTCATTAAATGGATATCATCAAATTATTAGGAAAATACCATGAAAAAAATCCTGATTGTAGATGACGATGTACAGATCACAATCTTGTTGAAAAGATTCCTTACAGTGGAGGGGTACGAAGTAACTGGACTAAATATAAGTTCGGATGCGGTCCGGGTGGCAAATTCGATACACCCCGATCTCTTTATACTCGATCTGATGATGCCAGACCCCGATGGTTTTATGTTGTGCCGGATGTTACGCGCCGACCCGAGTTTCATAAAAACACCAATTCTCATTGTTTCTGCCCTGGACGACAGCGATAGCAGGGCACTTGCCTTTAGTGCCAAGGCCAGTGACTATCTCTCAAAACCAATCAACCTTGACAAACTTACAATAACAATAAAAGAATTGTTGGATAAAGCCGATAGGCTTATAACATAGCGGCATACCCAGGTACGCGCCGTTGTGCAGTGGTATATTAAAGGTGCTTGCGGCAAATTCACAAATCAAAAAATCATTGAAATATTCCGAGTAAACACCATGACAAAAATCTTGATCGTAGACGACGACATACAGGTTACAAAATTATTGGGGAAAGTCCTTTCCGCGGAAGGTTATGAAACGATTGCAGTAAACGACAGTTCCACGGCGATCGAGGTGGCCGTTTCCACAAATCCTGACCTCGTTATACTTGATCTTATGATGCCGCAGCCCGATGGCTTCAAGGTATGCCGGATGTTACGCGAAGATCCAAATTTTATGTATACACCGATCCTCATCGTTACTGCCCTGGACGATAGCGACAGTAGAATAGTTGCCTTTGGCGCTGGAGCAAATGACTATCTCACAAAACCTTTCAATCTTGAGGAACTGACATCACTGACTAAAGCCTTAATCGATGAATCCATATAGGCCTACTGCGCAGCAACAGTGACATGCCCAACTACGCGCCGTTGTGTAGTAATGTGTTGAAGGTCAATAATTTGAAGGGGTTGGCAGAGGCAGTGGATCAATTACTTTCTACATGATTGCCAGGTAGGTTTGAAAAGCAAAATGGGGGCAACATCATGATACAAACAATCGAGCGGAACATTCTTGCAATTCCAAAAATCGATATTTCACAATACGCGTGCGAGGGGCGGGTTCTGTCAGACCTGACAGGTTTTATCGTGGCGCGAGTCCATCGGACTTCTTTGGATCGCGTTGCACTCGGTCAATGGGGATTCCGTGACAAGTCCCGCGGCAAGTTGGCGGGAAAACCTGTCAGGTCTTGAATTGGGGGTCAGTTCAAGCCCAACCCATCAGATCATATTCCTTTTCTTTCACCCTTGACATTTTCCACAAACAGGTTTATATTACAAACTAGTTTACAAAAGGAGCAAGAATGAATGTGCAAATTGATAGCGCGATGAAACGTGCGCGTGGATATTGGTTCGTGGATGGGTTCACTGAAATGGCAGCAGGCGGATGGTTTGTCCTCCTGGCAGGGCTTCTCCTCGTCGGCGGGAATGCAACGCAGGCTTCTTTCCCCGCCTGGTTTCTATCGTTCGCAGGCAAAATTGCCATCGCAAAATTCGTAGGCATCCTGGCGGCCATCCTGATCTTATGGTGGCTGAAAGACCACTTTACCTACCCACGCACAGGTTTCGTGAGAGGAAAGCGAGTCACGGCAGCACAGGTACTGATCACGATCAGGAATGCCATTCTCTTCCTGCTCCTGCCCATATTTGGACTGTTAGCCGCCTCCCTGCTCATCGCCTCAGCGGGCAGTGTTTTATCTTCCATGCCAGCCTGGTTCCCTATTGGAATGGGCCTTCTATGGGCAGTCCTGTGTGTGCTGGCAGGTGAATGGATGGGATTGCGCCGCTTCCGCCTGTTGGGAGCCATGATCCTGCTGGCAGGGATGGCAATCGGTATCTGGCAGTTTGCAATGGGGCTGCCGATTTTTCCAGCAAATGTAGGAACGGGAATTTTGCAGCCTCCGGTGCTGGAAAGCATCGACCGCACCATGTCCAGTATCGGTTTTCTTACCCTGATCTCCGGCGTTATTTTGATGTTCTCGGGACTCGTAACCTTCCTGCGCTATCGGAAAGAAAACCCGATCCCCTACACGGAGGGTGTATGACCGGCTCGCTTCAAAACCTCTCCGGGTTGGACCGCGTGATCCATGAGCCGGCGCGTTTGATGCTGGTGGCCTTGCTCTCTTCAGTCGAATCTGCAGACTTCCTATTCCTGCTCAAGGAAAGCGGCCTGACCAAAGGAAACTTATCCGTGCATCTATCGCGGCTTGAGGAAGCAGGTTACCTTCAAACGGAGAAGACTTTCCGGGGGAAAATCCCGCACACCGAATACCGTCTCACCTCAAAAGGAAAATCGGCTTTTGAACAGTATCGCAAAAACCTCGGCTCGATCTTTAATGCAAAGAAGGTATAACATGGACTTCGCAATCGAAACTAACAAACTCACCAAATGCTTCGGCGATGTGCTCGCGGTTGACCACGTTGACCTGCGCGTGAAGCCCGGCGCTTTTTAGCGGTGCGGCAGGTCCGCGGACAGAGCAACTTGGATTGCATAGTTACGTCATCGTGATCCTTGCCAGCATCATCGGTCTCGCCATGACATTTTATTGGTGGCGCAACGCAGACCAGACACGATAGCGCTCGCAGGTCGGATTGGCAGTCCAACTCACTGCAAACAAAAATGCGTTCCTCGACGGAGTAAGCATGTGGCGGAGGAGTTTGAGCAATATCACAATAAATTGGATTTACTACGCCCAGAGCAGGGCAGGCTCTACGGCTTGCCCTGCTTTTTTATGCTAAACGACACATGACAAAAGGGACAGGAAACTGTATACTCAAACCTGGCTGGATGAAGAAGAACTAAACCCAGATTAAAATTGGAACACTGAGACTAAACGGAAAATGTATGCTTAAAACAGGCCAGGTCCTAAACAACCGTTACCAAATTCATGCCGTGCTTGGACAAGGCGGATTCGGCGCGGTGTATAAGGGCTGGGACGATAACGTGCAGAGACATTGCGCCATCAAGGAAAACCTGCAAGTGACGCCCGAAGCGCAGAAGCAGTTCAAGCGTGAGGCGGTCATGCTGGCGAACCTCAATCACCCGCATTTGGTGCGCGTCACGGATTATTTCATCATCTCAAATCAGGGACAATACCTTGTGATGGATTTTGTGGATGGGATTGACCTGCAGACAGCCCTCATCAACTATGGCAAGGCTCTGCCCCTTGCAGACACGTTGAAATGGACGCTTCAAATTTGCGAGGCGCTGATTTATATCCACAGCCAGAACCCGCCCATCATTCACCGTGACATCAAGCCTGCCAACATTCGCGTCACCCCGCAGGGAAATGCCATTCTGGTGGATTTTGGTTTGGCAAAAGCCTTTGAAGCGAATGCAAAGACCAGCACAGGCGCGCGTGGATTGACCCCGTATTTTGCCGCGCCCGAACAATATGGCATGGGAGGCACGGACGCACAAAGCGATATTTACTCGCTTGGCGTGACCCTGTACTGCATGTTGACCAATAGCGTGCCTGCCGATAGCGTGGACATCATGGTAGGCAACGCCGAACCGCCGCCGCCCGCCAAAGCCATAAACAATAACATTCCCGAATTCGTGAGCGATGCCTTACAGCGCGCCATGCAGATACGCCGCACAGACCGCTATAAATCGGCGGGGGATTTCAAAACTGCCTTATTAGCCGAACAGAAGCCTTTTGCTCAAGTGAAGGTTGTAGAGCCGACTGCTGTTCAACCCTCCAATTTAATAAATAACAAACTTACCCTCTCCAATGGCATGGAATTTATGCGCGTGCCAGCGGGTAAGTTTTTGATGGGAAGCGATAACGGTCTTAGTGATGAAAAGCCTCAACACACGGTTGAACTATCAGAATACTTAATCGGTAAATATCCAGTTACCAACCTTGAGTATCAAGCCTTTGTGCGCGACGCGAAATATGAAGCGCCGCGAGGTTGGGCGGGCGATCAATTCCCTGCCAAGAAAGGCGACCACTCTGTTGCTGATGTTTCATGGAATGACGCAAGCGCCTTTTGCAAATGGTTGAGCGAGAAAACCGGCGAACAATATCGCCTGCCTACCGAAGCTGAATGGGAAAAAGCCGCACGCGGAACTGATGGGCGCAAATACCCTTGGGGTGACGTCTTTGACCCCCAAAAAGCAAATACCGAAGAATCGGAAATTTACGATACAACCGATGTTGGAAATTTTTCCCCACAAGGCGATTCGCCTTATGGTTGTGCAGATATGGCAGGCAATGTTTGGGAATGGTGCAATGATTGGTACGACGACACTTATTATAAAAGTTCGCCTTCATTGAATCCTTTGGGACCAGATTCTGGCAAATATCGAGTGTTGCGTGGCGGCTCGTGGGTCTACGATAGTTCCGTCGTCCGCTCTGCCGTCCGTCTCTGGGTCGGCCCTACGGGCACCCTCAACGATGTCGGTTTTCGTTGTTCCCGCTCACTTCCCTAATTCTGCGACCGAAGGGAGTTCTGTTTTCTGCTCTTCTTGTTTCCTGAAGCGGTTTTGCTCGTACTTAGTTTCTTTCATGCTATACTCTCGAAATACTACGCTCAGGCAATGCCCCAGCCATCTTGTACCACTGCCACTAAAGCAAATCATTACTCTGTTTTTTGTCACTCAATTATCTAAAGTAGGCGAACATGAGAAACGAGTTCTTTTTTCTAGAATATGAAATCTCGCAAATTCAAAAGTACCTAAAATTTAATAATTCAGCCATGAAAAACTATCAGGGGACATTTGCACAAGGGGTATCGGATAAAAGTAAAGATATGCCAAAAAGCCAAAAAGAGGCGTTCTTGTCATATTACGCTGATGAACTGTCAAATATGCATTTTGCTCATCCTTCTATGTTTTTCTCTAGCTTTGTCGTCACTTGGTTTTCGTTTGTGGAAGTCAATCTTTTAGAGATTTGCAAAAGGCTTGATCTTAAAGCAACCATAGAGGTCAAAGAGAAAATTGACATTAGAGAAGGAATTGATCGAGCATGGGTATTCTTGAGAAAAGGTGCTGAATATGATTTTGAGAAAGATGTTTGGGACGAGATAATTTTTATTCGTAAAATGCGAAATATAATAGTGCATAATCATGGGCGAATTGATTATTCAAACTCCAAACCTGAAAAAAAGTTTGAGAACAATTTCGTGAAATTAAAGCCTTTCGGTGATGAAATAATTTACGTACAAATTGATAAGAATCTTTTCGACTATCTTAAAAGCTACAATTTGTACGATGTCTTCGAATATTTCGAGATCCACCCAAGCCGCGAATATTGTCAACACTTAGTAGATCTTGCAAAGGAATTATTTAACGATTTGGATAAAAAATTACCACATGAAAAAGACGAGCAAAAGCAGGCTAATATTATGCATAATGGATTGTAGATATTCTCCTTAGGATTTCTCATGGAAAACTTACCTCTACATATTCGCAAACTTGCTCGAGAAATGTTTGCAGGTCAAACTGGTTTCTCGGGATTAGAGATACATGAATTTTTCTCAGAATATTCACCAGATATTCCAGATTATACTGGCGGTGAATCACGGTGGAGAATTTTTGAAAATTTCCTAACGTTATTTCCTCTGGAAAAGCAAAAAGGAATTTTATTACGCCTTTGTGAGTATGACGCGCCAATGAAACATGGTCAACCGACTGACGATGATAGGCAAAAACTCCGAAAATGGCTTTTAGAGACGCCAGTAACACAAGCGTCAGCCCTGACTCTTCAAAAGGTAACAAGCTCAGGCATACATGAGTATTGGCAAAAATCACTTGAACGAGTTCAAAGCGACCCTGAAGGAGCGATAACCAGTGCTCGAACACTTGTAGAAACAGTTTGCAAACATATACTTGAAGATAAGGGCGTATCCTTCAAAGAAGATGGTGATTTGCCTAAACTATACAAACAAACAGCTTCGGTTTTGAACTTATCACCAGACCAACATGGGGAAGATATTTTTAAACAGATATTGAGCGGTTGCGCTAATGTAGTCCATGGATTAGCGGGTTTAAGAAATGCTTTTGGTGACGCTCATGGCAAAGACAAAAGATATGTCAAACCTAGCATACGACATGCAAAATTAGCCGTTGGTTTTGCAGGTACGCTTGCAACTTTTTTGATTGAAACTTACGAAGATAAGCCAAAGGATGCGAGTTAACACAGCGTGTACAACCTCCATTTCGGTAGGAGTACAGATTTAGTCAGCAAGCCTACCGAATGAGTTGAGAAGCCTTCCTATTTAGTCGGTAGGCGTACCGACTTACTCGGTAGACATACTGATTTAGTTGGTAGGCATACTGATTTAGTTGGTAAGCGTACTGATTTAGTCGGTAAGCGTACCTATTTAGTCGGTAAGCACACTGATTTAGTCGGTAGGCACACTGATTTAGTCGGTAAACTCACCAGTTTAGTCGGTAAGCGTACCGGTTTGAAAAGAATTATAATTTCTAAACTCAGCTTGACAGGAACTTGGTTTTTGCCGATAATATCAACAATTCTGGGATGTTCCCAGAAACTTAGACTTCAGGAGGTAGTTAACATGCCCGCAAAACCCTATCCAACCGATGTACTCGAACAAGCCCAAAGCGTCCTCGACGCCATGAATCAGATTGACTCAGGCATGAACATTGGCACAGTGAACAATGCCACCCTGTCAGCCGACATCACGCAAGCCAACCAGCTTGTGTCCCAGATGAACGCGCTCGAAGCGCAATTAACGGACATGCGCAACCAGCGCGACACGCTCTATGCGGCGTTATGGGACAAGGTCAAACGGGTGCGAAGCGGGGTCAAAGCCAATTATGGCGATGATTCTTCGCAATATGAAATGGTCGGAGGCACGCGCCTGAGTGAGCGCAAGTCCCCAACTCGCAAGACGACAACTACGACGTAGATGAGTTAGACTTCCGAAGGCAGGGACAGGCTTTACGGCTTGCCCTGCTTTTTATATTAAATGATACACGACGCAACGGGCAGGGGTACTGTATAATGAAAGCCAGTAGAGTGTAAAAGTCGTTAATCGCCATTTTCAAAGGAAGCGTTTTCATGGATGATTTACTTCATCAGGGTATAACAGCGTATAAAGCAGGGAAACGCGATGAAGCGCGCAATATTTTTATAACCGTTGTTAAGCAAAGCCCGGATAACGAATATGCCTGGGATTGGATGTATCAGGTTTCAGGGGATGACAAAGAACGCCTTTACTGCCTGAAACAAATATTACGCATTAATCCAAAGAACGAAAAAGCCAAACAAATGCTGGATGCTCTTGCGGGGCAGGATTTTCCATTTGAACCAGCGCAAAAAAATAATGTGATGCCCGTTGTTCAAACTGAAACGCCTCAAAAGCAATCGGACACTGATCTTCACGCGCAGGATGCGAACCTCTCTGTAAATCACGTGGAAAGCATAGGCAGCCAAGTCCCGCAAACAGATCAAGAGACAACCAATCAATCCACGGACGCAATTTATCAACCCGGCGATATCATTGGACAAAAATACGAAGTTTACAGAGTTTTGGGTAAGGGCGGATTTGGAGTAGTCTATTTGGTTTATGATCATGAGATTGAGGATGCGCGTGCATTGAAAACTTTCCATAATGAATTTCTCGCGGATGCCAAAATAAGGGATCTCTTTCGGAAAGAAGCCAATGTTTTAGTGGAACTGGAGCGCCATCCCTATTTGGTGCGGACGTATTTCGTGGATGAAATCTCAGGACGTCTTTTCATCGCGATGGAGTACATCCCTCCAAATGAGCAGGGGATTAATTCCTTGGCAGATTACCTGCAAAACTGTCTGCCTGAATTGTCGCAGAGCCTGCGCTGGGCTATCCAAATCTGCTTTGGGATGGAGTACGCCTATTCCAAAGGTATTCGCACTCACCGCGATCTAAAACCAGAAAATATCATGATCGCTCAAGACGGTACAGCCAAAATAACCGACTTTGGCTTGGCGGGTGTATTGGATGCTCTATTAGCAAATTCTACAAGACTAACGGAGAAGTCCGGTCAATTCGAGAAGACACAGGTAGGTGTTTGGTTAGGCACTCCCACACACATGCCGCCGGAGCAGTTCGATAATGCCGCAAGTTGTGATGAAAGAAGCGACATCTATGCCTTCGGTGTCATGCTTTTCCAGATGGCAAGCGGCGAACTACCCTTCCTGGCAACCCCGCCCAGGGATGACTCGAGGGAAGAGTTCATGCGCTTCGGGCTGGAAATGCAACAGTTGCACAATGAAGCGTCCGTGCTTCAACTGAATTCACCCATCTTTCCCATTATCCAGCGTTGTCTTGAGAAGAAGCCGGGTAAACGCTATCAGAGTTTTGCGCAATTGCGTTCAGACCTGGAAGCGATGCTCAAGCAGCAAAATGGGGAAGTAATCAAGCCACCGCAGTTGGGGAAACTTGATGCTTGGGAATTAAGCAACAAAGGCAATAGTCTTGAGAGTCTAGGACGTTACGAGGATGCCACTCGCTATCTTGACAAGGCATTGGAAATTGATCCACTCAATGCGGCTGTTTTGGCTAGCAAAGGCAATAGTCTCAACAGTCTGGGTCGTTACGAAGAGGCCATTCACTATCTTGATAAGGCATTGAAGATTGACCCGCGCAATTTAAGTGCTTTGAACAATAAAGGCAACAGCCTCAGAGAACTAGGCCGTTACGAAGAAGCTATTTGCTTTTATGACAAGGCATTGGAAATTGACTCACGCTTTGTGCTTGCTTTGAGCAATAAATCTGGCAGTCTCCACGATACGGGTCGTTACGAAGAAGCCATTCGCTACTGTGATAAGTCCTTAAAAATTGACCCACACAATGTGGTCGCTTTGGATAGTAAAGCTAATAGTCTTGACGGTCTAGGCCGTTACGAAGAAGCTCTTCGCTATTATGATAAAGCATTGGAACTTGACCCACGTAATGTGGCTACTTTGTACAACAAAGGCACATGTCTTGGCAGTCTAGGCCGTTACGAAGAAGCTCTTCGCTATTATGATAAAGCATTGGAACTTGACCCGCGCCATGTGGCTACTTTGTACAACAAAGGCACATGTCTTGGCAGTCTAGGCCGTTATGAGACTGCCATCAGTTGCTTCAGCCAGACCTTGGAAATTGACTCGCACCATGTACTTGCTATGTACAACAAAGGCACATGTCTTGGCAATCTAGATCGTCACGAAGAAGCTATCCTTTGTTATGACCAGGCCTTGAAAATTGACCCATGCCATGTGGGTGCTTTGTTCAACAAAGCTAATAGTCTCTACAATCTGAGTCGAAAGCGGGAAGCAGTGCAATCCTACCGGCAATTCCTCGAGATTGTCCCAGCCGAGTATACGGAATTTGTTGCACATGCTCGCCAGCGAATACGGGAGTTAGAGGGCGGGTAAGCTTGCGAGCGGCGTTCCAGTATGTCATCAGGAGCAACCAATGACAGAATTATCCTTTAGCGCGAATCTGGCTTGGCAACTGTCTGCTCAGGAAGCGGCGGCGGCACGCTCTGAGTTCATTGAACCTCAACACATCCTGATCGGGATCTGCAGTCTCGAAAAAATATCCATGCAGGCAGATGAGCTTGACCCGTCTGCGCGTCAATCCCTGAAACTCGAACAGGATGATGTCGAAGATATTTTGGGCGACTTTGAACTGGATACGACCGACTTGCGGCGCAGTCTGCGGGAAGCGTTAGGCGAAGGCGGGCATGAGCATACCGAAAAAATTATTCACCGCAGTCCGGCTTGTAAACAGGTCTTCAAGCGCGCAATTGCGTTGGCGAAATCTGCAGAGACCTTAACCTGTATTCATCTTCTGGCGGCGGTTCTGGAGCAACCGGATTCGGTGATCGCTTCTGTCTTGGAAACAGCGGGAGTTGTGGTCAATGACCTAAGAATGCGCGCCCTGGGGAAGGTCAACGCGCCTGCCGCGGTTGACCTTGAACCGGTCAAGGTACACGCTGAAAAAAATAAAAAGGATCAGGAAGGCACGCACTACCTTGAACGTTATGGCCGCGACTTGACGCAGATAGCGCGTGATGGAAAACTGGGTCCGTTCGTTGGACGCCGCCCGGAACTTCTGCAAATCATCCAAACGCTTGCGCGCCGCTCAAAGAATAATCCGGTGCTGGTGGGCGAAGCGGGCGTGGGCAAAACCGCAATTGTCGAAGCGCTGGCGCTGCGCGCCGTGGGCGGCAAGGATTCGCAAATCCTGGGCGACAAACGAATCATCGAATTGAACATGGGCGCGCTGATGGGCGGAACGAAATATCGAGGAGAATTCGAGGAGCGCCTGAATCATATTTTGAAGGAAGTCCAGGCAAATCCGGAGGTCATCCTCTTCATTGACGAAATCCACATGCTGGTGGGCGCGGGGCAAACGGGAGACGGCAGTATGGACGCGGCAAACTTGATCAAGCCCGCTTTGGCGCGCGGTGAACTGCGTTGTATCGGCGCCACCACCATCAGCGAGTACCGCCGCAATATTGAATCCGACCCGGCGCTGGAACGGCGTTTCGAGAAGATCATCGTTAACGAACCCAGCCGCGACGAAACCATCGAGATTCTAAAAGGCTTGCGGCATAAGTGGGAGGAACATCATCAAGCGCGCATCACCGATCAGGCTCTGCAAGCCGCAGTGGATTTATCCATCCGCTTCGACGGCGATCATCAACTGCCCGACAAGGCGATTGACCTGATAGACAAAGCCGGCGCGCGCACCAGGATTCCCATCCTGAGCATGATGGCAGGCGATAAGGCGGCAAGCGGGACTCATGTGAATGGAGAGGTGACCGAACTGACGGTTGCGCGCGTGCTCTCCGAAAAAATCGGCGTGCCGCTGGATGTCATCACCGGTCATTTGGGGAGCAGTGAAAAGTCGCGGCTGTTGGAACTCGAAGCCTACCTGAAAAAGCGCATCATCGGTCAGGATGACGCGGTTGAACGCGTCTGCAAACGGCTGATCATGGCTCACGCAGGCTTGGCTGAAAGACACGGCCCCTTGGCGGTCTTCCTGTTCCTCGGTTCCAGCGGAGTCGGCAAAACGGAAATGGCGCGCTCGCTGGCTGAGTTTCTTTTCGGAAACGAAGCGGACATGATCCGCCTGGACATGTCCGAGTACATGGAGGAACATAGCTTCTCCAAAATGATTGGCTCACCGCCCGGCTACATCGGCCACGAGGAAGAAGGTCAACTGACCGGAAAACTGCGCACCAAGCCTCATTCCATTGTCCTGCTGGATGAGATCGAGAAAGCGCACCCGCGCATCTTTGACCTGTTCCTGCAAGTCTTTGACGATGGCCGCCTGACCGATTCGAAGGGTCGCACCGCCGATGCCAAAAATGCGATATTTATCATGACTTCAAATATTTCTGCCAGCAAACAAGCGGATTTGGGTTTTCTGCCATCCAAACAATCTAAAAATGAAATCCTGCACGAGGTCGCAAAACGCTTCCGCCCTGAATTCATCAACCGCGTGAATGAGCAGATCATTTTCCAATCTCTGGGTCAAGCTGATGTGCGAAAGATACTAAAGCCAATGCTGGAGGAGATTCAGCAGAGCCTTCAAAAGCAATATGAAGTCACCCTGCAAATTGATGAGCAAGCTGAAATATTTATTGCCAGTTCAGGCTACAATCCGCAATACGGCGCGCGTGAGTTACGCAGAACAGTGGAAAAGTTGGTTCAGATTCCATTGAGCGAATTAATCCTTGATGGAAAACTGGAGCAGGGTTCGCAGTGGCAATTGGTCAAACAAGGGGACGGATTGGAATTTAGCATAGGAAAATAGAGCCGAATATAGAAACTCTTTTTGACGGGAAGGCCAAGTCCTGCCCCGCTCCAAACAAAGAACGCGCTCCGCGATGGGCGCGTTCTTTTGCAATTTGGTTCTTACGTATTACGAATTACGGATCATTCACTCTCTTTCCACACCGTTATTTTATTCAGTGATGTCATCTCGTCCTCTCTCAACTTCACATCCAGCGCGCCAAGATTCTCTGTCAACTGTTCAACGCTCGTTGCGCCGATGATGGGACTGGTAATGACAGGGTCTGCCAGCAGCCAGGCGAGGGCAACTTGTGAGACAGTCGCATTGTGCGCGGCGGCAATCTCATCCATCGTAGCCAATAGGGCAAAATTCTTTTCGGTCATATCGCGCTTACGGCTTTCAGCCCGTTTGCTGACCGGCAATGATTTATCTTTGCGGTATTTGCCGGTCAAAAAGCCGCCTGCCAACGGACTGTATGGAATCACGCCAAGTCCATAGGTCTTACAGACATCACGCAGTTCCGCTTCAAATTCGCTCCGCCACATCATGTTGTAATGAGGCTGGAGACAATCATAGCGAGCAAGGTTGTATTTATCCGCTGTCCACAAAGCCTGCATTAGTTCCCAAGCCTTGTAATTCGATACACCGATGTATCGCACCTTGCCCTGCCTGACCAGATCATCAAAAGCGCGCAGGGTTTCTTCGATAGGCGTATCATCGTCTGTCCAGTGCGCTTGGTATAGGTCAACGTAATCAGTTTGCAGGCGTTTGAGCGAAGCCTCCACGGCTTGCATAATGTGGACGCGGCTCAAGCCCTGGTCATTCGGTCCGGCCCCCATTTCGCCGCGCACTTTTGTAGCCAGTACAATTTTATCGCGGGGAATTTTGGCGGCCTTCATCCAATTACCGATGAAGGTCTCAGAGACTCCGCCGGGATTGCCCTCCACCCAACGCGAGTAGACGTCGGCCGTATCAACGAAATTGATACCAGATTCAAGCGCCGCGGAGAGAACGCGCTGCGTATCCGCTTCATCCACGGACCAACCAAACTGCATCGTCCCCATACACAACGGTGAGACTTTAAGTCCCGTTCTGCCTAGTTTTCGATAGTCCACTTTGCCTCCTTAATATTAATCCCAAATAGATTCGCAACCCCGCCTCTTCACAGAGACGGGGTGAGTAGTGTGTTTATCTCGCCGTTGCTCTCGCCTTGATTTCTATTTTCACGGCTTTTTTGGGTTTGAAAGAAACTTTTTTATGTTTACTTTTTCGCTCAGCTTTTTTCAAATCCTCATACATGGCTTGCAGGTCAAAGTTGAATTTTGAGGCATAAGCCTCCCGATGTTTACGAACTTCCTCTACAATCTCATCGTTCCACATGGTTATACCTCCATCAATTCTTCGGGCGTACAAATAATGGGCGGTTCATATCCGCGCTGGCGGCAGGCATCTGCAATTGCATTACGGATGGTTGCATTGGCAATGTGTTTGAGATTCCATGTCAATAGATAATCCATGCCTTGTACAGTGGCGATTGCAATGTGCAGTGCGTCTGCCGCCGCTTTTTCAGGGACAAGCCCGTGCGTCACCAATGATTGAGCCAATGAAACCGCTTCGGGTCGGACTTCAATTTGGGCAATATTCTCAATTGCATCAAGCCGTCTGGCAATGGCGTCATCGTCGCCTTCGCCTGCTTCTTGAATGACAATTTGCGATACAAACACTTCAAAATTCTCACGGCGACTATCCCACCATTCCTGCGTGGACTGCTGGTGGGCGGCTGTGATAATGTCACGGCTGGGACGTGAGGTCAGATAACCGATAATTGTTGTTTCAAGATAAACTTTTGGCTTCATATTTTATATTATAGCACTTGCGAAAGGAAAGGAATCAATTCCCAGAAAATCTTCCAAAGTCATCATTTTTTCCTGGCTTAGGCTGCTTGTGGTGCAAGGGAGCCAGCGCCAAATTACCCTGTATCGTTAAACGTAAATCCACAATGACTTATTTAATTTCAATATAAATCCTTTTGTTGATCGCGCCTTTGCTCTTGTAGTCCGCAACCCGCATGGCGCCCACCTCAGAGGTATTATGTACATGCGTGCCTCCATCCGCTTGCAAGTCAAGACCAACCAATTCCACGATACGGACTTGGGTGATCCCATCGGGAAGCAGGTTTATCTTCGTGCGGATCAGGTCCGGGATCTGAAAGGCTTCGGCACGCGGCAATATCTTTATGCGTACTTCACGGCCTGCCTGCACTTCACGGTTGACCGCCGCCTCGATATCATGCACCAACTCGGCACGCATCGTGGCAAATTCAAAGTCCATGCGGCCAGCCAGCGGCTCCATATCCCCGCCCGTTACCTGGGCGCCGTAATCACGGAAGACTACACCGCACAAAACGTGCATGGCAGTATGAGTCCGCATCAACTGGTAGCGGCGCGCCCAATCAATTACGCCGTGAGCGCCTGCCCCAGGAGACGGCAAAGGCGCGTCTCCACCCAAAAAGTGGATCACATCCTCACCTTGTTTTTTTGTCTTTACAACGGGATAAACCGTCCCGGCGACGGTTAACGCGCCAAGGTCACAGGGCTGACCGCCTCCGCCCGGGTAAAAGGCTGAACGGTCCAGAATGAGCGAGCGTATTTCTGCATCCACCGCTGTGATTGTTGAGTCAAATTCCTGCAAGTAACTGTCAGTCTGATAGAGTAGTTCGGTCATAATAGCCTCGTTTGTCGAATTTTCATATTATAACGTCCCGTAGGTTTAGTTGAGCCAATTCGACAGCCTCCTCGAAACCCTTCGACAAGCTCAGGACAATGCCTACGGGACGGTTTCAATATATTAGCGTTTGATTAGAGCTTCACAACATGCTTGACTTTGTTATTCAAACTATTGTATAGTATTCTGTGGCACAAATTTCAGGCACCGCGCTCTTCGGGGGCTGTGCCTTTTGTTTGCCAATTCATTATTCCAAAATTCATAAGGAGAGCTAATGATCCGAGTCAGTGGTCTAACCAAAGACTACGGCGCACGCCGCGCTGTAGATCGCGTGACTTTTGAAGCCGAACAGGGTGAAGTGCTCGGTTTTCTGGGTCCAAATGGCGCAGGCAAGACAACCACCATGCGAATCCTGGCGGGCTACATGCCCCCCACAGATGGAGAAGCAATCGTGGCTGGTTATGACGTGGTAACCGAATCGCTTGAAGTCCGTCGCCGCGTAGGGTATTTACCTGAGACTATCCCGCTATATACCGATATGGTTGTATTCGATTATCTCAAGTTCATGGCCGACTTGCGCCACCTGCCAAATGCAGACGACCGTGTGGACGATGCGCTTGAAATGGTCGGGTTGGAAGATCGCGCCAGCGGTTATATCGGCAGTCTTTCAAAAGGGATGCGCCAAAGAGTGGGGCTGGCCCAGGCATTGCTGCACAAACCAGAAGTGCTGATCCTGGATGAACCCACGATCGGCCTCGACCCGGGGCAGGTTGTGGAAGTGCGTGAGCTGATCCGTGCGATCGGCAAGGAACGCACCGTCATGCTGTCCACCCATATATTGACGGAGGCCCAAAACATCTGCGACCGAGTGTTGATCATCAACAAAGGCAAAATCGTGGCGGAGGACACGCCTGAGAATCTGCAGGCACGCCTGGTCGGCTCGGAACGCGTGATCCTGCGCGTACGCGGCGATTCAGATGGACTGCCGAAAATTATTGCCAAAATCAAAGGTGTGCAAGGCGCAGAACCCAAACCCGATGGCAGCGTGGAATTTGAATTCGCGCCCGGACAGGATGTGCGCCCCGAAGTAGCCAAAACCGTGATCAAGGAAGGCTTTGACCTGTTGGAAATGCGGCCCGTTGGCATGAGCCTGGAAGAGATCTTCCTCGAACTCACCAGTTCAGACTCGCATCATAAATAGAGGTGAGACCATGAGAAATATTTGGACCATCGCAAAAAAAGAATACGATCAATACTTTAACAGCTCGATCGCGTATGTAGTGGCATTCATGCTCCTGTTGGTGGTTGGGATCATCTTTGCGCTTAATCTTTACTACTATGTTCAGAATGCATTTCAATTATCAGGCCAGACCCCGGATGTATCGCCGATCACCGGCGCGTTCGTTTTCATGCTTGTGCTCTCTGTGCCGGCGCTCACCATGCGCCTTGTTGCTGACGAAAACCGCATGGGCACCATGGAGCTTTTGCTGACCGCGCCGCTGCGCGACAGCGAATTGATCCTCGGCAAATGGCTGGGCGGCTTCCTTTTCATCCTGAGCATCGTAGCCATTACCTTGATCTATCCGCTCATTTTGAGCAGACTCGTTCAACCCTTTGACCTGCGTGTAATGCTGTCATCCTATCTCGGCTTGATACTCGTTGCATCTGCATTCCTCGGCTTGGGCGTCGGTATATCCGCCCTGTTCGAGAATCAGATCGCGGCCTTCTTCGTTACCATGTCAACTTTTGTATTCCTGTGGTGGCTGGTAGGCTTTCCTGCCGATCTGCTACCCGTTGGCGGAGATGTCTTCCGCTACCTCGATATGAAATCTCATTTCTATGACACACTTAATATCGGCGTCATCCAACTGGGTGACATCGTCTACTATATCAGCCTTACCGTGCTCGGCCTGTTCACAGGCACAGCCGCGGTGGAAATGCGGAGATGGCGCTAATGGCTAAGAAAACTAACACCCCCGCACGCTACGCCTATATTGGCTTGATCGTCGCACTGGCTGCCTTTGTGGCGACTGGCTTGATTGGCTTATTCAAGGGTGTAATTGCCCTCGGTCTTTATACTCCTCAAGACCCTCAACCGATCAACATCGCGCTCTCGATCAGCGCGGGTCTCATTATTATTGGACTCGCCGCGTTCGCCATCATGGACCCAAACCGCGTCCGCCGCTTCCTTACCGGACGCCAGGCCCGCTACGGTTCGAATGCCTTGATCCTCGCCCTGGCCGTGATCGGCATCATTGCCGTTGTCAATGTGCTGGTTTACCAAAATCCCAATTCATGGGACTTGACCGAAGATAAGGCCCATACGTTAGCGCCTGAAACCCTGCAAGCACTTGTAACCTTACCGGATAAAGTCCAGGCGATTGCATTCTACTCATCACGCCTGCCATCAGATGAGGCCGACAAGCTGTTAGGTGATTTCAAAGCCAACAGCAAAGGCAAATTTGACTATCAATTTGTAGACCCTGACCTTGACCCTGTACAAGCGCGCCAGGCCGGCATCACAGGTGATGGCAAGATCATGCTTATGATGGGTGATCGCAAAGAGATCGCCTCATACGCATCCGAGACCGAACTCACCCGCGCAATGATCCGTTTGATCAGCCCGAACGAACGCGTTATCTATTTCCTGACCGGTCACGGCGAAGCGGATATCAACGGCGGAGAAATGAGCCTGGCGACCGCCAAGTCCACACTGGAAAGCAAAAACTATATCGTCCGCACATTGAATCTGCTGACAGAAAACAAAGTCCCGGAAGACGCGCTTAGTATCGTGATCGCCGGCCCGCAAAAACCGCTGAGCGAACAGGAAGTGAATTTGCTCAAGAAATACCTGGATGCCGGCGGCGGGCTGATCGTCATGGAGAACCCAATCCAATTTACCGAGTTTGGAGAGTCGGCGGATCCGCTTGCTGATTACACTGCCAAAGATTGGGGCGTCACACTGGATAACAACGTGATTCTCGATGTGACCAGCCAACAGCCTTTGAATGCCGTGTCTGCATCCTATAGCCAGTCACATCCGATCACACAGAATCAAAGCTATTACGTGATCCTGCCTCAGGCGCGTAGTTTGAGCATTACCGGCGCGCCGCAAGATGTGACAGCCACTCCTTTGATCCTGACTTCCGATCAATCCTGGGGCGAAATCAACTTCACATCTGCTGAAGGCTCCCAAGTCTCTTACGATGAGGGCGTGGATACGCTCGGCCCTCTAAACATGGCCATTGCCGCGGATAACGCCGCAACCAAAGGCCGCATCGTCGTCTTTGGCAACTCGATCTTTGCCACCGATCAGGGCTTTGATGCCTATGGCAACGGCAACATCTTTGTCAATTCCATAGACTGGACAGCCGAACAGGAAGACTTGCTCAACATCACACCGCGCGAAGCGATTGAGCGCACCTTCACCCCTCCATCATCCCTCCAGTTTGTCATCATCCTGCTCAGTTCGGTGTGTATCATCCCGGGCTTGATCATCGTGGCAGGCGTTTCAGCCTGGATATCCCGTCGTAGAAGAGGCTAGCTCAATGGCTAACAAAGCAAAAAACACAGCGCGGCCCGCGTCAAGCGCCGCGAAAAAAAGCACGCCCAAAGTACATAAGGCGGCAAAGTCAATTCGTCCTGCCGCGAAGCCCGTATTTCGCGCCGGAACATGGCTGGCTGTTTTCATGCTGGCGACACTGATCGGCTTTGCGTACTACCTCAAGAAACAAAAAGATGCCCCAAGTTTGGAGGCAACCCCAACATCCGGCATCACCTATATTTTTACACCTGAAGACGGCCTGCCATCGGGCATTGAAATCGTCCCTGCTGAAGGCGAAGCGGTCAAAGTGGAGCACGGAACAGACGGGCTTTGGAAGTTGAGTCTGCCCTTCGAGACGGAAGCAGAACAAGGGTCCGCGCAAGCCGCGGCAGATCAGATCGCCTCTTTGCGTATGCTTGGTGAAGTCGACGCCGCGCTGGATATCCTCGGCCTCGACAAACCCGCCTACGTCATCAATATTAGCTTCACAGGCGGCAAAACCCACAAATTGGAAGTCGGCTCGGTCACCCCAACCGACAGCGGCTACTACACGCGCGTAGATGGAAACAGGATCGTAGTCCTAAGCAAAGATGGGATTGACGCGCTGTTAAACCTTCAGGCCTCCCCGCCCTACCTGGCGACACCGACTGCTTCGCAATCGCCTCTGCCCCCGACCGGGACACCTGTACCCGTTATGGAAAGCACCCCCACACCGGCGCCATAACTTGACGAGGTGTGTTTCATTTCATTTGAAACCGTCCCGAAGGTTGGCAAAAACGACCGATTTTTCTCAACAAAACCTTCGGGACGTTCTTTCTTCAACACCGACGCCATAATTCGACGTAATACAAAGGCATTGCAAAACATCTAGAAACGCGCAAGGGTATTGATTTTTACAGTAAAAAAGAGTATTCTGAGTTTATCAAATTCATATGGATAAGCAAATGGATGTAGACAAAATATTGATCGTTGATGAGGAAGAAGAGTTTCCCGTCATTGCCCGGCTGATCGAATTGGGCCGCCAGAAATCCTATGTAACGCTGGACGATATTCTGCATTTCTTCCCCGAAGCAGAACAGGATGTGGAGCAATTGGAAGAGGCCTTTTCGGCTCTCTTAAGCGCGGGCATCCCTTTTGTGGAGGATATAACAACCGCAGAACCTTCAGAAGATGAGCTTATAGCGGTCGAAGAAAGCGGTGAAGCCGAACCTGAACCCGATCCTGCACTGGACGACTACCTTGCCAACATTGACACAGACGATACCATCGGCCTATATCTCAAGGAAGTCAGCCGCGTTCCTCTTTTGACCGCCGTACAGGAAGTGGATCTTGCTAAACGTATTGAGCGTGGCCGCAGTGCCCGCGAAAACCTGGCTCGTGAAACCGTAACGTCAAAACATCGTATGGAGTTGCGAAAGTCCATTGAAGATGGTTGGGCTGCCCGCGAACACTTGATCACGGCCAACTCACGCCTGGTAATTTCTGTTGCCAAGAAGTATATGGGGCGCGGTGTGCCTTTCCTTGACTTGATCCAGGAAGGCAACATTGGCTTGATCCGCGCCACGAAAAAGTTTGATTATCGACGCGGACATAAGTTTTCGACATACGCGACCTGGTGGATCCGTCAGGCTGTCACGCGCGCAATCGCCGATCAGGGACGCACGATCCGCGTGCCTGTACATATGGGCGATCAGATCAATAAATTACTGCGCGTTCAGCACCAATTGACTCAGCGGCTGGGACGGGAACCAAGCCTCGAGGAAGTAGCCATCGCGCTGGATGTGCCGCCCAAAAAAGTGGAGAATATGATCCAGGTGGCGCGCCGTCCGCTTTCATTGGAGACGCCCACCGATGACGAGGAAGATTCGGTGCTGGGTGATTTCATCGAAGACGATGAAGCGCCGCCACCCGACGATACCGCGACGTACAACCTGTTGCGTGAACATCTCACTGAAGTGCTCAATGGCCTGCCGCCGCGCGAAGTCCGCATTTTGCAATTGCGTTACGGTCTGCTCGATGGACAGGCTTATACGCTCGAAGAAGTAGGCCGAAAGATGGGTGTGACGCGTGAGCGCGTGCGCCAGATCGAAGCACAGGCATTGAGCCGCCTGCGTCACCCGTCCATTCGCCGCAAGTTACGCGACTATTTGGGTGAGTAAAACTGTAAAGGATTCCAAAAGGAGCGATCTCAAAATCGCTCCTTTTCTTATCTGTCGCTTGTCTTTGAAAAACTAAACTCGAACCTTGCTGATCAGAGAAAAATTATCAAAACTGTAGTTTCTATTTTTTCTCAGTACCCAGTACAATAAGTGCATGCAAACAAAAACGCCCGTTGTGCTTACCTTCCTGCTTCCCCGCTTACAAGACATTTTGTTTATAGGCATCTTATTCGTAGTCGCTATTTATTATGGACCACAACTATTTAACCTGGATGGCGACTTAGGCCGGCACATCACAATCGGAAAATACATTATTGAAAGCAGGCATATTCCCACTCAAGATATATTCTCCCACACTATGAACGGCCAACGACTGGTTCCACATGAATGGCTGGCGCAGGTTATCTTAAGCGCAGCTTATCTTTTAATGGGATTAAACGGTGATGTCCTTCTAACTGCGCTGATGGTTGCATACACATTCATACTGGTATATCAAGAAATTCTGGGGCGCGGCGGCTTCCGCCTGGTTGCATTGTTTGTAGCATTGTGGGCCGCGGCCGCATCCAGCCTGCACTGGCTGGCCCGGCCACATATATTCACTTTTCTCTTTCTGGCAATTTGGACATATAGCTTAGAGCATTTTGTTTTAAACAAAACCAAACATATCTGGTTATTTCCAGTTTTAATGTGCATTTGGGCAAATACACATGGCGCATTCATAGCAGGGTTTGTTGTGTGGGGTATATATTTTGTGGAATGGATTTGGGACTTCTTGCAAGGACGCAGCATAAAAGAATTAGGCGTAAAGCTAGGATTAATAGGACTTAGTTCGCTGGCGATTACATTTATCAATCCGTCGGGCTGGCATTTGTGGCAAACCAGTGTGGGCTATATTGGAAATAATTACCTGGTTAGCCACACACTGGAATATTTACCACCCAATTTCCATGACAGTTCCACCTGGCCGTTTATGTTTCTGTTGGCGTACGGACTATTTGCACTTGTTTTGGGGAAGAAGTTACGCCTGCGCGATGCAATGTTGCTAGCGGGATGGTCTATACTGGGAATGTACAGCGCACGCAATATTCCGCTTTTTGCAATTGTCACAGCACCAATATTTGGAATACTGGTTCAGGGTCAGGTGGAGAATCTGCCAAGGTTGGCAAAGCAGGATGCAGAACTAAGACAGATCGAGAGTCAATTGTGGAGTGTTTTTTGGCCAATGCTGGCTGTTCTTTTCCTTGGATTCGCCTTCTGGCAAAATCTTCCTTTGGCTCTAAAACAATCAGGAAATCGCTACGATCCACAAATCTTTCCAGTAAAGGCAGTGGACTGGCTAATACAACATCCACAACAAGGAAATACTTTCAATGATTTTATGTGGGGCGGATATTTGCTCTATCGCACGTGGCCTGAATACAAAGTTTTCATTGACGGGCAAACAGACTTCTACGGGGAAGCCTTGACGCGCGAATATGAACAGGTGATGTTCGTCCTGGATGGCTGGGAGGACGTATTGGAAAAATACGATGTGGCCTGGGTCATCATCCCTGCAAATTCGATCCTGGCAGACGAACTCGCAGAACAGGGATGGCAGGAATTGTATTGCGACGCAACGACAACGATCCTGAAAAAATGAAAATGCAAAAACTAAAGAATCGAGTAATTCGGCTGTTCAGGCTTAGCGCACTATTGCATTGAGGGCAGGCATTCAACTCTCGATCGCAGTGAGTGACATTGTTGGGTACAATTCCTTGCGGGTTCTTATGGCTTCTGTCTCTTGTTAGCGCAATTTACAGTGCGCATCAAGAACTCTTTTTGTCAAGTCAAAAACGACTCTTGCGGTGGTGTATATAAACCATGAAAAATAAATATGCATTCCATCCATTTCTTTTTGCTGCTTATGCAGTGTTGGGTGTTTTCCAAATTAACGCAAACGAGATCCCCCTCGCACAAATTGTTCGCCCATTGTTCGTAATGCTGGCAATGACCGCGCTTAGTTATTTTGTTTTGGACAGGCTTTACAAGAACCCGCATCGCGCTGCATTGCTTACCACTCTATGGATTTTTTGGGCAATTTACTTCGGCCATGTATATCGATTTGCCAGTAATTTTCAATTTCTCAGAGGAATCCCGGGATATCAACTTGTTACCCTGGTTTTATGGACCGCATTGATCGGTGTATTCGCGCTCCCGAAGATTTGGAATTTTATCAATCTTTCCACATTGTTAACAACGGCTCTCAATGTGACATCTGTACTTGTGCTTATCATACCGTTCTTTGTCGTTTTGACCGTCGCACGAGAAACAATTCATCGGAAAAATATCATGGAAAAAAGACGGGCCGAATCCAACATAACACTCACATCCCCCTCCGAGAAGGACCCGGATATCTATTACATTATTGTGGATGGATATGGCAGGCAGGATACTCTGGGGTCATACCTACACTACGATAATCAACCTTTTATCACCTACTTGCGCCACAAGGGATTCTACGTGGCAGATAAAAGCCAGGCCAATTACATGATGACCGATCTTTCTATTTCCTCGTCTTTGAATTTTGAATATATTAATGAACTTGAAAACGATCTTGCAAAAAGTAGCAATCGCAGCATATATACTTTACTTATTGACAAAAATCACACAAGGCGCCTGCTGGTGGAGCAAGGCTATCAGTTTGTACTATTGAAAGCGGCGCCCTCTTTATGCGCATACGCGATGCGGATACCTATCTCGCCCCATCGTCCAGCATGGTCAGCGAATTTGAATCGCTTCTATTAACCTTTGGTGCTAGTTGAGTCATGGGGTATCCTCAGGTTGCGAAACCAAATTGAGGAGAAACCCCATGACTACAGACGACATTATCCTACACATTTTCTGGTTTGTAGCGAAAGACTTGCCA
>Ga0315273_10000405_pt1 | contig 44649 bp, 67 predicted proteins | sample YL17G02_0_MG_FD_205753 | JGI IMG/M metagenome (GOLD analysis project Ga0315273, IMG submission 205753) | Sediment microbial communities from Yellowstone Lake, YNP, Wyoming, USA - YL17G02_0 | ecosystem: Environmental > Aquatic > Freshwater > Lake > Sediment | place: USA: Wyoming | collected...
AGTTCAAAATATTTTTCATTAGAATTTGTTACTTTTAAAGTAAACCCCATAATTTTATCTCCTTTCATCTTTAAATTCAGTGCATAATGATTACCTACACTCCTCTTTAAATTAGTAAATATAACGGTCACAAGCTTTGATCACACATTCTTTACTGCAGAATATATAATCTTTTTCTTCTTCATTCTTGGTAACGGAATCAGGTTTTTTTAAGTTAAACGACTCTAATCTGAAAAACTTATCTTCTATTATCTTGTTGCAGAAAGAACAACATAAAGAACAGCGTGTTTTCATATCACCACCTCCCTTCTTATTTTATGTCAAATCCATAATATTTTTATAATGAATTTTAGTATTAAAATGAATTTCTATTTGAGGTTTTTCATACATTAAAGGATCTTGTACACGAATATCTTTAAGATTGTTTAAAACATACAAATGTTGTTTTGCATTTAACCAAGAAAAATTTTCTTCTAAATATTTTTTCGCTTTAACAAAATCACAGGTTGAAAAAGATATATTCATTTTTTATTTCCTTCCTTATTTTACTTTCAGCGTCTAAAGGATAATATAGATTTTCTTATTGTCATTTAATTTCTTAATCGAAATTTTCTGGATGTTCTAAAACTCTTCTTATTGGAGATATATAGGTTTCTTGATCATCAACAAAAAATGTATTATTAAGTAATAAACCTATTAATGCTTCTTTATCGATTGAATTAATAAATTCATAAAAACTATAGACATGTAACTTATAAGATTTTTCTTGTGCATCACTTGATTTCCAAGATATGTGTGTCGTAAGTTTCATGTTTAGTTTATTTTCTCATGGTCTCTATTCAACTTTTCTTGAATAGCTGATAGAATATACTCGTTCATATCATATCTTTTAACCCTGGCCATGAATTTTAACGCGTCGTGCATTTCTGAAGTCATACACAGTAGAAATTTTTTAATTATTGACATTTTCCCACCCTTCTTCTTTTATTTTTTTAACACATTGTTTTATTAAATAATCAATTTCCGATTCATTTTTTTTTAAGGATTTAGGATGGAATAAATTTTTGACTTCACAAATCCTAGAATAATCTTCTATTTCTTGTGCTATCTTTGATATTTCTTGCATAACTTTTTCTTTTAAGATGTCAGTTTTTTTCTTTTTGAATAGCCACATGGTTATTTTTCCTTTATTTTAGTTTATTTCTCTTGGTGTTTGCTGTATTGTAATGATACATTTATCTATTAACTCATCTTGTTTATTTTTATAAAACTTTTTGAGGTAGGTTAGGTAGACAATTATATCTGTATCAGAGATTTTTTTAGGTTTTTTTCTTGTTATAACCCGTTCTGCAACATCACATAATTTGTAAGTTAGCATTTTGAATCCTCCTTATTTATCTTTTTGAGTATTCCTTTTGGTTTTCTAGTTCCTTTTCCAGTAAGAAAATTATTTTTTATATAATCATCATGAAGAATACATTTTCTAATAATTTGTTTTTCAATATAATGAGCAAGGTAACCATCATCATTATGGTTATATATTACCTCACATGTTTCATTATCATATTTTTTTAATAATATTTCTTTTTTCATTTTGCCTCCTTTTATTTGTTAATTATCAACCATGATATTATTATAATATAATAATAATGTTTAGTCAAGAAAAATTTTATATTTTTTCAAAAAGAGGTTGGGCGAAAGGATTTAATTTTGATATTATCATATAACCATCCCCTATATATTCTATATCAACCATAATTCCATCAAAATATATTCCTGCTGTTACGACTCTTGCTGTTCCTTCTATCTTTTTTTCCCATTGTCTCATAATTCCTTTTGCTGTTTTAGATTTTCCAAGTATTTCAAATATATATGTGAAGCCTTCATTATTAGTATTCATTATTTTATTTTTAATTTCAAACCTTTTCATTTTATTTCCTCATTTTTTTTTCTTGGTTAATTTTGATTACATTCATATTATATCACACATGAGACATCATGTCAAGCATTTATTTTAACTTTTTTCAAAAAACTTTTCTATGATATATCTTGCCGTTTCTGTCTTTGTTTCTTCTCTTGCCTCCGCTAATTTAACCAGCTTTTCTTCAATTCTGTTCGTTATTCTTATATGTATATATTTTGGTTTCATTTCTTATTCCTCCTTTCATTATTAATATATCACACATGAGACATTTTGTCAAACATTTGTTTTAAAAAATAATAAAACTTATCTTGACAAATCAAAGAGATTGTAATATAAATAAACAAAACGAAAGGATAATAAAATGCAAATAACCAAAAATGAATTAGAAAAAATATATTATGAAAATAAAAATCAAATAGTATGCGAAAGATTGAATATCTCTCATCCAACACTTATTAAGAAATTAAAAGAAAATAATATAGCACTTAAAGGGAAGGGTGCGGGTAATATAAAATTAACCATAACGGACAAAGAATAATTTAAAATTATGATAACCCGTGTTATAATTTCAAGAAAAGTTATATTATCACCAAATGATTATACAAAATGGAGTAAAATGGAGAATGAAAAAATAAACAAAATTTCTAGGGAATTATATGAGAATATTGTTAATTATATTATAAGACTAAGAAAAAGTGGTTGTCCTGATAATACTATTCATAATATGATAACTAAAAAATACAATATAGATGACATTTTGGCTTATAAAATAAAAAATATTGCTTATAAAATTATTAGAGATGAAGATTAAGACAATAAAATAAAATATAATGAAATAAAAATTAAATACTTTTATATAAAATATGTTCTACATAGAACAATAAAGTTTGAACTTATTATGTTCTATGTGGAACTTGAGGATGAAAGACAATGGAAAATAATAATAAATTAGATGTTATATGGAAAATTGAAAAAAGAAAAGTTGATGACCTTATTCCATATTCAAAAAATCCTCGGAAAATATCAGAAAAACAAATAGAAGATTTAAAAAAATCTATTGAAAAGTTTGGTTTTGTTGAAATACCTGTAATTAATAGAGATAATACTATTATTGCAGGACATCAAAGATTAAAAGTAATGCAACTATTAGGAAGGGGGAAAGAAGAAATAGATGTAAGAATACCAGAAAAAGAAATGACCGAAAAAGATTTCAAGGAATATTGTATAAGAAGTAATAAAAATGTAGCTGATTGGGATTTTAATATTTTAGATGAATTTTATGAGAAAAAAGATTTGATTGAATGGGGTTTTGAAAAACAAGATTTATTTTTTGAACAAGGAATAGAAGAAACTCAAGGCGATGATGATATTCCTGCAACACAAGAAAAAATTATAACTATCAAGGATGATTTATATGAACTAGGAAATCATAGATTATTATGTGGGGATAGTATATTAATTGATGATGTTGAAAGGCTTATGAATAGTAAGAATGCAGATATGGTTTTTACTGACCCGCCATTTAATATCGGATATACTTATAATTCCTATAATGATAATAAAACAAATGAGGAATATTATAAATTTATATGTGATTCTTTAAGTCCATATATTCAAGAAAATATAAGTTATTATATAATGCAAAGACATTCTAATATATTTATGCAGTGGAAAATTTTAGAAGAGTTAAAATTAGAATATAAAAATTTAATTATTTGGAAAAGTCCAAGTCAAGCTCAACCTAATGATAGATTTTCTTATATGTATCAACCTATTTTATTTTTTAAAAAAGGGAATGTTATATTTAATGAATATTGTCAAAAAAGAGATATGCCAGAAGATTATGCTGGATTAAATAAAGGATTCAAAGGTAAAATTAATGATATTTGGGATGATATTAAAAGAATAGCAGTTGGGGCTATTTGTTCTAAAGAAACTATATTATCTGGAAAAAATAAGGCACATCCTGCTCAAATGCCAATAGGATTACCAGAAAGAGCTATATTATTTAGTTCAAATATAAATAATATTATTGTTGATCCATTTTTGGGTTCAGGCTCAACACTTATAGCTTGTGAAAAAACAAATCGTAATTGTTATGGCATAGAAATAGACGAAAAATATTGTGATGTTATAGTTAGAAGATATATTAAGTTTTGTAAAGACAATAATATAAAATTTGTAATAAAACGAAATGGACAAGAAATAGATTACCAGGAGTTTGGAATATAATGGCTTACAGTAAAAAATACATGATAGAAGAATCATTAAAAGCAATTCAAGAAAATAAACTATTTTTTATAGATGACATTTTTGCCTACGTAGAGTTTTGTGCGGCTACATTTTATAATCATGAATTGGAGAAAGTAGAGACAATAAAAAGAGCATTGGCAGAAAATAGCATTAAAGCAAGACAATCATTAAAACAAAAATGGTATATGTCAGATAATCCAACATTACAAATTGCACTATATAAACTTCTTTGTCCAGAGGAAGAATATCATAGATTGGCAAATACTAAACAAGCTATAGACCATACTTCAAAAGGTGAAAAAATAGATTTTATAGGTCAAGATGCTCGAGAAAGAATTAAGGAATTAAAAGAAGAAAATAAAGAAGAAGATAATGGTTAGTATTGTATTAAAAGAAGAATTAGATATAATTGAAAAGTCTCTATCTAAAAAAAAAATATCTAACGAGGAAGCTAATTGGTTAATTAATAAATTAGTGATAAAAGATAGAGAAAAAAATATATTACAATGGGGTAAATATTATTTCCCAGAAAAATTTACTAAACCTTTTTGTAAAGAACTTCATAATTATTTTATAGATATAAGACATCATGATTTTACTGATACATTAGCCCCAAGGAATCATGCAAAAACAGTTATAAAGTGTTTCTTAATACCTATATACCAGTCTATAGTAGAACCTCATTTATTCCAACACTATCTCAACATACAAAACACAACAACAAAAGCTATATCTATAAATATAACTATAAGAAATGAATTTGAGTTTAATGAAAAATTAAGGAATGATTATGGAGATTTAATAGATAATAAAAAATGGACAGAAAAACAATTTGTTTTAAAAAATGGTGTTGTTTTTACCGCAATAGGTGCAGGTGAATCTATGCGAGGTTTAAATTATCTAAATAAACGCCCTGATTATATTGTCGGTGATGATTTATATGATGATGAAGATATTCATAACTTAGAAAGATTAAAAAAGAAAAAAAATTGGTTTTGGTCTTCTATCTATCCAGCTAGAGACCAGATGAAAAAAACTTCGATACATTTACAAGGTACAGCCATAAACAAAAACGATTTATTACATGAAAATTTTGGTAAAGAAGGAATTACAAGCAGAAAATTCCAATCAATTATAGATTATGATAAGAAAATAACATTATGGTTTGATTACGATAATTTGATAAGAGATAAAGAGTTAATGGGATCTATACAATTTGAGCGTGAAATGCAAAATAATTGCAGAGACGATAGCTCATCTATTATTAAAGAAGCTTGGATTAATTTTAAAAAGTGTGATTTAGTAGAAAAAGAAGGTATCCTATATTTAAATAATGAAAAAGTTATTAAAAAAATAGGAAATGTTGATCCAGCAATTGGTGAAAAAAATGTAAATGATTTTACTGGGAAGGCTTATATAATTAAAACAGAATATCAAAATTTTTATATTTATGAGATTAAGAATGACCATTTTTCTTTTAATACAAACCTAGATGACATTAAAAATTGGCATTTAAGACATAAATTTGATATATTTAAAATAGAATCTATAAGTGCATTTCAAGCATTTGGTCAAGAGATAAGAAGGACAACAGATATTCCTTTAAAAGAAATTAAAACAGTTAAAGATAAAATAAGTCGTCTTGAAGGTGTGTCATCTTTATTTGAAAATAATAAAGTTTTTATAAATGAAAATATTCCTATAGATTTAAAAAATGAATTGGTAGAACAATTGATTAATAACGAACCCAACCATGATGATATAAGAGATGCTGTAATATTAGGATTAGAGGAATCTAAATTATTAATTTGTGAAGTATTTTGAAAAAGAATTTAATAATTTTGTTTATAGAAAAAATAAACATGGTATAATAAAAATGTCAATTAATATTTTTTAGATAGTCTATGATAAAAATATAAATATGTTGTGCTTAAATTTAAAAAATAAATAGGGGTATATTGTGAGTATATTTTCAAATATGCTAGATAATTTTGCTTTTAGTAGAATGAAAAAAAAATCTCTTAATTTAAACGAATTACTGGGATATAGTACATTAAATAGTTTTGATTGGCACGATGTTAAAGCGACATTAGCTTGGTATTATTGGGCTAAGGTGCATACTATTTGGAGATCTACAAATTTAATATCTCAAGAATTAGCAAGCATAAAACCTATAATTATAAATAATAAAACTAAAGAAATTTATAGAGAATATGATTCAAGAATTCCTGCCACATATCCTTTAAAATTATTAATAGAACCTAATTCAGACACAACACATATAGAATTTATAACATCAAATATTGAAAGTCTTTTGGTTACAGGTGAAACATATATTATAACTGGAGGATTAAAAGAACCTGTTCAAATGTTTTGGCAAAATCCTAATGAAATAAATATTATATCAGATAATTTTTATATGCCAAAACAAATAATAGTTAATAATCCTACTGATACTATTATCTTTACAAGAAATGATAATGATTATAGGTATTATACTAGTGATGGCTTACGCCAGATATATCAGATAATAGATTTTAATCCATTTTATAAATATGGAAATCAAAGAGGATTTAGTAGATTATCACCATTATTTTTTTCAATAGAAGAATATATTAAAGGTAATCTTCATAATATAAATATGATGAGAAAAGGAGCAAGGCCGTCTGGAGTATTAACTGTTGATGATACTATTACAAACGATCAATTATTAAGCATAAAAGACCAAGTTAATAAATTTTATTCTGGAGTTGAAAACTCAGGAAATTTAATGGTTTTAAATAATGGTAGAGAGTTTAAAACTATAGATATAAGCAATAGAGATATGGAATATTCTGAATTAAATAAAATAGCTAAACAAAACGTATATGAGGTTTTTGAGATTCCATCTTCTTTTTTTGATAATGCAACAAGTACATATAACAATAAGCTTAATGATAGAATAAATCTTTATATTTTTGCAATTATACCGTTAGCTTTACGGTTATATGGAGAATTAACTAAGCTGTTTTATTATGATAAAAATAAATATAGGGATTATGAAATAAGTTTTTTAATAAAAGAAATTCCTGCCCTTGAAGCAATGTTTGATGATTCTAATTTAAGGAAATCACAATCAGGAGTATTTACTATCAATGAATTAAGAGAAAGATATTCGTTAGAAGATATTGGAACAGAAGGAGATATAGTATATCAACCTATGAATTTATTACCTGTTGGAAATTCTACTAAAGAAATTAAAAAATATGATATAGAAATGATAGAAAAAAAATTATTGAATAAAAATATTAGCAAAGATGAGATAGGTAAAATTATTAATGTTATTAATAAATCCAACGCGTAGACAATTAAATAATGAAATTTTAAAAATAGACCAATTAAAAAGAAAATTAGAGATAAATTTTGAAAAAGATTTAAATATTTTTTTTAGACGTATATTAAAAGATTTAGAAGATACTTATTCAAAAATTGGATTAATACCAAGTAGGAAAAGATATGAAAATGATTTAGAAGAATTGATTAAGAAATATATGCTTAAAACCAGTGAGATATTTAGTGGAAATATAAGAGATATACAAATAAAATCAATTAATTTTTTTGAACGTAAAACAGAAACATTAAAAATAAATAAAGAAGAAGACGAAAAAATTGAAGATGAAATTGCAATATCTTTATTACTTTGGATAAATAAACAATCAACTGAACAAACAGGATTAATATTAGATACAAACGAAAAAGAGATAAAAGAAGAAATTAAAAAAACTAAAGAAGAATTATTAAAGGGAGATAAAGTTTTTAATACAAAGGAAATTATTGCTTTAACAATTTTAAATTTAAAAAATAAATTTTATAACAGAAGTAAAATGATAGCAATACAAAACATAGGAGCTTCTGCAAGTGAAGCTAAATTAAAAGAAGCTGAAAAAATTAATGAAAGTAATGCTATTGTTGAGGGAATTGCTATTACAGGATTAATGAAAAAAACTTGGAATGCTATTTTGGATAATAGAACAAGACCATCACATGCTGAAGCTGATATTATATATAATACAAACCCTATTCCTATAACAGAAGATTTTATTGTAATGGGTGAATCTTTAAAATATCCACGAGATCCAAGTGGAAGTCCTGAAAATATAATAAATTGTAGATGTGAAGACCAATATATTGTTTCAATATAGAAGGAGAATAATATATGCCTTATCCAACACAACATGCGGCACGGATTAGAGACCCTAAAGATTTTGAAGAAGATAGTTTTAAAAGAAAAAACATTGCAGAAGGTATAGATATTATAATAGGTCATTTAAAAGGCGAAACAACAATGACTACTCAAGCATATAGATTTGAAAAAGATAAATTTACAGTTTCAGAAGCTAAAAAATGGCTAAAAGACCATAATATAGAATATATTCTTTTTGAACCTGCATCAGAACCTAACGAAAAAGATAGAGCAACGTATCCAATGTTTATTTTTGATAGATTTGATGATAGATTAGCAAATAATATTGTTTCAAATCTTTTATATTATGAAAATTTTATGAGTGATGAAGTTGTTGATAATATAGATGAATCTAATTTTTATAAACCTCAAAAATCTAAAATTAAAATGTGGATAAATAGCCCAGGTGGATATGTTACAGATTTAATGAGTATTGTTGATACTATGAATAATATTAAAACACCTATTGAAACATATTGTTTGGGAATTGCGGCTAGTTGTGCGGCTGTATTATTAGCCAATGGTACAAAAGGAAAAAGATTTATTGGTAAAAATTCACATGTGTTATTGCATCAAGTATCTTTTGAAACAAGTGGTAATATTCAAGATGTTGAAAAATCAGTAGAACAATCAAAGAAATTTAATGAACAAATACTTGATTTACTTTCTAAGGTAACAGGAAAAGATAAAGAAATAATAAGAGAAGATATTGAAAGAGATTTATGGTTAAATGCCGAAGAAGCTTTAAATTATGGAATAGTCGACAAGATACTTGATGATAATTCAAATGAAGTAAAATCATTTAATTTATTAATGGAAAAAAAGAATAATGATATTGCTACTAAAGAATTTAAAAATTTTGATGTAAAATTAGAAATTAAATCAATAGAAGAAGATGATAATATTTTTACATTTAAAGCTTATGCTTCTGTTTTTGATGAAGAAGATTTGGGGAATGACATTGTTTGTAAAGGAGCTTTTAAAAATACATTATTACAATATAAGATATTAGATAAAACAAATGAAAGAACGTTATTATGGCAACATGATATTAAACAACCAATAGGTAAAACTTATTTAAAAGAAGATGAATATGGTTTATTTGTTGAAGGAAAACTTCCAAAAGATGATGATTTTGTTAAGGGAAGAGTTATCCCACAGATGAAAATTGGCGCAATAAAAAATATGTCTTTTGGATATATTACAAAAGATTCTTATATTAAGAACGGTAAAAGATTTATAACTGATATTGATTTATTTGAAATATCACTTGTAACAATACCTATGCAAACAACATCTAAAATAATAAGTTATAAATCTAAGGATATAAAGAATTTAGAATTAAATGATTTATCTAAATTTAAAAATATATCTGATTTAAGGAATTATCTTAAAAATAAGGATTACACTGTATCAGAAAGAAATAATATAATATATCAATTAAAACAAATTTTTATTTCTCCTTGCGATGAGGAGATTAAAAATAATATTCCTTGTGATGAGGAAAAAGAATCTTGTGATGAGATTCTAAATAGCATCAAAGAAAATTTATTATTAATTAATCAATCAATTAAGGAGTAAAAAAAATGTCTGATTTAAAGTTTAATACAGAAGAACTAAGACAAATAAATAGCTTAGTTACTGATTTAAGGGATTCCGTAGATGGAAAATCTAAAAAAACTCAAGATGAAATTTCTAAAATAAATTCAGTATTAAATGAATTTGAGAAAAAAAATCAAGAAATTATTATAACAAAAACTAAAATAGAAAATGAAGCAAGGGAGCAAAAAGAAAAAATTGAAATGCTTGAAAAAAAATTAATTGATGTATCTACTTTTAATACAAAAAGTATAGTTAACTCTAAAGAATATAAAGATACACCTGAATATAAAGCATTAAATCTATATTCTAAAAAAGGTATTAATGGCGTTTCAATGGAATATAAGGATTATTTACGAACAGACGTGGGTGCTCAAGGTAATTTTTTAGTTCCTACAGCAATGGTTAATTTTATGCTAAATGAAATACAGGAAATTTCTCCTGTTAGACAATTAGTAAGAAAAATTACTATTGAAACAAAAAGTATTGAAATTCCGATTGGTGTTGGTATTCCAGATGCACCTTTTGAAAAAGAACTTGAATCAGGAACAAGATCTACACCAACTTACAGAATGGAAACACTGACAGCTTTTGCTCAACAAACAACGATACCAGTATCAAGAGATATTTTAGCATTCTCTAGTTTTGATGTAGAAGCAGAAGTTGTATCAAAAGCAAATCAAGCCTTTGCTAAAGCAGAAGGAAATAAAATTCTGACTGGTACAGGAATAAAAGAACCGCAAGGCATTTTAAATTCTTCTGTTGCTAAGATTGAAACTGCCTCATCTGGAGCAGTTACATTTGATGAAGTAATTAAATTAGCAGGAGAAACAAAACAAGGCTATAAAGAATCTTATTTTTTTAATAAGAAAACATTAGTTTTTTTAAGAACTATGAAGAATGGTGCTAATGAATATCTTTGGAGAATTGGCGGAGAAAGTATGCCAACGGAAATAAATGGTTATCCTTATATAATTTTTCAAGATATGCCAGACATTGCATCTGCCGCTCTTCCAATTGGGTTCGGAGATTTATTTGAAGGATATACGATTTTAGATTCACTCAATATGTCTATGTTAAGAGATGAATATACACCAAAAGATAAAAGAGCAATTGAGTTTACTTTTTATCGCTATTTAACAGGTCAGGTTATTATGCCAGAAGCGATTAAATTGATAAAAATAAAAGCTTAATATAATAATAGAATAAACAATTTATGTTTATTCTGACTTTAAATTTTAGGAGGATATAAAATGCAAGCTTACGATTTATTTTCAAGAATAGAAGTTGTAAATGCTCTTGATTCTACTGCTATATCAACTAGTACTACAACTGTAGGAGAAACAATTGATACAAGCTCATGTGAAAGTCTTGTTTTTGCTATTAAATCAGAAACATTAACAGATGGTGCTTATGCTGTACAGGTATTTGTTAGTGATGATTCTGGTATGGCAGGAGAAGTACAAGTAATAAAAGACTATGATAGTGCAGATACTTTAATCAGTTCTGCAATTTCTTTTGCTCTTGCAGACGATAATATAGTTAAGATTGTAGGAGTTGTTAGCGGAAAAAGATATGCAAGAATTAAAATTGTTTCAACAGCAGTTACTACTGGTGGAACATTCAGTGCTACGGCTATAAAAGGAAATAAAAGACACATTGCATAATAATTAATTTTAAGGGCGGAATTTTATTCCGCCCTTAATCTAAAACAGGAGAATAGAGATGTTAATAACAATATTAAAAGATGTTATATGGAGTATTGATTATAAAGCTGTTCCTTTTCGTAAAAATGAAAATATAGAAATAAAAGATGATATAGCAAAAGAAATGATTAAATATAATTATGCTATTGAAACAATAAAAAAACAAGAGATAGAAATACCTGAAAGTATTTTAATAAATAAAATACAAAATTCTTCTATTCAAAATGTAGATATTGAAACTATTGATAAAAAAAAAGGTCGTCCTAGAAAGATAAGATAATGATTAATTTAATAACTAAAACAAATACATTATTGATATCTTTAAATGATATGAAATTATATCTTAGAATAACAAATTCTATTGAAGATACTTTAATTGAAAATTTAATAAGGCAAGCCCAAAATGTAATAGAAAATTACACAAGCAGAGCCATCACTATTAATACTTATGAATATATTTATGACTCTTTGAATACAACAGAATATTACCCTGTTGATAGAATTCAAATTTATAAAGGTAAAATTACAAGTATAGATTCTATAAAAACTTATAATCTAGCAGGAACAGAAACAATTAAAACATTAACTGATTTTGATTACATTAATTTTAATCAATATTCATATATAGCAACAAAAGATGGTTCAGATTTTCCAATAGGTGATAGAAGTTATTCACCTTTAAAAATTGAATTTAAAGCAGGGTATGACATAACAACAATCCCTTACGATTTAAAAGAAGCTATATATAAATTAGTAGCTGATTATTATGAGTATCGTGAATCTACTAATTCTGAATATATAAAAGATATATCAACTGGAGTAATTAATATTATCAATAGATGGCGTATTGAGTTAATACCATGACAATAACAAGGACTTCAAATTATAGCAAAAAATTAAATATTAGAGTAGGGGATTTAAAGCATTATATTACTCTTCAAAGAAGAGTTTTAGAGGTTCCGATTAACGTAGATTTTAGAGAAACATATAATAATATTGCAAACGTTTGGGCTTCAGTAGTTACAAATAATGATTATTTAAAATTTAATGATATTAATATAAATGAAGAAGTAACACATATATTCTATATTAGAAATATTGATGGCATAGATATAGATGTTTGGATATTATATGATAATCAAAGATATAAAATTATTTCAATTAGGGATATAGATTTTGAAAAGAAGTTTTTAGAACTTAAATGTAATCTTAAAGGTATTGTATCTAAAGAATCAAGCAAATGGTGATGTAATGGAAAATATAACAGTCAATATGGATTCTCAGACTAAAAAAGTATTAATAGAAAAAAATGGTGGGATAAAATTAATAAAATCTGGTTGTAGAAAAGCATTATCTGAAATAGGAAATATTATTAAAAAAAAAATAAGCGAAGGCATAAAAAGTCCACCTAAAACAGGTAAATATTATAAATATAAAAGTAGAAAAAAGAGAGCATCTATTAATTTAGAATTAGCAGAATATCCTGCAAATCGTAGTGGAAAATTAAGACGTTCTATAAATTATAAAGTTAATAATAAAGCACAAGTTATTATAGGTTTATCAGCTGAATATGCAAAATATTTAGAAGAAGGTACGGGATATGTGAAAAAAAGAAAATTATCAGAAGATACAGTTAAAGAAGTTGTAGAAAAAAAAGCAGATATGATAAAGGATAAAATTAGCAAAATGAAAAAAAGAAAATTATTAGAATATACAGTTAAAGAAGTTGTAGAAAAAAAAGCAGATATGATAAAGGATATAATTAGAAAAAATATTGATGCTTCATTAAAAAAATAAGTTTAGAAATGGAAAAAGAATGCCAAAAAAAGAGGATGTTATAAAACAATTACAAGCTGTCCTGCCTAAGTATACTGATTATTTTAGCGAAAAAATTCAAGTATCTAATGTTTCTTATATTTCAGGAAACACATATCAAATAACAACAACTACACCTCATAATTTATCTAATGGTTTGCTAATCAATGTTGAAAAAATTCTATCAAAAAATAAAATAATAACTATCACAAATTTAGGAGATGGATGGATAAAATTTAAAACAGAAGTTTCACATGATTTAACAAAAAATTTTGATCAAATAAAATTAGAAAATTGGACAAAGCAAGTTTACTTGCAAGGATTTACTAATTTAGCAGATGGATACTATGATTTTACTGGTGATGTTCCAAGTAAAGATGAATTTACTATCATTCTTCCAGTAGTTCCAACTGGAACAGGATATTTATGTGAAGATAGGATTGATGGTATTAATGGAAGGAAAGCAATAACATTAGTAGATACAACAAATTTTAGAATACAAGGTGCCAGCAATGATTTTACAAGTTTTGCTTTGACTACAAATTCTAATATCACTACAGATATAAGAATATCTGGTGTAGGAAATCCTGCAAGATTTATACAATATTATACAAAACATAGTATAAATAAGTTTTGGGCATTTGTTTCAACTGGTGAGACAAATGTTTCTTATAGTCGTAATATTGAAAGTGATGCAAATCAAAGATTTAAAAAAGGCGAGGATATACAATTTGAATGTATACAACCGATATTTGTTTATGTTATTGCTCCCGATATAGATACTTATGGCGGTAGATATATAAGCGACATAATGGTAGATATTAGAAAATATTTATGCAAAGCATTGGTAGGTGTTTCTTTTCCTTCGGGTTTTGATACAGAGCCAGATAGTTTTTTAACATCATTTAGAAGTGATGATTTTTTTGATTATGATGGCGCTTATTATATTCATCTTTTTATGTTTGAAACAGTCTTTAATTTTTATTCAAGAGATGGAATTGACCCATTAAATACAAGAGCATTTAGAAGATTTGAAATAAATTACAAGCTAAATTTTGATAATTTTGATACAATAAAAACAACAATAGAAGGTGATTTGCCATAAAAATTATTAAAGTAAAATATAAATTTCCTTATTTTACTTTTAAAATTGAAAGTAAAATATAGATTGATTATAATATAAAAATAATTAAGAAACAAATAAATCTGGAGGTTAATAATGAATATTATTTCTAAACCATTCGTAACTGTTAATAAGCTTCCTGCTATTGTTCCAGCTGGTATGGAAGACCAAAAAATATTAGTAATAGGACAAAAATTATCTACTGGTTCTGCCACAGAAAAAATTTTATATGAAGACGTAACTAAAGCAGATGTCAATACTCTTTTTGGGAAAGGTTCTTTCTTACAGAATTCTTTATCAGGAATTTTTGATGTATTTCAAAGGTCAGGTTCAATAAAATTGCCTCGTGTAGATGTTATCCCTCTTGATGATGTTATTGCTGGAGTTAAAGCAACATCAACATTAATTGTTTCTGAAGTTGGTGGTTCAACAAATGCCGCAACAGTTACTGGAAATATAGAAGTAATAATTGGCTCTAAATTTTTATATACTTTTCCTATAACGATAGCAGACGGACAGGCAATAGTTACTGGTACTGGTAATATTGCAGATGCTATCGCAAATGCAATTAATGATAATGATGAGTTACCTGTAACAGCTGTAAATGTAGCAGGAACAATAACATTAACTTGTAGGCACAAAGGTACTATCGGAAATGGTATTACATTTAGAGTTAAAGGTTTGTCTTATGATGGTGCTAATTATGTTTTGGGTAATGTTAAAATAGCTATTACTGCTTTTACAGGAGGAGTTACAGACCCAACTGTTACAACAATTCTTTCAGTAGTTGGAGATAAAAGATATCAGACAATAACTCATCCAATTGAATACGGAATAGTTTTTTCTGTAACTAATTTTCTTGATAATAGATTTAATGTTGATAACGATATTCAAGACGGTGTTTGTATAGTATCAAATACAGATACTACTTCAAATTTAAAAACCGCACTATCATCTTTAAATTCTCAATCATTAGTTTATTTTTGTAATAAAAAAGTATCTGAATCTATGTATAACGGAAGTACTGTAATAGATTTAGATTTTGTAAGTTCAGCAAGATTTGCAGCAATACGGGCATTAAGACTTACAGAAGATGCTAATATAATTAGATTCGTAGCAAGTAATGTTCAATCAAAAGATTTAAGAGGTGGAAAACATATTTCAACATTGCCTTATCCTAATACACCTGTCTATGCTATATCACCAATAGAAACTATTTATGGTTTTACTCAAACAGAAATTCAAGAATTAGAAGATTTAGGCGGTTCTGTAATGGGTAATAATAATGTTGGAAATCAGATTCTTCTTGGTGATATTGTAACAACTTATAAGACAGATGCTCAAGCAAATCCTGATCCAACATGGCATTATCTTGAAACTGTAGATACATTAAGTATAAGTGCAGAATATATGTTTAATAATTTAAAACAAGATTTTGCACAATCAAGATTGACAGAAGGTAATTTAATTAATGGTTTTACTATGGTTAATGAAATAGCATTTAAAGGTCAATTGAAAAAATATTATATTGATTTATCAGAGGAAGCTATTACACCGGAGGGAAAAGATGCTGTAGATTATTTTTATAATAATATATCAACAGTGATAGATATGTTAAACGGCAGAATTAGTGCTACTTGTAATTTGCCAATTGTAGTTCAGTTAAGAGAAATACTTGTTAATTTAAGAACAACTTTTTCAATAGGAGGATGAAATGGCAATAAATACATTAAAAAATATTATTTTATTTGACCCAGAAATTAGAATTAATAATAGCACAGTTGCTACTATTGCAAATTCAATTAAAATTATATGGGGAAATGGTGAATCGAGTCTAATTGCTCAATCTGTTGGGAATGGAGCTGTACAACATGTTTATTCTGAAAATGTAGAAACTAAAATTGCTAAACTTAAATTTTCTCTTGCATCTACATCAGAAAATATGGATTTAATTATCACATTGAAAAACAATAGAAATACAAATTATATTGTTTTAAACTCATCTACTTCAAATAAAAGCATTGTTATGAAAAATGTAGCATTGACAAATGATCCTGAAATGTCATTATCTAATGAAGGGCAAATGGATTTAGAATTTGTTGGTAAAATTCAAGGTTAATATTAATTTTTAAAAAAGGAGTTATTATGCAGGAATTAAAGAATTTTTTTGAATATGAATTTAAAGGGCAATTAAAATATATAAGAACTGGTAAAGGTGAAGAAGTTATTGCCAAAAAAATTTCTATCAAAGCTCCTTCGTATAATAATACTAAAGATGCAACAGTAATTGAACAAGAATATAAAAGAGGATTATTAAACTTAACAAAATTACAAAATAATCTTAGTGAGGAAGATAAAGAAGAATTACGAAAAATAAAAAATAAAGCAACGTCTAAAAAAAATGAAAAAGAAACAATGCCAGAAGATTTTATTTTTATACTTATGAGCAGTAATGCGGATATGGATAAATGCTTTAGAGCTTTAGAAAATATTATATTAAGTAATTATTCAAATAAACCTACCGCATATATTGATGATACAGAAGTTTTAACAGAAACTATTTATAAAGATTTTATGTTTGCAGATATAAAAAATATTCTAGGAGAATATATAAAAAATTTTTTGAATACTTCCCAGGGCAATTAAAAGAAGCAGGTTTCGACTACAATTTTATAGTAGGTATGTTGTGTAGATTTTTTAAAGGTGGTATTACTTTTGAATATATTGATAATTTACCTATTCCTGATATAATTAATCTTAATAATACTGCTGTTAAAATTTCAGAAAAAGAAAAAAAAGAAATGGATTCTCAAAATGGCAACTAATTCAATACAATATATTGTTGAGTTAATAGATAAATATAGTCCTGTTCTCAATAAAATTAATGAGGATATGAAAAAATTTAAGAAACAACAAGAGGAGGCAAGTTTTTCTATAAAAAAATTAAGTGATAATTTAGAGAAAAGTGGCAAGAGCATGATAGGTCTAGGAAAAAAATTCTCTCTTAGATTAACTACTCCAATTTTAGCATTAGGTGGTAATGCTTTAAGATTATGGAATGAAGAAGCGCAAGCAATAGAACAAGTAAGAATAGCTCTTGAATCTACAAAAGGAGTATCTGGCAAAACTTTAGATGGTTTAATAGCAAGTGCAAAAAAATTACAAAGAGAAACATTATTTGGAGACGATACAATAATTGGAGGAGTAACTGCACAATTATTAGCATTTACAAATATTGCCAATAATCAATTTGACAGAACGCAACAAGCTATATTAAATATATCAACAAGATTATCTGCCGCTGGTGATAAAACAATGGATTTAGTATCTGTAACAAAAATTTTAGGCAAGGCATTGAATGATCCTGTGAATGCAATAGGTAATTTAAGTCGTTCAGGTATTCAATTTTCTAAATCTCAAAAAATTTTTATTAAATCTTTAGCAGAAAGTGGAAGAATAGCAGAGGCGCAAAATATAATATTGACAGAATTAGAAAAAAAATATGGAGGAGCGGCAAAGGCGGCGGCATTAGCGGGAACGGGACCGATTAAACAATTATGGACATTAATTGGAGATTCCCAAGAAGGATTTGGTAAATTAATAATGGAAGGTATAAGTCCTTTTATAGAAAAACTGAAAGAATTAGCAATTAAGGTAGATAATTTAAATCCATCAACAAAATTAATGATTATAAAAATATTAGCACTTACAGCGGCATTACCACCATTAGCAATATTTATAGGTAGTGTAGTTTTTGCATTGGGTTATTTACTTACTCCAATTGGTCTTGTTGTAGGAGCAATAACATTATTAAGTGAGGGTATAGTTTTTTTAATAGCAAATTGGGATAAAATTAAAGCGGCTTTTGGTGAATATAAAGTATTGATATATATACATGCTTGGTTTATATTAATAAAAAACGTGATAGTAAACATAATTGATCTATTTGGTTATTTTATAGATAAACTTTCTTCAAGTCCTATTGGAAAATTAGGTAAAATACATAGTAGTATAAAAGAAAATATAGGTGAATTTATAACTGCAAAAGTTAATCCTACTGTTAATATTGGTGGTGCAGTTAGTATAGATATAAGCGCGGCAAAAGGACTTAGTGGAATCGCTACAGGCAGAGGAGAGTATTTGAAATTAAATACTGGTAAGAATATGAAAGGTAGATAATGTTATTATTAGATAGATTAAGAACAGCAACATTTAAAGGTGTAGAATTTCTTGTTGAAAATTCATCTATAAGTTTTGGACAAAAAACAGTTGTACATCAATATCCAAACTCTGATAGAACAGAAGTAGAATTTTTAGGACAATCCGAAGATATTTTCACATTAGATATATACATAAATAGCATAGAAGAAGATTATATTGGCAAAAGAAATTTACTTAAAGATATATTAAATTCTAGCGGGGCAGGATTACTTGTTCATCCATATGAAGGTGAAGTTAGATGTTCTGTTGTAGACAAAATAACTTTAGTAGAGAATGATAGAAGTTTTGGACTAGCTAGATTTAGTGTTACATTTCAAAAAACATCTCTATATCTATATCCTACCAATGCACTTGATAATATTACTAAGATAAGAAATTTATATGTACAACTACAAAATGCCTATAAAAATAAAGTTATAGATGAATATTATTTTGACAATTTTTTACCAGAAAATTTTATAAAAACAAAACAAACATTGTCTGCTTTATATCATGAATTTGAAATAGTAAAATCAATTGTTCCTTTAAATAAAGACCAAGAAGTTGAATATAATAAAAGCATTAATACTTTTAATAATAATATAAATTCTAGTGTTAGTGACCCAAATGTTATGGCTGAAAGTCTTGATAATGTTATTACTAATATCGATGGACTTGCTACCAATGAAATAGATAACATAGAAATATATAAAAAATTATATGAATTTGGAGGATATTATTTAATATCTCCTGAGTTAACTGCACAGGCTAAAATAGTCAATGGTAACTATAGATTAATTTCTAATTATATAAATATAATAATGCTTGGACTGTCTTATAATTCAATAGCATTAATAAAATTTGAAACAGACGAACAACTTAATTCTTTTGAAGCTTTACTTGAATCACAATATAACTATATATTTCTTAACTTAGATTCTGATATAGCTTTTTTAATAAATAGTTTAAGAAATGAAATTACTAAATTTTTTAATAGTCAAGACGTCAGGCGCGTAATTACAAAAGAGGTTACTGGCAATCCTTTAGTTAAGTTATGTTATTTATTATATGAAAATACAAATGATTATGAGAAAATATATAATCTAAATAACAAAATATCTCCTATTTGGTATGAAGGAAATATTAGGGTTTTGACTAATTAATCTTTAATATTTTTATAATATCTTTCTAGAATTTCTTTTTCATTATTATTTTTATTAGATTTTTTTTCTAATTCTTTTATATATTTTTTATCTTTAATAAATTCTTTTTTTCTTTTTTTGTTTAATTTTATAACTTTATAGTAAAAATAATTATATGTATCTGTTATTAAAGCATCTAACTCACTTTGTCCATCATATATTGAAAGGTCTCTTAGAATAACATTTACTTCAAATTTTTCTTCATCTGTTAGATATTGAATATTTTTCCCAAGTAATTCCATATATTATCTCCATATTATTTTATTAATGTAACATTTCAAAAAATGTTTTCTTTTTCTTAATAACTGGCGTTCTAAATTCTTTGCCTTTTGTATTAATTGATAAACTTTCAATTTCTCTGTTAGGTTTCATAATCATTACTTTTGCAAATCCATTCTGCTCAAATGGTTGACAAAAGATATATTTAAATTTGCAGATTTCTTTACCTTGTTTGTCTATATATCCATATTGATTTTTTATCTCAACAATAGCAAAACCATTTAAAAAATCACTGCAACTATCATATTTTATTTGACAAATTTCATTCCCTTGACTATCGACAAATCCCCATTTATCATTCTTTGAGACAGCCATTAATCCCTCATTTAATTCTCTATATGTATTATATTTTGCAAATAAATTTTCATAGACTGGCTTATCGGTATTGTTTGCATTGCCGATAACATCTAGTTTATTATTAGTTTCTCTAATAATACTAGTAGTTTCATAATCATTGATATTTACTACATTTTTATCAAGATTATCAGTACCAAAACAATTAGAACAAAACAAATTAATAATAATCACTAACAATAATTTTCTCATTTTTATTTCTCCTTTTATTTTTATATAATTGATATATATTTTATCAAATTAATAACACTTTGTCAACAAAAATATATTTTTCTGACTTAACCCATATAAATATAATATGATAAGATTGTTCTAAATAAATCATTATGTTATAATTAAATTATGAATGAGAAAGTATCTCTTGAAGTAAATGGTATAAAATATTTAGGCTTTATGGAAATGAATTATTCTAAATCAATTGAAGATCTAGGAGGAGTTTTTTCTTTTACTGCTTCAACAGAAAAAAATAAATTTACTCCATTTAAAGGTCAAGAAAAATGCAGGGTCTACATAAATGATTATCCTCTTATAACAGGTTATATCGAGTCGATGAATTATTCTTATAATGAAAATTCACATGAAATAACTATTAATGGTAGAGATAAAACTTGTGATATAATAGATAATAGCGTGGTTGGGGATATTGATTTTACTGCGCCTTTTTCATTAGAAAATTTAATTAGAAATGTTTTAGATCTTGCTGGTTTAGATGAAATTAAAATTATAAATTATATAGGTGAAGTAGATTCTTTTCAAAGTAATGAAAAATTATCAAACGAAGTAGGCGAAAATATGTTTGATTTTTTAGAAAAATATTGCAGAAAAAGAGGGGTATTATTGACATCTGATGGAGATGGGGACTTAGTTATAACAAGGGCGGGAGACCAACAACTTAATACAATTCTACTTAATGAAATTGATGGTAATGGTGGAGGAAACAATATTAAGAACGCTTCTATAAATTATGATTTTTCAAATAGATATTATGGATATATCTGCAAATCTCAAAAAAATCCAAGTACAGAAAATTTTGAGGGTATTGTAGATGATTTGGGAGATAATCCAACTGCTGAAGAATTACAAGAAATTATAGAAAAAGATTTGAATTTTGAGAATCAAGTAGGAACAGCACTTGATAATGAAATGAGAAAAACAAGAATTTTAGAATTTCAAAACGAGACATCTTCTCCAGTTGTAAGTAATCAAGAACGGGCTAAATGGGAAGCTAATATTAGAAGAACACGGTCATTAGTTTATAACTGTGAAGTTAATTATGTCTTTGCTGATGAAAAAAATACGGCTTTTTTTATGCCAAATAAATTAATAGCAGTTAGAGATGATTTTCTTGATATAAATGCGTTAATGTTAATAAAAAGTGTTAATTATAACATTTCTGTGTCATCTGGTACGAGTGTAAAATTACAATTAGTTCCAAAAGATGCTTACAAACCAATGATTCAAATAAATACTAGAGATTCAAAATATAATAAAGTTGGTACAAATGTTTCTCAAACTGCTGTTGCTCCAACTACCAAACAAGTATCTGAATTTGAATTTGAAAAAGCATATTATAAAAGGTCATGGGGAATATAATATAAATGTATAGCAATATTAAACTTGCTAAAACGACAAAGATACAAGATGATTCTAAATTATATCCTATCGTAGAAATAACATATTTAAGTAAAATTGCAAATGTAGCTAATTGTGAAAGCTATGGAACACATAGTAGTCCGCCAATTAATACACCATGTATTTTACTTGTTATAAATAATGATGAAGCAAATAGATTTATAATACCTCTTTCTGCATATACAAGAAAAAGAAATTTAAAAGAGGGTGAGTTTGAATGTGGAAATTTTAAAATAGGTTCAACTATAAAATTTGACGAGAATGGAAATATTTTTATCGATGCAGTTAATGACATAAATATTACTGCTAATGGTGGAGATATTAATGTAATAGGTAATATACACGTAACAGGTGGAATAGACGCAACAGGTGATATTGTCGCTGGAACTATAAGTCTAAAGACACATATTCATGGAGGAGTTGAGCCTGGTGGTGGCGTAAGTGGTCAACCTGTCCCATAATAAATTAAGGTATTAAAATGACTGATTATTCACATGATATAAAATTAAGACAAGATGAAGAAGATGGAATTTATGATATTCATATTACTGATGATGGAGATTTTGAGACTGATGATAGCTTTGATATAAATATTATAATGTCTTTATTTGTAGATTCCAGAGCAGATTCTAGCGAAATAGTAGAGCCTTTAAGAAGGCGTGGATTTTGGGGTGATTTAGTTTTATTCTCACAAGAAAATTTAAAATCTGGCAGTAAACTATGGCTTGTCTCTGGTAGAAATACAAAAGAACAATTAAATAAAGCTATCGATTATACAAGAAAATCTTTACAATGGTTAATCAATGAAAAATATGTTAAAAATATAAATGTTGATGGACAACAAACTATTAATGGAATAATTATTAATATAGAATTTATTGTTGAAGATAACAATATTTCTGAATTTAATTTTAAACTTTGGGAAAACGGAATCGTTGAAACCATAGAAACATTATAAGGACATATATGTTTAGAATACCTTCAAATCGTCAAGAAATCTATGATAAATTATCTTCTGATACGCAAGCAAATTTACCAAATACAAACCCTCAAAAAAAACAAAGTTGGTTAAGAGGTATTTTATCTGGCTTTTCAGGTGCATTTTATGATTTATATTTTCAACTTAAAGAATCAATAAAAGTTTATTTTGCTAATACAACCTACGGAGAATATCTCGAACAACAGTGTGCTAATAATGGTATTTTTAGAAATCCAGCAACGCAATCGTTTGGTTATATTTCTTTTTCAGGAACAGTTGGTTCTACAATTCCAGATGGTACATTATTAAATGGAATTTCAAATAATATTCAATATGAGACATTATCAACAAAAACAATAACACAAGAACAATTACAAGTTTTATCTATAACTTATACGTCAGGCGTAGCAACTGTTATAACGAATGTTACACATGATTTAGTTAATGATATAAATATTACTATAGCAGGAGCGACACCATCTGATTTAAACGGAACATTTCCAGTTACTGCAATTATTGATGGGAGCACTTTGCAATATGATACGACTCTTGTCGGTTCAGGTACAGCAACAGGAACAATTACATTAGATGTAACAAGAGCAATAGTAGATATAGAAAGCACAAGTGCTGGTGAAATAACAAATCTTGATACTAATGACCAATTAAATTTAGTCTCTGCAATTGTTGGTGTTAATAATGTTACTAGAGTTATTTATGATGGTCTTGGTGGTGGTGCAGATGTAGAAAATGATGAAGATTTACGCGCAAGATTAATTTATAAATTACAAAATCCAGTTACGTTATTTAATGCAGTTCAAATTGAATTATTATTAAAAACTTTATCTTGGGTAGATAGAGTTTTTGTTTTTAGGATTACCCCTGATGTTGGTCAGGTTACAATTTATATTTTAAAAGAAGATAATGAATTGCCAAATTACGTAGAATTACAAGAAGCAAAAGATTTAATAGAAGATACAATCCTACCAGTTAATACCGCGATTAGTGATGTATTTATTTTAGCGCCAACTCAAGTAATTGTTAATTTTGATTTTTCAAGTATTACTCCAGATACGCCAACAATGAGAACATCTATAACAAATAGATTAGTGGAATTTTTTAGAAACAATACAGATATTGGAGAAGATATAACAGAAAAACAATATGAATGTGCAATTCATTCTACAATTGATATTGAAAGCGGAGAGTTGTTGGAAGATTTTACATTAACAACACCAACTGGAGATATAACAATAACCACAGGCGAAATTGGTGTTTTAGGTGGAGTTACTTTCCCATAATGGATTTTAAATATAATAATGAAAATAAAACAAAAATTTTAGCTTCATATCTTCCAGATGGAAAATCTCTTGAAGCAAAAAATATTCCATCTAAAAATATATATAAATTTTTAGATGCAATTGCAAAAAATTTTGTTCTATTTGAAACTGACATACAAAATGTTATTAAGGAAATGAATCCCGCAACAACAGAAGATTTAATCTCAATGTGGGAAAAAGAATATGGTTTGCCTAATGCTTGTATGCCAATTGCAACAACGCTTGAACAAAGAAGAACAAATATATTAATAAAAATTGGTATGAATGGGATACAAACAATTCCTCAATATCTTGCATTGTTTCAAAAATTTGGATTTCCTATAGAGATATATCCATACGGTTATTTATATGTGTATCCTTTTGATATTTTAGGTTATCCAATAATTTTATCAGACCAAAGATATAATAAATTTACGATAGAAGTTAGATTGCCAAAAGCATTCAATGAAGAAGTCTACGATTTTAGTACAAATGGTTATCCTATTATTTTATTGAATGAATTAAACCAAACATTTATTGAGTGTTTATTAAAAAGATTAGTTCCTGCAAATGTTAATATTGTATTTAGATATGTCTTATAGTAGAATAATAAAAATGGAGAAAAAATTTTATGATGGATTTAGATGCTACAAAAATAAATGGTGACCCACAACCACCAGATGAAATAAATAGTATTTTTGATGAAAATAAAACAATAATTTCAAGTTTAGGTATATCTTTTAATGCAGGTTCAATTCAACAACTTGCACAATCAATTCTTGTACATAGCATGATAGGTTCTTATTATGCAGATGGTGGTACGGCTAATTCTTATGTATTAAGTTCTGTGCCAGTAACAAGAAAAAATCCACCTTCATATTTTACAGGGATGGAAGTTTATTTTTTACCTGCCAATACAAATACTGGGGCATCAACTATAAATGTTACTGGTCTTGGTTCAAAATCAATAGTTCTTCAAGATGGTTCAACTGCGCTTTCAGGTGGTGAAATAACAATAAATATTATAACAAGATTAATTTATGATGGTACTAATTTTAGATTAGCTAATATAGACTATACTTTTGATTCTGATATTTTTGATGTTATTGGTAATAATGTAAGTTTAAAAACTGCATCTTTTGTAAGTTCTACTATAGATTTAAGTTCACATTCTAGCGATACAGAATATTCTATTGCGCACGGATTAGGCACAGATATTAAAAGAGTAGAAGTACAATGGACAGATGGAACTTATTGGTATGTTATTGCAACAGGAATTGATGCTGGAAATGATTTAGGAACAGGAGTTAGATGGAATTCTACAAATATTTATTACGGTTCTGTTAATAAAATATGCAACGGTGGTTATTTATATACAATAGGTGCAGCAACTGTTGCACCAAATTATAATCAAGGTTATTTTAGATTTTTAGCATGGAAATAATAGGAGATATTTATTATGACAGAGGTAAATAATTTTATAGGATTAGTTGTAAATTCATTGCCAGTTAAAATATTGACTGGACAAACTAAATCAGAAATAGTTAATGTGATGGGTTCAACTTTAAAGACTCTCATTTTACCTGCTGTTTTTACTGGCACAGAGATAAGTTTTGAAATTTCAATAGACGGTATAACCTTTTACCCATATTACAATATAGATAATAATTTAGTTAAATTTAGTTGCACACAAGGAAGAGCTTATGGTTTTGCAGCTATTGATTTTTATTCTATTCAATATTTAAAACTTGTTAGTAATGCAACAGAAGGCGCAGAAAGAAATTTAACATTAATCACAAGAGGAATTTAATATATGGGGAATCCAATTATCGGATTGCTTACAAGTAATATAGCAACAGCCTCAAATGTTTTTATTTTCAAAGGTTCTATCTTTATTCCCGCAGATTTTCCTACGCTTGCAGAAGTTAAAAATGGTTGGACATATACAATAGGCGCAAATGTTACAGATAATAACCCAGCAAAAACAAATACAGGACAATCATTTTTAATAGGTGATGAAATTGCCTGGAATGGTTCAAGTTGGACAGAATTAGGTTCAGTAGATTTATGGAAAGATGATGGAATAGATTTATTTCCTGTTACAGACGGAAGAAATATAGATTTATTATCTGCTGGATTAAAAGATACTAATGTTACTATAGCAATAAAATTAGGAGATGCTTTAAATACTTCTTTTACGACAACTAATAAAACAATTGCTGGAGCAATAAATGAACTTAAATCATTAATTACAGCTGAAGATTTATGGGATAGAGCATTATTTAGTGTCGGAATTTATTATGTTACGCCACATACTTCTGGCGACCTTGTAAAAATAAAAGACTATATGTATTTTGGTTTAGTAGATGCTTTTTCAAGAACACAAATTTGGAATTATGAAGCAAATTCTGTAATAAGGCTAGGTTCATTGCAACAAGATGGAGATGCGCTTAATGTTACTAGCGAAGGTATTGTTGTGTACGGTCAAAATGCTCAAGGTGCTGCAATGTCAAATCTTGATTGGAGCTACTTTCGAGCAAAACCATACCGATTGGGATTATATAATGCTAAGAGTGGTGGTTATGTTGGTTATTTATTTCTTTTAGATACACAAACAAACGAATGTTATTTAAGAGACAATGCAGGCGTTAAGACTTTTGATTTTAATCGAGCAACAGGCGCATTAACGCTAAGCGGATTAAGTCTTGCAAATGGTATTGTTCAAACTAATTCGGCTGGATTATTAAGCACAAGTGTAACTCTTCCAAACGGAACACTTGCAACAACACAAACTCAAGGTGATAATTCAACAAAATTAGCAACAACTGCATACGTTGATTCTGCTGTTAGTGCAGAAAATACATGGGATAGAGTCAATCGTAATTTAATAATTCCTGACTGGTATTTAATTCCTCATACCAGCACGGATGGTTTAATAATAGGTAATGATCTAGGTGGAGATTATTTAAAATTTAAAAATATAACTTTAGAAGTTAGAAATGTAGGCTTAGCAACTAATGTATCTATTGGTACAGATGGAAGTATTGGAAGCATATATTATGCAGGTGTGAGTACAACTAATGCTTCATATTTTAATTTATATAATTATAGTAATGCTGTTTCTATGGCTGGAACTGAACACGGTATATATTTTAGGCAAGCATATTATGATATTTCAGCTCCAAATTTTGTATCAGAAGGCTATATTGGATTTGGTACAGAAGGTAATTGGACATCTACTGCATCGACACAAAATAGTTATTATACTGTAAGAATAGCATCTTCTGGTGTACTTGTTGATACTTTAGAAATAGGACGAAATGAATTTTTATTATACGATATAGCAGGAAATAATAATTTAGATTTTAATATATCTACAGGAGCATTTCAAATATACGGAACATCTCCATATATTTATATATCAGACTTATTAGTAAATAATTCCATAGAATTAAATGTTAATGATTATATTGGTAATACTTTAACTAGTAGTGGAATACCAACTATTTTTTGGGGAAGGAATAAGTATAATGCAGCATCTATGACAGATACAGGGGTATCGTTATATTTTAGTCAATGGTATTATGATATAACTACACCTGCCCAAGCACCGTTAGGAAATATAATTTTTGCTACAGAAGGCAACTGGACATCAACAGCTTCTACTCAAGATGGATATTTCCTGCTCCAAAATGTTTTAAATGGCTCTTTAAATGATGTGTTAAAAATATCTTCTGCTGGAGTAGGAACGCTATACGGTATTTGTTCTTATAATTTTACGCCTTCATTTACACCTGGAAGTAATCAATTAGCGACTGTTGGATATGTTGAAAGTTTGCCTGGAGCTAAACCTGAAATTTTACAAGAATTAACTATTTCAAGCGATGGACAAACAATATTTACTTTAGCACAAACTCCTTATAATTTAAGTTATACAAAATTACACTTAAATGGTCAATTACGTAGATATTTAATAGATTTTACAATAGTAGGAACAACTTTGACTTGGCTTAATCCAGGTGGTTTAACACTGAAAGCAACAGATACGCCACTTATTGTTAATTATACATATTAAAAATTGAGGAATAAATTATGAGTCAAAAAATTAGAGTAGAGCAAACAAAAATATCTGACGTATACACTGACCAATCTGACCCATCTGGTTTTATAGATAAAACAGCTGTATTAAGTTTTAACAATGGTACTCGAGAATTTACAATAACTGGCTCACATGATATTTATATAAACGGTATTAAATATACAAAACCAACAACAACAATTACTATTACAAATACAATTGGTACGCATTATATTTATTATAATTCAAGTGGTGTTTTATCATTTTCTAATGCCTTTCCAGGTTTTTATGTGCCATTAGTTGCTATTATTTATTGGGATGGAACAAAAGGCGTATTAGCTGAAGAACGTCACGGAATAAATATGCCAGGTTCGGTGCATGAATATTTACACGAAACAGTTGGCGCAAGATATATTTCTGGATTAGCTGGAACATTTACAAATACAACATTTTCAATAGGTGCAGGTGATTTTAGTGACGAAGATAATGATTTTACTTTTTTATCTCCATTAACATCATGTAATGTTTTTTATAAAAATGGTACTTCTAATTTTACATGGGATGGTCCGCAAACAGCACCATATAAAACAGTTACTGGAACAATTCAATATAACAACGTGAATGCTTTAGCAAATGTTAGTACATCTAATTTTGTTGCATATTGGGTATTTATAACTAATGACATCAACACACCAGTAATGGTGTTAATGGGTCAGAGAGAAGATACAACAATACAAAATGCAAGAACAAATAACACCTATGAATCTCTTGTATTAGGTCAATTACCTTATCAAGAAGCAAAATTAATTTATAGAATTATTTATAAAAATGTTGCAGGCACTCCAACTTATCAAGAAGCTCAAGATTATAGGACAGTAAGCAATTTGCCTTCTGGGTCTTATGTTGCAACAAGTCATAATATATTAAGCGATTTGCAAATTGCTGGAAATAGTATTACCTTTGGACATATAACTGATCAATCACAAACCCTTTATGGGTTAAAAAGTTTTAATGATGGTATTAAGGTTGATACTATAACAGAATTAACTACAGGTGCAGGAATAAATATTGAAGGTCTGCATTATGAAAATGATTATATAAATAAAGGTGGTTCAGATAATCAAGGATTAACATTTGACGCATCAGATAATGCAACATTTACAGAAAATTTATCTGTAATAGGAAATTTATTTGTAAATGGCGATAAAGTTGCAGTAGATTCAAGAATATCAACATCAGATTATATTCTTGCAATGAATTTTGGTGAAACAGGGTCAGTTGTAACAAGCGGGCATTGTGGTATAGAAACGGATAGAGGTTCAGGTAATCCTTATGTCAATATGTTCTTTGAAGCAAATGATGATTATAGAATTGGTGAATATTATATAACAGTTAATTATACTGGAAAAACTGGTTCATTTAATTTGAATAATGAAGTAAAACAAGCAACAACTAATGCTACTGGTTATGTTATTTCTGATTCAGGAAGTGCTTTAAAATTAAAAGTAGTAAAAGGAACATTTACTGATACTTATGTTATAAATAATCAAACTACAACTGGTTCTTGTACTCAATCAGGAGTACAAGTTATCACAGATGATACTCAAGCCGTTGCAACAAGACAGGATACTCCAACATGTGGAGGAGTATCTTATTGGAATAATACGGATTTAAGATTTGATACAAACTCAAATTTTACTTTTAATTCAGTGACAAATTCTCTTGATATAACTGGTTCAATTACTTCTTCTAATTTTATCAGTGATGTTGCTATAGGAACATCACCGTATGCTTGTACTTCAACAACTCTAAATTCAAATCTTAATGCAGATTTGCTTGATGGACAACATGGGTCGTATTATGTAGATACTGTGAATATTCAAAGTGTAGGTGGAAGAAAAACATTCACAGATTATATGTCTATTACACATCAAGGCGTTGTAAGTAGTATAAATACATTTCTTGCTATAACAAATACTGCTAATGCAGTTAGTATGCCTTCAACAGGCACAGCAATATCATTTTATCAATATTATTACGACCCATCAACTCCTGCCTCAGTTATGTCCGGAGAATTAATATTTTTAACAGAAGGTAATTGGACTTCTACGGCTTCTACTCAAAACTCATTTTTAAGATTTTCTACTGCATTAAATGGTGTTGTTCAAGAAAAGGCTAGAATAGATTCTCTTGGTAATTTTAGAATTGGAGCATGTGCAAATCTTTATAGTACAAGCGTCTGGAGTGATTTTTCCAATAATGCTTATTGGGATTCTGCAAATTGGAGATACATAAAAAATGGAGTGGCACAATTATTCCAATATAATAATTTAGGAGATTTTAGTTTTCAAAGCGCTATTTCTGGACTTTTAGGAAATGTTATAACTTTTACCGAATATATGAAACTTACTTATGATGGTATTTTAAAAATTGATGATATTGCTGAATTAACTACTGATGCAGGAGTTACAATAGAAGGAAATTTATTAAAAGATTCAACAATAACATCACAAAAGATATTTGTAACAGTACCAACAGCAGGAGAGGCTTTAAAAATTACTGGCGATTCTAGTGATAAAACATATCAAGCATTTTATACATCAATAACAAGAAAAGGATATTTGGGAACAAATGTAGGTGGAACAGGAATTATATTACATTCAGATGCTAATGGATTAATGTTGCAAACTGCCGCTGATGATGCACATAGAGCTTTTTTATCTTCAACTGGAAATTTTGGAATAGGCACATCAAATCCATCATATAAAGTTTCAATAGTAGGAACTGATAGCAATGCTACTGCTGGACCTAATATATTAGCATATACTTCTGATGCTTATCCTTTATTACAAATTTTTAATTTTACACATGATAATATGTCAATTAATTTTGATTCTTATTATGATGGAGCAGGATGGAAAAGTAGTGATGCAGGTTCAAATTTTCAAATTTATAAAATTAACGATAAATTATCTTTAAATTATGATTCAGGAATAAGCCAAGGATCAACAATAACTTTTGATCCAGGTATTGTATTAACAAATACAGGTAATGTTGGTATTGGAACATCAAGCCCAGCTTATAAATTACAAATAATAGGTTCTGGTGGATTTGGTACAGGTGCTACTATTTCTATGGATACTAGTTCAAGTGTTGCTCCTAGAGTAACCTTAACAAGTAATTATGATGGAGGAATCCTTAATCAATTACTTGTTGGTGCTGGCCAAGTATTTTTTACTACTTATTGGAGATCTTACGCTAGCAATTACTACCCTGGACTAGGAATACAAGGAAGAGTATGGATATATAGTCCATCAGATGGGTCAACTAACGATAATGCAGAAATATTGAATCTACCAAATAATAGCGCAACCGATAGAGGTTGTGCGAAAGCTTACGCTTGGAATACATATTCGGATTCACGTGTTAAGATTAATCAAACAGAGATAAATTATGGATTAAATGAAATAATGAAAATTATTCCTAAACGATATAAACATTATAGTTCCACTGTTTTAAATGGAAAAATAAAAATGTGTGATAATTATTCAAATACAATAGGATTAATAGCACAAGAGATTTATTCAATTATTCCTGAAGCTGTGATTAAACCAGAAAATGATACTACAACTTTGTGGGGATTAAATTATGATAAATTTATTCCAGTTATCATAAAAGCTATTCAAGAATTAAAAAAAGAGAATGATTTTTTAAAAGAAAAAATAAAACACTAATTTAAGGAGGATTTTTTTGTAATGAAATTTAAAAAAAAAGAATTATTTATTCTGTTTCAAAATCTTGAAAAATTAAATGATTTAGAAGGCATCAAGTTTGCTTATGCTATATCAAAGAATAAAAAAATGTTAAAAGATGAAATAGAATCATTACAAGAAATCATAAAACCTTCAAAAGAAATAGAAGAATATGAAAGAAAAAGAATAAATCTTTGTGAAAAATATGCTGAAAAAGATAAAAATAATAAACCCATTATTGAAGATAATCGTTATAAGTTTATTAATGACGATAAAGATAAATTTGAAAAAGATATTAAAATTTTGATGGATGAAAATAAAGAATTGTTAGAAAAACAAAACAAAAAGAATGAAGAATATTTAAAACTTTTAGAAGAAGATATTGAAATTAATTTATATAAGATAAATAAATCAGATATTCCAGAAAAAATAACACCAAGACAATTAGATTATATAATTGATTTGATTATTGAGGATAAATGATGGAAGTATTAAATAATACTGTTTTCCCTATTGCCGCTTGTGTTGCAGTCGCTAGTTTTTGTGCGTATGTTGTAAAATTTTTTATGACATTATATATGAAAACTACTGAACAATTATCTGAGAATACTAAAAATAATTTAAAACTATGTGAGAATATAATTGAAAATATGAAAATATGGCAAGATAATAGTAATACTGCTCATAAATATATCAGGGAAGAGCATTTAAAACAATTAGAATTACTGATTGATATTTCAAATAAATGTAATTGTAAAATTATAGACACTGAAATATCAAATAATAATCATAAACAATAATAGGAGGATTTATGGATTTAATCAAACAGTTAATGCCATTATTATTAATGGGTCTTATCTCAATTGCTATACCTTTAGTTACTAAATTTTTTATTGATATGCTTAAATCAAATAAGAAATTGAATGAACATATATTAATTAAAGAAGCTGTCTTTGCTTTTGTTCGTTATGCAAGTGAACTACTTGGAGCTAATACAAATAGGGGTGAAGAGAAACATAAACTTGTTAAAGATTTAATTTTAAAGAATTTTCCAAATGTTACAGATGAACAGGCAGATGTTTGGATTAAATCTTGTGTAAAATCTCTCAAAGAAGGAATTGATTTAAACTTGGGGGAGTCGGGAAAACCAGTTACAAAATAATAAAAACTGTCAATTTTATTAGTAAACATTTAGAATTTGGAGAATTTTATACTCCAATTTCACATACAAGATACACTGGTTTTAAGTTTTCTTTTTTATGGATTTTTATTTTTTTAATTTTAAATTTTAATATTTTAAACCCTCGCAATAACACACACACATAAAAGGGAGGTTAAATTTCTCCCTTTTTTTATTCTTTATTATATACTTCTTTAATTCTATTGTTAGTATTCCTAATCATAAAATTTAATTTTTTAGCTACTAATTTCCATACTAATTTTTCTGCATCACATAATTTTTCAAAAGGTATTTCTTCGTTAATTAGACCATATTCTTTAGATAAACATTGATATTCATTTTGTAAAAATAATGCCATGTGATAATCAAATATATCTTCAACCATTTAGTTATTTTCCTCCTATTATTTTTTATTACTTCTTATTTCGTGATAGGAGTATATAAGCTGAGTACTCAGCCTCAATACTCCTATTTTAGGGCTCACGTACATACCAGGAATCCCCAGTATGTAATAAATATTACTAGATTGAAGTTTTACTTCTCTAATACTCTAATAATATTATAAATTAATATGTTTAGATTCCATCTTATTTATCATTTCCATTTTACCATCTAAATATCCTTCTTTCTTTGCAATTTCAAGAAATTTATCTTGTATTTTTTTACAATCACTACATTTAGAAATACTTAAATCTTCTTTTGTTGATAATCTATTTATTTCAATATCTTTATTACTTATTTCTTGTTTTAAATGTTCTTTTTCTGCAATACATAATGCCAAATTTGTTCGTAAAGAATCTAATTCTTTTGTAAGATTTTCTAACATTATATTCTTATCTTTATCTATTTGCGTCATAAATTTTTTTTCTAAAGTAGGGTATAAGTCTTGATAATCCTCAATAGATGTTTCTAAAAAAGGTAAATTATTCATGTCTTCTTCTGGTTTTATTTCTCTAAACATTGGTTGTATAGCAATAAACTTTTTTTCATTTTCATATTTAGTTACAAACAATTTAATCTTTTCACCATTAACAATAAAAATTTGTTTTACCATAAATTAATCTCCTATTTTTTAAATTAACGATTTAATATATTGAATTGCACCAAGATATTCTTTGAGATACTGTGGATTATCTTTGTGATATTCGTTAACCGTAGCTTCAAACTCCTCCAATGTTCCTGCCCAACAGCCACATCTAACAATAATTCCCTCGGTACAAAAAAAGAAATAAGTGCATGCCTTTCTGCTTCCGATACAATCTATTTTTTTCATAGAAACTAAATTATATTTTTCTTCTATAGTTATATTTTTTCCAAAACTACAATCTCCTGCAAACCCACAACCTTTTGCAAAACTACAACCTTTTGCAAAATTGCAATTTTTTCCAAAACTACACCCTTCTGCAAAACTACACCCTTCTGCAAAACTACACCATTCTGCAAAACTACACCGTTCTGCAAAACTACACCGTTCTGCAAAACTACAACCTCTTGCAAAACTACACCCTTCTGCAAAACTACACCATTCTGCAAAACTACACCGTTCTGCAAAACTACACCCTTCTGCAAAACTACACCGTTCTGCAAAACTACACCCTTCTGCAAAACTACACCCTTCTGCAAAACTACACCATTCTGCAAAACTACACCGTTCTGCAAAACTACACCGTTCTGCAAAACTACAACCTCTTGCAAAACTACACCATTCTGCAAAACTACACCGTTCTGCAAAACTACAACCTCTTGCAAAACTACAACCTTTTGCAAAACTACACCATTCTGCAAAACTACACCCTTCTGCAAAACTACACTGTTCTGTAAATATTTTTATATCCGAATAATCGCCAGATGGACAAATAATATAGCCATTTGCATCTTTCTCAAATTTATTAAATTCTTCCTGTGTGTATTTTTTCATAAATTTATCTCCCTTAAGCCTGTTTCGCCAGATTGATATATTCTTTCACATTCACATCAAATAATTCTTGCTGATAAGAGTCAATCACATTAGAGAAATCAAACCTTTTTTCTTTAAGTTTGTTTGATAGAAAATTATTATTATATAAATATAACAAATCTTTCTTTAGCAAGATAAACTCATTATCATTGGTTACTTTTTTATAAATCTCAAGTTCTAATCTTGCAAAGTCTAAGTCAGATATTTCTTTATAGATATGTAATGCTCTTAATAACTCATGAAGTATCAGATATGTATTAAAATTATTTATACTTTCATTCTCTAAAAATAGGGGATTAATTTGTATTATAAGGTTATTCTTTATGAATCGGGCAGGGCAATCTAAATTTTCAATAAATTCTATAAGCAAATCTTTGCCGCGCAACTTAGAAAATCTAAATTCTTTTTCTAATATAGTTTTTGTTATCGCACAAAAATTTATATATATTTTTTTGCATCTCTTTGTCATGTAAGAATTCCTTTCAATCAATTTTCCATTTATTACCTCACCAATTTTTAATTCTTTTTTACCTTGTAAATAGAAGTCTTCATTATCTATTTTATATAATTTAAATAATAAATATCGGAATATTTTTTGTTGAGGTGGATTTCGTTTTGCTACTACAAAACAACTAAACTCCATATCATTTGCCCAGTTCTCTACAACATCAGGATAATATACTGTAGTAGAGTCATCTAATTCATCTAAAATAGCTACTATTTGTGTAGTAGGAGCTAAAGCAAAGGCATAAGAAATTTGTAACATAAATAAAAATAATATTAAAATTATTTTCATATTATTTATCTCCTATATAAATTATATTTAATTTAATTCTATTTCTATAAGATACTTCTGTATCGCCGCTTTCTAATCTTTCTAACATTTCATTACAATCCTCTTTAGTTTCTGCACCAAATCCAAATATCAAATTTTCTGTTCCTCTTATATTTTCTTTTAAGTCAACTATTGTATATAAAACTGTCTTTTAAAGATTGAATGGCTTAGTGCAGATAATATATCTTTTACCCATAGACATAACTGTATATTTTTGTTTTTCTTCGAGAAATTTTATTTTATCACCAACCTTTATTTTTTCCATGTAATTCCATTTCCTTTAGTATTTTTAAGAATATATTCAATCCATTTTTTTATTTTTTTTATTATAACCTCTAAATTTAATGTCCATATTATTTATCCTTTACAATTTTTATTACTTGGTTAGTATTATTTCTCTTCTTTAGTTCTATAATCATAAGTTCTAATTTTTTCTGGCGGTTAGATAAGTTAGTCATCTCATTATTTAGAATAGAAATTAAATCAGTATTACTTTCTATGTTGCTAGATAATAACTTTTTAGTTATATTAATTTTACTATCTAAATTTCTATAACTATTTGATAAATAAATACTTGTGTCATATAACTTTTTTTCCATACTAAGACTTTTATTTTCTTTCATAATATTTTCTATTTCTAAAATTTTTACTTTTTGTTTCTCAATTTTTATAGAGGTACTATAATTTATAAGCAAAACTATTATCAGAAATAATATCAATAAAAAAAAGAGTAGAGTAGTGGAATTAAAATTTTTATCATTTTTTTTACGATTGTTATTTTTAACAAGATTAAAATAGTTATTCACATAAGACCTTATAAATTCTTCTTCAAACTGGTATTTTATTGATTTGCCATTTTTAATTATTCTTACCTTGTTAGGCGGTATCTCTTGTGATTTTACCTTCCTAAATAGAGTGCGTTCTGATATGGCATTAGGTAATATGTCTAGCACTTCTGTAGTGTCAATATACTTCTTATTTGATAGTTCTATGACTTCTGGCATATTAAATCTCCTTAGTTAGAATGGAATCTCTTCTGTAAATGGTATTTCTTCTTCTATAGAAGCAGAAAGTTCACCAGATTCAATCTTCATTTGTTTAACTTTGCTATGAATAATATCAATTTGTTTTGGAGATTTTAAATATACTACATCTGTTACGCCATTAAAAGTTTTTCCATCTTTCGTAAAAGTAGTTAATTCTTTTAATTTTTCTCCTGCTCTTCTTTTGTTTCCAGTATTCAAATCTAAAAGCCATTTTTCAATTTCTTCTAGTTTTTGTTTATCACTTTCATCATGTAAATATTTTTTTGGAGTATTAGGTTTAGAAATATTTGTTTGTGCCTTAATCGCACTTGTTACTTCTTCAGCAGATGCGATTGAAGTATTAATCCCAATACCCATATTTGCTAACGCCCTGCCCAAGGCAGAGGTCTCACAATTTTCAATATAAGATGTTTTATTGATAAGTCCATTATTTGCCATTTCATAAGCATGGCCAGTTGATATAACCTTTTCATTCTCATTTTTTATAGTAGCTTTCATAATAATTTTTTCATCAGTTACACTAATTATTTCTGTTATAATAGAATATTGTTTATAGTGTTCCCAAAAATAAAGCAATCTTTCATTCACCATTACATATTCTTTACCATGAATATTAACTGTTTTAAATTTAATTGGTTTGTTTTCTAAAACTGTATTACCTTCTAAAGATTGTTGTACTTTTTCTAAGTTTGTCATATTTATTTCTCCTTTTTATTTACTATTCTTAAAACTCTTGTTTTGTTTTCTGTTAGAAAATTATTATATAAATCGGGCATTTCTTCTTTTACTCTTTTTGTATCTAATGTTTTTCTTGATTGCGACTTCCAAGTAATTTTGTAGAAATCATTTTCTGAAAGTTCATTATCTTTTAGAAAAATTTTAACTTCGTTTTCTTGTTTTTCAATAATTGCTTCAAGACTGCGTTTATCTTCTTTTAATGCTTCTATACTTTCTACTATCTTAATAATTTCTTCAGGTAATTCTATTTGTTTACCTTCAATTTCTTGAGGGAATAATTTATATAAGACGTCATCATCTTGTCTTAAAACTTGTAATGGCATAACTTTAGGTATTACAAAATTATTCCAAAAATCTACTTCTTTTGAAACTATATTCTGTAACATTCTTTCATCTCTATTTATTTCACGACAAAGAAATTCTCTATTTTTAACTAAAACTGCAATATAACATTTTTTATATCTAGTAACAGCAAGATAGTGCAGGCATTGCAAAATATATTCCTGTGGAATATCATCATCTTTCCAATCTTTATTTTCAAATGTAGTTTTGCACTCAAGAATAGCATCTTCGCCAACAACTTTTCTATCAATATTGGCCGCCAAAAATGGATATTTTTGATGATAGATTGTTTCATTTACGCATCTTACTTTTTTTCCTATTCTTTTTTCAAATATTTTCGCAACTAATTCTTCCAGGTATTTTCCAGCCATACAAGGTAAACTATCAGATAAATCTTTTGGTTCTATTTGTCCAGTCTTTTCAGCCCAGATTTGTAGGGGAGTCTTCCATCTTGATAATCCAAGTACACCAGCGGCATCACTACCGCCTATATATTCATTTCTTTTTTCTAAGTCCATTTTTAAAACTCCTATTTTAATTCAAAAAATCATCTATACATAAAGTATGCACTGTCATTGTAATATACTTCAATTGTATTTTTTCCTTTTGTTTTCTTTCTTTTTCTATTTCGATATTAATTTCAATTTCTTCTTTTGCAAAGTTTTCTTCCATTTCTGTTATACAATCCTCACATAATTGCAAATCATCATCTACTGATGGATTGCCGCACTCGCAATAGATTGGTTTTTGAAAATCTTCTGGACACATTCCTCTTTGTTTATACGATTCAATACCTATTCTTTCCATTTGATACCTCCTTTATTATTAATTATATTTTAACAAGTAAAGAATATTTTGTCAACACAATTTATTAAATAAACAACATTTAATTTGAAAAAATATTATTCTAATCTTCTGAACATATAGTAGTCATACAAAATAAACCTATACCAAATAAAGATGCCTTAATAACTCCTAACTCTGGTTCTAAAGATATTATTATTAATGACATACCAATTAATTTTATAAATGTAATAAACTTCAATCTTATTCTCCATCTTGTTTGAATATTTGAATATTACCAGATAAATATTTCTTAACCAATACTCTTATAATCTGCGACATTGTAGAATCTTGTTGCTTTGCTTTTTCTTTAATTTTATCATGTGTAATTTTGTCAACTTTTGTATGGATATAGTGATAAGTGTATTGCTTCATTTTTAACCTCCTATTTGAATTTTTTTATTATATATTAGTTTTATTATTTTGCAAATATTTTTTATTAAATAAACAACATTTTAGACTTAATAAAAAACCCCAGAAGATTACCGAGACTGGGGTTTTCGTATAAAGAAAGAATAGTATTATGTTATAATATAATATATTTTTAAAAAAAAATCAAGGAAAATTTTTATGAATGTATCAGAATTTAAACATTTATACGAAAAAGAAAACAAAATACAAAGTAATATAATGAAATATCTTGATTTATTATCAAAAAGAGTTCCTATTTATTTTTTTAGGGCGGGTAGTGGTATGATTAAAATACATGATGAAAAGAAAGATAGATTTTTTCGTACTGGTAGAAAGGGTTGTCCTGACATTATTCTCTTAATTAGAGGTAAGTTTGTAGGTTTAGAATGCAAAAAAATAGATGGGAGATTAACTGCTTTTCAAAAGAGTGCTAGAAAAGAAATAGAATCAGCAGGAGGATATTATAGGGTAGTAAGTGATATAAGAGATGTAGAGGAAGTAATAAATCTAATCATAAAAAAGAAAACTCCTGAAATTAATCAAGAGTCTTCATAAAAGAGGTTCAAGACCGAATGCTAACGGTATAATATATTTTTATTTTAATTTTGTCAATAAAAAAAGACTTAGGCCTGAAACCTAAGTCTTTTTTATTTTGTGTGTGCAGTCTTATAAAGGGGTTTAAGCTTTCTAAGAGCATTTTTAGTATATCACGTTTTAAAAGATAATCAATCTTTATTTTTAAAATATGTGCAACCAAAACTCACAGGGTCATTGATTTTGTTAATTTCTACTTTAAAAGTATTTTCTGAACATAGGCAATCATTATCTGGAGTGAAATATCTGCAATGATTACAGGTGCATGGTTGGATAAGTCCTTCAATTATTTTTTTTAGAGTTAAATAAATAGACATATCAAAACTTTTTTCCTTTCTGTTTTTAACATCAATTTTAATTTTATCAGACTCTATTTTTTTTATATCTTCTATATAATAATCTTTAAGATATTTCATCTTGTAATATTGCCATCTGTCATGCCAAATACTCCATAACCTTTAATTGTAATAAGATGAGTATCCCAGTCAATTCTATAATCATAACAATATTTTTCAATATTTACCATATCGGGAGTAACTATAATATTATAAGGCGATAGAGATTTGTTTATTACGTCTACTATTGAATCTAAAGAATTATCAATTTCTAAAACTGTATCCATACTATCTTTTAAAATTCTTCTATGTTCTCTTATCTTCATACTTTTTTTTATTTTTCCAATGCTTTCTTAGCTAAATAAACAAATTCCCTTATCCATTTTCTTAATGGTTCAGACTCTTTTAAGTCTATTATCCATTCATGGTCTATAATAAACTTAAGAACTTCTTCTGGTGTTATTTTTTGCATAAACAAATCCTATAATAAAACCAATTAGTACGCCCAGAGTATATATAATTACGCGTAAAATCATTTATTTTATAATCTTATATTTAATTTTCGGATAGAGTGCCTTAAACAATCTACTTTTGATATACCAAACATGAGTCATAGTCTCATCGCATTTAACCTCGTGTGCTTCTTTTTTTCTATTTTTTAATATCACTGTAAAATCTGGCTCTATATCACATATTTTGTATCCATTAACTATAAGTGGATAACTCTTTGCTCGAATATATTTTCTAATAACGCCTTTATTTTTAAAATACTCTAGTTTTTGCGCATATTGTTTTTCTAATTGTGAATCAAATTCTAAACCATTCCATTTACACGGTTTATTGAAAAATTCTTTATCATTATCATTTTTATTTTTTTTAAATAACCATCCGAATAACATAAATTACCTATTCTTTTATAAAAAACTAACAACGCAGGGATTTGCCAAGATTTTCAACCACGCGCTACCCATCACGGATTCTTACCGGCCAGAGCCTTGTCCGTTGTCTTGTAAAGTCACCCTGCAGATTCAGCGTTACAACATCACGTTTTTTATGGCAGTATGTATCTGAACGAGTTATTATCTTGCCATTTAAACAACTCCGCCTGCGTCTACCTATTCCGCCACTTGTTAGTTTTTTTCATACAAATTTAATATTTTTTTATTCTTCTATTTCTTCTAATTTTGGTATATTAGAGTTTTTTATTAAACTATCTAATATACATAGGATACAATACTTGCCATTATATTCTTTAAATTTTTCTTTAAAGTTAATTTTTATTCTATCCATATCTTTTCTACCACATTTTGGACAATAATATGTAATTTTTTTGTTTTCTTTTTTTTTGTTTTTTTTTGAAAATATTTATCATAGTTTTTTTCATTCTCCAATATCAACTTAAAATTAAATCCAACCACAAAACCATAACCTAAACCCAGAAGAAAAGCCAGTATTAAGCCTGTTAAATCATATAGTGTCATTTACTTTATGCCTCTTTGATTCTATGTATTTATCAAATATTCTTTTAATTTCAAAATTAATAGAAGTCTCTGATAAATCAAATTCTGTTGTCTTCTTATTGTTTTTTTCAAATCTTTCTTTTATATTATTTATAGCTATCTTTTTTATTTTTTGTCTATCTTCAATACCTAAAGCATTATATTCCAGCATTACCTTATCAAATTCTTCTTTTTCTTGCATAGCAAGTCTTTGTTCTTCTGTAAGATTTTTTGTTAAATCATATATTTTTTTATTTACATTTTTATTATTTTTATAGATAGAAAATATAATTTTATCTGCCGAATGATTTTTCATCAGCATTTTATATGTGAAAAATATGTCTGTATATTCAAATAAATCTCGCTTAGAGCGTTCTAAAACATATTCCTTAAATGACTGAAACCGTTTATACTTATCTGAAACATCAAGTATTTTTTTTAATTCAGAATATATAAATGTCCTTTTACCTATTGATTCATATTGTTTTAATAATTCATATATCCTTATTGAATGTATACTTTTTAGTTTGATTATATTTTGAAGTGTATATGCCTTAAAGTGATCGTTTAATTCGAGAAGATATGGTTTAAGTTCATCTGAAAATTTAACTTCTATATAACCTAATTTTTTAAAATATTTTATACTAGAAGCCCATGCAACCTTAAGAAAACCTCCATCTTCACGAGGTATATGTATAATTTTTTTCATTAATAATTCAGATTTATTTGATACTTCTTTGTCGATTATATCTTCATCATCTTGCGAAATTTGTGGGGTAGGTATAGATTTTTCAATTAATGATTCGATATCGTTATTTATTCTATCTTTTTTATTGCCATATTTTTCATTAATATTATTATGCATATTATGAGTATCTGATTCAAATATGTTTAAAAAATCTTTTACATAAACTCGGTAAGCTTTAAAATCTTTATCATTTTTTTTTATTTGAGATAAAACACAAAGTATTATGCGTTGCTCTTCAAGAGTATATGAGTATCGTGCATTTATCAAGTCATTATGTTTCCTAACAATAGAATTTTTATTTATTAAGTTCATGTAAAACTAACCTTAATTTTGTTTTATTTATTTTACCTTATTATATATCTATAAGACAAGTTATTTTTTATACACATGCTTTAATATGTCAAAATATTGATATATTAAATATAGAAAAATAAAACTCAATTGGATTGTAAAAATAGCGTCCCATGTGTCCCAAAAAAAAATATATTTCTTAATCCCATTTTACTTGCTTCGTTATCCCATTTTACTTGCTTGTTAATCCCATTTTACTTGCTTGTTAATCCCATTTTACTTGCTTGTTAATCCCATTTTACTTGCTTGTTGACCTTATAAATAATTGAAAACAAATAACTTATAACTAGTTAAAGTCTTTAAAGCTTTTAAACATCTTAAACATTATAAAGAGACCATTTTTAATTTTTTATGAATAAATTTTTGATAGAAGTTTGGACACCTGTGATTATTGCAACCTACAATGATATTATTTCTATCTTGTACAATTGATATAAGAAAGTCGTTGCAGATATAACATTTCTGATAATTAACTTGTTCTAACATGATCTGATTCATATTATTTTTTAAAAACCTTCTTTTTTTTGTTTAACATATCTCTTAGCAAATAAGATATTATATCATAGATAGCCAATAGAATAATGCCATCTATACTAGTCTTTTTAAACATTAAGGCATAGAATAGTACTTTTATAACAAGACAAAATAATAGGGTGTATAGCATCATTATCTCCTTATTTAGTTTTTGTTCTTAGTTTGATTATTTCTTTAGATAACTTTCCCATGTCTTTGCCAGACCATCCAACAGCGCATTTTAATAGTTTTTTTATACTAAATTCTTTTAGTTTTAGAATGTTATTAGTTTTCATATAATCCTCTTAAGAATTTAAACATTTATTACTACAAAAAACATGGATATTGTTTAATAAAGGATTCTCTACAAATGATTTAAAAATCCAACCTTCATATTCATTTTCCAATAATTGTTCTATCAAAGACTCTTCATTAGACGCCTGTATCTCAATAACTTTTTTACTTTTACACCTAGAACAATAAGCAATTATGGTTATTTTATAAGATTCAATTATTATACTGCCCATGATTTATTCCCTTTCTATTTTAAGATTCAAACATTTCTTCAAAGTATTTTTTAAAAATCTTGAATAATTCATTTTCTGTTATCTCTACTTCTTTTTTTTCCTCATTTACTAAAATAAAAGAATCATTAAATTCGACATTAAGTGTCAATAGTTCAAAATATTTTTCATTAGAATTTGTTACTTTTAAAGTAAACCCCATAATTTTATCTCCTTTCATCTTTAAATTCAGTGCATAATGATTACCTACACTCCTCTTTAAATTAGTAAATATAACGAGGAGTGAAGGTAATCATTAT